>Ga0247763_1000023_pt1 | contig 58970 bp, 46 predicted proteins | sample UWRJL141409B4_FD_179926 | JGI IMG/M metagenome (GOLD analysis project Ga0247763, IMG submission 179926) | Plant litter microbial communities from Arlington Agricultural Research Station in Wisconsin, United States - UWRJ-L141-409B-4 | ecosystem: Environmental > Terrestrial > Plant litter >... | reverse complement strand
CCCCAGCGACTGAAACAGGCTCCACGAGCCGTGGTAGAGGTGCAGGCCCAGAAACACGTTGGCCAGGACGTACACGCCCGCCACCCACGGCACTCGGAAGCTCGCCACGAAGTTCCCATACGGGTCGGAGTGGGTGAACGGCACGTCTCCCAGCGTCAGCCCGGGGGCGGTGAAATGGGCAAGATGAAACACGATGTATCCGAGCAAGATCGGCCCGCTGTATTTCATCGTGGCCGCCGCGTAGCTGGTCACCACGTTGCGCTTCAAGCGGTAGCCGACGGCGCGCGCCGACGAAGAGCGGCTGTAAAGGTCGAAGGCGATGGTGATGTGCACCAGCACGCTGACGATCAGCAGGGTGCGCACGCCCCAGAGCAGCGGCGGCTTGCTCTTGATGCTCTCCGCATAGGCGTTGAACGCCTCCGGTCCGAGGAAGACCTGGAGGTTGCCGAGCATGTGCCCGACCGTGAAGCCGAATAGCACCAGACCGCTGACGGCGAGCGCCGCCTTCTTGCCGATGGTCGTGCTGAACGTCGTGATCGTGTCCTGCATCTTCAGAAAATCTCCGGAGCTCCCGGGCTCGCTCGGCGCGGCGCGTGCCGCCTCCGCTGGCGAGGCGTGGCCGCCGCGGCTCGAAGACAATGCCGCTGGAAGACCAATGCCGCTGGACGTCGTTAACCTCGCGGGATCGAAAGAGAAGCGCGGAGGATTAGTTCGTCCGGGCGGGACCCTACCGCGCCTGCACTTCGCGGTCGACGCAAAATGGATCGAGCAGGGACCTCCCACGGGGGACTCTAAACCTCCGGCCAGCAATGGTCGTCGTTCTCGGCACCGAGGCGCTTCCAGGAACCGGACGAGTGTCTTTCCGAGCCGCCCCGCCGAGGGTGTCGACATCGCACAGCTGGATAAGTTCATTCAGTCGCTATTCGCGCGCAACGCGTCGAGCTTGTACGTCGGAGCGGGCAAGCCGCCGACGTTGATGGTCGACGGTAAGGCGGCGCCCCTCATGGACCAGCGGCCGACAGCCGCGCAGGTGCGGAAGCTCATCGCGGAAATCACGCCGCCAGCGATGCAGGCCGAGCTGAGGGGCCCCGGTCGAGCCACGTTCACGTACGCCGCCCCGCAGGGCAAACTCGTCCACGTCTCCGTCTCGGAATGGGCCGGCGAAACAGTGGTAACGATGGTGCCAGCGCTGAGCGCGGCCTCCCCGAGCATGACCCTCGACCTGGCGAGCGGGAACGAACCGCCCGTGCTCGCCGGCAGCAACGGCGCGCGCGAGGTGGTGCTTCCAGTGGCACCGAATGGCGCCCACGAGGCCACGCCAAAGCTGGCGGTCAAGGCCCCGGCTCCCGTCGAAGCTCCGCGCGCCCCCGTCATCCCGATCAACCCGGACCGGCCAATTGACCGCTTGTTCCATCGGCTCGTCGCCGAGGGCGCATCGGATTTGCACATGAGCTCGAACGAGATCCCGATCATTCGCAAGGACGGCGACATGATGCGGCTCTCGGGCGAGAGCGTGCTCAGCGCCGAGGAGCTGTTCGCGCTGCTCGCGCCGATCATCCCCGAGAGCAACCGCGTCCAGTTCGAGAAGGAAGACGACACCGACTTCGCCTACGCGATCGAGGGCCTGGCGCGCTTTCGCGCCAACCTGTTCCGCGATCGGCACGGCGCGGGCGCCGTGTTCCGCACCATCCCTGCCAAGATCATCTCGGCAGAGAAGCTCGGGCTATCGACGGCGATCACCGATCTCTGCAACCTGCACAAGGGCCTGGTGCTCGTGACGGGGCCGACCGGCAGCGGCAAGTCGACCACGCTCTGCGCCATGGTGGATCTGATCAACCGCACCCGCAGCGGCCACATCATCACCATCGAAGACCCCGTCGAGTTCGTGCACGAGAACAAGCAGTGCCTGGTCAACCAGCGCGAGATCGGGCAGCACACGCGCTCCTTCAAGCGCGCCCTGCGCGCGGCCCTGCGCGAAGACCCCGACGTCGTGCTCGTCGGTGAGATGCGCGACCTCGAGACGATCTCCATCGCCATCGAGACGGCGGAGACGGGCCATCTGGTGTTTGGAACCCTGCACACCACCACGGCCTATTCGACCATCGATCGCATCATCGATCAGTATCCGCCCGATCAGCAGGAGCAGATCCGCGTCATGCTCAGCGAGTCGCTCAAGGGCGTGGTCAGCCAGACCCTGTGCAAGAAGATCGGCGGTGGTCGCGTCGCCGCGCTCGAGATCTTGCTCGTCAACGCCGCCGTCTCGAACCTCATCCGCGAAGGCAAGACCTTCCAGATCCCCTCCATCATGCAGACGTCGAAGAACGTCGGCATGCGGCTCCTCAACGAAGCGCTGACCGAGCTCGTCGAGAAGAAGCTCGTCTTGCCGGAAGAGGCCATGGCCAAGGCCGTCGACAAGGGAGGCCTGCTCACGGCGCTGAAGTCGCGCGGGCTGGAGCCGAAGGGCGGGGCAGCGGCGCACTGAGGGCGCGGCCCCTTGGCCCCTTCTGTTCAACGGCGCGCATTCAACGCAGCGGACACGCACTGCTCGAGCGGTCGCGAGAGCACGGGGTCGGCCACGCCCCTTGCTGCCAAGGCGTCGCAATAGCTCTTTGCCCGCTGCTGCTGGGCAGCGTCGCTGGCCTCCACACCGCACGTGCCGATCGCCTTTTGCTCGGCCGTGGGAGCGCAGATGCGGTCTCGCTGGCCGCGCCAGCGTTCGACGCTCGCGGCGAGGCGACTCGCCTGCGCAGGGCAAGTCTCGTTGCCGCCGGCCCCGATGGCCGCCACGCGATCCTCGACCTCCGTCAACACCGCGCTGGTGCGCGCCACCAGCTCGTCACCGGTGACGCCGATGCCGCGCGCGAACTGGTGGTCACACAGGGTGCGGCTCGACGCCGACAGCTGCTGAAACACCCCATTGAGCGCGTCGACCGCGGTCCGACAGTCCTTCTCGGAAGTGGCGCGGGCCGCCTTGACCCTGTCGGCGAGCGCCCCGTCGCCCTCCTGGACCTGCTTCTGTGCGTCGTCGAATCCGCCGGCGCCCGCCCCGAGGGCTCCGGGGCCACACAAGAGGGCCCGATCGTGATCGTCAAACGAGCGTCCGCCGCCGGTCTCGGTGACCGCAGACGCCTCGGTCGGCTCTGATTCCTCAGTCACGGCGGGCGGCGATGAGCCCCATTCCGCCGGTGGCGGCGACGGGCGCCATTGCTCTGCGGCCGGGGCCTCCGTCGGCGCCTCCGCCGCTCGAGTGGGCGCTCGAGCCGCCCCCCCGCTGCAAGCAGACCCCACGACCACGAACAGCGCCGCTCCGCCTGCACCCACCCGGCGCCCCGCCGCAAGCCAGCCGGCGCCCAGACGCTCCCTGCACATCGACATCCCATGAGCTTGTTGCAGGGGCTCGCAGAAGTAAAAGGAGAAGGTTCGCGGGTCACGCCCCGCTCACGCCCCGCTGGTGAGCTCAGGCTGTTCCGAAGCGGGCCCGCGCCTCCGCCCCCTCGGAACGCGAGCCCTCCATGGCGCGCAGCAGCAACTCGTTCAGCTCGTTCATGCTGGGTCGTGCCTCGGGGCTCTTTTCGAGACAGCGAAGGACCAGCCCATCGAGCAGGGCCGAGACCGGCTGCGGCGCATGGCTCGACGGCGCAGCCGGGACATGATGGATGTGCGCCGTGCACACCTCGACCAGATTGTCGCCGTGAAAAGGCGGTTTGCTCGTCAGAAGAAAATACGCGACGCAGCCGAGCCCATAGCTGTCGGCGGCCGCGCCCACCGTCTCGGGCGCCAGGATCGACTCCGGCGCCATGTAGAGCGGCGTGCCTGCGATGGTCCCGTCGTTGGTGATCTTCACGCCCGATGAGGCGGCCTCATCCTTGACGAGGCCAAAGTCGAGCACCTTGACGAAATCGCGAGCGCTCCCGCGCGAGCACAGCATGATGTTCTCTGGCTTGACGTCGCGATGAACCAGCCCCGCCTGGTGCGCCTCCGCCAGGGCCGCGCACACCTGCTGGAGAATGCGAACCGTTCGCCGCTCCGGCTGGGCGCCTTCGCGCTCGACCAGCCGCGCCAGGTCCTCGCCCTCGAGCAGCTCCATCGCGTAGTAGAAGACGCCGCCGCGCGTGCGACCAAAGTCATAGATCGCCACGTGGTTGGGGTGAGACAACCGACTTGCCGCCATCACCTCGCGCTCGAAGCGCGCCGTCGCCTTTTCTCCGGAACGACCGGGCGCGATGAGCTTGATCGCCGTCGGCCGCTTCAGCATCGCGTGACTGGCCCGATACACCGCCCCCATGGCGCCCTCGCCGATCTTCTCGTGGACGATGTACTGGCCGAGCTGGACGGCGCGCTCGACGGCCCCCCGCAAGCCGTAGAACGTCTTCGACACCATGAACACACCCCCGATCGCCGCGGCGAAGTTGGCGATGACGGAGTACGTCGCCTCCGCCGCGTCAAATCCGACCGGCGCGCTGGAACGCCGGTACATGAGGGCCAGCCCGAGCGTGAACGGCACCGCGCACAGCGCCGAGATGCCCGTTGCGACCCAGGGCCTGCTCGGCACCAGCGCCGCGCGCAGCAGGAAGAAGAGGATGAAGAACGCGACCGCCGAGACATCGACCGATCCCGTGAACGGCACGTGCGCCAGCGCGGCGCCAGCGGCGAGCGAGGTGAACAGCGTCGCCGCCGCGTCGACGACCCGGAGCGTCCGCGCCGACCGCACGCGAAAACGCAGCGCGACATAGACCCCCGTCAGCGTGCAAGCGAAGGCAGCCTGAATGCGCACGATGCGCGCCGTCGTCTCCGGTTCCCAGTCGACCGGGGGCGGCGACGCGAGGGACGCGAGCCAGCTGACCACCACCAGCGCCGCGAAGTATCCGTAGAAGACGGTCAAGCGCCGGTGGAGCAGCTCCTCGTTCCCGACGATGCTCTCCGAGAGCGCCAGCCGGTCTGCCGCGACGACCGCCCTCAGCGCACCGTCGAGCTGGACGGAAGGGTCGGACTCCCTCCGTTCGCTGCTCTTCGCAGCCGCTCCACTGCCCACGGTCGCTCGCACGCTGCCGATGCCATTTCGCCGACCCCGAGCCCAGGGGCCGCGGTCAGTGTGCCATGTCCGGGCGCCGCTTCGCGAATGAATCGCTCGACCGCGCACGATGGTCACGCTGTCGGGGCTGCAGCGAGGTCCAGGTCGACGCTGCCCCGCCGCTCGCCTGGGTGATGCCCCCGCTCGCGCCCGCGCCTATTCGCCGCTGCTGCCGCGCGCCCAGGCGATCGCCCGCTCGATCAGCGGCCGTTGCGCGGCGATGATCTTCTCCGCCGCGACGGGCCCCTCGAAGAACTCCGCCCGATCCACCTCGGGAAACACCTCGCGTTTGCCCGATTTCGGCGGCCACTCGAGCTCGAACGTGATGCTCTGGATGAGCGAGGGATCCCACTCGCCCTGGAAGGCCCACGCGTGCACGACCTTGCCGCCGCTCTGCTTGACCTCGCCGAGCGAGAAGAGCTCCTTCGGCTGCGGATCGAAGCCGAGCTCCTCGCGGAACTCGCGGCGGGCGGCGTCGACGGGGGCCTCGCCGGGCTCGCACAGGCCCTTCGGGATGCTCCACACGCCCGCGTCGCGGCGCTTGTAGAAAGGCCCTCCCGGATGGACGAGCAAGACCCGCGCGAGTGGGTCGACCATCACCAGTCCAGCGCTGATCTTAGGCATCGCTCTCCGAGGGCTCTTCGCCGCGCGCGCGTCCTCCATCGTCCTGGCGCAGCGCCAAAACGCCCTGGTCTCCTTCGTTTTGGCGCAGCGCCAAAACGCCCTGCTGCTGTTCGTCCTGGCGCAGCGCCAGGACGAAGTGCTCCACATTCCCCTTCGGGCCCGGCAGGCTCGAGTCGCACGAGCCGAGCACTCGAAAGCCGTGCTCGGCGACCTCTCCCTTCACGCGCTCGATGATCTGCCGCCGCAGCTCCGGGTCGTCGATGACGCCGCGGTGCTCGCGCGCGAGCTCGCGACCCGCCTCGAACTGAGGCTTGATCATGGCCAGGAGCAGGCCGCCCGGGGCCAGCACCCGCGCCACCGCCGGCAGCAGCTTGGCGAGCCCGATGAACGAGGCGTCCAGCACCACGCCGCCGATCGGCTCGGGGAAATCCGCCGCGCTCAGGTGGCGCGCGTTGGTGCTCTCACGGTTCTGCACCCGCGAGTCTTGCCGCAGCTTCTCCGCGAGCTGGCCGCGGCCCACGTCCACGGCGTACACGCGCGGCGCGCCGTGCTGCAGCAGGCAGTCGGTGAAGCCGCCGGTCGAGGCCCCGATGTCGAGCCACGTGCGAGGCGCGGGGTCCACCGCGAGGGTGGCGAGCGCGCCCTCGAGCTTCACGCCGCCGCGCGAGACATAGCGCGGCAGCTCGCGCAGGATGAGCGGCGCGTCTGCCGCGAGCGCCGTGCCAGGTTTGTCGAGCCGGCGATCGCCGGAGTAGACGCGGCCCGCCAGGATACAGCCCACCGCCACGCTGCGCGTGGGTGCGAGACCACGCGCCACCAGCAGCGCGTCCAGGCGGAGTTTCTCTCGTCGCGTCACGTGGCGGGATAGTAGCCGGAGAAACCCGAGCTGCGCGCCGGGTTTCTCCCCGCGCGGGTGCGGCGCGTTTTTTTCGCGGCGAGCCCCGCGAGAGGTGCCACACTGCTCGTTACTTCATGGCCTTCGCGTTCGTCTTCGACATCGACAACACGCTCACCCCGCCGCGCGAGGCGCTCGACCGCGACATGGCCCGCCGGCTCGGCGAGCTCGCCCATCCCTTCGCGCTCGCGGCGGGCAGCGACCTCGGCCTGTTGATGAGCCAGTTCTTCGAGCCGCTGCACGCCTACGGCTATCGCGGCGAGTTCGACGCCTTCATCTGCAACGGCGCGAGCCGCTACCGCTGCCGCTCCGGGGCAGAGCTGGCGGTCACCCCCGTCGACGAGTTTTCGCTGGCGCGGCACCTCGGCCCCGAGCGCTTCGCCAGCCTGTCGCAGTTGCTCGACGAGATGCTGGCCGATCCGCGCTTCCTGCTGCCCGCCAGCGTGCCGATCGTGGGCCCGCGCCTGATCGATCGTCAGGCAATGATCAACATCGCGCCGTCCGGTCGGCAGCGTGGGGCCCTCTCGCCCGAGGCGCGCGAGAGCCGCGAGCAGTTCGTCGCGTTCGACGAGCGCACCGGCTATCGCACGCGTCTCATGCCCGTGCTGCGCGCCGCGCTCGACGAGCGCCTGCCCGGGAACGACCTGCTGCTCACCCTCGGAGGGCAAACCTCGTTCGACCTCGTGGTGCGCGGCCGCGACAAGAGCTTCGCGGTGCGCAGCCTGCTCGACGAAGGGGCTACTCACGTCACTTACGTGGGTGACGCGCTGTTCCCCGGTGGCAATGACGCCGCGGTGAGTGACTTCGTTGCCGCCTGGCCTGGCGGCAACTGCCCCGTCGAGGTCATTCAAGTCACAGATTACCGGCACACGGCACGTTTGATGGAAAGCTGGTCGCTCAGAACGTAGCGGTCTGGCTGGCGTTGGCCAACTGCGCGACGCTAGAACGCCGCATTTGAGGCGGGTCGCCTCGTCGCACAGGGTGGGAGCATGGCCCCATCCTGCAGCACTCGCGGTCGATTGAGGGGCACGCCGAACGCGTTCGACGACGGCCGAACGTTTGCAATCGCGAGGTTCCTCGAATCCCGAACGATTCTACCGCGGTAGCGTCGAAGATTTCGGTCCTGGCCCGGTTGTTGCTCTAACTTCCTCCGGCCATCATGCAGCACTCTGACGCCAATCCGCCGGGCTCGGCAAAGCTCCGAGACGGTGAATCGAGCGATGCGCCGCGCGGCGTCCACCAAAACCCCGACGTCGAGACCCCCCAGTCTGACGGGGCGGGCCCCGCCAGCTCGGGCACCGCGGCGCGCGCCCTGGTTCACGATCGGACCGACGGTCTACGCTTTGAAGAACCCTCGCTGATCGACACCGCGCCCAGCGGCACCTGGGAGGCAGCAGGCCCCGACAGCGATACCACCCTCTATCTCGTCGGCGTGGGCGCGTCCGCCGGCGGGCTCGACGCGCTCGAGCAGTTCTTCGGCGCCATGCCGGAAGACACCGGCATGGCGTTCGTGGTCGTCCAGCACCTCTCGCCCGATTTCAAGAGCGTGATGGACGAGCTGCTCGCGCGGCGCACCCGCATCCCCGTCGTGCAAGTGGAAGACGGCATGCGCGTCGAGGCCAACCACATCTACCTCATCCCCCCGAAGAAGGAGATGATCGTGTCCGGGGGCAAGCTGCTCCTGAGCGACAAGGGCGCCTCGCAGGAGCTGATGCTGCCCATCGACATCTTCTTCCGCTCGCTCGCGGAAGACATGGGCGAGCGGGCGATCGGCATCGTGCTGTCGGGCGCCGGCAGCGACGGCGCCCGGGGCATCCGCGACATCCACGAGGCGGGTGGCATGGTGCTCTGTCAGGACGAGGGCACCGCCTATTTCGACGGGATGCCGCGCAGCGCCCGGGAGACGGGCGTGGTCGATCTCGTCTTGCCGCCCGCGCAGATGCCGAGCGCGCTGCTCGACCACGTGCGCGACCCCGACGAGCGCCGCCGCGTGCAATCGCTCGAGCAGAACCCGGGCCCTCCCTATGGCGTGAACGCCGCGCTGCGCTTCCTGCAGAACGCCTACGGCATCGACTTCACACACTACAAGCCGTCCACGGTCGTGCGCCGCATCGAGCGGCGGCTCCAGCTCACCCAGTCCGACTCGCTGGAGACCTACGTCGAACGCATCGCTCAGGACAGCGCCGAGCTCGACGACCTCTTTCACGACCTGCTGATCGGGGTCACGCGCTTCTTCCGCGACGAGGGCGCCTTCGAGTGCCTCGAGTCTCGCATCATCCCCGAGCTGGTCGAGCGCGCGCGCCCCGGCGACGAGCTGCGCGTGTGGGTCGCCGGCTGTGCCACCGGCGAAGAGGCTTACTCGATAGCGATCTTGATGCACGAGGAGCTGCGCAAGCGGCGCGACCGGGCCCGCCTCAAGATCCTGGCCACCGACGTGCACCGCGGCTCGCTCGATTTCGCCAGCCGCGGCCTGTACACGGAAGACCGCGTCAACCGCGTGCGGCCAGACCTGCTGGAGCGCTACTTCGACAAGCGCGGGCCCAACTACCAGGTCTCGCCCGAGCTGCGCTCGAGCGTGGTGTTCGCCCCGCACAACGTCATCAAAGACGCGCCGTTCACGCGCATCGACCTGGTCACCTGCCGCAACCTGCTGATCTATTTGCAGCCGCTGGCGCAGAAGAAGGTGCTGGGGCTGCTCCACTTTGCGCTCAAGCGCAACGGCGTGCTGGTGCTCGGCCCGAGCGAGCACATCGGGCCCCTGGTGGACGACTTCGAGTCCGTCGACGTTCACTGGCGCATCTACAAGAAGCACCGCGATCTGCGGCATGGCAGCGAGATCACCCGCCTGGCTCCTCCTCCGCGGCAGCTGGCGACCAGCCCGGGCGATCCGCGGACGGGCTTCGGCGGCTATTCGCTGTCGCAGACCATCGGCGTCTACGACGCGCTGCTCGAAGAGTACATGCCGCCGAGCCTGCTGGTGAACGACCGGCGCGAGCTGGTGCATGCGTTCTCGGGCGCCAGCCGCTACCTCAAGGTCAAGGAAGGCCGCCCCTCGAGCGACGTGCTCGACATGATCGGCCCCGACCTCAAGATGGCGGTGACCGGGGCCATGCAGCGCGCGCTGAAGGAGCGCACGGCCGTCACCTACAACGGCCTCGCGCTGACGGTCGACGGCAAGCCGAAGCCGCACCGCCTGCTCGTCAAGCCGGTGCTGGTGGCGAACGCGCAGGCGCAGCACGTGCTCATCACGATCGACCCGCTGGAGCGCGACGAGCGGCCGCCGCCGAGCGAGTCCGAGCTCGATCTGTCGGCGGTCTCGCGAGACCAGCTCGGCTCGCTCGAGGACGAGCTGCGTCGCACCAAGGAGAGCCTGCAGGCGACCATCGAGGAGCTCGAGACCTCGAACGAGGAGCTGCAGGCGACCAACGAAGAGCTGCTCGCGTCGAACGAGGAGCTGCAGAGCACCAACGAAGAGCTGCAGAGCGTCAACGAGGAGCTCTACACCGTCAACGCCGAGTACCAGAAGAAGATCTCCGAGCTGACCGAGCTCACCAACGACATGGATAACCTGCTCGCCAGTATCCAGGTCGGCACCATCTTCCTCGACCGCAAGCTGTGCATCCGCAAGTTCACGCCGCTCATCGCCGAGGTGTTTAACCTGCTGCCGCAGGACGTGGGGCGGCCGATCGCCGGCTTCGCCAACAGCCTGCGCAGCCCGGGGCTCGTGAACGATCTGCAGGAGGTGCTGCGCACCGAGCGCGCGATCGAGCGCGAGGTTTGCGACCGCGACGACACCTGGTTCTTCCAGCGCATCCTGCCCTATCGCATGCGGGGCACGGTGCACGGTGTCGTGCTCACGCTGATCGACATCAGCCCGCTGAAGGCCGCCGAGAACGCCGTGTTCCGCGAGCGCTACCTGCTCGATAGCCTGATGGGCAGCGTGCCCGACGCGATCTACTTCAAGGACGTGAACCAGCGCTTCGTGCGCGTCAACCAGGCGATGGCCGAGCGCCTGTCCCTGCGCGAGCCCGCCGAAGCTGCGGGGCACATCGCGCGAGACCTGCTGCCCGAGTCGCGGGCGAAGGCGATGGACGTGGTCGACGCGCCGGTGCTCGCCGGCCAGCCGCAGCCCTACCGGGAAGAGTCGCTGGAAGACGGCGACGGACGTACGGTCTGGCAGATGAGCACCCGCCAGCCGTTGCGAGATGGTGACGGCAAGATCGTCGGCATGCTCGCGGTCTCTCGGGATATCAGCGCGCAGAAGCGCATCGAGGATGAGATTCGCCTGGCGGTACGCCGGCGTGACGAATTTCTGGCCATGCTTTCGCACGAGCTGCGCAACCCGCTCGCGGCCATCGTCAACGCCGGCATACTGCTGCACTCCGACGGCGCCACGCCGTCCACCCGTCGCAAGGGCCTGCAGGTGATCGAGCGCCAGTCGCGCCAGATGACCCGATTGCTCGACGACCTGCTGGAGGTGAGCCGCATCACCCAGGGCAAGATCGAGCTGCGCAAGCAGACGATCGACGCCCGACAGGTGATCAAGGAGGCGATGGTCGCGCTGCGCGAGCGCTTCGCCAGCCGCGGCATCGCGCTCGCGGCGAACCTGGGCGAGCAGCCCGTGCTCGTCGAGGCCGACCCCGCGCGGCTGCAGCAGATCGTGGTCAACCTGCTCGACAACGCGGCCAAGTACACCGCCGTGAAGTACCCGCCGCTCGGCGACCCGGCGCACGACTCGTCACCGACGCTGCCGAGCTTCGGGGCGGCGTCCGAGGGCCGCTTCGCTCCGAGCGGCGGCCACACCTCGCTCGAGCTGCGGGCCGAGGGCAACGAGGCCGTGCTCGTCATCACCGACAACGGGGTCGGCATCGAAGCGAGCCTGCTCGACACCGTCTTCGAGCCGTTCGTCCAGGGCGCGACGACGATCCACCGCACCGAGGGCGGCATGGGTGTCGGTCTGAGCGTGGTTCGCTCGCTCGTTCAGATGCACGACGGAAAAATCTCCGCGTTCAGCGAGGGCCGGGGTCTAGGCAGCCGCTTCGTCGTGCGCCTGCCGCTCTCACCGGCCAGCTCGGCCTCGCCGGGCACTCGGCGCAGCACGCCGTGGCCCGGCGGCAAGCGCGTGGTGGTCATCGAGGACAACCCCGATGGCGCCGAGATGCTGAGCCTCCTGCTCGAACACGCAGGTTATGAGGTGTTTACTGCAGAAGATGGGAAGGCGGGTATCGACCTCATCGAGCGCGTCAAGCCAGACGTGGCCCTGGTCGACATCGGTCTGCCGGTGATGGATGGGTTCGAAGTGGCCCGCTGGGTGCGCTCGAACCACGGCCATCGCGACCTTTATCTCCTGGCCTTGACGGGTTACGGCCAGGCCGGCGATCGAGCGGCCGCGCTGGAAGCCGGCTTTGATGAGCACCTGGTCAAACCTGTCGACGCCGAGACGCTACGACAGGTCATGCAGGGCAAGGCCTCGCAAGGCCATTCCGTGAATGGGTCGCCGGTCGAACTCGGTTCGATCGACGTGGCTCCCGCGAGCCGCGTCGACACGGGGCAGGGCCACCGGTGAGGGCCCGAGTTCAGTGAGACAGGCGGGACCAATCGATCGCGTATCTTCGGGGTGAACCGATCGGACGCACCCCGCGAGGAAGATCGATCGAGGGCCGCTTTTTGCGCATGCGCGCCAGATTCCGACCCCGACCGGGAACAGAGTCCCGTGTGAAACGTTGAGCCTATCGCCGGTTGCCATTTGAGTACTGGAACTTAGATTGTTGAAACTGGGTCGTAACCGCTCGTCGCCGTCTGGTGGTTGGCGAGCTGCGATCGAATAGCCCATGGCGGCGCACCTTCCTTCGTGGCTCCACAGCCCCCTTGGCTCGAGAGGCACGAGGCCCCCGGTGCACGCGGTGGGCTCGTCAGACCGTTGGCGTGGGCGGCCAACGGTGCATGCAAGCCCCTCGAGGGTGTTGCTGCCGCATTTGCCCGAACGGGTCATGGACGATAACGACAACATTTCGATGCACGCATCTGCGGCTGCAGCCGATTCCCCCTTCATGGGTGACTCCGTCATGAGCGACCGTGGGATGAGCGACCGTGTGACGAGCGACCGTGTGATGGGTGACCGCGCCGCTGCGGATGCCGCGTCCGGGGTGCGCCCATCTCGCGCCCCGACCAGGGCCAGCAAGAAACGGAACTTCGCGCCTCGCCGTCCGGTCGCCGCCGCGCGCGACCCGGAGTCGATCCATCCGGAGGGCCGTGAGCTTCCGAAAGCCGCTGGACAGGCGAGCGGTCGGCCCACGGCGTTCGATAGCGATCTCCCGGTGTCGGCGCTCGCAGACTACACGCGGCTCGCGCGTGGCCGCGAAGCAGAGCTGGTGCAACAGATCGCCGAGCTCCGGCAAGACCTGCTGTCCGTCGCGCTGGAGGCCGCGCCCGTCATCGACGCGCTCGCCCAGCTGCGCCGCGAGATGAGCCGCGGCGAGCACTCCCTGGGAGACGTGCTCGATCTACGAGGGGTCGACGCTCCGCGCGATCTCGACTCCTTCGAGTCGTTCTGCGACGAGGCGGCGCGCTTTCACGATGCGTTGATTCAGGATGCGGCGACTCGCTCGGTTCAACAGCGGTCGGCGCGGGAAGGGCTGAGGCAGCTCCTGGCGCAGACGCCGCTCGGCGAGCTGGCCATGGTGCGCCTGCTCGGCGCGCTGCGCCCGGCGGCGCTCGTCGTCGACTCGGACGATGTGGATTTTGACGAGCTGCCGCCCGAGGCGCCCGAGCTGCCGACCGATCTCGAGCAGCGCGTGCGCATCGCCGAGCGCCGGCTGCGCCACGCCGAGGGCCGCTTCGTGCAGGCCAACCAGGGGCTCGTCGCCATCGTCGTCAAGCGCTACCTCGGCATGGGCCTCAGCCAGGGTGACCTGATGCAGGAGGGCAACATCGGCCTGCTGCGCGCGGTCGAGAAGTTCGATCATCGCCGCGGCTGTCGCTTCAGCACCTACGCCACCTGGTGGATTCGCCAGGGCGTGCGGCGCGCCCTCGCCAACCAGGCCCGTACCATCCGGCTGCCTGTGCACGCGGCAGACGCACGCTACGCTCTGCGACAGGCCTCCAACAAGATGGAAGCCCGCCTCGGGCGCGTGCCCTCCACCAAAGAGCTCGCCGACCAGACCGGGCTCGACGTCGCCACGGTCGGCAAGCTGATGAACCTGGTGAGCGAGCCCGTCAGCCTCGAGGCCCCCCGCGGCGACGAGGGAGACGTCTTCCTCTACGACTCGCTGTCGGATCCGTCGGCGCGCGACCCGGCAGAGCAGGCGCACGAGCGCGACATCAAGACCAAGCTCGAGAGCCTGGTCGAGGTGCTCTCGCCGCGCGAGGCCCGCATGGTCCGCCTCCGCTTTGGCCTCGACGGGCGCGACGAACGCACCCTCGACGAGATCGGGCTCGAGTTCAGCGTCACGCGCGAGCGCGTGCGCCAGCTCCTCGGGCGCGCGCTCGACAAACTCCGCGGAGCATCGGGCCTGACGCTGGCCGACGCTTGACGAGCCCCGCGGCCCGCGGGTGACCGCATACACCCGCCTCGCCGGCTGCTGCTCGGGGCCTGGCCCGACCTCTCCGCGCGATTCGAGCGCCACCGAGCGCCACTCGCGCCTCATTCTCCGAGCCGCGCCCGGGCGGGCTGCTGCCGTGCGAGCACCCCCCGACGCACCCGACATGGGGTCGCTGACTGCCTCGTCCGACAGCCATGGCCATCCGCGTCCGGCCGCGATAGCCTCGCGCGGGCGATGAGGTTTGTCATCGGCGCGAGGGCGCCCGTCGATATCTCTCCTGAGCCACACTGGTTCCTGGTTCACCCCGGCGGGCTCGTGGTACGTGCCGAAGGTTCGAGCGTCTTACTGCCGCGCCGCGCAGACCTGCTCGAGCTCGGAATCGATCCCGCGAGCGCCCACTACGTCGGACGCCTCGTCGACGAAGACTGCTTCGCCCTCTCCGTCGACGACGCAGCCCTGCGCGAGCCGTGGGCGCCGCAGGGCCTGCGCGCGCTCTACGCTCCCTTCGGTGACGAGCTGTTCATCGCCGCCGGTCGCGCCGTGCAGATCGCAGCCTTTGCCAGCACGCATCGCTTCTGCGGGCGCTGCGGTGAGCCCACGCGCTCCATTCCCGGCGAGCACTCCGTGCGCTGCGACCGCTGCGACCTCTCGTTTTACCCGCGCGTCGCGCCCGCCATCATCGTCCTCATCCGCCGCGGCGAGCAAGCCTTGCTGGCGCACGCGGGCCGATTCAAGGCCGGCATGTACAGCACCCTCGCCGGCTTCGTCGAGGCAGGCGAGTCGCTCGAGCAGACCCTCGCGCGCGAGGTGCGCGAGGAGGTGGCCATCGAGGTCACCAACATCCGCTACTTCGGCAGCCAGCCCTGGCCCTTCCCCCACTCGCTGATGGTGGGTTTCACGGCAGACTACGCGGGCGGCGAGATCCGCGTCGACGGCGAAGAGATCGTCGACGCCCGCTGGTTCTCGCGCGACGACCTGCCCAACCTGCCTCCGAACCCCAGCATCGCGCGCAAGCTGATCGACGCCTGGCTCGGCGAAGGGGCCACGCCTCTCTGAGCCGGTAACGGGTGAAGATGCCCACCCCCGCGGCCCGCTCGCAGCGAGCGCGCCGCTTGCCTCCTCCCCGGCGTCGTGCTCGGCCGCAGCGGCCTGCGCGCGCCGCGGGAGGGGCTCAACGGCAGGCCAGATATTCCGGCGGCAGCGTGCTGATGTTGAAGTTGCAGGTCTGGCCCGCGGGGCACGGCAAGAACAGATTGCCGACCTCGGAGGCGCACAGCTGGCCGACGACGAGCATCTCCGGCGGGGCGCCGAGCTCCTCGCCCACGGCCTCCGCGGTGCAGGTCGGGCGGCAGCTGATCTCGCCGGAGTTCACGTTGCTTCCCACCATGCAGCACACGTCGTTCCCCGAGCAGTCGGCGTTCTGGTCGCACGAGATCTCGAAGACGGGGCCTGCGCCGCCGTTGGGGAAAGTGCAATTGTCCGGGCTGCCGCAGCTCACGAAGCGCTGGCCCGTCTGGAAATCGAGCATCGAGCAGCACACGAGGCCGTCGCCGCACGTCTGGTTGCCGCACTCGACGCTCGGGCCCTCGCAGATGCCCTGCCCATCACACAGGCCGCCGTCGCCGCAGCGGGTGCTGCTCGAGCGAAAGCCGCAGTCCGCGACCGACCGGCACTGGCCGCGGCCGTTGCAGACGTTGGTGGTGTTCGTGCGATCGCTCACGCACTCGGCGTCGAACAAGCTGCAGTTCACGGCTCCGCACGCCGTGTCGGTGGCCGCGGCGCGGCAGATGCCCGTGGTCGCGCACGTCTCGCACAGGCCGTTGCAGGCGCCGTTGCAGCAGACGCCGTCCACGCAGTTGTTGCTCGCGCACTCCGCGCCGGCGCCGCACGCGGCGCCGTTGCCCTTCTTGGGCAGCGAGCAGTTGCCGGCGTTGTCACACAGGTTGGTGGCGCTGCAGGCCTGGCCGGCGTTGCGCGCGTCGCCCTGGCACAGCTGCGTCGCGTTCCCGCAGCGGCCGGCGACGCAGCGGTTCGCGGTCACGCTCGGCGGGAAGTCGCGGCAGGTCGTGTCGGCAGGGCAGGTGATCGTGCCGCACTCGGTGTCATCGATCAGGTTGGTGCAGGCCGTTCCCGTGGCGCCGCAGACGCGGCAGGCCCCGTCGCAGACCGCGGTGCAGCAGACTCGGCCGCCAGCCGCTGCCTCCTGGCACGTGCCTTCGCCGCACTCGGCGTTGGCCGTGCAGGCCTGGCCAGCGCTGGCGAGGCACCCCGCGCGCGCCACGCTGCAGCCGAGCGCCCCGCAGGCGAGCTCCGTCACCCATTGCCCGCCCACGCAGCGCTGAAAGTTGGAGCCCGAGCACTGCAGCGCGCCGCCCTCGCACACGGGCGCCGGCACGCAGGCCCCGGTGGGACCGCACACCTCGCTGTCAGCGCAGGCCTGAGAGCAACACACGCTCGTGCCCGCGGCGGTGGCCACGCACGCCCCGTTGGCGCACTGCTCGGCGGAGCTGCACTCCGAGAGCAGCGCCCGCTTCGGAACGCTGCAGCCGCCTTCGGCGTCGCACAGCGACGTCGCGCTGCACTCGAGGTCGGCCCGCTGCGGCTGGAAGACCGTGCACGCCTCTTCCGCCGTCGCGCAGCGCCCGGCGTTGCATCGATCGCTGACCACCGTCGCCGGGTCGTACGTACGACACTGATCCGTCGGACATTCGATCGTGCCGCAGGCCTCGTCGTCGTCGAGGTTCACGCACTCGGCGCCCTCTGCCGAGCAGCGCTGGCAGCTGCTGTTGCAGGCGCCGGTGCAGCACACCTGGTTGCCTTCAGCCGTCGCGAGGCAGGTGCCCTCGCCGCAGTCGGCGTCGGACTCGCAAGCCTGGCCGGCGGAGCGCCGGCAGCCGTCGAGCTCGGTGCTGCAGCCGAGCGCGACACAATCGGTCAGCGTTCGCCACACCCCATCCACGCAGCTCTGGTGCAGGGCGCCCGAGCAGCGCCGGCCCTCGGCGCACGGCTCGGCGGCGACGCAGGCGCTGCCGTCGGCGGCGCACACCTCGGTCTCCGCGCAGGCGCTGGCGCAACATACGCTGCTGCCCTCGGCGGTCGCGACACAGTTTCCGCCCGCGCACGCGCCGGCCGTCGAACACGCCTCGCCTTGAAGGAGCACGCACCCGTCGTCTTCGCAGCGACAGGCCGCGCCCTCGCGCGCCGCCGGCTTCCACGAGAAGGGACAGTCGGCGAGCGTGATACAGCCCGCGTCCGCGCCGGCGCTCGCCGGGACATAGTCTCGACAGGCGTCGTCTTCGGGGCAACCCGCCGGGAGGCAGCCCGGCTCGCCGGGGCGCGTCGGCCCCACCACGACACAGGTCGTGCCCTCGCACACGATCCCGCCGTCTCGCCCGCTCTGCTCGCCGGGCGGATTCACGCCCAGAGGGCGGTCATCGATCGCACAGTTGCTCAGCGACGCCGCGGCGACCAGCCCCAGCATCCAACCGAGAGCGACAACGGGAGCTCGCCCGACGAGGCGCCAAATCGGACTCGACATAATTGGGACCAACACTACTGCGAGCGCCGAGTCCAACTGAAGTCGAAAAGTGAACACCCGGAGCGCTCCGCCCACCGGAGCTGCCACGGGGCTGGTCCCGCGGACTCGTTGCCCGCGGATCGCAGCCCGGAGTTGCCGCGCCTGTCGTGGTTGGCAAGTCGGCGGCGACCTCTATCTCTCGATACCCTGGCACCGGCCGCCCCCGCCCGCGGCGCTGGAGAGATCGCAGCCGACGGGGTGGGCGTCGAGCGCGAAGGGGTCATCGCCGCATGGCCCCTTCCTGCGGCCGGACATGCGCGCCGCTCGGGCCCCCCTCGAGCCGCCCCGTCTGGAGGTCGCGCGCCGCAGGGCAGGGCGCCCTCGGCAGGGCGCCCTCTCGCGAGCAGGTGCTTCTCGGATCTGGCGCGCTCAGAGCATGGCGCGCGCGCTCAGGAACAGGTCGTAGAACTCGGCTCGTGCGTCGTCCCGCTCGGCCTGCGCCGCGAAGATCGCGTCGAGCGCGTCGAGGTCCACGCTGGCCGCGTAGGGGCTGCCCTTCAGCACCTCGCAGAAGGCCGCGATGGCGCTGGCCCAGGTCAGGTCCAGATCGGCGCCCGCGAGCTCGCTGGCGATCGCGCTCGGCGCGAGGCTGGACGCCACTTCGAGCGCGGCGTCGGTCGTCCCGGCGTCGACGTGCTTGTAGCGCACCTTCACCTCGACGAGGTCTTCGGCGGCCACTTCGCGCACGCCGCTGTAGGTGGCACCCGAGGTCGGCACCGGCGCGCCCTCCACCGTCGGCAGAGCCGAGCCCGCGAGCACCAGCTCGTACAGCGCCGTGACCCGGTGCCCTGCGCCGATCTCTCCGGCGTCCACGATGTCATCGCGGAAATCCTGATCGGCGATGGCGCGGTTCTCGTAGCCGAGCAGGCGATAGGCGCTCACGAGCTCGGGGTTGAACTCCACCTGGACCTTGGTGTCGCGCGCGATCAGGCTGATCGTGGACAGCATGCGCTCGTTCACATACTCCGCGGCCTGCGACTCGCTGCTGATGACGCCATAGAAGCCGTTGCCGGCGTTGCTGATGGCCTCGAGCATCGAGTCGTTCAGGTTGCCTCGGCCGAAGCCGAGCGCCGTGAACGTGATGCCGGTCTGCCGCTTCTGTCGGATCAGCTCCACGAGCGAGCCGGTGTCGCTCACGCCCACGTTGAAGTCGCCGTCCGTGCACAGGATGACGTGGTTGATGCCGCCCTGGAGGAACGCGGCCTGGGCCTGCTCGTACGCCAGGTTGATGCCGCTCTCGCCGTTGGTGCCGCCGGTCGACACCAGCGCGTCGATCGCGCTCGCGATGCCGTCGCGCTGGGCGGCTGGCGTCGGGCCGAGCCGCACGCTCGTGTCGCCCGCGTAGCTGACGATCGAGACCGTGTCGGCGGGTTTGAGCAGATCCAGCGTCTGCCGCAGCACTTGCTGGGCGAGCGGCAGCTTGTCGGCCTCGTTCATGCTGCCCGAGGTGTCGACCAGGAACACGAGGTTCGCTGGGCGCGCCTCGTCTTCAGGCGGCGGCGCCTTGCCCTGGATGCCCACCCGCAGCAGCGTGAGGCCCGCGTCGACGGCGCTCGGGGCCGCCGCCAGGCTGATGGAGAACGGCACCTCCGCGCCCGGGTCTGCCACCGGATAGGAGTACGTGAAGAAGTTCACGTACTCCTCCAGGCGCACGCTGGCCGGGTCTGGCAGGATGCCGTCTTCGACGTCGCGCCGGAACACGTCGTAGCTCGCCGTGTCGACGTCCACCGCGAAGGTGGAGAGCGGATCGTGATCCACCATCACGAAGGGGTTCGTGCCGGGGGCCTCGAAGTCGTCGCCCTGGTTCGAAGCCGAGCCTCCGGCGGCGATGCCGTCGGCGTCGAAGGCCGGTGAGGAGGAGCTGGCGCCGGCGCCGCCCGCGAAGCTGTACCCGGAGCCGCTGCTGGTGCCTCCGCTGCCGCTGGAGCTGCCCACGAGCCCGGAGGGGCCGTTGCTATTCCCCGGCGCGGCCTCCGCTGGTCGCTCGTTTTCCGTGTCGAGATAGACGTCTGCGCTGTCGTCGCTGTCGCAGCCCGACAGCCACGCACCGAGCGCGCACACGCCGATCCAGAATGTTGCACCGTGAATCGAGCACCGCTCGAGTCGTCCTCGTTTGCTCATCTCACCACCTCCCGCGGTCGTGCCGCCCAACACACCTTCGCCAGTCGCTGGGGCCGTGCTCAGCAACGGTCATGCCAGAGGCCGCCTGCGTGCTGGCAACGGCGCGGAAGCGCGCCATGACCCGCCATGACTCGCATGGCTCGCGCGCCGGGCGCGCCCCTCCCGGGTCACGCGGCTGGCGGCGCTCGCGCTCGGTGCCTGTGTCAGCGTGTGCCAGTCTCGGGCGCCGGCGCCCTGATGGCGGCTCTCACCGGACTGGGCGCCCGGGACCGCTTTCGACGCATCGGAGCTGTGGACTACATTTGTAGTTGACGGCTGGTGTCGGATCAACGACAAGTGTAGTCATGACGGAGAAGCAGTTGAGCGAGCTGCAGCTCGCCATCGTCCGGGCGCTCTGGGAGCTCGGGGAGGGCAGCGTCGCCGACGTGCTCACGGAGGTGGTGCGCGGCGGCCGCGATCTGGCACCCACCACGGTGGCCACCGTGCTCCGGCGTCTGGAGAAGGATGGTTGGGTCGAGCACCGCGAGCGCGGGCGGCAGTTCGTCTATCGCGCGCGGGTGAGCCGCGAGCAGGCGACGGGCGGGGTGCTCGATCGCATCACGCGAGCGTTCTTCGGGGGCAGCGTCCCCGCGCTCGTGAGCCAGCTGCTCGAGTCCGATCGGGTCAGCGCCGACGATCTGGCGCTCATGCGGGCGCTGATCGCGCGCAAGGAAGGCAAGAAGTCATGATCCACGTCGCATGGTTTGGCATCGAGGCGGGTTTGGCCGTTCTGCTCACGTACCTGGTGCACAGCACCGTCTGGGTCGGCGGGGCGCTGCTGCTGACGCGGTTGCGTCGGGCGCTGGCGCCTACCGCTCGCCATCTGGTGTGGCGTGCGGCGCTGGTCGGGCCGCTCGCTTCGAGCGCGCTCGCGCTCGGCCCCAACCCCGGCTGGCAACCGGGCTGGCAATGGGCGCTGACAGGGGCGAGCCGCTCCGACGAGTCGCGGTCGCTTGCGGCTGCCGCCGGTGCCGAGGCCGCCGCGGCCTTCGCGGCCTCGGATGTACCGGCGCGGCGCCCGCGCGAGCTCGCCGCCGACCTCTTCGTCGAGCGTGAGGTCGCGAACCACAGCGCCGACGACCCCGCCATCGACGCCGGCACCGCCGCCCTTCCGCTCGTCGCGGCGGTCTCCGCGCCGCGGCCGATGTTTCCGCTGCTGGCCGGCGGCTGGGGGCTCGTCGCCATCGGCGGCCTGCTGTTGATCGCGCGCGCCGCGGTTCGACGGCGCCGCGCGCTCGAGCCGCGCACGCGGGTCACGCACGCGGCCTGCCTCGACCTGCTCGCTCGCCTCGTGAGGCTCGCGGGAATTCGGCATCCCATCCGGCTCAGCCAGAGCGCGACCGCGAGCACTCCGCAGGTGCTCTCGGGTCGAGAGATCTGCTTGCCCGAGCGCGCCCTCGATCTCGATCGCGAGGCGCTCGAGGCCGTGCTGGCGCACGAGCTGGCGCACATCGAGCGGCGCGACGCCGCGTGGCTGAACGCGGCTCACGTTCTGCAGGCCCTGCTCTGGTTCCAGCCGCTCCATCGCAAGCTCCTCGTCGAGCTGCGCGAGAGCGCCGAGCTCGCCGCCGACGACCGCGCCGTCGAGCTCACGGGCGACGCGCTCGGCCTGGCGCGCACGCTCACGCACGTCGCGAGCTGGGTGAGCGACACTTCGATCGCGGCCTCCGTGGCGATGGCGCGTCCCGGAAGCGCCATCGTCGAGCGCGTGGCCCGCCTGGTCGACTCGGGCGTCGTACGCCCGGGCTCGCAGCTCGGGTCGCGAACCCCGTGGCTCGCGCTCGCCACGCTCGCCGCCATCGGCGCCTGCAGCCCGAGCGTTGGCGCGCCCCGCCCCGAGCCGCCGCGCGCGGGCAACGAGCCAGCGACCATCGGCCCGGCGCGAGCGAACACGACGGCGGCGCCCGTCGTCGCCCCGCCGAGCTCCGCGACACACGTCGACAAGCGCCCGCCGCCGCCCGAGCCGGTGCCCGCCGCATCGGCGCCACCCGCGGCCCTGCCACCCGCGGCCCTGCCACCCGCGGCCCTGCCACCCGCGGCCCTGCCACCCGTGGCCCTGCCCGCGAGGCCAGGGGCCGTCCCACCGACGAGCGCCAGTGCGCCTCCGATCCCTCCCATGCCCCCTCTCCCGATCGACGGCCTGGTCGGCGACGTCGTCGCGGGCGTCGTGCCTCGCGCGATCGAGTTCAGCAACACCATCGTGCAGCTGGCGATGAACGAGGCCGGGCTCGGGATGCGCATCGAGCGCGCCGAGGCGGCCGCGGCCCAGCCCGGCGCCTCGCCCGAGACACACCAGGAGGTCGCTCGCCTGAAGCAGGAGCTGGCGGCCTCGACCCAGCGACGCGAGCGCATGGAGAAGGACTTCGAGGAGCGTATGGGAGCCTGGAGCAAAGAGTTCGAGGCCCGCTTCGAGCGCGACCACGCGCAACGCTTCGAAGCCTGGGGAGAAGAGTTGGGCCGTCGCATGGAGGCCATGGGCAAAGACCTCGGGCGCCAGCTCGCTCCATTGCGCAGCCTCGCGGTCCCGGTGCCACCGGCGCTGACGATCGATCTGCCGACGCCCCCGAACGTGCCGCGGTTCGGTGCACCCCGCTCCACTCCCCCGCGAACCAGCCCGCTGGCGACGCCGCCTCCACCGCCGCTGGCGACGCCGCCCTCACCGCCGCCAACGAACCAGTGATCGCCGCGGCCGGCCAAGGCAGCGCGCGCGACCCACCTTGGGTCGCGCTCTCACCGGCTTTACTGCGCCGCGCTCTCCGCGGCCGGAATCTCGCCACCCTCGGCGCCGGCGCGGCTCAGCGCGATCGGCGCCGAGCGCACCATGTCGCGCACGCCGAGCGGCCTCAAGAGCTCGATGAACTGGTCGATGTCCTGGCTGGTGCCGGTGGCCTCGACCGTGAACGCGCTGGCCGAGAACGCGAGGATGCGCGAGCTCGTCAGCTTGATCACGCGCTCGAGCTCCTCGCGGGCGCGAGCGTTGTTCGCGCGCACCGTGGCCACGCACAGCTCGCGCTCGATGTGCCCGTCGCCCATCACGTGGCGCACCTTGTGCACGCGCACGAGCTTGTTCACCTGCTTGAGGATCTGCTCGACCACCGCGGCGTCGCCGCGCGTGGTGAGCACGACGCGGCTCATGCCCGGCTCGAGGCTCTGGTTCACGGCCAGGCTGTCGATGTTGTAGCCGCGCCCGCTGAACAGGCCGACGATGCGCGCCAGCTCACCGTAGCGATCCTCGACGAGGATGCTGATGATGTGGCGCGAGGCGGGTGCCGTGCCGCTCATCTCAGGCGAGCTCCCGCGGCTCGGCGTCTTCGTCGTCTTCCGGCCCGAGCAGGATCTCGTAGTGCGCCGCGCCGCCCGGGATCATCGGGAACACGTTCGTCTCCTTGTGCACGATGATGTCCATCAGCACGGTGCCCGGCGTCGCCAGGCCCTTCTCCAGCACGCCGCGCAGCTCTTCCGGCTTCTCCGCGCGCAGGCCCGTCGCGCCGTACGCCTCGGCGATCTTGACGAAGTCGGGGAAGTACTTGAGCCCCACCTCGCTGTAGCGCCGATCGTACAGGAGCTCCTGCCACTGCCGCACCATGCCGAGGAAGCGGTTGTTCATGATCAGGATCTTCAGGTTCAGGCTCTCCTGCACGCAGGTCGCGAGCTCCTGGATGCACATCTGGAACGAGCCGTCGCCTGACACGCACAGCACCGGATCCTGGGTGCCGCTGAGCGCCGCGCCGACCGCCGCCGGCAACCCGTAGCCCATGGTGCCGAGCCCGCCCGAAGTGAGCCAGTTACGCCCGTCTGCGACGGGGTAGTACTGGGCCGCCCACATCTGGTGCTGCCCTACGTCGGTCGTGCAGATGTATTTGCCCTGCGTCAGCCGCGCCAGCTCTTCGAAGAACTTCTGCGGCATGATCACGTCGCTGCGGTCCTTGTAGCGCAGCGGGTAGCGCTTCTGCATCTCGCGGAGCTCGCTCCACCACGCGGCGCGCTCGGGCCTGGGCTCGCTCGCCGGCAGCATTTCGAGCATTTGCTCGAGCACGTGCTTGGCGTCACCCACGATCGGCACGTCGACGTTGACCGTCTTGTTGACGTTTGACGGGTCGATGTCGACGTGAATCTTCTTGGCGTTGACGGCGAACTTGTCGACCCGCCCGGTGACTCGATCGTCGAAGCGCGCGCCGATGTTGATGATCAGGTCGGCCTTCGCCATCGCCATGTTGGCGGTGTACGTGCCGTGCATGCCGAGCATGCCGAGCGACTGCGGGTCGCCCGGGGGGTAACAGCCGAGGCCCATCAGGGTCGGCGTCACCGGCAGGTTGAGGCGCCTGGCCAGCTCTCGCACCTCGGGCTGAGCGTTGGCGTTGATCACGCCGCCGCCGACGTAGAGCACGGCCTTCTCGGTCTGCCGCATCAGGTCGACGGCCTTCTTGACCTGCAGCGGGTGCCCCTTGACGGTCGGCTTGTACGAGGCGAGCTCGACCTTCTCGGGCCAGATGAACGGGGCCTCGAACGCCGTCACGTCCTTCGGGATGTCGATCAGCACCGGGCCAGGGCGCCCGCTGCGCGCTAGGTAGAACGCCTCTTTGATGGTGGGCGCCAGATCTTCCACGCGCTTGACCAGGTAGTTGTACTTGGTGCAAGGGCGCGTGATGCCGACGATGTCTGCCTCCTGGAAGGCGTCGTTGCCGATCAGCGTCGTGGCGACCTGCCCGCTGATCACGACGATGGGCGTCGAGTCCATCAGCGCGTTGGCGAGACCGGTGACCACGTTCGTGGCGCCCGGGCCGCTCGTCACCATGGCCACGCCGACCTTACCGGTCGCGCGCGCGTAGCCTTCGGCGGCGTGCACGGCGCCCTGCTCGTGGCGCACCAGCACGTGGCGCATCTTGTCCTGGTATTTGTAGAGCTCGTCGTAGACGTGAAGGATCGCGCCGCCCGGATACCCGAAGATCAGGTTGACGCCTTCCTTCAGCAGGCTCTCGACGATGATGCGCGCGCCGCGCATGCGCGGCGCAGCGGCGGGCTCGGGCGCGTCAGCGGGTGACGGCCCGGGCTGGCCTGGCCGGGGCGTGCTCGACGGGCTGCGCCGGGCAGACGCCGGCTCAGCCTTTGCGGGCTCAGCCTTTGCGGGCTCAGCCTTGGCATCGGCCGTGGCCTTTGCGGGCTCAGCCGCGGCCTTGCCGGCAGGAGTGGGGGCTAGAGCGATTCGAGGGCTTTGCATACGAGGCTTCCCATTTGATCCGTCGAGACGTTGCCGCCGAGGTCTTTTGTACGGTGGCCCGCCTGGAGCACCTGGTCGATGGCTTTTTCGATCGCGCGCGCCTGCTCGGGCAGACCGATCGAGTCGAGCAGCGAGGCGGCGCTGCCGATGGCGCCGAGCGGGTTGGCGATGTTCTTGCCGGCGATGTCCGGCGCGGAGCCGTGAATGGGCTCGAACAGGCCCGGGCCGTCGCCCAGGCTGGCGCTCGGGAGGAGGCCGATCGAGCCGGCGAGCACCGCCGCCTCGTCGGTGAGGATATCGCCGAACAAGTTTCCGGTGACGATCACGTCGAACTTCTTCGGGTTCTTCACCAGGTCCATCGCGGCCGAGTCCACGTACTGGTGCTCGAGCTTCACGTCGGAGTAGCTCTCTTTGTGCACCTCGTTCACGGTGGCGCGCCAGAGCTGCGACACCTCGAGCACGTTCGCCTTGTCGATGGAGTAAACGTGGTTCTTGCGCTTGCGGGCCAGCTCGAAGGCGAGCTTGGCCACGCGCCGTACCTCGGGCTTGGTGTACACCATCGTGTTGTAGGCGCGGTCGCCCTCGATCCCGCGCGGCTCGCCGAAGTAGACGTCACCGAGCAGCTCGCGCACCACGATCAGGTCGACCCCGTCGAGCAGCTCGGCCTTGAGCGGCGAGAAGGAAGCGAGCGCCGGCACCGCGCGCACCGGGCGCAGGTTGGCGTACACGCCCAGCGCCTTGCGCAGATCGAGCAAGCCCTTCTCGGGGCGGCGGTTGCCGGGTTGCCCGTCGTACTTCGGCAGGCCCACGGCGCCGAGCAGGACCGCGTCGGCCTTCAACACCGCGCTCCGCGTCCGCTCCGGGAAGGCCTCGTCGCCCGCGTCGAGCGCCACGCCACCGATCGGCATTTCCACCACTTCGAGCGAGCGACCCGCACGCGCGATGGCGCGCTCGAGCACGCGCAGCGCTTCGCGACAGACTTCGGGCCCGATGCCGTCGCCGGGGAGGGATACGATTCTGATGGCCTTTGAACTCATGGGCTGTTTTTCGCTTCTCACGTCTAGGGGTCGGGCGTGGTTCGGGCCCCTTCCTATCACGCTCCCCCCTGGGAAGCAGGGCGAGAAGCGCGCCGCTGCACACACCCCTCCCGTCGCCCGCTACTGAACGGAAATCAGCCTCACCTGCCGCCACCCCTCAGCCTGTGCCGGCCGCTCGCCGTAAACCGGACAGCACGGGCTCCGGGGTCGACCATGTCATCTGGCTTCATTCGCGTACTCGGCTTCACCATCCTGGCGCTCGGGGTCATCGTCGGCGGGCTGCGGCTCACCTGCCTGCGCTGGTGGCAGGTGCCCGACGACGACGCCGAGCTCGCCGCCTCGATCGCGCCCACGCTCTCTCCTGGCGACTGGGTGATCCTCTGGCGCGCCAATGCGCCCGGCTTCGGCGACCTGGTGCTCTGTCCCGATCCGGAAGATCCCTCCGAGGTGTTCATCGGCCGCATCGCGGGGGAGGGGGGTGACGTGCTCACCATCGATGAGATGGGCTCCCTCACCGTCAACAACTCCCGGATGCGCTCCGAGCGAGCCTGCGAGGCTCCGAAGTTCAAGGTCGAGAACCCCAACAGCGGCGAAGAGATCGAGCTGCGCTGCGACGTGGAGGCCCTCGGCGGCGTCCACCACCAGCGCGCCCTGATCCCGACGCCCAAGACAGCCCTCAAGCCGATCAAGATGACCCGAGAGATCGAGGCTGGCGCCCTGTTCCTGGTCAGCGACAACCGCTTCTTCCCGTTCGACTCGCGCGACTTCGGGCCCTTGCCCAAGGCGAGCTGCAAGGAGGCGTTCATTTTTCGCCTGGTCAGCCGTCTCGGTTTCTCCCACGTCCGGTCGCGCCTGAGCTGGATCCAATGAAGGACCTCGTCCCGAGCGCAGCTCCGAGAGCCGGCGAGAACGGCTCCGGGCGCCGGTGGGGCGCCCGCGCCTCGAGAAAACCATCGGGTTGGGCGCCCGCGCCTCCAGGAGACAGCGGGTTGGGGCGCCCGCGCCTCGAGAAAACCCGCGGGTTGGGGCGCCCGCGCCTCGAGAAAACCCGCGGGTTGGGGCGCCGCGCCTCCAGGAGACAGCGGGTTGGGGCGCCCGCGCCTCGAGAAAACCATCGGCGCCCGCGCGCTTACGATAACACCCGCGCGGGATGTATGGAGATTTTGCGGCCAAGCGAGCACGAACGCCGTACACTCGTAGGCTGTCGTGACGTGCCGGCCTGGCCGGTCGCGATAGAGAGCTCTAATAGGACGAACACGGATGGATCAGGCTAAACACTACATCTGTCGGTCGTGCATGACGGGCGTCGCCAACGGCCACAAATTCTGCGGCCGTTGCGGGGCGCCGGTGCCCGAAGACGTGGTGACCGGGCAGACCCGCTACTTCAGCGACATGCAGAACCCCGACAAGGCACGGCTCATCTTGATCCGCGGCGACGGGATGGATGGCTTGAGCTATCACCTCAAGGCCGAGCAGCACATCCTCGGGCGCTCCGGTCAGCTCGAGTTCCCCGACGACGAGTTCATCTCGCCCCGTCACGCCAACTTCTTCTATCGCGATCGTCACCTCGTCATCCGCGATGAAGACTCGCTCAACGGCGTCTACTACCGCGTGCGGGGCAGCGTCGAGGTTGCCGCTGGTGATCAGTTCATGGCGGGCGATCAGGTCTTCCGCATCGATCTCGCGCCGATCGCCTCCGACGGCGTCGACCAGGAAGGCACCTACTTCTATTCGTCGCCGAAGTTCACCTCCACATTCCGCATCAGCCAGGTGCTGATCGGTGGCGCGGTGGGGATGACGGTCTGCGCGCGAGGGCACTCGCTCGCCGTCGGGCGCGAAGACTGCGATCTCAACTTCCCGTTCGACACTTACATCTCGCCGCGGCACTCCACCATCGAGGCCATCGGCAACAAGTTCCGCCTCACGGATCACGACACGCTCAACGGCACCTACCTGCGCATCAAGACGGAGACGCAGCTCGGCCAGGGCGACTACGTCGCGATCGGGCGCAAGCTGATGCGCGTCGAGCTCAACGCCTGACGCTCGAGCGAGGGGGGCCGTCGCTCGCGAGCGCCGAAGGCAGGCCGCGCCCGTGCCGCCTGCGAGGATGCAGGCCGTGCCAACGCAGAAAACCCGGGCAAGTCTCGCACGATGGCGAGCCTGACCCGGGCCCTGTGAACGCTCTGACGCCTGGCTCTCGAGAGAGCTGGCGTTCGAGCGTCGTTATTCGCCGGCTGTTTTACTCTGCGGCCGCCGGCACTTCGACCGGGTAGACCGACACGCGCTTCTTCGAGCGGTTCACGTGCTCGAATTTCACGGTGCCGTCGACCAGCGCAAAGAGCGTGAAATCTTTACCGAGACCGACGTTCGTGCCGGGGGCCAGCGTCATGCCGACCTGGCGCACGATGATACCGCCCGCGTTGATCTGCTCGCCGCCGTAGACCTTCACGCCGCGAAACTGCGCGTTGGAGCCGCGACCGTTGCGTGTAGAGCCGCCGCCTTTTTTATGTGCCATTGCTCGCTCCTCCGATCAGGCGGAAATGCCGGTGATCTTCACCTCGGTGAAGTTCTGGCGATGACCGTTCTTGCGCTTGTAGCGCTTGCGGCGCTTGAACTTGAACACGACGAGTTTTTCACCTCGACCGTGGCGAACGATTTGGGCCGTGACCTTGGCACCCTGCACGAGCGGTTGCCCGAGCTTGGCGCCGTCACCGAGCAGCGCGAGCACCTCGTCGAAGACGACGTCCTGGCCCGCGTCACCCGTGATGCTGGCAAGCTTCAGCACGTCGCCCGCGGAGACGCGGAATTGCTGGCCGCCACTTCGAATGATTGCGCTGGACATTGGGGGGCCGGACCCTAGTCTCGCGATTGGCAATTCGCAAACCAATTTTCGCCGGACGCCTCACGAGACGTTCGCCGCGACCCTGGCCTTCCCCCTGTACGAAGCATAGCCAGCGCCATTCGTTCAGTGCAAGCCCCATCGCGACCGCTCGACCATCCCCGACCGCCGCCGCTAATGGCGCCCCAGGCGTGACCGTCTGGGAGAACGGGGAGAAGAGAGGCCAACGGATGGTGCGAGCACGAGGCAGACGCCCTGAAACGGGCGTGCGGTGGCGGCGCCGGTACGCGGCATTCCGGGCACTCGGAGCCCTGGGGCTGTGGCTCGCCGCTTCGCTGCTCCATCCCGCGTCCGCCGAGGCGGCCCCGCCGAGCGCCGCGTCGACCTCTCCCCAGAAGGCCAACCCGAAGAAGACGAAGCCCGCGCCGAGGCCCCGCGCCAAGGGGCGCGTGCGCGCAACTTCTACTTCCGCGGCCCCCACAGGCCCCGCAGCCGCGAGTGGCGCGGGCGCGAGCTCCGTGGCTTCGCCGGCGGCCGCCCCCAAGGTGGGTGCGACAAAGGCCGCCGAGGTCCCCGTCGGGGGCCCCGAGCCCGCCCCGGCGAACGAGGTGGTCAAGACGGAAGAGACTCGCGAGGGCGAGAAGACCTACACCTTCGGCGCTCAGGAGGTCGAAGGCCGCCTGAAATCGCCTCAGATCCTCTACTTCTTGCGACGCGTGCGCGCCCAGTTCGACCCCGCGCCGCTCGGGCATCGGTCGTTCCTGCTCGAGCTCTCCGACACGCGCCGGCATCCGGCGTTCGAGTGAGCGAAAGCACGCCTACAGGCGCTCGTCGGCGCCGAGCGGAGCCCGCCCGATTCACCGAAATCGGCTTCAGCTCGGGCGCCGCCGTGCCGACTTCTTTGCTCGAACCCCACTCGCGTTCGGGCCGGCGCCTGCATGAAGCCGGAACGTCAAACGCACGGCGGAGCTGAGTTCGCGCATGAGTCGCACACCGAGAACCGAGCCGTCCGAACCCTTGGTGCTGCGAACCGCTGCCGTCTGGGGCACGTTCGTGCTCGCGTCGCGCGAGCTGCGATCGGGCGATTCGCTGGCGATGGGCGAGGGCGAGGGCGCTCTCTGCCCGAAGCCCGACGACAGCGCCGTCGCCGACCTGCCGATCCGCGCCGTCGGCAGCGGCTGGGAGCTCGACGCGGGCGGCGTGAGCGGCGGCCTCCTGCACCTGCGCGGCCGCAAGGAAGACCCGTGCGAGCTGGCCAAGGGCAACGCGCCCATCCCGATCGTACCGGGAGATTACGGCCTGCTGCAGTACGGCGCGCTCTCCGTCTTCTTCCAGTTCGCGCACCCGGCGCCGGCGCCGAAGTCGCGCGTCCGCGTCGACCTGTCGCTGCTGCTCGCGTTCGCCTTCGCGATCATCACCGTCTGCGGCAGCCTGCTGCTGCTCTACATGCTGTACCCGCAGCTCGAGCTCGCGAAGCCGCTCGAGCTCACCAGCGCCGAAGAGCTGAAGGTTCAGTACCACTTCGATCCCCCGCCGCCCGAGCCCGAGAAATCTGGCGGCGACTCCGAGGGCGCCGCGGGCGCCAAGGCCAAGACGCCGGAGAAGGCGGCGGGCACCCCGAAGAAGGCGCCCGGTCCGAAGCAACCGACGCCCGACGCGCCATCGGCAGGGCCGGGTGGGCCGCCTGTGTCGAGCGCGATGACCGAGGTGTTGCACGGTGCGGTGGGCAAGGAAGTGCTGGAGACGCTCGGCACCATCAGCTCGGTCTCCGAAGCGCTCGGCGGCCTCAGCTCGGCGGGCCTGGTGCTCGGTGGCGCCACCGGCGGCGTCGGTCTGCGCGCCTCGGGCGAGGGGGGCGGTCAAGGTGGCAAGGGCCTGTTCGGCTCGGGCACCCTCGACACGGGGTTCGGTTCCGGTGCCGGCGTGGCGGGCAACGGCCGGGGTCGCTCCGGCTCCGGCAGCGGCACGGGCTCCGGCGGCAATGGCACGGGCTCCGGTCGGGGCGGCGAGCGCCGTCTGGCTGCCGCGGCCGCGAGTGCTCCCGGCCAGGGTCTGAGCTCAGAGCAGATCCGGCGCGTGGTGACCGCGCGTGCAGGCACTTTCCGCGCTTGCTACGAGACCGCCGCGGCGCGCGACCCCAAGCTCGCGGGCGGGATCACGGTGAGCTTCACCGTCAGCCCGAGCGGCGACGTCGCGGCGCGCATCGCCAGCTCGTCACTCGGCAATCCGCGCGTGGAGAGCTGTGTGCTGCGGATGTTCAACCGCCTGCATTTTCCGAGCGCCGACAAATCCACCAACGCCAACTGGCCGCTCGTCTTTCGTCCGGGCAAGTGAACAGTCGGCGGGCGAACCGCCGCCATCTGATCGACAACACTCATCCGGGACGCCCGCCTCGCCGTCTTTGACAGAAGGGTAGAATGCCGACCGATACCGGCCGAATCGTCGTGGGCTGGCTAGAAGCCGGGCTGCTCGCCAGCGGGCTGCTCGCGCTCGCTTGCGGTGACGGCGACACGCGCCGCCTGCCGCCCGTATCCGTCGCGCTCGCCGAGACGGTGCCGCCCATCTACGACGACGGCGAGCTCACCATCTACGAGGCGAAGACTCAGCTGATGCTGCCCATCATCGCGCCGAGCGACGCGCAGCTCGACCGGCTGAGCGAAGAGCCGAGTGACCCGTTCCAGCGACAGCCGTGGGTGACGCACGACGACGTGGGTGTGCAGGTCACCTGGACGCTCAGCAACCTGGATGCGGCAGATCGCAGTGTGTGGGTCATGATCGACCCGTACAACGAGTTCGGTCGCTACGAGCCGGCCATCACGGTGACGGACGAGGAAGCCGTGCGCGATCTGTCGGGCATCGACATGCTGTTTCTCCTGCCGGGCACGGAGAGCGACGTCGGGGCCGAGCCGCGCATCATCGGCACGTTCACCTTCGACGACATGGATGAGCTGGCGCTCGACTTTGCGACGGTTTTCAAGGTCATCGAGGACGCCGCGCCGGTCGATGAGGAAGAGGACGATCCGCGCTCGACGCTGGTCAACTATGCGTTCAACGTGCGCAACCGAAGCTACAACAGCCCACTGCTCGACCCGTATCGTCCCGCGAGCGTTCCGGGCCTCGTGGGCTTTGATTTCGGGCTGCGTACGTCGCAGGCCGCCAACGTGGCGCTCGAGATCGTCGTGGAGATTCGCGATCGTCGTGGCGATCGCGTCGCCCAGCGCGGACAGACAGTCCGGCTGCTCGATCCTCCAGAGGCCGTGATTTCAGCCGGCGCGCCCTGAACTTTCGAAGGGTAGACACAGACAGGCCTCCGGTCGGGAGATGAACGTGCCAGCGAGACCCATCCGAGCAGGCCCATCGGAAATAGCGGGACGGCCGCTGGTCGAGTCGCTACTCGACACAACCGCCAGGACACGGTCTACGAGGGGACGGGGCCCCCAACGATAGGGCCCAAACTGCAGAGCGTACGAGGCTGGAATGCTCTTAGAAAAGAGGATTCCGGCCAGAAGAAAAGGCGACGAGGACTGTTGGACGAGGGGGGTTGGTCAAGTATGCTCGCAAAAGGACGTGTTCGAAGAGGGAGCGGGCACTGGCACGGGTTCCGAGGGAACACTGGTGGCGAAACGTCTGAGGCCCTGGTGGAGGATGGGGACGATCTCGAGTGGCAAGCGGACCTGGAATGGCTGGAAGGCGGTCGCCGTTGAGGAGAGTAGCCGCTGCGTCGGATGGTGCTGCGTCTGATGGGTCAGCATCTGATGGGTCAGCATCTGATGGGTCATTGCGCCTCCATCGCATCCTAGTGGTGGAGGACGAAGAGGCCGTCGCTGAAGGGCTGCGTCTTCTGCTCGAGCAAGAGTACGCGGTCGATCTGGCGTCGAGCGGTCAGCAAGCGCTCGAGCTGCTGCTCGGCGGCGGCCCGTTTGACGCAGTGCTCTGTGATCTGATGATGCCCGGTATGTCGGGGATCGAGCTGTTCCGTGCGCTCAAGGCGCGCGCGCCGGGCATGGAAGAGCGGCTCGTCTTCATGACGGGCGGCGCATTCACGGCGGAAGCCGAGTCGTTCCTCGACGAGGTGGCGAACGCGCGTGTCGAGAAGCCGTTTGACTTCGCGAGCGTCGATCGCTTGCTCCGAGTCGCCGTCGCCGCCCAGCGTCGGCGCGAGCAGACGCAGGGTTGAATCGGCAGGGTTGAATCAGCAGGGTTGAATCAGCAGGGTTGAATCAGCAGGGTTGAATCGGGCGCGGCGATAGAGGGCGCCCGTCGGAGCTCTGTTCGCGACGCGGCCCAGGTTGGGGCCTTCCCCGGGGCCATGCGCTCCACGGGAAGGGGCCATGCGGCGAACGCTCGTCGCGCCACGAAGCCGCATCGAACGTCCATTTGCTACCTGCGGGTCAGCGCGGAGCGGCGCGCGTCGCGCCGCCGTCGCTCTTGCGGCGCCCGCGCGCGATGCGGCGTCCCTCGGGGCGCGGCGGAAACATCCGCCGTTCGAGCGGCGCCCGCCGCGCGAGCAGGGCTCTCCGCCCGTCCGCCTCCACGAACAGCGCCCGCAGCTCCTCGATCGACGCAGCGCCCGCCGCCTGGGCGTTCTCCGCGTGCGCGCGGCAGAGCAGGACACGGCGCTCGCCATCCTCGATGCTCGACGCGGCGCTCGCGGCGGCTCCGCAGATCTCGCAGACGCGGCTTCGCTTCATGCGCACCAGCGTGGTCTCAGGCCCCCCGCTCGGGCAAAAAACCGGCGCAACTCGGGCATCCAGAGCTCCCGGACCGAAGGCACCTCTTCAAGCGCGCATGGCGGCCGCGCGCTGCTCGACCCAGCCGATCACCCGATCCTCCGGCACGCTGTTCGTCAGCCGCCCGAGCTCCTGAATGCCCGTCGGGCTGGTCACGTTGATCTCGATCAGCTTCCCGTTGATCACGTCGAGCCCGACGAACCAGAGCCCCACCTTGCGCAGGCGAGCGCCCACGGCCTCCACCATCGCGCGCTCCTCGGCGCTCAGATCGGTCGCCTCCACGCGCCCGCCGACGTGGATGTTCGCGCGTATATCGCCGCCGCTCGGCACGCGCCGGATGGTGCCGAGCACCTGCCCGTCGAGCAGCAGCACCCGCTTGTCGCCCTGCACCACCGCGGGCTGGAACTCCTGCACCATCGCCAGACGCCGCCCCTCGTTGGTGAGCAGCCCCACCAGCGGCTTCAGGTTCACGTCGTCGGCCCCGAGCACCGCCACGCCGCTGCCGCCGGCGCCATCGAGCGGCTTGATCACCGCGCGCCCGCCCACCTGCGACACGAACTCTATCAGCTGCTTCTCATCGGCGCTCACCAGCGTCGGCGGCATGAACTCCGAGAAGCCGAGCGCGTACAGCTTCTCGTTGGCGTCGCGCACCGCCGTCGGGTCGTTGATGATCAGCGTGTGGCTCTTGGCGAGATCGAGCAGCTGCGTGGTGTAGAGGTAAGAGGCGTCAAACGGCGGGTCTTTCCGGATGAAGACCGCCTCGATGTCCTTCAGCCGTTCGCGCCGCGGCTCACCCGCATCGAAATGCGGCGCCGCGTTGCTCACCACCAGCGGCCGGGCGACGACGCCCACGTGCGCCCCCTCGCTGAACAGCTGCTCCGGCCGGCAGTGAAGCACCTGATGCCCGCGAGCGATGGCCGCCCGCATGAAGGCAAAGCTCGTGTCCTTGTCGGGCAGCATCCCGGCAAAGGGGTCCATGACGAAGAGGAAGCGCACGGGGGGAGTGTACTCGTGGCCCCCCACCAAGCGGGACGGATTTACATCGCTGGATGTTCAAAGGGGCGGGGGCTACTCGTGGCCTTCCTTCAAGCGGGACGGATCTACATCGGTGGAGGTTCCAAGGGCCGAGGGCCCAAGGGTTTCAGAGCTCTCGGGCCAATGGGGCCGTCCGCCGGCAGAAGGCCATCGGTTCGAGCGGAGCGCGCTTCGCTCGCCCGAACAGAGCAAACCTTCGTGAACGTGCGTCGAACCCACGGGAGCGCGCAGCCCCACGTTGCGCGGGACCGCTCAGTCGAGCCAGGACTTCTGAAACCCTCGGCCCCTTGGACCCTCGGCCCCTTCTCTGTCAGTGCGAAACGACGCTCTTGGTGATCGCCCGCACCAGCTCCGCACTCCGTGCCTCATCCAGATCCGTCGCTACCGCATAACCCACGCCGTGGTTCAGCTGCGCCGCCACCGAGTATCCGCGCCAGTTGCGCTCGTACACGGCGCCTCCGCGGAACATGCGGGGTTTGAGGCTCGCGTGCAGCGGGATGCGAGAGGCGTTGTAGACGTAGACGGTCACGCTGTGCGCGTCGCGCGTGCGGTAGCGCAGGTAGGCTGCGGGCTGGGTGCGCGGCACGCGCACGAGGTTGCCGCCCTGCCACTCGGCGCCGTACGCCACGAGGCTCGGCAGCGGCACTCTCACGCCCACGTCGCGCTCGAGCTCGGGCACGAGCCGGGGCTCTGTCACCGCCGGGGCAGGCGGCGCCGTGTGATAGTCGATGAACAGGTCGAGCAGCTCTTGCGGCCCGAGCGCGGCGCTCGCGGTCACCTGCGCTGGTGAGCCCTCGCCGCCGAGCTGCTCCGCGCTGACGCCGGGCTGCTCTCGATCCGGCAGGCCCCGACCCGGAAGCTCCGTTCCTTCCAGCGCTGTTCCTTCCAGCGCCGTTCCCGGGAGCCCGGCGCTCGGGCGCGCCTTGCCGGGTCTGCCACCGTCGAAGTTCAGCCACAGCAGCAGGCCTGCCGCCACCGACAGCGCGCCCAGGCCGATGCGCGGCGCGTGGGCGAACGGGCGACGCACTCGCACCACCTTCTCGCGCGAGCTCTCCGCGTGCGCCTCGGCTCGCAGGGCGCCCCGCAGTCGCTCGCGAAAGGCGTCTGTCACGATCGCGTCGTCGTACGTCACCTGGCGCGCCGTCCTGCGGATCGCCGAGCTGAACGCCACCGCGTCCGAGCACTCGGTGCAACCGTCGAGGTGCGTCTGCAGCTCGAGCATCTGGCGTGAGGGAAGCTCTCCGTCGAGATAGGTCTCCCAGAGAGAACGAAGGCGTTCGCAGCTCATCCGCGGGCTCCCTTCTTCTGGCGATAGCGGCTGAGCTCGACGGGCGCGTTGCCCGCGTCCTGCTCGGCTGCTGTCTTGGTTGTTTGTTTGGTCGTGGCCGTCGTGGTGGGTTTGGCCTTCTCGGGCGCGGCGGCGGCGCTCGCCTCGTCCACCAGCCCGAGCGCCTCGGCTTCCTGCAGCAGCCGCGCTCGCAGCCAGCGACGGCCGCGATGCAGGCGCGACATCACCGTGCCGATCGGGCAGCTCATGCTCTCGGCGATCTCGCGATACGACAGCTCTTCGATGTCGGCGAGCTGCACCGTCATCTTGAACTCGGCGGGCAGCTCGTCGATGGCGGTGAGCAGCGGCGCCTCGAGCATGTTGTGCAACGCGCCCGAGTGAGGGTCGCGAATCGCACGCAGGCTCGAAGCGCCGACCCAACCCGGCGCCAGGGTGTCGGCGTCGGGGCCATCGAAGACGCGTCGCTCGAGGTTGCGCCGTCGATATCCGTTCAGGAACGTGTTGCGCAAAATAGCCATCAGCCAGGCACGAGGGTTCGTGCCGGCGCGGTATTGCTTGCGCGAGCGGTAGGCCTTCAGGAGCGTGTCCTGAACGAGGTCTTCCGCTTCGGAACGCGTGCCGGTGAGCCGGGAGGCGACGGCCAACAGGGAGGGGAGGCTCGGGAGGAACTCGGCCTCGAAACGGTCGGCTGCTTCGTCCGGTGATGAGGTGAGAGATTCGCCACCCAGGCGGGGTGGCGAGGTATCGCCGGTCATGCTGCTCGTAACCGACCGCCTCGGTGGGTTATTCCCGCGGAGCAGCCAGGCGCTTTTCGAGCTCCTCCAGCCGTTTGGACAGCTGTTGAACCTCGCCCTGGAGCTCCTGAATCGTCGAGAAATGCGGGACGACGGCACGGATGCGGTCGTCGATGGTGTGCTGCCACTGCTCGAGGGTACGGCGTAGGCCGCCCGGCTGATCCTTGCTCACGTGTGATTCCTCCGAGTTTGCGTTGTTCGCTGCCATGGGGTTGGTGAGGCCATCCGACAATTCGGGACCGGTCACCGCTTCGTGCTCGCTTCCCTCGCCGCCCGGCATCAGGCGGCCGATGGGGCTCTCGCGCAGCTGCGTGAGCAGCTTGCCGCCGCGGTGTCGGATCAGAGCCTTCAGCGTGGCGAGCGGGATGGCGCGAGGACGAGCCTTGAGCTCTTCGGAGATGATCAGCGCCAGCGTGACGTCTGTCTTGTCCTCTTTGGTGGCGTTGTCGATGATCTGCACGTCTTCACCGGCGCGCACCATCTCCGCAATCTGCAGCAGCGTGACGTAGCGACTCTGTCGCGTGTCGTACAGCTTGCGGTTCGAGTAGCGCTTGATGGTTCGACGTGTCTCGTCTGCCTCCAGCGGCACACCTCCGGTGTCGAACGGTGATGCATCTGAGTAGGTAGCACCGGCGTGCGCGGCGTCGTTCGGATCGACGTCGGCGTGATTGCCTTCGGGCGAGTCCGCGATGGTCGAATCGGGCGCACGATCCGAGAAGGCGTTGGTGTTAACGTTTATGCCGTGATCGGCGGGCGTATCTTCCCGCGGCGGATCAACGGGGTCGTGTTCGGCGAGCGATGGGGTCAAGCGGCCTCGTGATGGGTTCGTAACAAACCGCACCCGGAGCGCACACGGCGGGGGGAACTCCGGAGCGTCTGCGAAGAAGAGCAGGCCTAATGCGAGGCGTCAAGGCCTCGACCCTAACGAGCACGTCGAATGCCGCATCAGATGCGTGCGCTGGTGACTCGGTTTGAGCGGCGTTCCTCGACGTTTACTTTCGGAATGCTCTCCGAATGGCTCGAGAAAGTGCACGAGACGCGCACGCTGTGCGGCGCTCTGTGCCTGTTTGCTCCGCGCCGTTCCTGTTTGTTCCGTCCACTCTCAAATGGTGGCGGACCTGTGTGTCACGAGCGTGCGTGTGTCGCCTCGAGCAGACTTCTGCCCTACACACGCCTACCTTTTTCCGTGCGCTCGCAGCGTGTGGACGTTCAACCGACGTCGAGCAGCCCGCGCACGTTGCTGGCGGGCACGGCGGAGGCCGGCAGATCTCCAGCCTTCGCCGTCGATAGCTCCGCACGACACAGTTGCAGCACGGTGGCCAGGAAGCTCGTGAAGCAACGGCAGTCGATGCCGAGCCCGCCTACCCACGCCACAACGCCGAGCTCGCCGTCGGCGAGGCGCACGCTGGTGTCGAACGCGAACAGCGAAGCTCCCGTACGATCGGCACCGAACGGCAACAGGCGCCCGCGCGCGAGCATCTGTTCATGCGTGGCATCGAGCGAGCCCGTACGGCCGATCTCGCCCGTCCCGAACAGGCTGGCACCGTTGAAGAAGCTGGCCCAGCCGTCGCTGAAAGCGAGAAACTCGCGGTAGCTCGGCGGCAGCTTGCGACCGAGCCGAAGCTCGGTGACCACCAGCGCGCTCTCCGGCGCCGATGGATTCCCGGAGAGGCCGATCGCCTGCCGCGGTGAGCGGCGTTTCAGCTCCATCTGGATGGCCCGGATGCTCCCCAGCAACGTCAGCCACCTCGAATCGCGCGGCGCCGTGTTGCTCCGGCTGTCCTGCTGCATGTGTCGGGCCATACACGCCGGCGGTGCGATGGGCCAAGAAGTCTGCGAGGCGCGCCCGGCGCGGCGAAACGCATGAAACCGCGCGAGTTGCAGGCGCCGGTCCGACGCGAGAGCAAGCGCGGGTTGGGGCGCCCGCGCGGCAGCAAAATAGAGGCGGGTTGGGGCGCCCGCGCGGCAGCAAAATAGAGGCGGGTTGGGGCGCCCGCGCAGCAGCGAACAGAGGCGGGAGCCTGACGCGAGAGCCCGCGCGGGTTGGGGCGCCCGCGCGGGTTGGGGCGCCCGCGCGGCAGCAAAATAGAGGCGGGTTGGGGCGCCCGCGCAGCAGCGAACAGAGGCGCCCGCGCGGCAACGAACAAAGCACAGGCGATAGTTGTGCCCGGCATGCGGGGCTCGTTTAAAACGAGAAGACATGCTCGTGCGTCGGTCGCCGCCTCGGTGCACCCGTTCAGCGCTCGCTGCGGGGCAGCTGCTCATGGTCCTCTCGCTCGTGCACTGTCAGGAGCACGCCAGCGTCGAGTTGCTCAGCGTCGAGGCCGTGTCGCCCGCCGAGGCCCAGTTCGGCGACTCGGTCCAGGTGCTGGGTGACGGCTTTGCGCTCGGCAGCCCCGCGAGCGTGCGCCTGCGCGGGGTCGTGCACCGCGCCGGGCGCGCGCCCGAGCGCATCGAGCAGTCGTTCAGGGCCCAGATCGACTCGCAGCGCGAGCTCGCGTTGCCGCTGCCGCGCGAGGCCGAGGCCGCCTTCTGCGGTGATGCAGAGCGTGCCTCGCACGCGACCTTCCGCGGTGACGTGGAGGTGGCCATCGCGGCGCGCGCCCCGGGTGCACCTCCGGCAACCGGCACCCTGCACGGCGCCGTCGTCGAGCTCTACCCCGCCGTCAAGACGCGCAACGCGGAGGATTGGGGCGCAGCGCGCGGGCGCGAGATGCTGGCCTTCCTCGGCATCGAGGTCACGGGCGTGGGCTCGAGCGGTCTGGAGGTGATCCGTCTGGCGCCCGGCAGCCGCGGATCGGCAGCCGGTCTGCTGCCAGGCGATCGGCTGGTGCGTGCTGGCGGCGTCACGGTGCTCCAACCGAGCGATCTCGTCCCCGATGCCGCGCGACGGTTGGCGCTCGGTGTGGAGCGAGCCGACCTGGAGTTCGACGTCGACGTCGACGTCGACGGTTTTGAGCCGCGCCCACCGCGCGACCTCGGCTGGGCGGCGCTGCCCGTCCTCGTCGCCGCGCTGTGGTTCCTCGTCCGAGGCTCGCCCCTCTCGAGACTGCTCGGTTGGATGAGTCAGAATTGGCTAGAGCAGGAGCGCGCCTGCCGGCGCGCGGCGACCCGCATGAGCCGCCCGCGCGGCCCGGAGTGGCCGCGCGCGCTCGAGCTTGCGGGAGGCGCCTCCGGGCTGCTCGTCTGGCTAGCGGTCGCGGCGGCGCTCTCGGCGCCCCTGTTGCGGCGCGCGCCCGTGGACGTGACGCTCGGCCTGTCGCTGTCGATGTGCGTCGCGGCGGCGTTGCTCGTCGCCCAGGCTTTTGCGTCCGGGGGTGAGGCGCGCCCGCGCTGGTCGATCGCCGGCGCTTGCGCCGCCGCGTTCCACCAGTGGACCACGCTGCTGCCCGCCGGCATCGCGCTGCTCGCCACCGGCTTCGCCACGGGCATCGAGCTCGACGACGTCGCGCGCGGGCAGGGGCCCTGGCCCTGGCAGTGGAACGCGTTTCAGGGGCCGGGGCTCTCGATCGCGTGCGCCGCGCTGCTGCTCACCTGTCTCCCTCGCCCGGGCAAGCCGGCGTGGAGGCTCGCGCACGCGCGGCCCCCTCGGCTCACCTGGCGCTCCGACGGCGAGGGCTGGTTCGATCGCCTTTACCTGTGCTCGGCCTGTGCCCTCGCCACGCTGCTGTTTCTGGGCGGCGACGCGCTGCCCGGCGTGGCGCAGGGGGACGAGGGCCGGCTCGTCGCGCTGGCGGCGGCGCTGTGGTTGCTCGCGAAGTATACCGCGCTCGTGCTCGGGGTCTCGTTTCTGCGGGGGCTGTGCGCTGGCGTCAGCGCCGAGCAGTGGAGCCGCCGCGGCGCGCGGCTGTTCGTGCCCGCCGCGCTCGTCGCGTTCGTGGTCGCCGAGGCCTGGCGCGCGCTCGGCCGCGCGTCGCCGTTCTTCGGCTGGTTCGAGCTCAGCTTCGCTCCGGCGAGCCTGGCCGTCGTGTTGCTCGCTCTCGTGCTCGTGTGGGTGCGCGCGCAGGGCGCCGCGCGCGAGGCCGGGCCCCCGTCGCTCAGCCCCTGGTTGTGATGGCGCCCCCGCCCGACGCGCCCCCGCCCGACGCCGATCTCGCCTGGATGCAGCAGGCCCTGCTCGAGGCGGGCCTCGCGAGCGACCACGGTGACGTTCCGGTCGGCGCCATCATCGTCGACGCCGGCGGCCGCGAGCTGGCTCGCGCACACAACCGCCGCGAGGTCGACGCCGACCCGACCGCACACGCGGAGGTCTTGGCGCTGCGCGCGGCGGCGCGCGACCGCGGACACTGGCGGCTCGACGACTGCACCCTGTTCGTGACCCTCGAGCCGTGCGCCATGTGCGCCGGCGCCATGGTCAACGCCCGGCTCGGTCGCCTCGTGTTCGGCGCCACCGATCCGAAGGCAGGCGCGATCGTCTCCCTCTACCGATTGGCAGAAGACGCACGCCTGAACCATCGCTTCACGGTGCGAGCGGGCTGCGCGCCGGAGGAGAGTGTGCTCCTCCTGCAGAGCTTTTTCAGGGCACTACGTGCGCGCGGAGAGAAGTGATCGGAGGGGCCGAGGGTCCAAGGGGCCGAGGGCAGCAGAAGTTTCTCCAGCATTGGACGGCCCTTCACGGTTTCATCGGAATCCGATGAGCGGCGCCTGGCCCCTTCACGACGGAACGACGCTCCCGGTGTGAAAGCCCCAGAAATCCGCTCGATCGAGCAGGAGCGGCCAGCCCTGAACAAACCTCTGCTGCCCTTGGCCCCTCGGACCCTTCTTCCCTCAGCCGTCATTCACCCCGAACAGCGGAGCCCCAAACAGAAAGTCACTCTTCGAATCCTGATGCGCCTTTCCAAACACCAGCTGCTCCGCCTGGCCCGCCTCGAGCTCCTCGTCGCTGATGCGCTTGATCTTGTGCGCCACGCGCATCAGATACTGCAGGTGCTTGGCCCAGCGCGGCTTCAGCGTGCCGTCGGGCATGAAGTGGTTCGCCTTGGGGTTGGGTAAGATCGAGGCGAAGAACATGGCCTGGGCCAGCGACAGCTCGCCCGGGTGCGAGTTGAAGTAGTGCATGGCGGCGTTGCGGATGCCGTAGATGCCCGGCCCGAACTCCACCACGTTCAGATACAGCTCGAGGATGTCTTCCTTGCTGAGGCGCTCCTCGAGCAGCAGCGTGAACGCGGCCTCCTGGAACTTGCGCGAGAGCGTCTTCTCGCGGCCGAGGTAGAGGTTCTTGGCGAGCTGCATGGTGAGCGTGCTGCCGCCGCGAAAGAAGCGCCCCTTCTTCAGGTTGCTGAGGATCGAGTCGCGAATGGCTTTGTTGTCGAAGCCGTTGTGTTTGAAGAAGCGCGAGTCTTCACACACGATCACGCCCGTCTCGATGTACGGAGTGATCTCGTTCAGCGCCACCCACTGGTCAGTGGTCGGGCCCGTGGTGAACTCGGTGGCGCGGCCCTCTCCGTCCATCACGAAGTGCTGGAACGGCTCGCGGAAGTTCTTGGGGTCGACCTCCTCCGGCGTCTTCAGCACCTTGCAGCGGTTGTCGAAATCCCACTCGACCTCGGTCTTCGCCGGGTCGCTCGTGTCGAGCGCGACGCGCGAGTGCAGCGCGAAGGTGCCGCCGAGCTCTAGCCCGCCCTGCAGCTGCGGCAGCAGCGTGTCGGGCGCCGCCGCCAGCAAGTCCTGGCAAGCCACCCTCGGGATGTCGACGTTGAGCCCGACGCGCACGTCCTGATCGACGGCTTCGATCGAGCCCGCCACGGTCAACCGCACGTCCTCGATGCCGAGCGAGCCGCCCTCGATCGCGAACTTGCGCTGCCCGAGATCGAGCCGGATCTGCCCGCCCCAGTTGAGGTTCATGTCGCGCAGCGGCTCGGGTGCGAGCGCCGGTTGCGCGATCGAGAGGCGCTCGAGCCTGCCCGACGCGGCGATGTCGAGCGCACCCGCCGGAGTGAGCTCCACGTGCGTCTGCACGGAGAGCTGGCTGTCGCCCACCCCGATCAGCCCGAAGTCACCCTCGTGCACGCCGAGCGTCTGCAAGCTGATCGGGCCGCCCTCCAGGTTCAGCTCGATCGAGCCCTGATCGAGCGGCAAGCGCCCGTTGAGCCGGAGCTGCTCGTCGCTCTTCTCCGCGGGTGGCAAGAACGCGGCGCTGGCGACCTCTCCCTCGCGCTGGAGCGTGAGGGGGGCAGGGCCGAAGTTGAGCGTGCTCTCGCCGTGCGTCACCTCGAGCTGCACCTTCACGATATCCACGCGCGCGCGCTCTCCGAGGCGCGCACGAAGCACGCGGCGCACCGCATCGAGCTGGTCACGCCGCCTTGGCCAGCTCTCGGCGGCGAGCGGCGCCAGGCGAGCGGCGAGCGCCTGGCTCGCGGCCTTCGACTTTGGCTCGGGCGCATCCTTCGCGTCCTTGTCGTCAGCGAGCTTCTCGTCGCCGAGCTTGTCATCGTCGTCTTCGTCGTCGGCGAGATCTGAAGCCGCCGGCAGGATCTGAGCGTTGGCCGTGCTCGGCTCTGGCGCTGGCTCCGCCGACACGGCGAGGCTCAGGCGGCCGAGCAGCTGCGCCACGCGCGCCGACTCGAGCAGCATGCCCTCGGGCCCCGCCACGAACTCTGCAGCGGCGTCGTTCAGCGCCACCACACCCGCCGAAGACTCGAAGCGTGCGCTCGCGAAGCCGGCACGGGCTCGCTCGCCCGAGCGCTCGAAGTACAGGCCGCGGACCGCGCGCGGAGCCGCGCCCTCAGCATCAGCGTCGCTGGATTCCGTGTCTGCAGCGACGCCTCCGGCAGTGTCTTTGGCGACGGTGTCATCGCCTGTCGCTGCCGCGCCGCCCTCGGATGATGGAGCACTGCCACTGGGTGTCGTGTGACTGTCGCTCGTTTGCCACACGACATCGATGTCATGGGCGTCGATCTTCAAGCTGCTGCGCGCACTCTCTCCGCCGCCGTCGCCAGCAGCACCGCGATGGCGCGAGCGCCACGCTTCGATAGCCTCGCGTATCTCGCTCGCCGAGCCCGTGAGGCTCACCTCGGCGCCGTCTACGCCTACACCCCGCAGCGTGAGCCACGGCGTCACCCGCACTTCGATGTGTCGGAAGCTCGCGTGCACCACCGGAGTTCCTTCGAGCTTCAGCGTTGCATCGGCGAGATGCACGCTGAACAGCCCGGGTCTGACGTGACCAATAGCGAGTTCCAGCCCACGGGCCGCGGCTTTGCTCGCAGCAATAGTCCGCACTAACGGGGCAAAAGTCAGCGCGACGAGCAACAGGGTTGCCAGCGAAATTGCCCCTGCGATCTGCCAATGTCGCTCGAGTCGAGTCCAGTATCGAACTACTCGTCGAAGCGCGTTGGGCTCTCGAGGATTCAACAACCTAAAGGTCCTTTACACGAGCTGGCAGAAAGTTTTTGCACTGTGACCTATCCGTGTATATGACGCCCCTATGGCACGTATCCGTCTTAATCATCGGGGTTTGGTTGTGGTCGGTTTGTTGGCGTTCGCCTCTGCAGCGGCGTGCGGCGACGATAGTTCGGACGACGATGGAGGTGGCACCGGCGGTTCCACTACGGCAGGCACGGGTGGCCGCGGCGGTGGCACCGGTGGCGGTGGCGCTGGTGGTAGCGCGGCTGGCACGGCTGGTCGTGGCGGCGGCACTGGCGGTGCTGCGGGCTCTGCCACGGCTGGTGCGGCGGGCTCTGCTGGTGCAGCGGGTGCGGCTGGCGCAGCCGGTGCGGCGGGTGCCGCAGGTGCGGCTGGCGCAGCCGGTGCGGCGGGTGCCGCGGGCGCTGGCGACGGCGGCGCCTGATTAGTCGCGGGGGCGAGATCCTCCTTCTGGGTTTTCGACAGACCTCTGAGTCTGTCGACACAGTGGAGTGAGCTCGCCCCACACGGCAACCTCGCCGAGGTACCTTCGGGCGCCACGCCTTCGGGCATTGGGCCATCGGCACTTTGGGGAGGTCGCAGCATCGTAGCTGTCGACGGATCGAATGCGTGGGTCGTGGAGCACATCTCAGTGCTCCATGCCTGCTGTTCGTGTTCCGTCGAACTTCCATTTCTCATTGACCATCACCCGGCGCAAGCGCGGATAGCCCGCGTTGGCGGCCGGGTGACGCTTGCCTCGAGTATAGCGTCTCACCGTCGCCGGCGAACCTGCCTGGGCCGACGCGATTTGACGCGTTCGTAGGTCGGTCTCATCGGATTCGGACGGCTCTCAGCGGCCTGGGGCTCCGTGACGGCAGGACGCGGCGGCGAGCCGGGAGACGCGACCCGTGGCTGCTCGCGGCAAGCGCGCGGAGTAGCGGGAGCTCGGGGGCTGCGACCTGCTGCCGAGTATCGGCCAGCGTCGCATGTGCCAGCGTCGCGAGGGCCCTCGTCGAGTGAACCATCGTCACGTGTCGCGCGCGCGACGTGTCGACGCCGGTGTCTGCGCGAGCTCATCCGTGAGCGATGAGCCCGACACGCTCCCGTCGGTGCCTGACATCGCTCGCCGCGCGTCGACGACGCCACGCACCGCCGTCGCGATGCGCTCGATCGAATACTCGTTCGATTCGTGGGGGACGTGCAGGAACGCGGCAGACGTCGGATGGGTGAGCCCCGGCGAGTGCGCGTAGGTCAGCAGCGACCAGTACGCGCTCTCGCACACCGAGCGTCCCGCGTCTTCGCTGTCGTTCACGTCCACGCCGCTCTGCAGGGGCGCGCGCCGCATCTCGTCCACGGCCAGCGCCCGCGCGCGAGCTCGATCGCGCTGACGGCTGCGAGCTCGGCAGGGCGCCGAGCACACTGCTCGATGCGGCAGACGCGACCCGTCGCGAGCCCCGTGCACAGCATGGCCGCGGGCTCGAGCTCGTCGAGCGTCCGTCGCAGCGCCAGGTGCGCGCGGCGATGCTCGACAGGCAGCCGGAGGGTGACGACGCTCGCGGGCCAGTGCTCGCGCAGACGCTCGAGGGCGTCCCAGCTCGAATTGGAGCGATAGGCTCTAAACGGTTCAAAGCCAGTCACGAGGAAAGTTGCAGACATGCTCCACTTCAGGCGCCTGGGGCCGCGTGAGGTTGGTCCGGTTTGAGGCGAAGCGCCGGCGGAGGCGCGATGTCGTGTTGTAGCTCGGGTTTGTCGGCGCTAGGGTCAGCCTGAGCCCATGACGAAGACCTGTCTACGACTGCTGTTTCTGGCCGCCCTGGCGGCACCTCTCGCCCACGGCTGCGGTGACAGCTCGCTCGAATGTTTGGGCCAACCGGTGGCGTGCGAGAACCGTGAAGTGGGGCAGTGCACCAATGGCTGCCGCGTCTTCTCGGGTTGCGTGGGCGACACGGTCAGCTGCGAGTCGCTGACGGATCGTCCGATGCTGTGCATCCAGACGGGCAGCTGTCGTTACGTGGGCAGCTGTCAGGGTCGCCCCGGGTGCGAGAACGTCGACTACGAAACCTGCGGAGAGACGCCCGGCTGCGAGCAGGTGGCGCGCTGCACGGGCGGCAGCGTCACGTGCTCGAGCCTCGAGGAGAGCCAGTGCGAGCTGCACCCGCAGTGTCGTCTCGGCGAGGCGTGTCAGGGCGACGCAGATGAATGCCGCGAGCTCACGTCAGGCAGTGCGTGCTCGTCGGTGCCAGGTTGCTTCCCCGCCGACACCGAGCCGTCCGTCGTCGACTGAGCCCGGCGCGTCATCACCGCCACGATCGCGCTGCCCATCGGCGCTGGCAATCGTCGCAGGCATTGCCGAGCACGGTGCGTCACACCCCGAAGCCCCCGAGGCTCGTGTAGACTATGACCATGGCCGCCAGCTGGCTTCTTCGTTCGGCTTCTCTGGGCTTGTTTGGCGCGCTGTTCGCGCTCGGCTGTCGGACGCCTCGGCAGGTGCACCCGACGCGGGAATACCCGGAGGTCAAGCTCGACAGCCGTGAGGTGAACGGCGTCGTGGTCGACTCGCGCCCCGCCAGTTCCGACCCGACGGTGCGCCAGCTCACGATACCCGACGGGTTCGATCCCAAGGTGCAGGCGCGCCTCGCGTCCCTCGCGTCGGGGTCAGGGCCGCCGCTGGGCGTGATCGTGACCGTGGTCGCTGCCGATGAGGAGCCCATCGTCGACGCACGCGGCCCGATGACGCGCATCCGAGTGCGGCTGGAGCTCGAGGTGAAGCTGCGCAGCGGCCTCGTCTTGCGCCGTGCGAACACCGAGTCGCGCTCCGACTTGCCGCCCGACGAGGCGACGCCCGAAGAGGTGGCGTTCGTGCTCGACGCCACCGCCATCGACGCGTTCGATCGCTATTTCTCCGACGCCGACATGATCAACGCTCTCAACCGCGAGCTCGCAGCGCAAAGCGCCAAGGAGTGAGGCTGAGCGCGAAGGACCCAGCGCCGCGCGCGCGTGACCTCGCTGCCGGCCGCACTCGAGCTGCTACTGCCGCGCCAGAACCGTGCGAATCTCGCGCGCTGTGGGGAACGAGGGGTCGAGGCTGAGCACACGCTCGAACTTGTCGTGTGCGTCGTTGGGCTGACCCGCCGCCAGCAGCGCGGCGCCGAGGTGGTAGAGCACGCGCGGGTTCTCCGGGTCTTGCTCGGCAGCTCGCCCGAGCTCGCGGATGGCCTGCTGCGAGTCGCCCGCGAGGTGGCTCACCCAGCCCAGAGCGTCGATCACCTCGGTGTTCGACGGGGCGCCGGAGTAGGCGCGCCCCACCAGTTGCTTTGCGCGCGGTATGTCGCGAAAGCCCTCCGCCTCGATGCAGCCGAGCTCCGCCAGCACCGTCGGCTGATCCGGGTTCACCGCGGCCGCGCGCTGGCCATACTGGCGGGCGTCGTCGTAGCGCCGCGTATCGCTCGACGTGCGCGCCGCGAGCAGCAGCACGCGCACGTCTTTCGGGTCGTGCGTCAGCGCGGCGTCGATGACAGAGCGCGCCAGCATGCTTCGCTCGTGCCTCAGGTAAAAGCCAGTGAGCGCCGCCACCGCCGGGTAATAGCTGGGGTTCACGCTCGTCGCGCGCCGATATGCCGCAAGTGCGCGCTCCGAATCTCGATGCCCGAGCAGCCAATCGCCCTCGGCGGTCGCGATCTCTGGAGAGTCGGGGTACTTCTGGCCGTGATCGAGCAGGAAGGCCTTGGCGTCAGCCACGCCGGAGCCCTGCTCGTGCAGCTGCGCCAGCAGGTTGACGCTCGCGACGTGCGTCGGAAACCGTTTGACGTTGCCGTCGAGCAAGCGCCGCGACTGATCGGCTTGCCCCCGCCGCCAGAGCGCAACGGCGAGCCAGTAGCGCGCGTCCGGCTCATGCGGCGCGAGCTCCCAGAGCCGGCGAAACGAGGCCTCTGCGGCCTCGAACTGGCTGGCGGCGAGCTCGGAGCGGCCGAGGATCTCGTGCGCGCGCGCGAGCTGCCCGTGGTGGTCGGTGAGCGTCGACAGCACCTGCACGGCCCGTGCCTGCTCCCCGCGCGCGAGCTCGAACTCCGCGAGCGCGAGGCTGCCCTCGACGTCTCCCGGTTGTTCGGCGAGCAAGCCGTCGAGCTCGCTGCGCGCCTCGGCGTATTTGCGCTGCGCGATGAGCGCGCCCGCCAGGTAGCGACGCAGCTTGGCGCGCGCGTGAGCTTGATCGGGAGGCGTCGAAGCGAGCAACGCCCGCAGCTCTGCCGTCGGGCCCGCCTCGAGGCCGCTGGCCAGGCCGAGGCGCGCCGAGAGCAGCCGCACCTCGGGCTCTTGCGCGCGAGTGCCGAGGTGCTGCATCGCATCGCGGGCGTCGGCGAGCTTGCCCAGCTCGAGCGCCGAGAGCGCCAGCACCTGCCAGGCATCGACGTTGTCGGGGTGGCGCTCGATCAGCGGCAACACGAGCTCGCGTGCGAGCTCGTGGCTGCCACGATCGGCCGCCGCCTGCCCGAGCCCGAGCGTCAGCTTCGCGTCGGTGAACGGTGCGAGGCGCACGTTCTGGTGGAGCTGCGCCGCCGCTTCGCCGCGGTTGGTGCGCGCGAGCAGGTCACCCAGCACGAGCAGCGCGGCGTGGGTGAGGGGGCGGCCGAGCTTCCTCTGCCGGGCGTCGTAGCCCTCCAGTGCGTCGATCGCCTGCTGCATCTGGGGCCGCGTCTCGGCGTAGATACCGAGCAGCAGCATCGCCGGCTCGCAGTCGGCGTCCTGCCCGAGCGCCGAGACCAGCTCGGCCCGCGCCTTTTCGTAGCGACCAAAGTGGGTCGACACGCGCGCGAGGGCGACCCGCGCCTCCGCGTCCTCTGGTTTGGCCTCTAGAGCCGTCGTCAGATGGCGCTCCGCCAGCCCATAAGCAGATAGTGCTTCGTAGGCCAGCCCGAGCCCGCGTTCGGCTCGAGCGTTCGGCTCGAGCGCGAGCGCCGACTGGTACTCGACGATCGCCTGCTTGTGCTGGCCCGTCGCCAGCAGCCGATCGCCCCGCGCGATATTCTCGTTGGCGTCGCGACGGCAGCCCAGCGCGAGCAGGCTTGCGGCGAGCACGACCCAGCCGAGGCGTGCGCGACACCTCTCGAACGAGCCCCGGATCACTCATCGAGGATACGGGGCGACGGTCCGGAACGCCAGGAGCGGCTACACGCATCGCCGTCCCGTTGCTACGCTGTTCGCCCATGACGGACATCCAGCTACCGATGGAGTGGCCGAGCTTTGCCGACATTCCGCTCGAAGAGGCGATCCCCACGTCGCGACCGAAGGGGCAAGCGCTCTCGCGGTACATATGGTGGGACGGTGAAATTCGCCAGGCGGAGAAGCAGAGCGTTCATTACTACGCCAATGCGCTTCACTATGGGACAGCGGTCTTCGAGGGCATCCGCGTGTATCCGACCTCGCGTGGGCCCGCGTTATTTCGCGTGCGCGACCACATGCATCGCTTGCTCGGCTCGGCGCGTCTGTATGGGATGAGCATCCCGTACGGCGTCGATGAGCTGGCGCAGGGCGCGGTCGCCGTCACGAAGCAGAACGCCATCAATCACGCCTACATTCGCCCGCTCGCCTTCTTCGGCTACGGCCCGATCGACATCAAGCCCAAGCAAGCGTGCACCGTCAGCGTCTTCATCGCCACGCGCGAGCTCGGTACGTTCCTGGGCGAGAAGGCGCTGCGGAACGGCGCGCGCGTCACCATCTCGTCGTGGCGCAAGTTTCATCACTCGGCGATGCCCACCATGGCCAAGGCCAGCGGCCACTACGCTAACAGCGTGCTCGCCGCCCACGAGGCGCTCGATCGCGGCTACGACGACGCGATCCTGCTCAATCAGGACGGAACGGTGTCGAGCGCGACGGGCGAGAACGTGTTCTTCGTCCGCGACGGGCAGCTGTGCACCAACGACGAGACCTCGTCGATCGTTCCCGGCATCACGCGCGACACCATCCTGAAGCTCGCGCACGAGGCGGGCGTGCCCACGAGCGTGAAGGCGTTCACCCGAGAAGAGCTGATGCGCGCCGACGAGATCTTCCTCACCGGCACGGCCGCCGAGGTCACGCCGGTGTGCGAGATCGACGGCGCCGAGTTCCGCACCGGAAAAGACACGCTCGGCGCGCGCCTGCAGCGCGCGTACCTCGCCGCGGTTACCGGGAAGGACCCGCGCCACCACGACTGGCTGACCTGGGTCTGAGCCGCGGCCTCGGCCGCTACTCGAGCGGCTAACTCCGGCTGCTACCTGCCGAAATGACGACGGCCAGGGCTCTTTGCGAGACCCTGGCCGTTTGCCGCTCGGTCACGTCACTCGAGCGACTGGGCTCGAGCGACGCCGCTCGGCGGGATGCTCGGGCGATCAGTTGCCCGCGTCGCTGCCGACGCCTGCATCGCTCAAGGCAAAAGCCGGCGGCAAGCACTCGCCGCGCCGCCCGACGGCGCCTTCTAGGTCGGACCCGAGATCTTGCACGCACACCCAGCCGTCACCGGCTTGAGCGCAGTCAGCGTCGGTGTCGCACAGCTCGAAGCAGAACCCCGCGTCCCCCAAGTCGCCGGCGGGGCGCTGCGGGATGAGGCAAAACGCGTCTCGCGCGCCCACGGCTTCGGCCGTCGCGAACCCGCAACCCGCGATGAGCCCCAACGTGCAGTTGGCGCTGCAGAAACTGCCGGCGTCCTCACGGGTGACGGGATCGACCAACGACACGCAAAGGCCGCTCTCGCAATCTGTCGCGCCGGTCTCCGGTGTGCAGGGGGCGCCGATTTCGCCGCCCGCTCGCTCCTCTGCCACGCAGAGGCTCAGACCGGTGTTGCCTCCAAAGTCGCAGAACTGGCCCCCGCCGCAAGCCGCGTCGCTCTGACAAACCGGGAAGCAAGCGCCGAGGTCGGGGTCGGTTGGAGACTGGAAGCACGCCTGGGCGCGGTCGGCGCTACACTTGATGGCGTTCGGGTCGCCGCCGGGCAAGCACAGACCAATGCAATAGCCCAAGCCCGTGCTGTCATCGAGCAATCCGCATCCGCCGAGGGCATCGATCGCCCGGCAGTCGGAGGAGTTGGCTTCGTCTGTGCAGACCGCGCTGCAGTAACCACCTTGCGGACCGCCAGCACCGAACTCGACCGAGGAGGTCGACGTGATGCAGATCAGCGGAGCCTCACCGCCCGGACCAAGGGGACAATCGGCGTCGGTGTTGCACGGTGCGCCGAAGGCACGGAACCCGACCGGAAAGATCGCCGCGTTATTGTCGCCGCCACCAGCACCCGCCGCGCCGCCGTTCGAGCCGCCGCCGCTGCCTCCGTTGCTGGCGCCGGCGCTGCCCGCGCTGCCGCCGCCGGGGCAGGCGCACTCACCGTACGCCGACCCGTCGGCGTTGCACGTCTGGACGGCCTCGCAGCTCTGGCCAGCGAGCGTACAGGCTTTCAGCTCGCCCGGCGTACACGCCTGGTCGTCACCGTCGGAGCCGCACGAGGTGAGCCCTTGCGCGAAAATCGCGAGAAAGGCACCCAGACCCGACAGCGAGAGGAGATGACGTGAAGCGCCGCGGACCACACCGGCCCGAGTTGAAGACCAGCGTGACCGGGAACGACGAGTAAGCATCGATGGAACATACTGTCGGAGCGGAACCGACCCTGCAAGGCCCATCTGCTGGCAGCGGATCCGGGCTCAGACCGTGGCCACGCAAACAATCCACGTACGGATGATTTAAATGCCAACGGCGCTGCCACCATGAGTTGGCGCTCGAGCCGCGGCGCCGCGCGGGCCCTGCTCGTCTGCATCGTGTGCACCGAAGCGCTGCGTTTCACGCCGCAGCGCCGTCGCCGCGACTCGCCAGAAAGAGCTCGGCGCACCGAAGCGCCACAGGGAGCGGAGCGAGCGGTCTGCTCGCGGCCGGCGTGGACGAGACCCGCGAGCCGCTCGCCCGCGGGGTTCTCGGCAGTTCGACTCCGCTGCCTTCAGCCAACCGCCTTCAGCCAACGCCTTCAGCCAATGTCGAGCTTGGCGGTGCGCCCGAGCCCGCGAACCCAGACGTCGAACATCAGGCGAGTGACCACCACGCCTGTGAAGATGCTGCACGCCACGCCCACCATCAGCGTCACCGCGAAGCCCTTGATGGGTCCAGTACCGAACTGCGCGAGCACGATCGCGCTGATCAGCGTGGTGAGCTGCCCGTCGACGATGCCGCTCAGCGCCTTGCTGTAGCCGAGATCGACGGCGGCTCTGGGGCTCTTTCCGGCGCGTATCTCCTCACGGATGCGCTCGTTGATCAGCACGTTCGAGTCCACGCTCATGCCGACCGTGAGGGTGAGGCCGGCGATGCCGGGGAGCGTCATCGCCGCGCCGAACGACGCCAGGATCGCGAGCACCAAGAACACGTTCAGCAGCACCGCGATGTTGGCGATGAGACCCGCCTGCCGGTAGTACAGCAGCATGAACGCGAGCACCGCGATGCCGCCCACGAACGCGCCGCGCACGCCGAGTTGAATCGAGTCGGCGCCGAGAGAAGGCCCGATGTGCTGCTCGTTGCTGGGCGTGATGGGCGCCGGGAGCGCGCCGGAGCGCAGCACCAGCTCGAGCTTGCGCGCGTCGCGCAGCTGGCTCTCCGGGTCTGCCGAGCCGAGGGTGATGCTGGCGTTGCCGCCCGCGATGCGACTCTGGATCACCGGGGCGCTCTCGATGCGCCCGTCGAGGATGATGGCGAAGCGCCGCTTGATGTTGGCGCCCGTGATGCGCTCGAAGATCGTGCCGCCTGCGTCGGTGAACTGGATGCCGACATACCAGCCGCCGAGGCTGTTCGGGCTCGAGTCGGGCTGCGCGATCGCGTCGCGGATCATGTCACCCGTGATCTCGGCGCGCGCCTTCAGCAGGTACGTGCGCCAGCCGACCTCCGTCGACTTCTGGCTGACGGGGTCCGTCTCGTAGAGCACCTCGTAGCCGAGCTCGCGATCGGGCGGGGGCGAGAGCGTGCTCGTCCACGCCTTGAAGCGCTCCAGGGCCTGCTTCGACGTCTCCTCTTCCTTCTTGTCGATGGAGGCGTACGTGATCGTCTTGCGCCGGATGTCGCCTTCCGGGTCTTGCCCGACGCTGACCGTCTCCTGGCGGAAGCCGATGCCCTCGGGCAGGCTGGTCTTGTCGGCGGCGAGCCGCAGCGAGTTCAGAAAGTCAGACTCGTCGTCGAGCAGCTTGAACTCGAGCCGCGCCGTCTGCCCGATGATGTCGCGAATCTCTTTGAACGTCGACTCGTCCTGCCCGGGCACCTCGACGATGACGTCTTCCTCGCGGGTGGACACCGCCGCCTCGCGCAAGCCGAGGTCGTCCACGCGCCGCAGGATGATCTCCTTGGCCTGCGCGACCGCGCTCTCGCGGAGCTGCGTCTCCACCGTGTTGCGGAGGCGGAACGAGTACGTCATCTGGTCCGCGCTCTGCGCGTACGTCAGCTCGGTGGCGAACGACTGCAGGAACGGCGCGTCGATCTTGGCTGCATCGGCCGCGTCTCTGAGCACCAGGCGGATCGCGCGAGCGTCGGTGGCGGGACGTTCAATCGTCACCCGCTCGCGGAGCTTGGCGTAGACCTCTTCGCTCGGGCGCTCGTCACCGGAGTGCAGCTCGAACAGCTTCGCGAGCGCGATCTGCATGTCCTCGTAGTGGCGGTCGCGCCGATCCTTGAGCGCCTCGTTGACGTCTACGTTGTAGACGAGCCGCAGCCCGCCGCGCAGGTCGAGCCCGGCGACGAGCCGGAACTTCACGTGCTCTTTCACGTAGGCGGGGCAGGGCACGCGCCCTCCGCTCATCACTTCGAGCGACGGCCAGAGCGACACGACGGCGAGCGCGACGACGCCGAAGATGCCTCCGAAGCGCATCCGCCAGTTGCCGTCGACGACCTTCAGCCCGCCGACGAAGCCCCACACGCCGATGATGGCGAAGCAGACGAGCGTCCAGAACGAGTCGTAGTAGGCGCCCGCTGCAGCGCTCGCGAACGCGATGGCCGCGAGCCACCAGGCCCCGCGGCTCTGCCGACGTACGTAGCCCCCGGCGAGCAAGGCGACCGCCAGGGCGGCGCCGATGCTCGAGATGATGATGTTGATTTCCACGCCGCGTCAGTCCGTCGTTGTCTTGCTGGGTTTCGATTTGTCCGCGTCGGGCGCCGTGGTTGAAGCGGCCTCGCCCTCCGCGTCGCGCCCGAGCAGGCCCGAGCGAAGGATCGTGACTTTAGTTCCCGACGGCGGCAATTGGAGTTCGGCGTAGCGACCCTCGATCGACACGAGCCGCCCGACGAGACCGCTCTGCGTGACGACACGGTCGCCCTTCTTGAGGCCCGAGATCGCCGCCTCCTGTTTCTTCTGCTGAGAGCGGCCCTGCAGGAACAGGATCAGGATGAACGGCACGAGGATCAGCAGCGGCATGAACAGCCCGAAGCCGCCCCCCGGAGCCGCCGCTGGGTCACCGCCGGAGCTGGGTGCGGGCTGTGCGCTTTCGGCGCGCGACGTATCTGGCAGTGCCTGAAAGGCGAAAACCGCGAAATTCACGATACCTCCGAGGGGCGGGCCTATACCGCCTTTTGTTCGGGCTCCGCAAGCTGCGCACTCGGTCGGGGCTCTTGCCGCGGCCGGCGCCGAGTTTCTCCGCGCGCGTGCGCCTGAGCGCACGCGGTCGCGTCCGAGGCCGCTCGCGGCTCGCGCTGTCGCGCACGCCCGTGCAATCGCACGGGCGGGCTTGGATGACTGGTGAATGCTCGTTCAGCGCGCGAGTAAACCCTGCGTAAACGAGATACGTCGAGCGGCCGGAGGACGTCGCACCGCTGCAGACTACTCCCTCGATTTTGACGGGCGAAACGCGAGAGACGCCTCGGACCGATGACGAACGACGAACGTGAGCCGCTACCTTGCTTGACAGCTCGGGAGGTGCATTCTAAGAGGGTGACGTCCGTGACACGATCCAGGCGCGTAGCTCAGTGGTAGAGCACTACCTTGACACGGTAGGGGTCGGCAGTTCAATCCTGCCCGCGCCTACGCGAATGGCTGCCGTGCGCCCTTTCGAGGGCAAACCTCTCGAAGCGAGAGAGGCTCCCGGAGGGAACACCTCCGAGAGACATCGAGGCAGCTCGGATTGTCGCGGCGGGGGTAGCGTGCCGAGAGGCCCTGTGGGTCGAGGCCGCGTTCGCGCGTGGCCTCGGCAGTAGAAGTGCCATGGCACCGGGAAATTAGTGCGATGGCGCCGGGACGTGCTGGGGGTGGGGCGCTCGTGTGTGCGATGGAGCACCCGGCGTGAGTTGGGGCAGCCTCGTGAGTCGGAGCAGCCTCGTTGGGCGGCACGACTGTGCCGCTCGGTGCAGCTGTATTGCTCGGCGCGATACTGTTCTGCGCGATATTGCCCGGCAAGAGCGCAGCGAGTCGCTCGGCGGGCGACAGCTGTTGGTTGCCCGCGTGACGCGGGCCAGCGCCGCCTTGCCGCCCGGTTCCTTGCGGCAAGGTTCAGCGCAGATGATTTAGCGCAGGCGGAGCGCATCGGTTTTGTGCCGGTGCGGTGCCGCGCTTCGCTTGGATGAATTTCTACGGAGAAAAGGAGCAGGAGTAGCAAGACATATGGCGATGGGTAGACGCATGTCGCATCGCGATTCGCGAGGGCCTCAGATCCGGGTCAATCACCGCATTCGAGTGCCCGAAGTGCGGGTCGTATTGGATGATGGATCGCAGCTCGGGGTGATGCCGACGTCCGAGGCGCTGAAGGCCGCCGAAGGGCGCGGTCTCGACCTGGTCGAAGTCAACCCGAAGAGCATCCCTCCGGTCTGCAAGATCTTGGATTTCGGCCGCTTCAAATACGAAGAGAAAAAGCGGCAGAGCGAGGCCAAGCGCAAGCAGACGGTCGTCGAGCTCAAAGAGGTCAAGCTACGCCCGAAGACGGACGATCACGACCTACAGGTGAAGGTCCGTGCAGCCCGCCGCTTCCTCGAGTCCGGCAACAAGGTGAAGTTCACGGTCCGCTTCCGCGGCCGCGAGATCACGCATCCGCAGCGCGCTCAGATGCAGCTCGACTGGCTCAACGAGCAGCTCGTCGATCTGGCCAACGTCGAGCAGCGCCCGCAGATGGAAGGGCGCACCATGAGCGCCATCGTCGGTCCCAAGCCGATCGTGCTGCAGCGGCTCGCGAGCGACCGCGCCAAGCGTGAGGCTGACCCGAATCATCGAGCCGAGGGCGCGCAAGACGGCCAAGACGACGTCGAAGAGGAAGACGACGATGATGATGACGACGACGATGACGACGGCGATGAAGAAGAAGCCGACGAATGAGTCCTGTCAGCTGAAGACGCCGGCCAGGTAAGCTCCGACGGCGGCGCCCACGGCCACCAGTGTGGCCGTCACCACCCAGTAGGTGAGCGGCAGCCGCGTCGGCGCTTGCGCGCCGGCCAGCGCCGGGTGCGGCGCCATGCTCGGGTAGGCCATCGGCGACCCCTGCGCTGGCCGAGACTTCGGTCGCCCCGGAGCGAGCACGGCTGGGTCAAACCCGTACGTGCCCGGTCCCGCGCTGCGCGGGTCTACGCCGGTCGACATGGCGGCGTCGGCGCCTTGGTCTTCGAGGGCCGCGAGGTTACCTGCCTGGTAGTTGCCGGAGTAGCTGCCCTCGTTGCGGGGAAAGTTCAGCTGCGACGGCTCGGACGTCGGCGGGCGCCCGCCGGGGCTCGAACCGTCGAACGTGCCGAAGCTGAGCGGGATGGCGCCCACTCCGCTGTGCTCGTCGGGTGACGGAGCCGACGCGGTCGTGTCGTCTTCCGTGAGCGAGCGGAAGCTCATGATGGCGTCCTGAATCAGGCTCCCGATCAGCGTCTGCTGCTTGGGGCGCGTGCCCTTTTGCCGGCGCTGCTCCTCGCGGACATCGCTCACCAGGCCGCCGATGTCGAACGACGACACTGGCTTTCCGAGCTGGAACAGGATGCGGTTCAGGTCGCGCCCGAAGTCGCGCGCCGTCTGGTAGCGGGCTCGTGGATCGCGCGCCAGCGCCTGCCCCATCACGTGCTCGAGCGCGGCCGGCACGTCGCGCACGTATTGCCCGAGCGGCGGCACGCGCGCCTGCTGCACCTGGCGCACCGTCCCCAGATCGGTCTCGCCCAGGAACAGGCGGGTGCCTGTGATCATCTCCCACAGGATGATGCCCGTCGCGAAGATGTCGGTGCGCTGATCGACCTCCTCGCCGAGCGCGGCCTCCGGCGAGAGATAGCTGAACTTGCCCTTGATGATGCCGGGCTGGCTGGCTTCGAGCTGGCTGTTGGCCTTGGCGAGCCCGAAGTCCACCACCTTCACCTCGCCGTGTCGCGTGATGAGCACGTTGGGCGGCGAGACGTCACGGTGAACGATGCCGAGGGGCTGCCCGAGCGCGTCGAGCGCCTCGTGTGCATAGGCGAGGCCCTCGCAGATGCGCAGCGCGATGTGGCACGAGATCTCGATCGGCAGCGGCCTGCCGAGCTGCTTGCGATGCTCGATGACGTTCTTCAGGTTCGCGCCGTCGACGAACTCCATCACGATGAAGTACGTGTCGTCACCGACGCCGATGTCGAACACCTGCACCACGTTCGAGTGCGACAAGGCGGCGCTGAGGCGCGCCTCGTCGAGGAACATGCCGATGAACTCTTTCTTCTGCGAGAGGTGCGGCAGCACGCGCTTGATCGCGACCGTCTTCTTGAAGCCTTCGAGGCCCGCGCTTTCAGCCCGAAAGACCTCGGCCATGCCTCCGGCAGCGATCTTCTCGATGACGCGGTAGCGTTGTTGGGGCTGTCGCATTTTCCTGGGGTTCCGTCCGGGTCGGAGCAGCGGGTCGAAGAGCGGCGGGGCGAAGATAAGGAACTCGAAGGGCAGTCTCGCGAGGACCGCTGATCAGACTCAACGGCTACACGATGACGCAGGGGCGAGGCTAGAAGTTCGCCGCACCCCTAGGCAAATTACATACCGAGTTTTGACCCATCCTCGGCGCGGCTGCACGTGCCCTCACTATCGAGGCCGATGAACGGGGCATCGAGCGGGCGGCGAGCTCGGGGGAGGGGCGGGGGAGAGGCGGCGGAGGGGTGGAAGAAAGGCGCATGGCCAGCGAACGCGCAAAGAAGCGTGAAGAACGAGAGCGCTGGGTCGCCGGCCCTTGACCTCACCCCCTCGGCTCTCTAGCGTGGCGACAGTGAGTGCTCAGGACCACCACCACGGCGCCTCGGACCAGCACGCGGCCCACGATCATCACGACGAGCCGGCAGAGGAGACCCTCGCGCCCGACGAGTCGCCCACGCCGCTGTGGTTGCCGGTGCTCGGCGCAATGCTGTTTTTCGTCGCCTTCATCCTGATCGCAGCGTTCTGAGCCGTCTGCTCGGCGCCCGTCGGGGGCGCGGCGTGTTTCTCGACGCCCGTCGCGGGCGCTGCATGTTTCTCGGCGCCTGAGCGGGAGCGACCCGTCGAAGCGCACCGATAGAGTATCGAGAGAGATGCGCCGAGGGCGGCCTTCGATGCTCGGAGGGCTCGTCGGCTCCGCGCACCCGCGCGCCCGAAATGGCTTCGGGTGATCCGCCGCACGGCACTCGCTGGTCTCCTGGCCAAACCGGTGAGTTTCTACAAAAAGGGCTCGCCTTTACGCACGTCGCGTGTGAGGCTCCGCCTCCCCGTTGGGGCCGTAGCTCAGCTGGGAGAGCGCCTGACTGGCAGTCAGGAGGTCACCGGTTCGATCCCGGTCGGCTCCACTGTATTACTAAGCGCGGGCGCCCCAACCCGCGCTGCGTGTGTTGGGGGTAGCGGCTCCGAAGCGGAGCTGTATTCGCGTAGGGCGCGGGCGCCCCAACCCGCGCTGCGTG
>Ga0247763_1000022_pt1 | contig 59046 bp, 43 predicted proteins | sample UWRJL141409B4_FD_179926 | JGI IMG/M metagenome (GOLD analysis project Ga0247763, IMG submission 179926) | Plant litter microbial communities from Arlington Agricultural Research Station in Wisconsin, United States - UWRJ-L141-409B-4 | ecosystem: Environmental > Terrestrial > Plant litter >... | reverse complement strand
GCGTTACGCTCGACGGACGCTGTGAGAGCGGCTCTGCCTCGGGCAACACGCCGATCGGCGCCGCCAGCTGGCTGGAGATGCGCCAATCCACGCGAATGCACGCTTCGGGGCCGATGCCGGCGGCTTGCTCGATATCACCGATCATCGCCGGCAGGAAATGCGTCTTGACCCAGTCGCGCACGAACTCGTCGCGCGCGGTCAAGCCCAGCACGCCATCGCTCAGGCCATCGAACTGCACGCTCGAGAACCACTGGTCGAAGGAGGCGGGCGAACGCAAGCGCGCGTTCTGCAACGCGTGCTGCCAGGGATCAATAGATTCTGACGAGAGACTCATTACTTCAAGCAGCCGGACGAAAGAGGTGGGTCACGTTAGCCCCAGATTTGGCCCCAGGATTGTCCCCAGGAAAGGCCTCCAGAGCCCCGCAGCGACAAGCGCTACGAGCTCAGGGCCCGCTGTTAGTGGAGCTAAACGAATAGCTCTTTTTGGAAGGAAACCGACGGCCCTATGGAACCGATGGCTCCACGGCTGCGGGTGAGAAGACCATCGTCGAGATGGTCGCGGAAGAAATCGCCGCGGAAGAACACGTCGCTCGCGGCAAGCTCGAAACGACCGATGCCGTCAACACGACCGATGCCGTCAACACGGCGGGGGGCGTCAGTGCAGGGGGCGGTGGCGGCGCCGCGCTCGGTATCAACGCTGCCCGATGTGTCAACGCCACCCGAAACATCGGCGCAATCTGACGTCCGGTCGATCAGAACGATCGCTTCGATCTCGTGACGGCCAGTGTCGCTCATCGCAGTGCTCAAGCGACCGCTCGCAGTCACTCGAAAATGGATCGAGTCGAAAAAAATGATGCGCGTGCGTGATGCCGGAGCGCACTCAGTTGCTCGAGCGCCCTTCGATATCGCCGCGTGCGTGCGACGCGCGACATCCGTGTCGCTCGTCAAGGCTCGAGTTGCTGTACGACGACCGACCGGACGCGATCCCCCGACGACATCCCTCCCGATCGCGAAGCCGAAGAGAGACGGTTGCCCGATCAGTGAACCCGGCGGACACACCCGCTGCGCGGGTGAAGAAGAGGCAGCTGAATTCGCAGCAAATGAATCGCTTCGCTCAATCTCGCATTGACAAGAAGGAATGCAGATGGCGCAGCACCCGACTGAAGCACAACAGATCGACTCCCGGCGGTTCGCATGACGAGCTGACATCTGTGATTGAGCACTCCGAGCGAGAGAGTCACCTAACACCGCCCCTCGACGCGCTTCAATGGACGATTTTTACTCCGGTCACGATCCAGCATCAAAACCGTCAGATAAAAATCACATCGCATCCTCGACCGATCGACGACGCGCGAGCGCGCCGCGGAGTGGCGTAACTAAGTCATCAAACTCCGACAGGATTCGGTTCGTGACCGATTTCGCGGCGACGCTCGCTGCAGACAGAACTGCGGTCTCTCAGCAGTCTCGTACGGTCTCCGCGCGATCGAACATCGTCGTCGACGCATCGTCCACGCGGTGGTGTGGCGGTTTGTTGGCGGATTGTCCGTGCGAACCGCTGCATTCGTATCTGTCAACGGTGTCGTGTCGATCGCGTGTTTGCCATTTGCAACGCACGGCACTCGTCACGTGACGACGAACGCGCGCAGACATGTTGCAGAACGCCGTCGATCGCCTGTGAAGCACGCACGCCTCCACTCGTCAATCGGCTCTCTCGAGCGCGCGTGAGTGATCACTAATGCATGAGCGAGTCGACGTGCTGGCAGGTCGATTCGTTCGTCACATCAGCTGGCGTTGGACGGGTCGCGTCGAGCGGCGTGGCGAAACGAACGTAACATTGCTGGGTCCACAGATCGCCGTACTGCTTCTACCGAACGCCGCGCAACTTCGACGCCGTGTCGCTGCGGGGCCTCGACCGATCGACCTTCGTTCGTCGAACTCGCCCTTACCGATTCGCCGGCTTGCCCTGCGACGGACTTGCTGAGCGACAAAGTCGCCACCCGTTGAGAACACCGCGTGATTGACACTTCAGCGCACTGGGACGCTGCTCATGAGTGATCAATCGCGCAGTGCGGACACCGTCAGCGCGGACGAGACGAGGGAGGCGATGCGACCGCTCCGAGCGGGGGGAGCTTCCTAGCAGCAGCGCCGCCAGAGGTGAAGATGGATAGATAGATGCATTCGCGTCGGTCGGCGTCGCGCATCGTGTCGTGGGGCTGCAGCGGTGGTACCGACGCTAAATGCCGCGCTCGAGTGTCCAAACTGCTCGAGCCGAGCGGTCGAGAAAAGCGGGCGAGAAACGGGGCGGAAGTTTGGAAAACACTCGGGAAGAAATCTTGCCGACGAAAATCGATCGTGCGTACCAGTCCAGCCGGTTGGTTTTGTTGCCAAGCCGACATGCCTGGTCTATGGGCGAGGGAGTTTTGTCGATGCGGTTTTTTGGCGTCAGTCCTCCTGGTCGAGCGGTTGCGGTTGCGGCGTTGCTCGCCGGAATCTGTGTCGGAGGGCCGCTCAGGGCTGAGCCGAGCTCCCTCCCACCAGAGGTCGGCTACAACTTCTCTGAGCTCGAGCTGCCGCGCACCGCGGCCATGGGGGGTGCGCTGCGGGCGTTCAGTAATTCGCTCGAAGCCCTGCAGAATAACCCGGCCAACCTCGCGGCGACGCGCGTCTATCACGTCGGCGGCGGCGCGCAGTTCTGGACGGGTGCGAACCGTCAGTCTTACGGCGTGTCGATCGTCGACTCCGTCGTCAGCCGCTCGCGGCTGGCGGGCGGCGTGTCAGCGAACTGGCTGTTTCAAGATCCAGACGGTGTCGATCGCAGCGGCCTCGATGCTCGCTTTGGGCTGGCGTTTCCCGTATCCGACAGGCTCTTGGTCGGCGCGTCAGGGCGCTACCTCGATCTCAAAGAGGACGGGTACCCCCGCGGCCGCAACGTGCTTCCGCCGAGCGTCGCGTCGGGCGGCCTCGACGGCGACAGCATCGTGAAGGACATCACGTTCGACGCGGGCATCAGCGTCCGGCCGGCGCCAGGCCTGGCGGTGAGCCTCGTCGGTCAAAACCTCACCGACCCAGGGCACGGCTTCTTGCCGCTGCTGCTCGGTGGTGGCGTCGGGTACGGCTCCAACCTCTTCACCATCGAGGCCGATCTGGTCGGCGATTTCACGACCTACGAGAAGACTGCCCTGCGCGGTATGGGGGGCATCGAGTTCCTCGCAGCGGGGCAATATCCCATCCGCGTCGGCTATCGCTATGACGACGGGCAGGGCAGCCACGCGCTGTCGGGTGGGCTCGGCTACTCGTCGCGTGAGTTCGCTTTCGACGCGAGCGTCCGGCACGTGTTCGGCGACGAGGGCCTGACGGCGTTCTTCGTCGGCATCAAATACCACGTCGAATCGCTCGGCCTCGGCACCGACAGGGATTGAGCGGCGCGGCCCTCGTGCTCAGGCACTCAGGCCCTTGAACAACGTGGTCGACACGTAACGCTCGCCGGCGTCGGGGAACATCACCACGCAGCGCTTGCCTTTCCAGCGCGGTTCGTTGGCGAGTTGCAGCACCGCGGCGAGCGCAGCGCCCGAGGAAATACCAGCCAGCACACCCTCTGCGCGCGCCAGCCGTCGCGCCGCAGCGATCGCGTCGTCCTCCGAGATGCCCACGACCCGATCGACCAGCGAGCGGTCGAGCACCTTCGGCACGAAGCCGGCGCCAATGCCTTGAATGTGATGCTGGCCGGGAGCTGCGCCTGCCAGCACGGCGGCGGCCGCTGGCTCGACGCCTACGCTGTAGAGCGCGGGTGCCTTGGGCTTCAGCGCCTGACACACACCCGTGATGGTGCCCCCCGTGCCGACGCCCGCCACGAACAGATCGAGCTTGCCCTGCGTGTCACGCCAGATCTCGGGGGCGGTAGTCGCCGCGTGCGCCGCTGGGTTGGCGGGGTTGTCAAACTGCCGCAGGAGCACGGCCCCGGGCGTCTCCCTGCCGAGGGCCTCGGCCTTGGCCACTGCCTCGCGCATCAAGGTGCCCGGCGTCAGGAATACCTCCGCGCCGTAGGCCTTGAGCAAGGCGACCCGCTCGCGGCTCATCGCCTCCGGCATCGTCAACTTCAGCTTGTAGCCGCGGGCGGCCGCGATCATGGCCAGCGCGATTCCGGTGTTGCCAGAGGTAGGCTCGATCAGCGTGGCGCCGGGCTGGAGCACCCCGTTGCGCTCGGCGTCGTCGACCATCGAACGAGCGATGCGATCCTTGACGCTGCCCGCCGGATTGCCTCCCTCGAGCTTGGCGAGAAGCTCGACCCCGCACTCGTCGGACAAGCGGCGCAGCCGCAGGAGCGGCGTGTCACCGATGAGATCACTGATGCTTTGGAAGAGAGCCACTCGCGCTAGTTTTCCCTGCCGCCTGGGGCTTGCAAGAGAATTGGTGCAAATCCCAATTTTCGCCGCCGCTGCCCGCGTTCACACTCAGCCCGAGGTATCGGGACCGGGGGAAGGTTGTCGGACGGGTCCGATGGGAATTGCGAGGATGACCCGCCGCTCCTCGCCTCAGCTCTTCGATTGACGCCACTCGACCTTGCCGTCATCCGGCGAGAGGCAGACCGAGTCGTTCGCTCCCTGCAGGATGATGCGCCCGTTGGGCAGCACGATGGGCTTATCACTCGGGCCGCCCTTCAGGTCGATCTCGACGCTCCAGCGCAGCGTCCCCGTGTGCGAATAGGCGTGATACTGCTGCAGCCCCGTACGCACGATCACGCCGCTATCCGACATCGCGACAGGCTGATAGCTCGCGTCTGCAGCGCCGCGGATCGGCTCGGGCCGCTCCCAGAGCCAGGCCCCTTCGCTGCCGAGCGCCAGCACGCGCTGCTTGTCGCGCATATAGACGGTCGCGTTGGCGGCCACCGAAAAGCCGGGCAATAGCGCGTCAGCGCTGGGCAGTTTCGTCGACCAAGCGAGCTCGCCCGACGACGACACCTTCTCCACCTTGCTGGTGTCGACCCGGAGCCAGTGGCTATCGGGCAGCGGCGCCGAGCTGGCGCGCGCGTCGGCGCTCAGGCATTTGACCTCGACGCCGGTAGGCCCTCGCTCGCGCTTGGAGCTGACGCAGCCCACGGCAGCGAAGCTGCTCGCCGAGAACAACAGCAGACCGACCCCCGCCCTCCGCCTCAAAGCAAACGACATGCGCTCAGTACGGCACGCGCAGAGTGAACCTTCGGGCGATCGCCACGCTGTGAGCGCTGCGATGCAAGCCCTCGATTTACCGTGACTAGAGAGCGCTCGCGTTGTGCCGAGGTGTGTGATGGCCCGTCCCCAGCGCTCGATCTGCGTCGCCCGCGGCCGATGTAAGGAAGACGTCTCCGCCGCCTCTTGCGTCGACGACGGCGTGGGCGTTCGCGGGCCTCCTCGCGCGGCGAACCTCGCGCGGCGAACCCTCGCCCATCGCGCGTTGCGCGATCGCGGCGACACGCATGTCGAGCGCTCTAGAGCGCCACCTCTTCGCATCGATGCGAAAGCGGCGCGCCGGACGCTGGGCCGCAGGCGCGATGACGCTACGGAGCGCGCGCGGCGCTCGCGGGTGCTTTCGTTGCTTCCGTTGCTCCCACGCTCTATGCTGCGACGCATGTCCTGCTCGGCGTTCAGTCGCCTCGAGCGACAATCCCCTGTGAAGCTCATCATCCAAATCCCTTGCTACAACGAGGCCGGCACGCTGGGCATCGCGCTGGCTGCGCTGCCGCGCGAGGTGCCGGGCTTCGACAGCGTCGAGTGGCTCATCATCGACGATGGTAGCCACGACGATACCGCGGGCGTCGCCAGCGCAGCGGGGGTCGACCATATCGTCCGTTTCACGCGAAACCAGGGCCTCGCCGCTGCCTTCCTGGCGGGCCTCGATGCGTGCCTCGCCGCCGGCGCCGACGTCATCGTCAACACCGACGCCGACAATCAATACGACGCCCGCTACATCCCAGCTTTGACCGAACCGATCTTGGCGGGCAAGGCTGACATGGTGATCGGGGCTCGCCCCATCCAGTCGATCGAGCACTTCTCGGGCCTAAAGAAGCGGTTGCAGAACCTCGGCAGCTGGGTCGTCCGCGCCGCCAGCAACACCAGCGTACCCGACGCGCCGAGCGGCTTCCGTGCCATGAGCCGCAAGGCCGCGATGGAGCTCAACGTCTTCAACGAATACACGTACACGCTGGAGACGATCATCCAGGCTGGCCAGAAGCGCCTGGCGGTGATCTCCGTACCCATCGAAGTCAACGCCGATTTGCGTCCTTCGCGACTGGTGCGCAGCATTCCTTCTTACGTGTGGCGGTCGCTGATCGTGATCTGCCGGATCTTCGTGACGTACAAACCCTTCGCCGTCTTCACGGCGGCGGGCAGCGCGGTGCTCGCCCTCGGGTTCGCGCTCGGAGTGCGCTTCCTCTGGTACTACTTGAACGGCCAGGGCGGCGGGCACGTGCAGTCGGTGATCTTGTCTGCGCTGCTCATGGGCGTCGGGTTCTTCCTTATCGTCGGTGGCGTCATCGCCGATCTGATCAGCGTCAATCGCAAGTTGCTCGAGCGGATCGACATTCGGCTGCGGCGAATCGAGCTGGCAGAGAAGCCGGCTACACGCGTCTCTACGTTGGCGCTGCGCGCAGGTCAGAGCGCTCCGAGGCTCGATTCGAGCCATCTGAGCGATCCGGCATCCGAAGAGTCCGTCGCGACGCGCCTCCCCCGCCGTAGCGCCAACCGGTGACCGGAACGCCGGCGCGTAGCCGGACCGAGTGCCTTCATCCCGGCGAACCCGCGTCATGGTTTCGCCCGTCGGATCGTGCCGTGTGGACTTCGACCAGGGCATTGGGCCGGGCATCGCTCGTGTCCTTTGCCCCACCACGTTCCGGCGGGTAAGTTCTCGTCACCAGAGGATCTGGATGAGTAGTGCAGCTTTGATGAGCGCGGCGTCGCTGCTGCTCGTGGCCGCGGTCGTCGCTGCCTACCTGGGGCGACGCAGCAAGCCGATCGCGATCGGAGTGGGGGCCTCGGTGCTGGTGTTCGTGGTGCTGGCGGCGATGTTCTTCCTCGCCGACCGGTTCACGGGGCACGGCATCGACCAGGCAGTCCTGTACCACGTCACCTACGGCCTCGGCGGCGCCGGCTTCTCGGAGTACGCGAGCCTGATCGTCGGCGGCGTAGCGCTGGTCGTGGTCGGAGCCGTCGTGGCGACGGGCTGCGCGTTCTTTCTGCTGCGCAAGTCGCGCGAGCAGGCGCTGCCCACCAGCAGGGCGTCGGTTCCGCTCGCGCTCATGGCGTGCGCGTTCAACCCGGCGAGTCGCGACCTGGTGGAGCTCGCCGACGTGTCGAACCTGTTCGTAGGCGGCGGCGACGACGCCCAGCACGCGAGCTTCAAGCTAAACTACCGAGCACCCAAGCTCGGGTCGAACCCGAGTCCTCGCCGAAACTTCGTCTTCATCTACGCGGAGGGGCTCGAGCGCACCTACCTCGACGAGGGCCGTTTTCCCGGGCTGATCCGCGGAATCCGCGAGCTCGAGTCGATCGCGACGACGTTCACCAACATGCGGCAGACGAACGGCACATCGTTCACCATCGGCGGCATCGTGGGCAGCCAGTGCGGCATCCCTCTGCTCACGTCCTCGGGCGGAAACACCATGGGTGGGATGGGCAAGTTCCTGCCCAACGCGGTCTGCATGGGCGATCTGCTCGGCGCGAGGGGTTATCAGCTCAGCTATCTCGGGGGCGCCGCGCTGTCATTTGCCGGCAAAGGCAAGTTCCTCAAAGGCCACGGCTTCGATCGCGTTCAGGGACGGGACGAGCTAGCCGACAAGCTCCCCGATCCCTCTTACATGTCGGGCTGGGGCTTGCACGACGACTCGCTGATGGACATCGCGTTCGACGAGCTGACCCAGCTGGCTGCCAAGCACGAGCCGTTCGGGCTGTTCATGTTGACGCTCGACACGCATCACCCGAACGGGCACGTCTCGAGGCGCGTGGCCGACGTCAAGTACGAACAAGGCAGCGTTCCGATCCTCAACGCCGTCGCCGGCTCCGATCGCCTGCTGGCCAGCTTCATCCGGCGCGTGCTCGACTCGCCTCTGGGCAAGGACACGGTCATCGTGTTGTGTTCGGATCATCTGGCCATGCAGAACGGCGCGACAGATCGGCTCTCGCAGGGCGAGCGGCGCAACCTGTTCATGATCATCGACCCGCTCGAGGCGGGGGGAGTAAAGGTCGACGCTCAGGGCACGACGCTGGACGTCGGTCCGACGGTGTTGCATGCGCTGGGTTATCAGGCGAGCCTGGGCCTCGGGCGTGACCTGCTCGCGGGCGAGATGTCGCTGAGCCAGGCGCTGCCGAACTTCAACGCCTCGCTCTCCCAGTGGAAGGCGCCAATCGCTGGATTCTGGGGTTTTTCTCGCTTGGACGAGCTCCAGATCAACGCTGAAGAGCGCTCGATCGAGGCCGGGGGGACGACGATCATCGCGCCAGCGCTGATCGCGTTTGACGAGGAGTTTCAGGCCGAGGTCTTCTTTGAGTCCAGCACCCGGCAGAGAGGGCTGAGCGAATACCTATATGCCCTTCCCAAGAACAGGCCCTTCGTCTGGGTCGTGGATTGTGCCCGGGCCCGAGCCTACGCCGAGGTGAAGGGCCAAGGCGCTGACCGCGACCTCTGCGTCATCGCCGGGCGTCGCGGGGCGGTGCCGGTCATCAGCGAACGAACGGGAGCCGAGTTCGAGATCGACGCGGCCCAGCTGCGGGGCGTGCTCGAGAGTCGCGCTGACGCGAACGTGCACGCCGAGCAGACGGCGCGCCTGCGCGATGCTCAGCTGCCGAGCGGCCTCAGGCCGCTCGTCGCATCTCTGCCGGAGGGGAGCGTGTTCTTCTATTCGGCCTCCGAGCGAACGAGCCCCTACCTTCGAGATTTTTCCAAGCTGCCGGAGGTGGCGTCGCGGCGGCTGCGCTGGGTGACGTCGTTGCCTTCCGAGGAGGAATTTTACTTCGCTGCGCCGAGCCTGAACGCCGTGCGCAAGAGCCGCCGCTACGAGGTTCGACGGCTGGCTTTTGGCGACGACATCGTGACGATCCTCGACCGGCACGCGCGCGACGTCGTCGTTCTCTCGCTCAAGGGCGACATGAAAGCGTTATCAAAGAACACCATCGACCGGCTGGCGCGCGTCGGCGTTGACTTGGAGAAGCTGAACCGGCGTGGCTCGTTTGCAGCAGTACTCGACGCGAACGTGCCGGTAGCCGTCGCGACGGCGAACGACGCGCCGGTCGTCCTCGCCTCCGATGCCCTGCTCGAGCGAGGGATCGAGCGGGTCGAGAGCGCGGGCCGCGACTTCGGGAACGACTCGAAGGTCATCGTGCGCGGCAAGAATCTGTCGAACAACAGACGGGGCCTCAACATGGTCATTCTCCGGCGCGGTGTCGGGCCCGTGGCATTGAACATCGATACGCACAGCACTGAGCGCCGGTACTCGGACGTGTACGAGGCGACGGCGAAGTGATGAGCCGTTCCGTGCTCGGCGAGCCTACTCGGCGGGGACGCTGAGGGGCTCTACATCCGCGGCGGGAGGCGAGTCGGGGAAGAGCGGCAGGCCCCGGGCCAAGCAACATTCCCGGACGAGCCGCAGGGAGCGGATGGCGATGCCGAGCTCGCGCGTGTCGGTGGAGTCGCCCGCTTCCGCGGGCACGAACGTCTTGCTGTCGATGCGCAGATCGAGCGGGCTAGAGGGCGGAACGTTCGCGAGCGGTAACACGAGCCGCGAGCGCCCGCGCCCGAGCTTTCCGCTGAAGACCTGGTGACCGTTGGCCACGATCGCGACGCGGTTCGCCTGCGGCCCGACGCTGACGATATCCAGGAACAGGTTGCTGACCGCGAGTTCGCCCTTGACGATCGGGATCTGGAGGCTCGCGTGGCCGTTGGTCCATCGAACTTGACCAGCAGGCCACGGCTCCGTCTCGTGGAAGCCCTGCTCTTTGATGCCAGGAACGGGGGAGGCGCCACAATTTTGCGCCGATGGGCTCGAGGTCGAGCAGCAGTCTTCCATCTGCCAGAGCGCCCAGCCCGAGGAGTCCTTCCCGATGAGCTTCCCCGCCTGGGCGCTGCGCTCGGGCCACTTGTCGCGGCTCAGCACGAAGTTCGTCTGGGGCAGCTGGCCCTTGGAGCCATCGAAGACGTCGAAGCGTGCCTTGGGCAAGAAGTACTGCCCGAAGAACAGCGTGACCGGGTCGAAATGGCTCGCGTCATAGCTGATGCCGTCGATGTCGGGCATGGCGGCGACGCGATCGAAGAGCACCTGCCGCGCCGCGCGCCCCTTCTGCATGGCGAGGAAGACTCGATGGGCGTGGTAGGTTGCCCACGCGAAGAGGGCGGCGAGCAGCACGACGGCGACCCAGGCGCGCAGGCGCCGGGCGACGGCCAGCACGACGAACGCGCTCAGCGCGAGGGCGCCGACACCGAGCAAGCGAGTGCCCGAGAACAGCTTCATCGAGGCGACGAGCGCCAGGATGTTGGCGTAGTTGGGCGGCGCGAGCCAGGCTTCCCCGCGAGCCCGCACCAGGATCAGCGCGAACACCACGGTGGTGACCGCGATCAGGACGAGCCGCCCGGTCTCGGCGCGCCAGCCGCGGCCTGCGTGTATCAGCGACCAGAGGCCCGTGGCCAGGAACGGCGCGACGAGGCCCTCGTTGTAGCGACCGTAGATGAAGTGGTCGACGCGCTTGCCCGTAGCCATGAACAGGCACGAGATGCCGAACGCCAGCACCGCGCTCGCGAGCATGAAGACGATGGCGTTCCAGGCCGCTGACTGCCGCCGCAGCGCGCCGCTCGCCGGCTGCAACGCGAGCCGCGCCAGCGCCACGATGCCGAGCATTGCCATGCCGGCGCTGGCCGCCGACAGGTACCAGAGCTGACCGGCGATCTCGAGCAGCAGGCTGCCGATGCCCTGGAGGCTGCCGAGCAGGTTGAGCCGGCTCCCCTCGGACACGGCGTTGCCGAGGTTGGCCTCGGTGACATGGCGCGTGAGCCAGCGGCCCGCCAGCACCCCGGCGCCTAGCGTCGACGCGCCAGCGAGCGATGCTCTCCAGGGGATGACTCGGAGGGCGCTCAGAGCGGCCAGGCCGAAACCCGTCAGCGCGACCGTGCCCGCGTAGCGCGGGTGCACCAGGTGAAGCAGCGCGACGAGAGCCCCGAGCAGGGCCGCGCTCGTCGCCCGCTTGTTCTTCAGCAGGGCGTGGACGCAGAGCGGGAGGACGCACGACAGCGCGATGATCGCGCTCTCCGACATGGCAAACAGCGGTTGGACCAGGAAGGTCGGATAGGCGCTGACGACGAACGCGATGGCGTACGTGTACCAGGAGCTGTCGCCCAGGACGCGCCGGAGCCAGTGCACCAGGCTGATGTAGACGCTGCTCAGCAAGAGCCCGTTGAACAGCAAGATCGCCTGATAGGTCTGCGCTGGCGCTAGACCGAGCCAGAACAGCGGCGCGATCAACAGTGAATAGCCCGGGTAGTACGCGCCGGATTTGAATAGCTGGATCGGCAGCCCACCCGCGAGGAAGCGTGCGTTGCCGAGGTAGCCGGCCTCGTCGGCGAAGATGAGCGGACGGTCTCTCGTCAGCGCGAGGGCGGTGTGCGCGAGGACGAGCAGCAGCCAGGGCCCCACGACGAGCAGGGCCTCGCGCCATCGCTCGCGCGCCACACGGACGGCGGCGGTGCGGTGCTCGAGCTCTGGCTCTGCGATCTGTTCGACCGGGATCGCGCCCTGCGCCATGCTCATACCGGCCGTCCCCGGACCGCGCTAGGCGGGAGAGCTCGTCTCTTGGCCAAGGTCTTCGTTCCTTGTAGCGCCTGGCAAGCGGTTCAAGAACGCTTGCAGCAGGTCGAGGTTGCCCCGCTCGAGGAGGCGCAGGCGCTGTCGTGCGGCGGACAGCGACGGCGATGACGAGGCGAGTAGCTCATCCACCCGCTGCGGCAGCGCGCGAATGGCGAGGGCATCGTGCGCGATGTAGCGACACTCGTCGCCCAGCGCGGCGGCCAAGGCGGTCACCTTGGGGGCGTACCCGATGAGCACCACCGGCCTCTCGGCGACCACGGCCGTCACCCCGCCGTGATAACGCATGGCGATCGCCAGCCTGGCCTGGCGCATCTCCCGCATCACGCTCTCCGCGTCGATGGTGGCGAAGCTGTGGTCTTTCGAGCTCATCCTCTTCGCGACGCGGCGGTTGAACGCCTCGTCACGCTTGCCCTCGAACGCCAGAAACCTGAGGTGGAGCTTCGTCCGCTGCGAGACCTCGTCGAGCGCACGGGCCAACGTCTGCTCCATCGGTTCGTCGATCGGGTTCAGGCGGAATCGTTCGGGCACCAGCCCATCGGTGTAGCTGCGCAGCGCGAGCGCGATCTGATCGCGGGCTGGCTCCGAGGGCGGGTCGAGCGAGAACACCATGTCTGCCGTGACGTGCACGTCCGTCACGCCGCACGCGCGAAGTAGGTTTGCCGAGTGTTCATCGCGAACCGTGATGCCCTGATGGCCTGCGAGCACGCGGCGCAACAGCAGCCTGCTGAACCTGAGCCGTAGGGGACCCACGCCCAGGCCCATGCCGATGAACGGCACTCGCTCGGCCTTCGCCATGAGTGGGCGTGTCAGGTGATACGGCAGGCTGAAGGCGCTGGTTGCGTCCTGGATGAGGCCGCCGCCGCCGAAGACCAGGGCGTCGGCGCCGAACAGCGCGCGCCCAATCGCCCAGCCGTCGTAGTGGTGAACCGCTCGCACGCCGTGCTGCCGTTCGGTCGCCGCCGGATTCTTGGAGGCCGCCACCACGTCGGCCCCGAGCTGCTCGAGCCGGCGGCGCAGGACGGAGAAAAGGAGCTCGTCGCCGACGTTTTCCGAGCCCAGCCACGCCGACACGAATACGCGCACCGGCCATCACTAGCATGCGCACTCCGACCTTGAAAACCGCCGCCTCGCTCCGACCTCCGACTACATGGGCTTCGGGAGGTCGCGGCCGCCGGCCATGAAGCGCCGCAGCTCCGTCGCGTTCAGGTACCAGAGCGCGGCCAGATACCCGCCAAAGGCGCACGACACGAATGCGACCGTCGCGAGTCGGGGCCAGGCATGTCGTGACCAGCCGAAGGCGAGCGCGCCGAGGCAGCAAAGAGGCACGATCGATGTCGCGAGCAAGCGGGCGCGGAGCGCCGTTCCCACCAGTCTGCGCAGCGATGTGGCGGCCAGCAGGGCCGCCACGCCGGCCGCTATCAGCGTCGCCTGAGCGGCCCCCGCGGCCCCGTGCCGCGGCACCAGCACCACCCCGAGTGCCAGCTGAGATACGAGCGCCACGGCCAGGACGGCGGCGGGGCGGCGCGGACCGCTGGCGCCGCTCAGCATGGTGAGGGACGCCTCGGCCAGCGACAAGGCGGCGCTGCCCGCGAGCAACCAGCCGAGCAACCCTGCGCTCTCGGCGTAGCGTGCGGGGTAGACGACGCGGATCATGGCGTCCGAGAGGGGCAGCGTGACGGCCATGATCCCTGCCAGGATGACGCACATTCCGCTCAGAACGAAGGACGACGTCGCGCGAGCCGCGACTCCACCGTCACCGCCCCAGCGCGCAGATAGCTTCGGGTAGACCATCTGCGACACCCCGAGCAGGAGAAAGTACGGAATCCGAGCGATCGACTGGGCGGCGGTGTAGAGACCTGCCTGCTCGTCGGCGACGCCGCCTCGGGTCAAGCTCTTGACCAGCAAGATGTCGCTGGCCAGCACCAGCTGGAGCAGCAGGGAGACGCTCGCGAAGCTCATCATCATGCGCGAGAACGCGGTGAAGCGCAGCTCGAGCCTGCCGGCACCCGGTGGCGAGCCAGCGAGGCCCCGCGCGCATGCCGCGGCGATCAGGGCGGCGAGGGCCGCCCCGTAGAGCGTTCCTTCCACGCCGTAGCCGAGCAGCGCCGCCGCCCCGATCAGCGCGGCGCGGGCCACGGCCAGCGCAACGATCGCGAAGCCTTGGCGAGCCAGCGCGCCGACCCCGTTCAAATACCCGGCGTAGATGGCGTTGAAAGCGTACATGCCGGGCACGACCGCGGCGACCTGCAGCAGCGGCCCGAGTGAGGGGTCGCGCAGCAGCGACGCGATCAGTCCCGCGCTCGAGCCGAGCCCGATGCCGAGTCCCAAGGTCGCGAACGACGACCACCAGAAGCCGCGCGTCAGGATCCACGGCCCGGCGTCGGGGTGTCGGCTCACCAGGCGACTGATGCCCTGATTGGTGCCCGTCCCGACGACGGTGTTCAGCACGTTGGTGACCGACGTGAGCACGCCGTACAGGCCGAACTCGGCGGTGGTGAACGCTCGGGCGACGACGACATAGGTCGCGTAGCCGCACGCGATCATGACGAGGCGCGCCGCCAGGAAGACGCCCGCGTGCGCGCCTCGAAGCGGCGATCGCTGTGTGCGCGGGGCGGTCTGCGACTCGGACAACTCAGCGCGCGCCAGCGAAGGTCAGCTCGAACGGAGCCTTGCGGACGAGCGGGCTGTAGACCCTCGAGTGGAATTGACCTGGCTTGATGCCCAGGCGCTCCAGGCGCATCAGACGATAGAGGCGGAGCTCGAGGCCCGAGATAGCGTAGTCGTCGACCGTCACGGCGCCAGACGGCGCCACCTCGCGCTGGCTTCGAGGCACCCCTCGCAGGAATTGCGGCAGCTCGTCCTGCTCGAACATCAGCTCGAACGTCTCTCGGCTGAGCAGCATGTCCCACACCAAGTGGTACCGGTAGGTGTCGCCCTGGTTGTTGGCGGAGTGCACTGCGCCGTTGTTGAAGAAGTAGATGAAGCGCTCCTCGAAATGGAAGGTCTGCCCATCGAGGAGCACCAGCGCGTTCGGGTTGGTCTGGATCGGAAGGTGGAAGCGGACGCGGACAAAGAAGCGGCCGGGCTGCCTGGGTCCGCACCAGTGCACCACGTTCTCTTCGTGGGGCGACAGGCCAGATTTCTTGCCCATGCCGTTCAATCGCATGTTGAGGGCATGCGGGAATGCATGGATGAGCTCCGCGACCGTCGGAAACTCGGCGGCGTGATGGAACGACTTGCCGGCGAGCGACAGGTTGTGATCGCTGCTCGTGTCGTCGAACTTTCCGGAGCGGTTGAGCAACGAATACTGAACCGCGGCTCCGAACGGGTTCGTCCAGTTCGTCGCGTGCCCGTACGTCTCCACGTGCGACGGTTCATGGGCCTGCGTTAGGCGCTCGAGCTCGGCTCTGAGGCGGCCAAAGAAGCCCTTCTCCACCTCGAAGAGCCGCAGCGCCCGCGGGCCTGCGCCGTTGAAGTTGACGGAGGCTATCGAGCGGATGAAGTCGCTTTCGGAGCGCATGTAGCGAGCATCTTACCCCGAGCGTCCTGCGCGGGGAAAGGCGAGCCCGCGCGGGCGCAGACGTAGGTGCAGGTGCGTCAGCGCGCCGGCGAGCGCCCGTTCTCGTCCAGGGCGGCGGCGCCGAGCACGGCGTCGGCGAAATGATCGAACGAGAGGCGCTCACGCGCAGCTGCGATCGCCGGGCCCATGGCCTCCGCCGCCGCCCTCGAGACGCGCGTCTGCAGGGTGTGAGCGAGCGCGCCTGCATCTCCCGCGGGAACGAGCCAGCCGTTCTCTCCGTCTGTCACGAGCTCGCGAAAGCCGGGCAGATCGGACGCCACGACCGGCTTGCCGTAGTGAAAGGCGAGCGGGAGAACGCCCGAGCCCGTAACCGACCGGTAAGGCAACACGACGACGTCAGCCCGCGCGAAGTGTTCCGCGGCCTCCTCGTCGCCGACGTAGCGGAGCACCACCTCCACGCGATCGGCGAGGCCCCTGCGCGCGATCAGCTCGCGCAGCTCGCGCTCGCTCTGCCATGACTCTCCGACGACGCTGAGCATCACGGACAGGTTCGGTGAGCGCGCGAGCGCGTCGAGCAGGACGTCGACGCCCTTGTAGGGGCGGAGCAGCCCGAACATCAGGAGCTCGAGGTCGGCGCGCTTCTCGGGCACGCCTCGTGCGGCGGGATAATCAAAGACCGGGTGCGGGTGCACCGCCACGCGTGCGCTCGGACAGAGCCGCCGTATGCTCTGCGCCAGATCGCGCGTGTGAGTGACGTAGGCGCTGGCGCGGCGGATCAGCACCGAGCTGACGAGGGCGGCGGCGCGGTTCGAGTCGTGATCGGCGACGTTGTGGACCACTCCCACGATCGGACAGCGCGCCCGCGCGAGGATGGCGCTCGTGCAGGGAGCCAGGAAGAAAGTCCACATCGGCGCCACGACGAGCTCGGGCGCGAAGCGTCGCAGGGCGCTCGACGTCCTCCACCAGGTGAGAGGGTTGATCGAGTCGATGCTGAAGTCGACGTCGAGGTCGCTCGGCACTCGGGCGTCGCGCGCGCGATCCGAGCTGCCCGGAAACAGCAGGGCGGGATACTGTCTGGAGTACGAGTACACGCGCGCCTCGTGCTCCGGCCGACGCGCGAGCGCCCTCGCGAGCGCGGTCGTATGCCGCGCGACGCCGCTCCTGAACGGCTCGACCGGGCCGATCACCGCGATGCGGCTCAGAGCGGGGCCTCCATCGGCTCAGTCGCGCGGGGCAAGGCTCACGGAGACGAAGCGCATGGCCAGGGACCGGTCGTCCTTCGAGCCCGGCTTGAGCTTCGAGGGCTGGCCCGTTTTCGAGTACTCGAACGCGAACTGGTTCGGGCCGGCCCGCAGCGCACCCGACGGGATCTCCCACACGATGTCTTCTGATTTCTTGGTCACTGCGGCCGAGCCGATGCTCTTGCCGTTGACGGAGAGTCGCACGTCGATGGGCGCGATGTGCGAGTAGGCCGAACCGAGCACCGTGAGCTCGTACGGGCCCGCCGCCGGCGCGAGCACGCCGCCGATCACCGAGCGCGGCCCGTTGCTCCACACGAAGCGCGACTCCGGGATGGCGAAGCCTTCGATCAGGTGCCCCGCCGACTCGGTGTGCGCCGCGAAGTGCAGCTCGTCACCCACGGGCAGAACGGCCACGCTGTCCAAGCGGACGACGGCGTCCACCGGTAGGGCGCTCGGCGCGAGGCGCACGTCATGCTTCTCGCCCACCAGCGCGCTCGGCGCGATCGGCGTGCTGACGAGCGCCCAGTCACCCGTGAGGTCCCACGTGCCAAGGGCCTGCCCATCCCATGCCGTCTGCAGCTTGCCGGCGCGGGCGCCCTCGAGGCGCACGATCGCGCTGAGCGCGTAGGCCTCACCCGCCACCGGTTGAAAGGCGACGCGCAGGTTGGCCGCTTCGCCCTCGAGCCTCGCCGTTCGCCGGCCCTCGTCCGTCGTCTCGCGGCGCACGCCCTTGGTGCCCTTGGGGACACGATGCAAGAAGCTCGCACGGTATGCTTGCGGCACCGGCTCCGGTGCGGCGGGAGTGGCCTCCACCTCCGATTCGACGAGCGGTGCCGGCCGCGCCGCCTCGACCGGGGGGCTGTCGGGCGCGTCTATCGTCGCGCGCCCGATGGGAACGCCCACGAGCAGCCCCAGCGCCAAGCCCGCGCCACCCGCCAGGGCGAGCGCGCGCCAGGACGCCGCGCTGGCTGTGGCTAGCAGCGAAGGCGCCTCATCGTGCCCACCCTCGGCAATACCCTGATGTTCGGTACCCACGTCGGGCGACGTTCCCATACCGGTGGTGCATTCGCAAGCGGTCGGCACCCGACGGAGTGCTGCTGATATCCGTGGGATCGGGCCTGAAAGGCCAGGATCTACTAGTTGCCGCCGTGGCGCCAATGTAGGTCGATGCGGCGTGGGCGCCAGCCCGCGATACCTCGAGAGTCATCCACGGCGCACATCGGAGCCCAGGGCGATTCGTGGCAACGTTCCACGCCTCCTCGGCACGAATCGCCGATGGTGCATAACCTGCCATCGGCGCAGGGCGTGGACTTGGCGGTGATGCGGGCGAAGCTCGACGCGGACCGAGAGAGCGCTGCCGAGCTCGAGGAGAGGTGGCGGCTCCGCACGCCGATACATCCTTGCAAAAACAGCATCGCGTTGCGCGTTTTGCAAGCATTGCGCCGACATGCCCAGCGAGCGTCAGGCCGCACAACGAGGTGTCTGTCGATTCGCCGGGAGCGGCGCAAGAGCAGTGTTTCCGCACAGCGTTCGATTGGGAGCTACTTCCGCTCTTCCGTCCGATCATTCGCGGGCGGCGGCGCCGCCGAGAGCTGGCTGATGCGCTCGCGCAGCTCCGGCGTCATCGGAACGTCGACCGAGCGTAGCGAGGGCTCGAGCTGCTCGAGGTTGCGGGCGCCGAGGATCGGAGCGGTGATGCCCGGGTGACTGCCCGCCCAGGCCACCGCGACGCTCGCCGGGTGATGCCCGATCTCCTTGGCGAGCCCCGCCAGGCGCGACGCGACTTCGTAGTTCGAGGCGTCGCCGTAGCGCAGCTTGTACATGGCGTTGACCTTCAGACGGCCCTCGGCGCTCTCGCTTTGATATTTGCCCGTGAGCAGGCCCCCCGCGAGCGGGCTGTACGAGCAGACGCCGACGCCCATGGCCTGCGCCATTGGCAGGATCTCGACCTCGGCCTGGCGCTTGGCGAGGTTGTACATGGGCTGCAGCGCAGCGAGCTTGGCCCAGCCGTGCCGCTCGGCGATGCCGAGGGCGCGCATGACCTGCCAGGCCGCGAAGTTGCTCGCCGCGGGGTAGAGCACCTTGCCCTGCTGGATCAGGATCTCGAGGCTCTTGAGCGTGTCTTCGAGCGCCGTCTGAGCATCGTAGTGGTGCAGGTAGAGCACGTCGATGCGATCGGTGTTCAGGCGCCGGAGGCTGGCTTCGACCGCGCGCACGAGGTGAAAGCGCGAGGAGCCGCGGTCGGTCGGGGCCTTTCCGGTGGCGAAGTGGGCCTTGGTGGCGATGACGAGCTCGTCGCGGTGGCCCTCGATGAGCTTGCCGAGGATCGTCTCGGACTTGCCGCCCGAGTAGACGTCGGCCGTGTCGAAGAAGTTGATGCCCTGGTCGCGGCAGCGTTGATAGAGCGCGCGCGAGGTGGCTTCGTCGGCTTCGCTACCGAACGACATCGTGCCGAAGCACAAGCGCGAGACCTGAACACCCGTGTGGCCGAGAGAGCGATAGTCCATTCGCCCTTCTAACGCCGTGGCAGGCGCCGCCAAGATCGTAAATGCTCGCTGTGCGAATGTGCCCGAGTGACGCGCCGTGCTGGCGCGTCGAGCGAGTCGGTTGGCGTGGGCGCCGTCGCCCGCCCCCCGGCTGACGACGCCTGTGCGCAGCGGCTAGGGGTATTGCGCGCCGCGAGCGTTCACGAACACGGAGTAGAGAGACGTGGTGGCGGTGATGAACAGGCGGTTCTTCTTTGGGCCGCCGAAGGTCAGGTTGGCGACCGCCTCGGGCACGCGGATCTTCCCGAGCAGCTCGCCGTCGGGCGCGTAGCAGCTGACGCCCGCCTTGGTGCTCGTCCACAGGTGCCCGTCGGTGTCGAAGCGAAAGCCGTCGAAGCAGCCGGCGTCGCACTCGGCGAACACGCGGCTGTTCGTGAGGCGCTTGCCGTCGACCACGTCGAACACCCGCATGTGCTTCGGGTCCCCCGAGTCGGCCACGAAGAGCCGCGTCTCATCCGGTGAGAACGCGATGCCGTTGGGCTTGTCGAAATCGCTGGCGACGATGGACAGGGCCCCGCTCGCGCCGGGCCCCTGGCGCTCGGCAATGACGGGGTCGAGCCGAAAGACGAAGTTGCCGTCGAGCTCGCTCGGGCTCTTGTTGCCCTCGTAGTCGCTCATGATGCCGTAAGGGGGATCCGTGAACCAGATGCTCCCGTCCGACTTGACCACCACGTCGTTCGGCGAGTTCAGACGCCGACCCTGATAGCGATCGGCGAGCACCGTGATCGCACCGTTCCACTCGGTCCGGGTGACCCGCCGGCTCTCGTGTTCGCAGCTGATCAGGCGACCTTCTCGGTCACGCGTGTTGCCGTTGGAACAGTGGGAGGGTTGCCGGAAGACGTCGACGCCCAAACCTTCGACGTAGCGCAGCATGCGATTGTTGGGGATGTCGCTCCAGATCAGGACGCCTGTATCGCCGAAGTAACAGGGCCCCTCGGCCCAGCGCGTGCCGCTGTAGAGCTTTTCGAGGCGGCAGTTTCCGAGGAGCAGGGAGGCGAAGCGGGGGTGAATGAGGTGGAAGTCGCTTTGCATGGTGCGAAGGCCCTTGGTGGACTAATCTCGAACTGTGTTCTCCGAGGGCGCCCCATTTACCACGACACGGGGGCGACCTTGAACTCAGCGGCCTCGTCATCGCTCGTCACTTTCTCGACCGGGCGGCTCCGGCGTGCGACGCTTTGGAGTACGATGCGCGAGAGTTGGCGCGGCGTGGCGTCTCGAGCGGTGGAGCGGTCGAGCTCCCGCCGAGCTGGGCTAGGTGAGGTGGCCTCTGGCTAAAACAGTCGCGCCGCCTCGAGCGATACTGCCTCGAGAGAGTCTATGGCTGCGAACGTTCGTTCGCAGCCGGGCGAGCGTGGCGCTCATGTCTTTGGGCGAGGAGCAGGTGCTCGCTCTCGCGCGGCCTCCTCGCGCGCCTTCGACAGGACGAAACTGAATGCCGACAGCGATTCACTACGAAAAGATCATTCATTTTTGGTTCTCCGAGCTCAGCGTGGCGCAGTGGTGGAAGAAAGACGCGGAGCTCGACCGCATGATCGCCGAGCGTTTCGGTAAGGTGCATGCGGCAGCCGCCCGTTGCGAGCTCTTCCCGTGGCGCACCAGCCCTGAAGGCCGCCTGGCCGAGCTCATCGTATTGGACCAGTTCTCTCGCAACATCTACCGCCATCGCCCGCAGGCGTTCGCGTGCGATCCGCTGGCGCTCGCGCTGGCGCAAGAGGCCGTGGCGCGTGGCATCGATGACGCGCTCGAGCCGGCGCGACGGAACTTCCTGTACATGCCTTACGTGCACAGTGAATCAGCCGCGATTCACAAGGAGGCCGTGCGCGTGTGTTCGAAGGCCGGCGAGCAGACTTATGATTTCGAGCTGCGGCACAAGGCCGTCATCGATCGCTTCGGGCGCTACCCGCACCGAAACGCCATCCTCGGGCGCCAGAGCACGCCGGAGGAGGTCGAGTTCTTGAAGCAGCCGGGCTCGTCGTTCTGAGGCAGCGAGCGGGAGCCCGGCCCGCGCGGTTGCCCTGACGCGCGGGTGGGTGTGCGTGGCGCTCAGGCCACGTCGATGAAGATCTTCATCGTCTGGTCGCGCTTCTCCTCCAGGTACTGGTAGGCCTCCAGGTAGCGCTCCATCGGGAAGTGCTCGCTCATCAGCGGCTCGGTGACGATGTCGCCCGAAGCGATCCAGGCCACGGCCTGCTCGTAGTCAGGGCGCTGGTACATCAGGGTGCCGAACACCTTCAGCTCGCGATCTTGCACCAGGCCGAGGTCCATTCGCGGCTTCTCGCCGAACACCCCGACCACCACCAGTGTGCCGCCTTTGGCCAAATTTTCCGTGGCAGCTGCCAGCGTAGGCTCGACGCCGACGCACTCGAACGCCAGGTCGAAGCCCTTGTCGCCAAACACGCGGCGAGAGGCCGTCTTCAGATCCTCTTTGGAGGGGTTGGACGTGTTGGGCAGGCCGCAGCGGCGAGCGATCTCGAGGCGGTGCTCGCTCAGGTCGGTGATCAAGATGTCGCCGGCGCCCGAGGCTCGGGCGGCCTGCGCCACGAGGTTGCCGATCGGGCCGGCGCCGAGCACCACCACCCGCCGCCCCGCGAGCTTGCCTGCTCGCGTCAGGGCGTGGACGGCCACGCTGATCGGCTCGACCAGGGCGCCCTGCTCGAAGCTGAAGCTGTCGGGGAGCTTGACGATCTTGTCGGCGGCGGTGACCCAGAGCTGCTGCGCGCAGCCGGGAGCCTGAAAGCCTTGCACCTTCAGCACGTCGCAGATGTGCTCGTCACCGCGCACGCAGGGCGGACACTGACCGCACACCACCTGCGGCAGCGCGGTGACCTTGTCGCCGGGCTTCACGTTCGAGACGCCGGCGCCGACCGCCTCGATGATGCCCGAGAACTCGTGGCCCTGGACGACCGGGTAGCTCGTGTAGGGGTGCTTGCCGTGAAACACATGGATGTCAGACCCGCACACGCCGATGCGCTGGATGCGTAAGAGCGCTTGCCCTGGACCGGGAGATGGCGGAGCGGCCTCGCTGATCTCGATCTTGCCTGGCGCGGTCATGGTTGCTCGTTTCATCGCGTTGCTCTCCTTCGATGCTTGATTCGAACCGGTTCAGGCGATGCTCTCGAGCCAGCCGCCGTCGACGTAGTAGGTGGACCCCACGCAGTAGCTCGCCTTCGGCGAGCACATGAACACGAAGAAGTGCGCGAGCTCTTCCGGCGTCGCGAAGCGACCGATCGGCGCGTTCTTCTTGGCGATATCTTCCAGGTAAGCCTCCCAGTCTCCGCCGCTCGAGGCTGTGAGCTTCTTCGCGGTGCTCTGCCAGTCGGGCGTGAGCACCAGGCCCGGGTTGATGCAGTTGACGCGGATGTTCTGCCCGATCACCTCGTTGGCGAGGCACTTGGAGAACATCACCAGGGCGGCCTTGGTGACGTTGTAGATCGGCTCGTAGCCGAGCGGCTGCTTGGCGCAGATCGATGCGTTGTTCAGGATCACGCCGCCGCCGCGCCGCTTCATGCTCGGCACCAGCCCGCGCGACAGGCGAACCGCCGCCATGGTGTGCAGGTCCCAGTAGTATTGCCACTTCTCGTCTGGCGCGTCGGCGATCGTCTCGTTCGAGCCGGTGCCCGCGTTGTTGATCAAGATGTCGGCTCCGCCGAACTCGGACTCGACGCGCGCGAGCACCTTCTGCACCGCCTGGGCGTCGGCCACGTCTGCTGCGACGCCCACCGCGCGCACGCGGTGCCGCTCCTGAATTTCCTTCGCCCGTGCGAGCACTCTAGCCTCGTCGCGCGCGCACAGCACGAGGTGAACGCCCTCTTCGGCGAGCCCGTGCGCTACCGCCAGCCCGATGCCGACGCTGCCGCCGCTCACGACCGCTACCTTGTCCTTCAGACCCAGATCCATGCGCCTGTCTTTCGACACTTCTCTCGGCCCGTCAAGCGCGCGTTCGACGGCGCGCTCGAGGCTTTCGTGCTTGAACGCTCAGCCCTGACGCGAAGCACTATGCGCCGTTACGGGGTGGGCTCTTCGTCGCCGATCTCGGCTTCTTCGGACTCTGGCTTGCCGCGCTGGCGCGCGCGGCGCGTGAACTCCACGCGCAGCGGGCCTTGCTCGAGCAGCAGCCGCGTCGCGGGCGCGTCACCAGGATCCAGCGTTACTTCGATTTTCGCTTTTCCCCCGACGAGCACGAATGTGCCTCGGCCGGTGGCGACCATCGGCACTGCGGCTTGCCCCGAAGGTTTGAACAAGAGCTTCTCGCCCTCCTGGTAGACGCGCACCGAGCGCATCGCGAGCAGCGCGCGCTTGGGGATCTTGCGCTTCTCGAGCTCTTTGGCGGCGGCATCGCTCAGGCGATAAGTGCCGATGATGCGCGCCGGTATGCTGGCGTCGAGCGACACGCTCGTCTGCCGCGGCAACGGCTCGATCTTCTCGCCGAGCGCGATGCCGAACGCCGCATCTGCGATTCCCTTGGCGTCGACCGACGAGTTGTTGAGCAGAACGACGATCGCCAGGTCGAGATCGGGCACGCGCATGAACTCGCTGACGAAGCCTTCGACGCCTCCCGGGTGGCTCGCCACGGTGTGGCCGCGCTGCTCGCGCACGAACCAGCCGTAGGCGTAGTTGTTCTTCACGACTTCGAGCGACAGCTTCTCGCGCTTCTGATCGAACACCTCGCCGTCTTGCAGGGCGTCGTGCCACGCTAGCAGGTCCTGCGCGGTCGAGCGCACGCCGGCCGCCGAATACAGGATCGAGTCGTGAAAGCCGACCGCTGGCGCCAGGCCGCCGCTCGGCGACGCCGAATAGCCGCGCGCGACATCATCGGTGGCGTCAGTGGAGCCGACGCTCGTATCGTCGAGATCGAAGCGGTCGAAGATGTCGTCGTGCATGTGCGCGGCGTATGACTCGCCGGTGACCTTCTCGATGATCGCCCCGAGCACGACGTAGTCCGAGTCGCTGTATCCGAAGTCGCTGCCGGGCTCGAACTCGAGCGGATCGGCCCAGAACAGCTCGAGCAGCTGGCGCGGCGACCACGCCGCGGCGCGCCTCTCGACCAGCGCCTGCTTCGTCACGTAGTTGGGCAGCCCGGAGGTGTGTGACAGCAGCTCGTGCACGGTGACTCCGGCGCCGACCGCGGGATAGTCGGGCAAGAACTTCGAGACGCTGTCGCTCAGCGCGAGCTTCTTGGCCTGCGCCAGGCGCAGCACCGCCGCCGCCGTGAACTGCGCCGTGATGCCGCCGATGCGAAACGACGTGTCGTTCGTGTTGGCTTCATCCGCGGCGAGATCGGCCTGGCCGAGCGCGCGCTCGTAGATCACATCGCCGCCGGCCGAGATGCTGACGATGCCTGACGGGTGGTAGCCGGCGCCAAAGCCCGAGCCGATGCTGTCGATGTACGGCGACAGACGCGCGCGCAGGTTGTCGATCGAGATGCTCGCGTCGAGGCGGCGCTCGCGGCGAGGAGGGGCGTCGTTCTTTTCCTCGTCCTCCTCGTCGTCGGGCTCTGCCCTGGCGCCGGCCGTGGGCTTGGGCGGCGTGCTGCCGCCGCAACCCAGCGCGAGCTCTAGGCACGACGCGAGACACACGGACGCCAGTAGGTGCAACCCGCAGCGGGCGGGGGCGGGGCGAACCCGGCACGGACCGAGGGCATCAGGCGTTAGGATCGACGGGCACATCGGCCGTCGATCCTAACATGACCGGGCGCGCGCCCCGCACCGAAAGCCGTGCGTTTCAGGCCGTGAGCGCCTGGTCGTCGTCGACAGGCCGCTCGTCGACAGGCCGCTCGTCGACAGGCCGCTCGTCGACAGGCCGCTCGTCGACAGGCCGCTCGTCGACAATGGCGAGCGGAAGTGACACGAACATCTCGGCGCCGAGCCCCACCCCGCCGCTGGAGGCACGGACTGTCCCGCCGTGAAGCTCGATGAGCCCCTTGACCATGGCCAGCCCGATCCCGAGCCCGCCACGACTCTGCTCGAGTGTCTGAGGGGCCTGGGCGAAGGGTTCGAACACCCACGGCAGCACGTCAGCGGCGATGCCGGCACCCGTATCGCTCACCCTGAGCGCCACCTGCTCACCCTCGCGCTCCAGGCGAGCCCTGACGCGGCCGCCGCGGGGCGTGAACTTCAAGGCGTTGCCGAGCAGGTTGCTCATGGCCTGTGTGAGCCGCGCGGGATCGGCCCAGACCCAGTGCGGACCGGGCTCGATCTCGCTGGCGAGGGTGACGCCGCTCGACTCGAAGCTGGCGAGGTGATCTTCGAGCGTGTTCGAGAGCAGCTCGCCGAAGTCTACACGCGCGCGCTGGAGCCGCATCTTTCCGCGCGAGATGCGCGTTACGTCGAGCAGATCTTCCGTCAGGCGGGTGAGCTGCTCGACTTGCCGCTGCATGATCGAGCGTGCCGCATGCGCGCGCTCGCTGTCAGGCGCGCTGTGTGTGAGCACGAACAGGCAGTTGGCGAGCGGGGTGAGCGGATTGCGGAGCTCGTGAGAAAGGAGCGCCAGAAATTCGTCTTTGCGGCGCCCGGCCTGGCGCAGAGCCCGCTCGGCTCGCGCGAGCGCCGCGTCGCGGGCTTTGCGCTCGGTGACGTCCTCGATCGCGAGCAGGATCGATGGGGCCGGGCGCGCGAGGCCTACCCCGACCAGCCGCGCATCGAAGCGGACGGCTCCGGCCCGCAGCAGCGATAGCTCCGTCGTCTGCTGCACGCGGCCCGCGCGCAGCGCTTCGACGAACGCATCGAAGCGCTCGCGATCGCCCGGCGCGACCCAGGTTCGCAGCGGACGACCGCAGAGCTCGCTGCGCGCCGCGCCGAGCAGCTGCGATGCAGCCCGGTTGAGCTCGCGCACCCGCCCGTCGAAGCCGACGTCGACCGAGGCGATCGGCCCGAGCTCGAACAGCTCGGAGTAGCGCTCGACGCTCGACTCGAGCTCGCTACGAGCGCCACGCAAAGCGGCATTCTCCACGGCGAGCTCGAGCGAGCTGCGTGCGAGCGGAGCGCGTGTGACCGAGCGTGGCGCGGCTGGGCCTCGTTTGGTGGGGCCACCGCCGAGCCCGGAGCCCTCCTGCTGGGCCGGCGGCTCAGACACCGGACTCGACGCTGACCTCGACGCGGAGCGCGGACTCGAGCGCCCCCTACAGATGATCTGACTATCGCCGCGGCGTCGCGGCGAGCCGGGCTCCAGCTTCGACGCCTTTGCGTTTTTCATCACACGTGACCCCCCCCAAACGAGCTGACCGACGGGGGACTTGCTCACGCGATGTGAGAGCCTCCCGCCGAGCAGGGACACGGTAGCATACATGCCGCCGTGCCCGCCGCAGCATGCAAAACGCTGCCGGAAAAGCGAGGAGACTGATTGATTTCTGGAGCGCGGGCGCCCCAACCCGCGCTCGGATGCGGAGTGAACGTCCCGGCGGAGCGCGGGCGCCCCAACCCGCGCTCGGATGCGGAGTGAACGTCCCGGCGGAGCGCGGGCGCCCCAACCCGCGCTCGGATGCGGAGTGAACGTCCCGGCGAGCGCGGAACCCGAACGTTTCCTCTATTGCTGCCGCCGCTCGACGAAGGTCGTAGGTACTGAGGCGACACGCACCGGCCCGTGCCGTCACCTGCTGCAGCTCGCAGCGTCGCTAGCTCACATCGCCGTGGGGCTGACGCACTTCGCTGGGATGCGCGAGCGGCACAGCGCGCTGTGGGCTCGAGCCGTCGCTTTGGCCCAGAGCGCCGCGTTGTGTGTCGAGAAAAGAGAGGATGCGCGCGGCCCGCGCGTCCCAGGTCAACCCCGCGGCCGTCTCTCGAGCTCCGGCAGAGAGGCGCTCGCCGAGGCCCGGCTCGCGGATCACGCGGGCGATCGCGAGCGACGCCGCGTCGTCATCACCGGTCGGCACCAGCAGGGCGTTCTGATCGTGCTTCAGCACCTCACGCATGTCGGGCAGGTCGGGCGCGACGATCGGGCGCCCCGCGGCCAGGTATAGAAAGAGCTTCATCGGCAGCACGGTGTTGCCCACCAGCTTGAGCGGCACGCGGCTCGGCGGTTGCAGCAGCACATCGGCCGCCAGCAGATAGCGGGTCACGCTATCGAAGGGCTGCCAGGGCACGATGGTCACGTTGGGCGTGCGTCGTGCCAGGGTCTCGATCAGCCCCCGACCTTCCGAGCCGACCAGCACGAACGAGACGTCAGGCAGCTGCCGGGCCATGCGCAGCATGGTGTCGAGCCCTTTCGTCAGGTTGACGTGGCCCGTATAGACCACCACCTTGCGGTCGAGCGGCAAGCCCAGCGCGGCGCGCAGCTCCCCCTGCGGCGGGGGCGACAGGAAGCGCGACGGATCGTGCCCGTTGTGGGCGACGAGCAGCCGGTGCTGATCGACACCGAGCGCGGCGTAACGGTCGCGCGCAAAATGCGAGTGAAGCACCGCACCAAGGAAGTAGGGAGATGCCATGGCGCGCCGGAACAGGGGCGCGAGCATTGGGAATTGATCCGACCACGGCCGGTACGTCTCGTACGCAAACGGCCTGCGCCCGCGGGCGAGCGCAAACAGGGTAGGGAAGTTGCGCGTGTAGACGACGTCGGCGTCGGCGACTGCGGGCAGCTCGCTCGCGCGCAGCGCATGCCACCATTTGCGTCCGAGCTCGAAGTCGCGGAACGGCGTCGGGGCATAAGACACCTCGAAATCGCCCTCGACCTGGTAGTGCGCGGCCAGCTCCTGGGCGCTCGGCGCGGCTCGATGCGCCGGCAACACGAGGTTCACGCGCGCGCCGCGCCGCGATAGCGCCGCGATGGTCTGCAGCGCCTGCTCGGAGTCGGTCTGCCGCGCGGGCAGCGGCCGATCAAATACGTAGGCGATCTTCATCGGCGTCGATTGGGGGAGACCTCGCGAGCGGCCCCCCGGGTACCATCAGTCCCGCGAGACGACCAGTGCTGCGTGCCAGGGGCGCGCGATCGGCTGGGCCCAGAGGCCGATGGCGAGCGCGACGTGAGCAGTATCAAGGCCGCTGCAGACTCGCGTGTTGCCGCGACGTCGCAGGACGTCGCTCGGCGATCGCTCGTCGACCTATTGCGTGGCGCGCTCGCGCTGGCTGATTTGCGGAAGTGGCCCGCGACAGCGGGGCGCACGGGAGCGCGTGGGTCGCGGCGATCCAACGCTGCAACGGCGAGCAGGCCGTGGCGAGCTGACTCGAACAAACCCGGGACTGGGAGTAGCGCCCGAAAAAAACGCGGCGCGCAGCGCCCGAGAGCCCAGGCATTCTCGCCCCGAGAAACCAGCGCGCGGCGCCCCGATGAGCCTGCTCGCTGCGCCCGAAGAAGCCCGGCGCGCTGCGACGGAGAGCGGAGCGCCGTGATGCGAGGCGTTATGCTGGAGCAATAAACGCGTGCTCCTCTCAGCCTTTGTCATCAAACGGGATTGTGTCTATGCTGCGCGCGTTTCCCCCACAGCTTCTCCAAAAACCTTAGGGTGCGACAGATGAAACGAGTGACCACAGTGAATCGATGGTGTGTGCTTTTCGCCGCGGGCGGGCTCCTGAGCGTGGCCGCTTGTGTCGACGAAGGGCCGGAAGCACCGCCGCTCCCCGGCGCTCCGGGTCCGACGGCGCCCCCCCTGGATGGCGGTGCTCAGGGCGGAACGGGCGGCGCGAGCGGCGGTGCGGCTGGCGCTGCAGGTAGCGCCGGCAACGGAGGCAGCGGCGGTTCGGCTGGCTCGGCGGGTGCTGCAGGCGCGGCGGGTGCCGCAGGCGCGGCGGGCGCCGGTGGTGCTGGCGCAGACGTCGACGCCGGCTCCGACGGCGGCTGATTCCGTCGCGTTTCTCATCCAGAGCGCGGGCGCCCCAACCCGCGCTGCTTGGCTGAAGCGCGGGCGCCCCAACCCGCGCTGCTTGGCTGAAGCGCGGGCGCCCCAACCCGCGCTGCTTGGCTGAAGCGCGGGCGCCCCAACCCGCGCTGCTTGGCTGAAGCGCGGGCGCCCCAAACCCGCGCGCGGATTCGAAGGACGCCGCCATCGCCGGATGGCGGCCCTCGGACGACCGAACCAAACGGCGATCGAAGGTGGGGAGCTGATGCGGCGCCGGAGGGCGAAGCCTCCGGCGATGCACGACGCTCCCCAGCAGTGAGCTCCGAGCGGGCCCGGCTCGCATCAGAGGGCATCCCGGGGATGGCTCACATGGAGGGAGCGCTGGCCGCGCGGGACTAGAGTGTGTCCGCGTCCGGCTACCAGGCGATCGACGAGGGAACGCGCTCGGGGCGGGCAAACAGGTAGCCCTGGAGCAGGTCGCAGTCGAGCGTCAGGAGCGTGTCGCGCTCCTCATGCGTCTCGATGCCTTCGCAGATGACACTCATGTCGAGCTGCCCGCAGAGCTGCGCGAGGCTGCTGAGCAGCTTCTGCTTGGTCCGATCGGAGCCGATGTCTTGCACCAGGGAGCGGTCGACCTTGACCACGTCGGGCTCGAGGTGAGCGAAGCTAGTGAGCCCAGCGTAGCCCGCGCCGAGGTCGTCGAGCGCGATGCGGTAGCCGAGCGAGCGCAGCGCGCTGACACGCTGCCGGATGTCGTGCATGCCTTCGAGCGTGGCTCGCTCGGTGATCTCGAGCACGACCCGGCGTGAATGCTTCGTGAGCGGGCAGGTGCCGCCCACCAGATCGTCGTCGAGCAGGTCGAGCGGGTGCAGGTTGACGAACACCTGCATCGTCTCCGGAAAGGTGGGGATGTCGCGCGATACCGCCGCGCGAATCGAGCGCCCGAGCTCGTGCACCCGGTTCAGGCGATCGGCGGCGTCGAGGATCGACTTGGGGCACGGCAGCGTCGGCTCGCGGCTACGCAGCAGCGCCTCGTACGCGAACACGCGCTGCGCTGACCACAGCACGATAGGCTGATACGCCATCCACAGCGACGACAAGCAACGGCCAAAGCCTGCGTCGAGGCCGGCCAGATCGCCGTGCTGCTTGTCGACGAAGCCGAGCTCGACCAGCGCCTCGCGCTTGACCCGAGCCAGGCGGTGCAGGCGAATGGCCTTGTTCGCGACGCGCGCGAGCTCGCGTCCGTCGACGGGCTTCGTCAGGTAGCGCAGGGCCCCGAGCGCGACCGCGTCGGTGGCGCTATCGATCTGCGGATTACCCGTCATCAAGATCACGGGCACGTCGAGATCCTTGAGCCGCAGCGCCTTGAGCAGATCGACGCCGTTCATGTCCGGCATGCCGATGTCGCTCAGCACCAGATCGATGTTCTCGCGCTCGAACACCTCCAGCGCCTCCAGGCCATTCTTGGCGAGAAAAACGCTGAATCCGTCGCGTTTCAACAACCGGCTATACACCTGGCGTACGGCCTCGTCATCCTCGACTAGAAGTACATTTCCATCGTTCACCAGGCGACTCCCCGATCTTCTCGAGCTCATCGAGGGCAACGGTGAGCCCCCCTGCGTAGAATTCGGCGAGAGCTCGCGAGCGCTTAAGTCACCTCCAGGGCTCCTGTGGGATCGAAGCTCGTGTTGTGCCCCGAAATCGATTCGGCGCAGCTTTCATGCTCGTTCTGACGTCACGGCTCGCACCGATTCGTGACGGAGTCGCGTGAAGGTTGCGAGCGATGTGCGCGGGTCGTGTCCAGCTGCCGGCGGGCGTGTGTGTGGACGTGGCACACGCCACGCGCTCGGCGCGCCTGCTCGTGCACTGCGATGTCTGTCCGTATTTGCCACGCAGCGCTGCGAGTCACGCAAATGCGATCGAGCAGAATGGACGGGGAACAGGTGGCCCGCTACGCTACGAAGGTCCGGGTGAGCGCGGCATGAAGGGGATGAGCGGACCGAACGGAAGCCTCGCGGCAGTGCGAGAGGAGCGCGTGAAATGACTGTGATGGTGGCGCCGACAGAGAAGCGCCGAGTGCTCTTGGTGGACGACGAGCCGCAGGTCCTCGTCGCGCTCGAAGATCTGCTCAGCGAAGAGTTTCAGGTGCTCAAGGCGCAGTCTGGCGAAGATGCGCTGAAGGTCATCCGGCACGAGCCGGAGATCGCAGTCGTCATCACCGATCAGCGCATGCCCAAGATGACGGGTGACGAGTTCCTGACGCGCCTCGACAAGCACTCGGCGACTCGCATCTTGCTCACGGGCTACGCCGACCTGTCCGCCGTGATCCGCGCGGTGAACGAGGGGAAGATCTTCGCTTACGTCACCAAGCCCTGGAACGCGGAAGATCTGTGGCTGACGGTGCACAACGCGGCCGAGCACTTTCACCTGGCACAAGAGCTGACGAACGAGCGCCAGCGCCTGCAGGAGAAGACACACCTGCTCGACTCGATCCTCGACTGCATGGGCGAGGGCATCGTCGCCACCGATCGTGAGGGCAAGTGCCTCGTGTTCAATCGTCGCGCCGAGAAGATCCTCGGCATGGGCGCTACCAACGTGAGCCCCGACGACTGGGGCCCCAAGTACGGCCTGCACCTGCCCGATCAGAAGACTCCGATGCCGAGCCAGGAGCTGCCGATGGCTCGCATCTTGAACGGCGAGAACTTCGTCGAGCTCGACATGTTCGTCAAGAACCGAGCGGTCTCGGGCACGGCCGTGGCGGTGACGGCGACGCCGCTCACGGGCGAAGCGGGCGAGCTGGTGGGCGGGATCTCGGTGCTGCGCGACGTGACGCAGCAGCGGCAGCTCGAGGCGCAGCTGATCCAGTCGCAGAAGATGGAGGCGATCGGGCAGCTCGCCGGTGGCGTGGCGCACGACTTCAACAACCTGTTGGCGGTGATCATGGGCTACGGCGAGCTGCTGCTCGGCGATTTCGACCCGAGCGATCCGAAGGGGAACGACGTCGGCGAGATGCTCGCGGCGGCCAAGCGCGGCGTCGCGCTCACCCGCCAGTTGCTCGCCTTCAGCCGGCAGCAGATGGTGCAGCCCGCCGTCTTGGACATGAACGTGATCGTCGAGGGCATCGAAAAGATGCTGAAGCGAATCATCGGCGAGCACATCCGGCTCAGCACCAAGCTCGCCACGGGCCTCGCGCACTTCAAGGCCGACGCGAGCCAGGTGGAGCAGATCCTGCTCAATTTGACGGTCAACGCGCGCGACGCAATGCCCGAGGGCGGCCGGCTCGCGATCGAGACGCGCAACGTGCGCCTCGACGAGGCGGCCGCGGCAGCTCAACCCGGTGTGACGGCGGGGGACTACGTGGTGCTCACCGTCACCGATACCGGCATGGGCATGGATGAAGAGACCCAGAAGCGCGTGTTCGAGCCCTTCTTCACCACCAAGGAGGTGGGCAAGGGCACGGGCCTCGGGCTGTCGACGGTCTATGGCATCGTGCGCCAGAGCGGCGGGCACATCGTGATCAAGAGCCAGCTCGGCAAGGGCGCATCGTTCGAGGTGTACTTCCCGCGCAACGAGACCGGGGAGGCGGTGCGAAACAGCGCCGCGCCTCCGCCGACGGTGCAGAAGGCTTCGGAGACAGTGCTGATCGTGGAGGACGACGAGGGCGTGCGCGTCGTCGCGTCGCGCATCCTGCGAGATCAGGGCTACAAGGTGCTCGAGGCCCGCCGGGCCAGCGAAGCGCGGCGCATCTGGGAGCAGCACGGCCCGAACATTGACCTGCTCTTGACCGACGTGGTGATGCCGGACGTCAACGGCCCTCGGCTCGCCGAGGAGCTGGAGAAGACGCGGCCCGGGCTGCGTGTTCTCTACATGTCGGGCTACCCGGGCGCGGGCGGCCTGGTCAGCCCTCAAGGCGCTGCTCTGGCCTGCATCGAGAAGCCGTTCACTCCCAGCTCGCTCGCTGCCAAGGTGCGCGAGATGCTCGGCAGTTCGCCTCCGCCGGCCCGCAGCCTCTCGCTCCCGAGCGCATGAGCGGTCCGCTGCGCCTCCGTTGCTAGCGGATCTTCTAGCGGCGTTTCTGGCCGCGAATTCTCGCCGACGATGGCGGCCGCCGAGCTCTGCACCACCCGGTGCCGGCCCGCGCCGTTCTGCGGCGACCGCGCCGTCGATCTCGATTTCGGCGAGAGCTGCGACGGGGTCCCCGCCTGCTCCGGGGCTTGCAACGTCATCCGCTGACGGGAGAGGCTCCCCGGATGGGCTCCTCTCGCCGGTGCAGCATCGCGGTGATCGTCTGGCTCGCCTCGGGCTGCGGGGCGCCGAAGCCCGTCGCCGGGTCGAGCGCGCCCGCCCCGAACGGCGTGGCGGCGGCGAGCCCGTCGGTGCGAGCGCCCTCCGACCCCATGCCGCGGCCGCCGGCGCCGACCTTCGTCTGGGCGGATGCGACCGGCTCGGGCCGCGCTCGGGTGGTGTGGTTCAGGCGCGATCTCCAGCTCGCCGCTTCGCCTCGGCCGCGGGCGTCTGGCGAGCGCGACGATGCCACCCTGCACCTGTTCGCGAGCTCTCGGTATCTGTTGTACGTGAACGGCGAGGTGGTGGCTTCCGGGCCAGCGCGGTCTTACCCGGAGCACCCCGAGTTCGACAGCATCGATCTGCGCCCGCACCTCGTGGCGGGGACCAACCGCATCGCGGTGCAGGTGCTGTCGTTCGGCACCTCGAGCTTCCAGCTGCGACGCCAGCCCGGCGCGTTCGCGGCGTGGGGAGCCGTGCGCGACGGCGACGCCGTGTTCGATCTCGCGACGCCGGGCGACTGGAAGTGCGCGCGAGACCAGGGCTACGACGAGACCGCCCCGCGCATGTCGTTCGCCATGCCGCCCATCGAGGTCTACGACGCGCGCGAGGCGGGCGGCGACTTCCTCGCCGGTGACCTGGGGCAGGCCTCTGCCGGCTGGAGCTCCCCGTTGCCGCTCGCCGCGCGCGAGACGTGGGGCGAGCTCCAGCCGCGGTCGATAGCACAGCTCGAGGCGAAGTGGATCGAGCCCAAGGTGCTGCGCGGCGCTTTCGCGCTCGACGAGAGCGAGCAGTTGCTCTCGTTCCGCGTGCCGGTGCCCGACCAGAGCCGCGCCGAGTACCAGACGCATTACCTGCTCTTCGCGCGGACGCAGATCTTTTCCCCGCGCGCTCAGCGCGTGCCTCTCGGGCTGTGGTGGGGCTCGTACTATCTGAACGGCCGAGGGCCGCTCGAGCCCGTGGGGCTCAGCCCTGGCCAGCGCAACAAGAACCTCGTCTGGGCGGATCTGCGCGCGGGCTGGAACGACTTCTTCGTCCGCTACAAGTCCGTGTTCGGGTCGTGGGACTTCTACCTGTCCTCGCCGCGCGACGTGGGGCTCGAGTTTTCGCCGCGGGGAGTGCGCGGCGACTCGCAGATGTTCGAGAGCGCCGGGCCGTTCCCGCGTGAGCTGGAGCGCGAGCTCGAGCAGCTCGCGATGCCCCCGCGCAACCGCAGCGTTCGAGTCGGGGAGGAAACGGCGGGCGCGAGCTCGACGCGCGAGCTCGACTGGCGCGCGATCCCGAGCGATCGCCACCGCACGGCGAACCCGGCGCTCGAGGTGAGCTGGCGCCGCACCGGCGCGGAGCTGCCGCTCGACCCTGCCCGCACCCGCGACATCCCGATCGCAGCGAGCCAGGACACCGCGCTCGTGTTCGACTTCGGCGGCACCCAGCTCGGACGCTTGCTCGTCGAGTACGACGGCCCTCCGGGCAGCACGCTCGATTTCGGCTGGGCCGAGCAGCTGTCGGAGCGGCTGCCGGCAGTCCTGCGGCAGCACGGTCTGTTCACGGGCGCGCGCCACGTGTCGGCGGGCGGCGCGGCACGCTTTCAGACCATCAAGCCGTATGGCATGCGCTACCTCCGGCTCGACGTGTCGGGGCACACGGCGCCGGTGACGATCCGGCGCGTCGGGCTCGTGCGCGAGACCTATCCGTTCGAAGCCCGCGGCCGCTTTGCGAGCTCCGACCCGGCGCTCGACGCGCTCTGGAGCATGGGCGAGCGCACGCTGCGCGTGTGCGCCGAAGACTCGTACGTCGACACGCCCTTTCGCGAGCGCGGGCTCTATGCCGGTGACCTGCTCGTGCAGATCGGCGTGACGCTCGCCACGAGCGGCGATCTCGGGCTCGCCAAGCGCTCGCTACGCCTGCTGCACGACATGTACCGTGACCTGTTCGTGCCCGGGGCCCCGCGCCACCCCGACGAGATCGGCCTGCTCGAGGACTATCCCCTCCTGGCGCTCGAGGCCTACAGGTGGGTCGTCGAGCGCACGGGCGACCTCGAGTTCGCGCGCGAGCTGTTCCCCGGCTACCGCCACCTGATCGACGGCGTGCTCGCTCGCCGCGGCGCGGACGGCAGCGTGACGAACGAGACGGTTTTCATCGAGTGGGTGCTGCCCGAAGGCGAGCGGCACGGCGTCGAGAACACCGCCTACCACGCGCTGCTCGCGCGCGCTCTGGCCAGCCTCGGCCAGGTCGCGCGCCGGCTCGGCGAGGCCGACGTCGCGGCGCGCTGTGAGGCTGAGGCCCAGCACGTCGCGCGCCTGCTCGACGCCCGCTTCTGGGACGACGAGCACGGGGCGTTCGTCGACGGCACTCGCGCCGGCGTGCCGAGCGCGTCGCTCTCGCCGATCTCGAGCGCATGGCCGTCGCTCTGGGGGCTCACCACCGAGGCGCAGGAGGCCCGGCTCGAGAGCTTCTGGCAGCGCCAGCTCGGCCCGGGCGCGCCGCGCTCGACGCGCGTCTCGCCTTATGGCGGGTTCTTCGTACTCGGGGCGCTCTACCGGCACGGCCACGCGCGGCTCGCCGAGGACTTCATGCGGCGCTACTGGGCGCCGATGCTGACCGATCCCGAGGGCACGCTCTGGGAGCATTTCGACCGCCAATCGGGCACGTCGAGCCACGCCTGGAGCGCGGCGCCCACGTACTACCTGTCGACCGAGGTGCTCGGCGTCTCGCTGGGCTACCCCGAGGCGCTCGACGAGAGCGAGCTCGTCGTCGCCCCTCGCTCCGAGAGTTTGAGCTGGGCGCGCGGGACGGTGCCTCATCCGCGCGGCGACGTCGGCGTCGATTGGCGCATCGAGGGCGGCCTGCTGCGCCTCGCGGTGAGCGTGCCGGACGGCGTTCGCTATCGCGTCGAGCCGCGGGGTCGCCTCTCGCGCCTGCGGCTCGAGCTCAACGGACGCCTCGAGCAGCGCCAGGCAGCGGACGGTGACGGCGCCCGCTGAGCCGCGCCGTCAGTCTTTGCTGGTCTTGCGGCGCTTGCGCGCGGGCTCGGGCGGCGGCCGCGCGCCGCTGCGGGTGGGCGCGTAGATCGAGACGCCCCGCACGTTCTCGTCGATGACGAGCGGCTCGCGCAGGGGAGGGAAGGCGCGCTGCTCGCAGTCGGTGCGGTCGCACAGGCGACAGGTGACGCCCACGGGCACGGCGGCGTCCTGGTTGTCGAGGTTGACGCCGTCGGCGTAGACGAGCTCGCGCGCTCGCTCGAGCGCGCAGCCGAGGCCCACGGCGTGGATGCGCGGGGGAGTGTGGTAGCCGTGGTTGTCGGCCTGGACGGTGCGCGCGATGCAGAAGAAGGCCGGGCCCTCGGGCATGCGCGAGAGCTGGATGCGGATCATGCCCGGCGTCGAGAACGCCGCGAAGATGTTCCAGCGCGGGCAGGCGCCGCTGTAGCGCGCGATGGAGATCCCCGAGGCGCTGAAGCGCTTGGAGATGTTGCCGGCCACGTCGATGCGCACCATGTGAAACGGAATACCCTCGGCCTTCGGGCGCCGCAGGGTCGTCAGGCGGTGGGCGACCTGCTCGAAGCCGGTGCCGAAGCGGCGCCCGATCACGTCGATGTCGTAGCGCGTCTCGCGCGCTGCCGCGAGGAAAGGCTCGTAGGGCATGAGCACGGCGGCGGCGAAGTAGTTCGCGAGGGCGACCCGTCCCAGCGTCTTCGATTGCGGCGACGTGAGCAGCGCGCTCTCGGTCAGCCGATCGAGCTCGGGCGCGAGCGAGAGCAGGCCGATCTGGTGGGCGAGCTGCATCTTGCGCGATCGGTTCGGCAGGAGCTCGGAGAAGGAGAGCAGTCGCTCGTGCGGATCGTAATGGCGGATGAGCCCGTCGGGAGTGCCGTGCGGCAGCACGCGCACTTGCACGCCGTGGGCATCGTTCAGGTGGCGCACGAGGCCGGGATACAGGGCGTCGGGCTCGAGCTCGGCGTCGTGCCAGAGCCGCTCGGCGGCCTCCTCCAGCTCGGGGAAGTGGTTCATGTGCTGCTGCACGAGATCGCCCACCTCCTCTGACGAGACGGCGCTCATTCCGATGCGGCCCTCGCGCTCGCCCTCGAACAGGCGCGCCGAGAGCGTGTCGGAGGAGTCTTTCGCGCCGCGGTACGCGCGGTAGAGCGCGAGCATGGCGCGGGCCACGGCCGGGTTCTGGGTCGACAGATCGCGGACGTCGTTGGCGAGCACCTCGTCGGCTTCGAAGACAGGATCGGACAGCGCCTCGAACAGCGCCGCGGTCACGCGGCTCTCGTCGTCGACCGCGAACGACGTGAGCTCGACGTCGAACATCTGCGCCAGGCGGATGAGCAGCGACGACGGCAACGGTCGATGGTTGTTCTCGATCAGGTTGAGGTAGCTCGCCGAGATGCCGAGCCGCGCCGCGAGCTCGCCCTGGGTGAGCTTCTCCTTGCGCCGGAGCGCGCGGACTTTTTGCCCCAGGCGGGCCGTCTCGCGACTCATAGTTACAAGCTTTACAGATTTACGGATTGGGGTCGAATTTGCGTTGACCGAGCCACAACGCGCGCGATTGACGCGCGAGCGGCGGGTGTCAGATTGTAAATTCTGGCGCCGCCGCTGCGGCTGCCCGTGCTCGGCGAGCGCTGTGGGGCCCTCGAAAACCGAGCGCGACGACGCGCGCTCACGGCGAGCGTGTGCCGAAATGCGCCGACATCAGGGCGCCGTTTTGTTTCGAGTCACGAGGAGAAGAGATGGCGACCTCTGTCACCGATGATCGTCCGAGCCCGTCGACGCCGCATCGAGATCGCTTCGAAGGCATCGTGCGCGCGTATTCCCCGGCAGACGTGGCGCGGCTGCGAGGTTCTGTCGCGATCCGTCACACGCTGGCGGAGATCGGCGCGGAGCGCCTCTGGCGTCTGTTGCACGGCGACCGACATGTCGCCGCGCTCGGCGCGCTGAGCGGGAGCCAGGCGGTGCAGATGGTGCGAGCGGGGCTCGAGGCCATCTACGTGAGCGGATGGCAGGTCGCGGCGGACGCCAACAGCGCGGCGCAGACCTACCCCGACCAGAGCCTCTACCCCGTCGACAGTGTTCCGAACCTGGTGCGACGCATCAACGCCGCGCTGGCGCGCGCCGACCAGATCGAGCACGCCGAGGGGCGCGCCGAGCACGACTGGTTCGTGCCGCTGGTGGCCGACGCCGAGGCTGGCTTCGGCGGTCCGCTCAACGCCTTCGAGCTCATGAAGTCGATGATCGAGGCAGGCGCCGCAGCGGTGCACTTCGAAGACCAGCTCGCCGCCGAGAAGAAGTGTGGCCACCTCGGCGGCAAGGTGCTGGTGCCGACCGCGCAGTTCATCCGCACGCTGACGGCGGCGCGGCTCGCGGCCGACGTGATGGGTGTGCCCACCCTGCTCGTGGCCCGCACCGACGCCAACAGCGCCAAGCTCATCACCTCCGACGTCGACGAGCGCGACCGCGAGTTCATCGCCTCCCGCCAGCGCACGCCGGAGGGGTTCTACACGCTGCGCGGCGGGCTCGACGCGGCCATCGCGCGAGCTCGCGCCTACGCTCCGCACGCCGACGTGCTCTGGTGCGAGACGTCGACGCCCGACCTCGCCGAGGCGCGACGCTTCGCCGAGAGCGTGCACGCCGACTTCCCGGGCAAGCTGCTCGCCTACAACTGCTCGCCCTCGTTCAACTGGAAGAAGCTGCTCGACGCCGAGACCAGGGAGCGCTTTCAGCTCGAGCTCGCGAGCATGGGCTATCGCTTCCAGTTCGTCACCCTGGCGGGCTTTCACAGCCTGAACCACGGCATGTTCGAGCTCGCCCGGCGCTACCGGGAGACCGGCATGGCCGCCTACTCCGAGCTCCAGGAGCGCGAGTTCGCCGCCGAGGCCAACGGTTACACCGCCACGCGCCACCAGCGCGAGGTGGGGACGGGATATTTCGACCGAGTGGCAGAGGTCATCTCTGCGGGGCAGTCGTCGACGCTGGCGCTCGACGACTCCACGGAAGCACACCAGTTCTGAGCGCGAAGGGTAATTGTCACATGGTAGCATTCACTCCAGATTTGCAGCGGCAGCGAGCCGTCCGCGACGTCACCCCCTCTAATGCCGCGAACGACGTGGCCCCGCGCGACCCGCGCGGCAACGCTCCCGCCTCACCCAGCGGCACCTGGATGAAAGAACCAACGCCCGAGCGCCTGGCGCAGATCGCGCTGGAGAGCGGCGAGTGCGTGGCCACCGCGTCTGGCGCGCTGGTGCTGCGCACCGGCACGCTCACCGGGCGCTCGCCGCGCGACCGCTTCATCGTGCGAGACGCGCTCACCGACGACACGGTGGCGTGGGGCTCCGTCAACCAGCCGCTCTCGCAGGAGCACGCGCGTGCTCTCGAGCACAGTCTGCGCCGGCACCTCGCCGAACGCATGACGTATGCCGTCACGCGCCACGCCGGGGGCAACGAGGGCGCCACCGTGCGGGTGGTGACCACCTCGGCGGCGCACGCGCTGTTCGCGACCCACCTGTTCCAGGCGCCGCGCCGCGGCGGCGGCGAGCCGATCACCGTCTTGCACAGCCCCGATTGCTTCGCCGACCCATCACTGCACGGCACCGCGAGCAGGACGTTCATCGTGCTCGACATCGAGAATCGCGTCATCCTGATCGGCGGTACGGGCTACGCGGGCGAGATCAAGAAGGCGGTGTTCTCGTTCTTCAATTTCGAGCTTCCCGGGCGCGGCGTGCTCACCATGCATGCGGCGGCCAACGTCGGCGCGCGAGGCGACACGGCGCTCTTCTTCGGCCTGTCGGGCACGGGCAAGACCACGCTGTCGGCAGACCCCGAGCGCCTCCTCGTCGGTGACGACGAGCACGCCTGGTCTGACGCAGGCGTGTTCAACCTGGAGGGCGGCTGCTACGCGAAATGCATCAACCTCTCGGCGAAGGACGAGCCCGCGATCTGGGGCGCGGTGCACACGCCGCTCACGCTGATCGAGAACGTGGTGCTCGAGCCCGCGACGCGCGAGCCCGTCTGGACGGACGCGAGCATCACCGAGAACACGCGCGCCGCCTACTCACTCTCCGCCCTCGACCGCGTGTGCCCGAGCGACGTCGTCTCCGCGCCGCGACATGTCATCTTCCTCACCGCCGACGCCTTCGGCCTGCTGCCGCCGGTGGCAAAGCTCACCGACGAGCAGATCGCGTACTACTTCCTGTGCGGCTACACGGCGAAGGTGGCCGGCACCGAGGCGGGCACGGTGGCGCCGACGCCCACCTTCAGCGCGTGCTTCGGCGCGCCGTTCATGCCGCGGCCCGCGATGCACTACGCACGCCTGCTCCGCGAGCGCGTCGCGGCGGCGGGCGCCAGCGTGTGGCTGGTGAACACCGGTTGGACCGGCGGGCCCTACGGTGTCGGCCAGCGCATGCCGATCGCGGAGACTCGACGTATCGTGCACGCGATCCTCGGGTCGGAGCTCGACTCGGTGGCGCTGCGCCGCGACGAGCACTTCGGCCTGCACGTGCCGCTGGGCGTACGCGGCGTGCGCCCCGAGGTGCTCGACCCGCGGGCTGCCTACGGCGACCCGTCGCGCTATGACGAACAGGCGCGGCTGCTGGCGGGGCGCTTCGCCGAGAACTACGCGCAGTACGACTCCAGGCGCCACGAGGTGTCGAAGTGAGCGCGCGCTTCTCGAGCCAGGTCATCACCCTCGGCCCAAGGGGAGCGCCGCTTTCGCCCAGCGCGGCGCGCGAGGCCCGCGCGGCGATCCCGTCCGATCTGTCGCTCGGGCTGTGCCGCGCGGTCGAGCAGGCCGCACTCGCTGCCGCCCGAACCATCGGCGAGGGTGACCGTCACCGCTCCGATCTGGTGGCGGTCGCGGCGATGCGGCGGGTGCTCGGCAGCCTGCCGATGGACGGCACCATCGTGATCGGCGAGGGCGAGCGCGACGCCGCGCCCATGCTGTACATCGGCGAGAAGCTGGGCACGGCGAGCGCCAGCGGCGAGCGGGCGGTCGCGCTCGACATCGCCGTCGATCCGCTGGAGGGCACGAACCTGTGCGCCACGGGCGAGCCCAACGCGATCGCCGTGCTCGCAGCGGCCGAGCGCGGAGGCCTGTTGCACGCCCCTGACCTCTACATGGAAAAGCTGATCGTGGGCCCCGAGGCGCGTGACGCGGTCGATCTCGATGCGCCGGTGGACGACAACCTGCGCGCCATCGCACGCGCGCTCGAGCGGCGGGTCGACGAGCTGTGCGTGGTGGTGCTCGATCGGCCGCGCCATGCCCGGCTGATCGGAGAGATCCGCGCCACGGGCGCGCGCGTGCAGCTCATCTCCGACGGCGACCTGTGCGCCGGCATCGCGACGGCCGAGCCCGGCGGCGCGGTGCACGCCGTGATGGGCACCGGCGGTGCGCCCGAGGGCGTGCTCACGGCGGCGGCGATGCGCTGCCTCGGCGGCGAGATCTACGCGCGGCTCGTGGTCTCGACGCCGGAGCACAAAGCGCGCTGCCACGCCATGGGCATCGCGGACTGCCGCCGCGTCTACCGCGCGCGCGATCTGGCGAGCGGCCAGCACATCGTGTTCGCGGCCACCGGCGTGACGGACGGCAGCTTGCTCGATGGGGTGCGTGTCGTGGACGACGAGCAATGCACCACGACGCTGCTCTTGCAGACGCAGCCCCAGGTGAGGAAGGTCGTGCAGACGATGCATGCGCTCACTGACGAAGGCGATGGCGCGGTCGTTCGGACTGCCGCGGGGTGATGGAAGGGCCGAGGAGCCGAGGAGCCCAGGGACGCAGAGGCGTCCCTGAGGTGATCGTGAGCCCGAGCCAACGCGAACGTCGCTAGAGGGGCCTTCTCACTTGGGACTTCGTGGCTCGTGAAGGGGCCATGCGGCGCAACGCGCGTCCTCGACGAGGCAGCGAATGAACATCCGGGACGAGGCTCTGAAACCCTTGGCCCCTCGGCTCCTTGGCTCCTCGGCCCCTTTCCGCCTAAGCTGCCGCCCGAGAACGACCTCCCATGCCGCCCGTGATCCCCGACGAGAAAAAGATCCACGCCTTCCGAACCGAAGCCGCGTTCGAAAAGTGGCTCTCGACCCACCACGCCGACGAGACCGAGGTGTGGCTAAAGATCTTCAAGAAGGGCGCGGGCGTGCCGACGGTGACGCCCGCGCAGGCGATCGACGTGGCGCTGTGCTGGGGCTGGATCGACGGCATCCGCAAGGGCCTCGATGATGAGTCGTTCCTGCAGCGCTTCACACCACGACGGCAGAAGAGCGTGTGGAGCCAGATCAACTGCGACAACGTCGCGCGCTTGACGGCGGCGGGCCGCATGACCCCGCATGGTCAGCGGCAGATCGACGTCGCGAAGGCCGATGGCCGCTGGGCAGCGGCTTACGCGCCGATGCGCAGCATGACCGGAGATAGCATCCCGGCCGATCTGCGCGCCGCGATCGACGCGAGCCCACGCGCGCTCGCGACGCTGCAGACGCTCGGGCGCCCCAACCTGTTTGCGCTCGCCTTTCGTACCAACGCGATGAAGACGCCCGCCGGGCGCGCCAAGAAGATCGCTGCGCTCGTGGAGATGCTGGCGCGTGGGGAGACGATCGTGCCCGAGGCGGCGCGTCCAGCGAAGGCGCCCGCCAAGGCTCGCGTCGGCGCCTCGGCTGCGCCCATGAGTGCTGCGAAAAAGCCGGCGCGCGCGTCGCCCCGCGTCCGGGGCGGTGGCGCGAAACCGGGTCGGGCCCGGTAGCGAGCGAGCGTCCGCAGTTTCGCGCGGCGGAGGGCTGCGCCGCATGGCCCCCCTCGCGGGCGGCGTTTGCACGGCAGGGCAGGCCCAAAACCTCTGACCGCTGGCGCCGCCGTTATCGGGTCGTGGGCCGGCGAGTGCGCGACGAGGCGTTCGGGGCGCCGCCCAGGCAAGTCCGCCCTTTCAGTCGGGGCTAAAACGTCGTAACCCGGGGCCCCGCGCCGCCCCCCGGCGCCATCGTCCGAGATTGCAGCGGAGAAGCCCATGAACAAGTCCCGACGCCCCCTGATCGCAGGCAACTGGAAGCTCAACAACGGTGGCCAAGACGGCATCGATCTCGCGGGCGCCATCGCCAACGAGGCCATTGGAATCAACGACGTCGAGATCGTGGTGGCGCCGCCGGCGACGCTCATTTCGCGCGTGGTTCAGGCCGTCGAGAAGGCGGCCCCGGGCAAGGTGGGCGTGGCCGGGCAGAACCTGCACTGGGAGGCGAGCGGCGCTTTCACGGGCGAGTTCAACGCGAGTCATCTGCTCTTCGTGGGCGCCAAGTGGGTCATCATCGGCCACAGCGAGCGCCGCCAGTTCTTCGGGGAGACCGATGAGTGGGTCCAGAAGAAGACCCAGGCCGCTCTGAACGCCGGGTTAACGCCGATCGTCTGCATCGGGGAGACCTTGCAGGAGCGCGAGGCGGGCCAAACATTGAGCGTCGTGAATCGCCAGCTCGACGCGTTCAGCGCCGTCATCGCCAAGAAGCCGGGCGTCGCCGCGATCGCGTACGAGCCCGTGTGGGCGATCGGCACGGGTAAGGTGGCCACGAACGAGCAGGCTCAGGAGGTGCACGCCGCGATCCGCCAGCGCCTCGCCGGCATCAGCGCCGAGCTCGCGCAGAAGACGGCGATCCTCTACGGCGGCAGCGTGAAGGCCGACAACGCGCTCGGTCTGTTGCGCCAGGCAGACATCGACGGCGCCCTCGTCGGCGGCGCTTCGCTCAAGGCCGACAGCTTCCTCGGCATCATCAACGCCGCGCGCCAGGCGCTCTGAAGCGGCGGCTCTTCCTCATCTCGACCCGAGCCCCTCCGCCAAGAATACTGCGCCGGTCAATCCTTCCAGGGCCCTGATTCATGCTCGATCTGCTGCACACCCCACTCATCGTCTTGCACATCTTCGTCTGCCTCATGCTGATGCTGGTCGTGCTGATTCAGCCCGGTAAGAGCGGCGGCCTCGGCGCGGCCCTGGGCGGTGCTGGTGCGCAGCAGATCTTCGGCGGCCGCGGCGCGGGCAACTTCCTCACGCGCACCACCTGGATCGCCGCCAGCATCTTCTTCCTCACGAGCGTGACGCTGGCCTATCTGTCGACGTCGACCGGCGACTCGCTGGAAGATCTCGGCAAGACGCCGAGCGTGGCGCCGGCCGCGCCCGAGCCGGCCCCTGCTCCAGCGCCGGCACCGGCGAACACGGCCCCGAGCGCGCCGGCCCCCAGCGACGCGCCCGCGAGCAGCGAGCCCACCCCTGCAGCGCCCGGCGAACCGGCACCCGCCGCCCCATCGACCCAGCCTTGAATTTGCCCGGCCAGCGCGCGGCTCCGTAGACTGACCGGGTCGAATGGCCAAGCGCATTTTCCAGGGTCTGGTGCTGTTGTTCGCCCTCTACGCGTTCGTCTTCATGCCGCTCGGCAAGAAGTCGGCGCTGGAGCACATCCGCGCGATCCTGGGCACGACGGCGGCGAAGGAGGCGGCCTCCGAGGTGAAGGGCGGCGTCACGCGTCTCGTGAAGCGGCTGGAGAGCGAAGCCCGCAAGTCGACGGCAGACGGCGATAGCCGCCTCGATCCGCTCGAGCATGACGACGGCGAAGGCGCTGACGAGCGCAAAGAGGCCGATGAACTGCGTGAGGCCGAGGCGCCCCGCGCCACACCAAAACGCCGGCTTCAAACGCTGAGCTCTGAAAAGCCCGCGACCGACGGCCTCTGATTGACTCGAGGGAAAGGGCCGTCTGGCGACGCAGGCGCAGCTCGGAAGTGCGCCTCCGCATCCCTTGACCCCTCGGCCCCTTGACCCCTCGGCCCCTCCTACTTGGCCTCGGGGTGCTCGTTGGCGTACGCCTTCAGGCTCTCCTGGCTGATGCGCACCACGATGACGCCCTCGCGCTGCACCTTCGCCTGACAGCCCAGGCGCGACGTCATGCGCACGTCGAATGCCTTGTCGAGGATGTCTTCTTCCTGTTCGCTCGCGGGGCTCAGCAGCTCGCTGCCCTGCTCGATGTAGACGTGGCAGGTGGAACACGCGCACACGCCGCCGCAGGCATCGCCCTCGGGGGCGTGCACCGTGCGCGCCGCCTGCAAGATGGACTGCCCGACCTCGATGGTCGTCTCCAGCCCCTGATCGACGAAGCGCACCGTGGTCATGCCGTGCCTTTCTCGTGTTCGCGGAGGTGAGCCTCGACGCCTCGCGCGTGCTCGACGCTGGCCGCGAGGGCGCCGAGATCCCTGCCCGAAAGCGCGGCGTTGAAGGCGCGATCCATGCGGCGGCCGGCGAAGGCGTGGGTGGCGTCGTCGAGGGCCTGCGTCAGCGCCCCGATGCGGGAGGCCGTCGCCCCCGAAGCGCCGCCGCCCGAGCCCGCCTCGATCGCCTGGGCGAGCTGAGCGATGGCGCGCTCGATGCCTTCCTTCTCGCTCGGCTCCAGCAGATCGGCGTCGGCCGTGAGCGCCTTTTGCGTGGCCGAGAGCACGCGCGAGCCCTCCACGCGCGCCTCGGTGAGCCGGCGCTCCGCGAAGTCTTCCTCGCCGTGGTCGAGGGCGTCGATCAACATCTCCTCCACCTGGTCGTCGGTGAGCCCGTAGCTCGGCTTCACCTCGACCCGCTGCTCGATGCCCGTCGACAGCTCGCGCGCGTGCACAGTGAGCAGCGAGTTCTCGTCGACGTGGAAGCTCACCTCGAGCCGCGCGTGCCCGGCGGGCAGGGGAGGAATGCCTTTCAGCGTGAAACGCGCGAGCGAGCGACAGTCCCGCGCGAGCTCACGCTCGCCCTGCACGACGTGCAGCTCGAAGCCCGTCTGGTTGTCTGCGTAGGTGGTGAACGTGGCCTTGGCGCCGACGGGGATGGTGGTGTTGCGCGGCAGGATGCGGTCGACCGCGCCGCCCATCGTCTCGATTCCGAGGCTCAGCGGCAGCACGTCGAGCAGCAAGGCGTCGCCGCGATCGTGCGCGAGCTGATCAGCCTGCAGGGCAGCGCCGTAGGCGACCACCAGATCGGGGTCGATGTCGGCCAGGGGCGGCTTGCCGAACAGCTCGGCCACGTAACGGCGCACCCGCGGCACGCGCGTCGCGCCGCCGACCAGGATCACGCCATCGAGCGCTGACGCCTCGAGGCCCGCGTCGCGCAGCGCCCGCCGAACGGCGCGGCCCGTGCGCTCCAGCAGCGGCTCGATCCTCGCTTCGAACTCGGCGCGCGTGAGCGTGGTGGTGACCTCGCCGCCGCCCTGGCGCGGCAGCTCGAGGGCAACCTCCGGCGCCTCGCTGAGCCGGTGCTTCGTCTCGCGAGCCGTGCCGAGCACCAGCCCGACGACGCTCTTGGGCGCTTTCGCCGGATCGGCAAAGCCCATCGCTCCGAGCAGCTGGGTCGCGATCGCTCGGTCCATGTCGTCGCCGCCGAGCGCGCTGTCGCCGCCCGTGCTCTTGACCTGGAACACGCCGTCATCGAGGTGCAAGAGCGTGATGTCGAAGGTGCCGCCGCCGAGATCGTAGACGGCGAAGGTGCCCGTGTTTTTCGACTCGAGGCCGTAGGCGAGAGCCGCAGCGGTGGGCTCGTTGAGCAGGCGCAGCACCTCGATTCCCGCGAGGCGCGCGGCGTCTTTGGTGGCCTGGCGCTGGGCGTCGTCGAAGTAGGCCGGCACCGTGATCACCGCGCCGCCGACCGTGCGCAGCTGCTCGCTGGCGCTCTGCTTCAGGCTCTTCAGGATCTCGGCGCTGATCTCGACGGGGGTGCGCGTCTGATCACCGAGGTCGAACCGCACCTGGCGGCTCTCTTCTTCCGAGGCGGGCACGGCGAACTTGTAGGTGCCGAGCTCCTTCGTCTGCGCGTCGTTCGCGCCGCGGCCCATGAAGCGCTTCACGCTGGCGATGGTGCGCTCGGGCTCGCGCTCGACGTACGACTTCGCGGCGCGCCCCACGATCACCTCGCCATGGGCGCCGTAGTGCACCACCGACGGCAGCAGCGGCCCGCCGTCGCAGGTCGTCACCGCCACGGCGCGACCATCGCGCACGTGGGCGACCACGGAGTGGGTCGTTCCGAGATCGATGCCGATCGGCTTGGGGGGGGCCTTGGGATCAAAGATGTCGAGCAACATCACCGCTCGTCCTCGGGCAAAAGATCACCGCTGGTCCTCGGGCAAGAGATCACAGCTCGTCCTCGATGGCGGCGACTTCTTCGCCGAAGCGCCGCACGTACTTGAGCTCGGCGAACAGCCGCTGGGCGGCGTCTGCCTCCGGGCCGCGCGCGGCGCGCGGGTCGCGCTGGGCGGCGTAGGCGAGGAGGCGCTCGAAGGCCTTGCCGAGCTCGGCCTCGACCTGAGATCGACGCTCGGCCATCTGCGCCTTCAGCTCCAGCAGGCGATCGTGGTTCTTGTCGCGGCGCGCCTCGTCGAGCAGCTCCCGCTGCTCGAGCATCTCGCCGAGCAGCGCCGGATCTGCCACGGTGCGCTCGGCGAGCTCGTGGATGCCGACCAGCTCGAACAGCGCCTCCGCGCGCGACCCGGTGTCGCGCAGGGTGCGGTAGGCCTGGTTCACATCCATCGAGCGGCTCAGCGCTGCGCGCCGCTCGCCCGAGCCCTTGCCGGCATGCCGATCCGGGTGCAAGGCGCGGTTCAGCTCTCGCTGCCGCTGCTCGAGCTCGGCGGCGTCGAGCTCGAACGAGGGCGCGAGGCCCAGTGTTTCAAATGGATTAGGCATGATGCATCGTTCGCGAGTGATGCGAGGCGAGCCCGGGGGCGTGCCGCCGCGCCCGCTGAGATCAGCGAACGGTGAAGGAGTGCCCGCAGCCGCAGCGGCTGGCCTCTTGCGGGTTCTTGAAGCGAAACCCCTGAAACATCAGCGTGTGCTCGTAGTCGAGCACGGACCCCGCCAAGTAGATGAGGCTCTTCTTGTCGACGTAGAACTTCACCCCGTCGAGCTCGCTCACCGTGTCTCTGGCGCGCGGAGGGTCGTCCGAGAACTCGATCACGTAGTTGAAGCCCGAGCAGCCACCGCCCCGCACGCCGAGCCGCACCGCCGCCTCGGGCGTGCCCCGAGCAGCGAGGCGCTTCTTGGCATACTTCACCGCATCGGCCGTGATGTGCAGCTCGCGCTTGCTGGGCCCTTCGGAGCGCCCCTCGGAGCTCGGCGTCGTGTTCTGGACTGCTTCTTCCATGGGAAAAATTCTAACCGGATTTGCCGGACTCACCGGCTGAGGCGCCCCGCGGCGGACCCCCGCTCACTTCGCGGATTCGAGCGCCTTCTTGGCCTCACGCTTGCGCTTGTAGTCTTCGATCGCGCTCTTGATCGCGTCTTCTGCGAGCACCGAGCAATGGATCTTCACGGGCGGCAGGTTGAGCTCGGCGGCGATCTGGCTGTTCGACAGCTGGCCCGCTTCGTCGACCTTCTTACCCTTGATCCACTCGGTGGCGAGCGAGGACGACGCGATGGCCGAGCCGCATCCGAAAGTCTTGAAGCGCGCGTCTTCGATCACGCCCTCGGCGTTCACGCGGATTTGCAAGCGCATCACGTCACCGCAGGCCGGAGCACCCACGAGGCCCGTGCCGACATCTTCGCTCTTCGGATCGAGCGACCCGACGTTGCGGGGGTTTTCGTAGTGGTCGATCACTTTGTCGCTGTAGGCCATGACTTCTCTCCCAATCGCCGATCAAATATCGGTGTCAATCTTTCAATGAGCCGCCCACTGGATCGATTTGATGTCGATGCCCTGCTGGTGCATCTCGTACAGCGGGGAAATATCGCGGAGCTTCTTTACCTTGTTGATCAACAGGTCGGCAACGTAATCGACCTCGGCCTCCGTGTTGAAACGGCCGATGCCGAAGCGGAGCGACGAGTGCGCCAGGTCTTCATCCAGGCCCATCGCCTTCAGCACGTAGCTCGGCTCGAGGCTGGCGCTGGTGCAGGCCGAGCCGCTGGAGACCGCGACGTCTTTGATCGCCATCATCAGGCCCTCGCCCTCGACGAACGAGAAGGAGATGTTGAGGTTGCCGGGCAGACGGCGCTCCGAGTCACCGTTGAGCGAGAGCTGGTCGAGCCCAGCCTCGAGGCGCTGCTTCAGGCGATCGCGCAGCTTCCTCACGCGCGCGTTCTCTTCGGCGCCCTCTGCCATCATGATCTCGCAGGCCTTGGCGAAGCCGACGATGCCGGCCACGTTCAGCGTGCCCGAGCGGTTGCCGCGCTCGTGGCCGCCGCCGTCCATCTGCGACACCAGGCGCACGCGCGGGCGAGCTCGCCGCACGTAGAGCGCGCCGATGCCCTTCGGGCCATAGATCTTGTGCGCGGTGATCGACGCCAGGTCGACGTTCATCTTCTCCACGTCGAAGGGCGTCTTCCCGACGCCCTGCACCGCGTCGGTGTGCAGGAGCACGTTGCGAGCGCGCGTGATCTTGCCGATCTCCTCGATGGGCTGGATGGTGCCGACCTCGTTGTTGGCCAGCATCACCGAGACCAGGATCGTCTTGTCGGTGATGGCGCGCTCGATCTTGGCCACATCGACGATGCCGTTCTTCTCGACCTCGATGTAGCTGATCTGGAAGCCCTGGCGCTCGAGGCGCTTGCACGAGTCGAGCACGGCCTTGTGCTCGATGGTGGTGGTGATGATGTGGTTGCCGCGAGACTGGTAGTACTCGGCGGCGCCCTTGATCGCGAGGTTGTCAGCCTCGGTCGCGCCCGAGGTGAACACGATCTCTTTGCCCGACGACGCGCCGATGAACTTGGCGATCGTGTCGCGCGCATCGTCGACGGCAGCCTCGGCGCTCCAGCCGAAGGCGTGCGTGCGGCTGGCGGCGTTGCCGAAAGTCGCGTTGAAGTAAGGCAACATGGCCTCGATGACGCGCTGGTCGACCGGCGTCGTCGAGTGGTTGTCCATGTAGATGGGGAATTTGAGTTCCATGATTCTCTCGGCGAGGGGTTGGGCCCCTGATGAATGAGGTTCGCGGCTGAACGAGGCTCGCGGCCTCGGCGCAGTCACCGGCTAGACCAGCGCTCCGCTGATCAGGTCGGAGTGTTCTTCTTCTGCGTGTCGGTCACATTGCGCGCAGTCGGTCGGGCCGAGCTCGGCAGCACAGCTCGTGCCGCAGGCGTCGAGGTAGGCGAGGCTCGCCTGGAGCTCGCGCTCGAGCGCCTTCAGCTCCGCGAGGCGGCTGCGTACCTCGACCAGCTTCTCTTCGTACATGCTTCGCAATTGGCCGGCCGCCTGCAATGCCGATGGCTCGGCCTGACGCGTGCGGACCAGTGCCCGGATTTCTCCCAGCGACAGACCCAGGCTCTGGAGCTTTGATATCCACCGAATGCGGACCGGAGTCTCCACATCGAACAGGCGATAGTGCCCTTTTGAGCGGCCCGCTGGCTCGATCAACCCGAGCTCTTCGTAGTGGTGGATGGCTCGCACCGTTTTGCCAGTGATCTTGGCAAGATCGCCGACTCGCAGCAGCTGTGAGGCGTCACCGGCCTCTGGCCCAGGTGAAGATGCACAATCAGCCGGCGCAGGTGCAGAACCCGCCGCGGCAGATGCCGGACGCTCGCCAGCCGGGTGGGCTAGCGTGAGATGGTAACGACCTGAAGATGCCGTCATGCGGACCTGCAACAACTGCGGGACTCGGAACGCCCGCACCAAAACAACACCCGCGCGGACCAGAGCACCACGTCTTAGATGAGTAGCATAACCCTTACGTGTGCGTGAGGGTTAGGGACAGGAACCATCTAATGAGAGCAACGGCGCCTGTCAATTGGAACCGCCTACATGGACGCCGCTCCGGGTCGGTCGTTGGGAGTGACGGGTGAGGCGGGAGTGTCGTCGGCACCTGCATCCGGGGCTGCGCATGATCGCTGCGAAGGGTTTTGGCCTCGAGCGACCGCTGCACGGGCGGCCCGCGGGAGCTTCTTGTCGCGAACTGCGCGAAGAGACTTGACCTGACTGGCGACCCCACTATGTTGCCGGTCACTTGCCGCGCGGTGGAGCAGCCTGGTAGCTCGTCGGGCTCATAACCCGAAGGTCGTAGGTTCAAATCCTACCCGCGCAACAGATAGCGTTCGTACGATTGCCTGGAAAACAGGCGGCACTGAGACGGGAGTCATCGAGAGGTGATTCCCGTTTTTGGTTTTGTGCCCGTGATGCTTTGCGGCGGCGGCGCGGCTCCGGCGCTGCGGCGGTCGATCCCGTTCGTTCGATGCCGCCAGCGATGACGCGGCTCGCCTCGTGAGGTTTAACGCGGGAGCGGGTGACGGCGCGCTCTGAGCCCTCGGGCTCGAGTCGAGCCTTCGAGCGATCGAGGAGGGGTCAGCGTGCCGGGCGGCGGCGGTGGGCATCCCCGTGCCCACCGCCCGCTCGTGGCCCCTGTCAGCAAGCCACGCGTCGCAGGATGGATCCCGCGTGGCAGGGCAGCCCTTCGGCGGTCGCCAGCGTCGCGATCGAAGGGGCGAGCGCCCCGAGCGCCTCGGCGTCGAGGCGCACCGTCGTGCTGAGGCGCAGGAAGTCGCGCGCGGTGACGGCCGAGTGGCTGCGCGCGAAGCCGTTGGTGGGCAGCACCGCGCTCACGCCGATCGCGTAGTTTGCTGCCGCGAACGGCGAGTGCGGCCCGAGCAGCAGCTCGCCCGCGTGCCGGATGCGCGGCGCGAGAGCTTCCGCGTCGGGCCCCACCAGCATCAAGTGCTCCGGCGCGAATCGGTTGAGCAACGCGACCGCGTCGTCCCAGGGCGCGACCACCAGCGAGCCGAAGCCGGCAGGGCCGAACACGTGCTCGAGCACCTCGCGACGAGCCGCGGGGATGCTCGCGATCTGGCGCTCGAGCTCGTTCGCGACGAGCTGGACGAGCGCCGCGCTCGGCGTGACCAGGAGCGCTGACGAGTCTTTTCCGTGCTCGGCCTCGGCCATCAGATCGAGGGCGACGTTGGTAGCGTTCGCGCTCGCGTCGGCGAGGATGGCACAATCGGTGGGCCCGAGCCCGACCACGGTGCGCGCCCCGAGGCACGCGGCGATGCCCATAGCGGCGGCGATCGCGCCGGGCCCAGGCCCCACGATCCCGTCCACCCGTGCGATGCTGCCAGTTCCCAGACAAAGCGCCGCGATCAGCGCCACGCCGTTGCCCACGTAGAACTCCGTCGCGCCAGCCATCATCCCGGCGGCGAAGGTCTGCGGCTCCCAGCGCCCCGATGCGAGCGGCGGCGCCACCATCGCGATGCGCGCTACGCCGGCCGCGCGCGCTGCGCCGATCAACATCAGCGCGGTCGAGATCAGCGGACCCTTGCGCGTCGGCACATACACGGCGACGCTGTCGAGCGGGCGATGGCGTTCACCGACGCGCGTGCCTGGGCGCACCAGCTCGTCGGTGTCTGCGGGGAGCAAGCGTTCGTTCACGGCGCAGATATTGCGGAGCGCCAGCTCGATGGCGGCCTTCAGATCGGAAGGCAGCGCTGCGACGTCGGCGGCCACGTCGCCCGGATCGACTGTCAGGCACGACAGGACGACGCCGTCGTGCTCGTGTGTCGCCTTCCGCACGGCGTCGTCGCCGCGGCGCCGCACGTCGTCGAACAGCGCGAGGATGCGCGAGAGATCGTCGATCGACGCGGGAGCGCTGCGTGGAGCGAGGCGCCGAGCCAGGGCAGAGCTCTGGCTGGGCAGCTCAAAACACGGCAGAGCGATACAGGGGGATGAAGACATGATCAGAGGCCGACTTTCTTTCGAAGCTTCGAAAGAGAGGGTCGCGGGCACGACCCTCTCGGTGAGCCACCGAACGCTGCTGAATCGACCCGCCGAGGACGCTCGCCGGGCCACCCACCATTCGCTCGGTGGTGGCCCAGCGCGACGCTGAGCTCAGCCCGAGTGCGAATGGACGTGATGATGATGCTGATGATGCGAGACAGCAGACGCACCCCGACGTGACGTAGACTCGCTACGCACGGTGGGTATCGGCTGGACGACACGCATCCCGATCATCCTCGCGATGCTACCAGCGCCGGGCGTCCGTGCAAGCGCATTTCCCTTCTCGCCACCGCCTCTTGCCGCCGCCTCTTGCCGCCGCCTTTCGCCACCGCCTCTTGCCGCTGCCTTTCGCCACCGCCTTTCGCCTGCGCCTTTCGCAAATGCCGGGCGCCGGGCGCAGCCTCGATGGACTGCGCCCGGCGCCTATGTTCCTCGGTCGCTACGGGGGGAAGCGCGAGGGAGTGCGAGGGTGTTGGGGGATTGGGTGCCGAGAGCGCTGGGGAGGCGGGGGATCGAGGAGCTTGGGGATTACTGGCAGAGGAAGGTCGTGGCGTTCCAGGTCGACTTGGCGAACTTCTTGGTGGCGCCGCCGCAGGAGCAGCACTGGCCGGTGATGTCGGTGCTGCTCACCTTGACGCACGTGGCCGAGCACGAGCCGCCCGTCGTGGTGCCGCCATCGTTCAGGCCCAAGGTCGGGTCGATCGTGACGGTGGTGCCCGTGGTGCTGAAGGCGAGGTACTCGTTCTCGGGGTAACCGACGTAGATGAGCTTGTTCTTGAGCAGCTGCGGCGTCTTCAGCGTGCCGCCCGAGGGCGTCTTCGCATCGAAGGTGAAGAGCGTATCGCAAGCGCCGGGCGACGACGACTTGAAGGTGAGCTTGTGATCTTCGACCGGGCAGTTGCTGCCGGCAGAGCCCGCGCGAGCCTCGCAGTCCTTCTGCTCGTTGTACTCCGCGTAGAGGCGGGCGCGGAAGTTGTCGGCGTTGAAGGTGACGCTGCCGAACTTGACCTTGCCGAAGGCGGCCTTCTGCAGGTCGAGGATGGCCTGCGTGTTCCAGCACTTCTTGTCGGCGCACAGGCTCTTGCCAGTGGACGAGAGCGCGAGGCGGTAGCTGCTGTCGATCACGAAATCCTTGGAGGGCTGCCAGCGACCGAGCTCCTTCGCCGTGGCCACGGCCAGCGCCGCCATCGCCGAGTTCACGCCGTCGCCGTTGGCGCAGAGCGCCTCCGTCATCTGGCCCATGTTGTCTTCGTTCATGACGGCGCCTTCGAGATCGCCGTCGAGGTTGCCCACGCCGCAGGCGGTGAGGGACGCGAGGACGGTCGAGGAGATCAGGAGGCTCAGTTTGCTCTGGATGCTGGTCATGACGGAGGCTGATGAAGTTGGGGCTGAGTGAGATTCGTGAGAGAGGCAGACGGAGAGCGACGGCGTCGCCATCGATGCGCTCGCCAGACGGCCTGCGCCGCTGTTGCCCCTCCGCGTTGTCGCCTCTCGACATTGCAACAGGCGGGCCACGCCGAGCGGGCCCCGTCGCCGAGGCCCCGTTCGTCGCAAAGCGCGAGTGAAATTCGGCGTGTACGCGCGAGCCGTGCCGATTCGGGACCGGCGCGCACGTTCTCACGATGCGCAGTGCTCGCTACTCGATCCGTGGAGTCTGCGCAGTCCGTGAAGAGTTCGGGGCGCTAGCCCGCTCGCACCAGGCTTGACGCCTCCGCCACCAGCGCACACCGCGATCCATCCCCGACGCCGCGTGCGTGGACGGGCACGCACGCGCTGACGGGCGAGGGCCCACGCACGCTAGCCCAGGCGCTCGCCGATCATGCGGAAGAGCTTCGGAAACCACACCCACTGGGAGCGCACGTACACGAGCCCGTCGAACGCCATGCCGCCGCGCCCGCTCTGTGTCTGATAAGCCCACGCCAGCCAGATCGGGCCCGGGCGCAGCACCGTCCCGAGCGCGTCATAGCCCGAGGGGAAGCGCCGCGAGAACGGCGTGCCGCGCCCGAACATCGCCGCGGGGCACGCCCAGACCTGGAGCTGATCGTTCTCGGCGGGCACGCTCACGCGCGGGGGCTCTGCATCCCACAGCTCGTCGTAGGCCTGGAAGATGCGGTCTGCCCAGTCGGCGGCGAGCGCTGAGGCACAGTCTTCTTCGCTCGGCTTGAGGCCGAGCAGCTCATCGTCGCTCGACCGGGGCAACGTCGCGAGCAGCGGCAGCGCGTTACCCGCGACGGCGGTGAGGATCGGCTCGAGCTCTTGCCAGGCCTCGCGAGCGATCAGCGAGTTGGCCGCGCCCTCCAGCATCGACAGGTGCGCGCGCGCCGCCGTCTGGGCCACGAGACGATCGGGGTGGCGCGCGGCGAGGCCGATGAGACCCGCGAGCGCAAAAGCATCGAGCGCCTGGGCCGCGGCGATGGCGCGCAGCACCGTCTCGGCGTCACGCTCTCTCAGCGCTGTTTCGATGCTGGCCTCCGACTCCAGCGGGAGCAGCTTGGCGAGAGCGCGGCGATCGAGATCGGCACCAGGCCCCGCGACGCTCAGGATGCGCAGCGAGAGCGGCGGGTTGAAGGTGTACACGAGGATGGACTCGTCACCGCCGTCGAGCGAGCGCGCCCAGCGCGCGTGTTCGGGCTCGCCGCCGAGCAGGCTGCTCGGCGGCATCGGAACGTGTCGGCGTTCCCAGCCGACGCTGGCTAGACGGGCCTCGAGCTCGGCGAACGTTTTGATGTCTCGTCTGAGTACGACGACCACGTGAGGCAGGGTATCACCGGGATGAGGGGATGACTCGAGCGTTCTTACGAACGATCCGATCTGCAGCTCCTCACTCTCGGATCAGACGGGGTCCTCGCGGTTCTGGTCGCGCTCGGGCCGCACCCCCTCGCACCGCACCGGGTGCGACTTGTCGGGCTCGTTGCTGGCAACGTCGGTGAAGGTGGTGCAGGCGGCGGAGGTGGTCGCTTGTGCGTTTGGTGTTGCACGCCTGCTTCTCGTTCACGCTCTCCGCCTGGGTCTCGACTCCGAGCGATTCGCTTCGATGGCATGCGGGCGTGCCCGCTGAGGCTCGGTCTCCTCGGTGAGATTGGCCGACGCGGCTTCGCGGTGTGCAGTATTATGCGTCTTCACCGGAGGGGGGATGGTGGCGAGGCGCAGCGTTCGGCGTCACTCTCGCTCGGGAATGCTTCAAATTTGACGGGGGCCGGGTTGGCTTCTAAAGGCTGGCGATGGCGGTGAAGAGACGGACGGGGGCGCCCGCGCGGGGCCCGCTCGCAGAGCGGATCTTGGCGCAGCGCGAGGTGGGGGGAGCCGAGGTGTCGCTCGAGCGGCTCGAGGCCGATTTCGCGGACGCGAGTCGTTATGACATCGTCGCTTCGTTGAAAGAGCTGGAGAAGGGCGGCCGCGGGCAGTTCGTGGTGGGGCGAAAGGGGCAGCGATCGCGCTTCATCTGGGGCGAGGCGAAAGCAGCTTCCCCGACGAGGGTCGCGAAGAAGGTCCGCGCCAAGCGCGGGGCGGCGCCGCTCGCGAGCGCAGCCCGTGCCGCGGAGGCGCCCGCGCTCTCGAGCGAGCCCGCGCCCAAGGGCTCAGCGCGCAAGGTGCTCGTCCCGGTGGGCAAGCGGCCCGAGCGCCCCAAGCTGTCGGCGGGCAACGCTCCAGAAGCACCGGCTGCGCAGCGTCCCGAGCGAGCGACGGCCACATCGTCGCGCACGCTGCGACACTCCTTCCATCTACGTCCAGGGCTGCTCGTGAACCTCGAGCTGCCAGAAGACGTGACGCCGACGGAGGTCGATCGGTTCTGTAGTTTCCTGAAGGCGATCCCGTTCGTGGGCGACGGCGTTCGCTGACGGGGTGGAAGGGGTCAGGGGTCAGGGGCATCGCTGTTAGCAGGCCACGCCGCGAAGAAGCTGCGCGCTCGGGCGGAGGCGCTGCCGGTGCCCACGCCGTGCCTCGTGGGGGACGGCGGGAAGAATACCGACTGGTCTGTGCGACGGCGGCGAGGGGCAGACCCCGCGCGAGCGATCGAGCCGAGCTCATCCTTGCAAAACCGGCATCAGCTCGACCGCTCGCGCGTGGGCGTACGGTAAACCAGGGCACAGGCGCGCCGTCGACGCATTCTGCGCTTCACTCCCCCAAATCCTGTGGGTGCCGTGCTCGGCCGTTCGTCAGCGGGCGTTCGCCTCGACGATCGCTCCTGCCAGACGAAATGCGCTCTCGGGTGCGCAGCCTTCGGCTTTGTTGTTGATCGTCACCAAGACCGGCACGTGGTTGGCGGCGGCCTTTGCCACCAGGCGTGCGATGGCTGAGCGCACGGGCGTGTCTTCGCGGGCGATGCGATCGAAGGGGAGGAAGCGCTCGCGCATGTCGTCGTAGCGCTCGCCGCGCGCGAGCAGCCAGCGCACCACCAGCGGACGGCGCGCGGCCGGCGGCACCCGCTTGGCCTGCGCCAGCACGTCGGGCATGGCGCTCCAGGCGTTGTGGCAGTGCACCGCGCCGCCCGCGACCAGCGCCTCTGCGTAGGCCGGCGTGAACAGGCGCGCGTCGCGCAGCTCCACCGCGTAGCTGACGCCGCGCGGCAGCCGCGACAGGAAACCCTGGAGCTCGGCGGCGAACGCTTCGGGCTCGGGCGCCTCGCGCAGCGGCGGGAACTGAAACAGGATGGCCCCGAGCTTGGCGCCGAGCGCTGCCGCGACCGGATGCACGACGACCTCGGCCGCGTAGGCAGCGTCGAGGTAGAGCGGGTTGAGCTCCCCCCGCTTGCTACCGTAGCGGGCGTGCATCGGGAAGCGCTGCACGCTGCAGCCCTCGTGCGCCTTGACCAGGAACCGAAACCGTTCGGGCACCTGGCGCGCGTAGGCCGCGAGCAGCTCGAAGCCGAGCGGCTCGTAATAGGAGCGATCGATCTCCACGGCGCCGAGCAACGGGTGCGCGCCGTAGGCCTCGAGCCCGCGCGCCGAGAGCGCACTCTCGGGCACGCTGCGGCCATACACGATGCCGCGCCAACCCGCGAACGACCACGACATCGTACCGAGCCGAACGTCAGGCGGCAGGCGCGCCGCGAGCTCGCGGTGCTCGGCGCTCGCCGGCGCCGCCTCGAGCGCGGGCGTCTGCAGCTCGAACAGCGCGGCTTGCCTGTCGGGGCTCACGCCGCACCTGCCTTGCCGTAGCGGGCCGGGCTGGAAGGCGGATTCTCTGTCGGGTCCTGGGGCAGGGGCGCACGGGGCGGCTCGGGCGCGATGTCGTTCTCCGGCACGAGCCGCTGCGCTTCATACAGGCGCGCGTACAGCCCGCCCTGCCGCGAGAGCTCGGCGTGGCTGCCGATCTGCACGATGCGGCCTTCGTCCAGCACGATGATGCGGTCAGCTGCGAAGATGGTCGACAGCCGGTGCGCGATGACGAGGCTGGTACGGCCCTTCATCAGCTCGCTCAGCGAGCGCTGGATCAGCTGCTCCGACTCGCTGTCGAGCGCGCTCGTGGCCTCGTCGAGGATGAGGACCCGCGGATCGGCCAGGAACACGCGCGCGAGCGCGAGGCGCTGTTTCTGCCCGCCCGAGAGCTTGGCGCCCCGCTCGCCGATCCGCGTGTCGTAGCCGTTGGGCAGGCGCTCGATGAACTCGGCGGCGTGTGCCGAGCGCGCGGCGCGCTCGACGTCCTCGCGGCTCGCGCGCGGGCGGCCGTAGAGGATGTTCTCGAGCACGCTGCCCGAGAAGAGCAGGTTCTCCTGCGCCACGCTGCCGATCTGGGCGCGCAGCTCGCGCAGCCGCAGGTCTCGGAGGTCGACGCCGTCGAGCAGCAAGCGGCCCTGCTGCGGGTCGTAGAAGCGCGGTACCAGCTGGGCGAAGCTCGACTTGCCCGCGCCGCTCGGCCCGACCAGCGCCACCATCTCGCCCGGGCGAATGTCGACGTTCAGCGCGTGCAGCACCGGCAGCTTCGGCTGGTAGCCGAAGCTCACGTCCTCGAACGTCACCCGGCCGCGCACGGCGCCCACCGAGCGCGCGCCCTCGCGGTCGCGCACGCTCGGCTCCAGGTCGAACACCTCGAAGATGCGATCGATCGCCGCCAGCGAGTTGTGCAGCACCGTGTTCATCTCGCTGATACGGTTGATCGGGAAGTAAAGCTCGCGCACGAGCAGGATGAACGCGACCACGGTGCCGACGCTGATCGTGCCCAGCATCAGCCGGCGCCCCCCGTACCAGACCAGCCCGAG
>Ga0247763_1000021_pt1 | contig 59681 bp, 46 predicted proteins | sample UWRJL141409B4_FD_179926 | JGI IMG/M metagenome (GOLD analysis project Ga0247763, IMG submission 179926) | Plant litter microbial communities from Arlington Agricultural Research Station in Wisconsin, United States - UWRJ-L141-409B-4 | ecosystem: Environmental > Terrestrial > Plant litter >... | reverse complement strand
TCGCATGCGGCGCCCCCGGGCGCCCCGGCGATCGGTGGAGGCGGCAAATGAGCGCTGATGTTCGGCTCCTGGTTCGCCAGCAAAAAGGGATGGCAGGCCGTCCGTGGACTCAGCGGCTGGTGCTCAAGGGCCTCGGCCTGAGGGGCCCGGGCTCCGAGGTGGTGGTCGGTAATGACCGAGCCATGCGGGGTATGATCCGCAAGGTGCTGCACCTGGTGACGGTCGAAGAGGTCGGTGTCCCGGGCGCAGCGGCCGGTGACGCCAAGGCCACTGCTTCCAAGAGTACTCCGAAGTCGGGCGCCTCCAAGGCTGCCTCCAAGCCGAGCGCGGCGAAGAAGGTCAAGTCATGAGCAACAACAGTGTTCTGTCGCGGCTGGCGCCGCCGGAAGGCGCGCACCGCAAGGAGCGCCGGTTCGGTCGTGGTCCCGGCTCCGGCGTTGGCAAAATGTCGGGCCGCGGTTTCAAGGGCCAGAAGGCACGTCAGCCCGGCAATCTGGGCAAGATGAACTTCCAGGGTGGCCAGACGCCGATCCAGCGCCGGCTCCCCAAGCGCGGTTTCCGCGTGCCGTTCCCGTTGAAGACCATCGCGCTCAACGTCTCGGTGCTCGAGCGCTTCGACGCGAAGAGCGAGGTGGGCGAGCTCCAGTTGCGCGACGCACGCCTGGTTCAAGGGCGCGCCGACAAGATCAAGTTCCTCGGGCACGGCGAGATTTCAAAGGCGCTCACGGTCTCCGCGCATGAGTTCAGCGCGAGCGCGCGCCTGAAGATCGAAGCCGCGGGCGGCAAGGTCGTCGTGCTCGCTCCGCCGGCAGAAGCCGCCGAAGGCGCTCAGGCCTGAAAGCCCCCGAATGGCAGTCTTTGGTGGATTCTCCAACATAGCGAAGGTGCCGGAACTCCGCCGGCGCATCATCTTCTCGTTGGCCGTCTTGGCCATCTATCGAGTTGGAGTATTCATCACGATCCCCGGCGTCGACCGGAGTGTGATGCAGCAGGTCGTCTCCCACCAGGGTGGCGTACTTGGCATGCTGAATATGTTCTCCGGCGGCGCTCTCGCGCAGCTCTCCATCTTCGCGCTGGGCATCACGCCCTACATCACGTCGAGCATCATCATGCAGCTCATGGGCATGGTGAGCAAGAACGTCGAAGAGCTGCGAAAGGAGGGCGAGGCTGGTCGCCGGAAGATCGAGCAGTGGACGCGTTACGGCACGATCGTGCTCAGCGCGGTGCAGGCGTTCACGCTGGCGTCGTGGCTGGAGGGGCTCAACAGCGAGATGGGCGGCTCTCAGTTCGTCGACGTGGTGAGCGAGCCAGGATGGAGCTTCCGTTTCCTGACGATGGTCACGCTCACGACGGGCACGGCGCTCATCATGTGGATGGGCGAGCAGGCGACGGAGCGCGGCATCGGCAACGGCATGTCGCTGATCATCTTCTCCAGCATCGTGAGCGGCATCCCGGGGGGCGTCACCAATTACTTCGCCGCCAACGCGGGTGAGGTCCAGCCTTTGACGCTGCTCGTGGTGCTCGCGATCTTCCTCGCCTGCATCGCGGTGGTGGTGTTCTTCGAGCGCGCCCAGCGCCGGATCCCCATCCAGTACGCGCGGCGACAGGTTGGGCGGCGCGTCTACGGTGGGCAGAGCGCGCATCTGCCGCTCAAGGTGAACATGGCGAGCATGATCCCGCCCATCTTCGCGTCGAGCTTGCTCACCTTTCCGCAGACGCTGGCCAATATGAACGTCCCGTTCATGGCGCAGCTAAACGCTGCCGTGAGCCGCGGAGACTGGGTGTTCAACACCCTGTTCGCGGCTCTCATCATCTTCTTCGCCTTCTTCTATACCTCGGTCACGTTCCAGCCGGTGGATGTCGCCGATAACCTGAAGAAGCAGCAAGCCAACATCCCCGGCATCCGGCCCGGTCGCCAGACCGCCGAATACATCGACGGGGTCGTGAGCCGGCTGACGGTCGTCGGCGCCATCTATGTCGCAGCGATCTGCATCGTTCCTTCGGTGGTGGCTCAGGCCTTTCGCATGCCTTTCCAGTTCGGTGGCACCAGCCTGATGATCGTCGTCGGCGTCGCGCTGGAGACCGTCAACCAGATCGAGGCGCACCTCATCACGCGCAGCTACGAGGGCCTCACGGGCCCCCGCACGACGCGCCTCACCGGCCGAGGTCCAGCATGAGCGGTGCGGCGAAGCAAGCGGTGCGGCTCGTCCTTCTGGGCGCGCCCGCCAGCGGCAAGGGAACCCAGGGCGCGACGCTGGCCGCCGAGCTCGGGATCCCGAAAATCTCGACCGGTGACATGATGCGGGCGGCGCGCGACGCCGGCACCGAGCTCGGAAAGCTCTTCGACGGCATCATGTCCCAGGGCAAGCTCGTCCCCGACGATCTGGTCATCCGACTGGTGGATGAGCGCTTGGCGCACGCGGATGCCCAGCGCGGCTTTATCCTCGACGGTTTTCCCCGCACCGTGCCCCAGGCGGAAGCGCTGGATCAGCTGCTCGCGAGTCGCGGTGCCAGCCTGAATGCGGCCGTCGACATCGCCACCCCCCGCGAACTTCTGATCGAACGGGCGACCTTGCGTCGGACCGATGTCCGGACTGGACAGATCTACCATCTCAAGTATAATCCGCCGCCCGATTCCGCCCAGCTCGTTCATCGCGACGATGATCGAGAGGAAACCGTTCGCAAGCGCCTCGACGCGTACGATGCCATGACCGCAGCTCTCGTCCCCTACTATGAAGGCAAGGGCCTTCTACGTCATGTCGACGGTGTAGGGAGCCCGAGCGACGTGGCTCAGCGCATCCGCAGGGCGCTCGCCGAGCTGACGGGCGCCTCGGGCCTGACTGCTGCCTCTACTCCGGAAGCGCGAGGAGGGGCGAACGAAGGCTGACTCCACGGCTGGGTCCCTGGAGACGGGTGTTGTCGATGAGGCCCTACCGGGCGGCATGTATCGGGTTCGCGTCGGCGAGCACCGCGTGCTACGGGTGGGGGTCGACGCAGCCTGCCGGGGTACTCTCGTCAAGCTCATCGCGGGCGACCGTGTGGAGATTCGAGTCGCGGCGCGCGACCCGAGCCGAGGCCAGATAGTTCGCAAGTTGTAGCCGGTAAGCACGGGCAGTGTTGTCTGAGGCAGTGTTGTCTGAGGAAGTGTCGTCCGAGCCGGTCCGATGAAGTTGCCTAGTTGCCGTGAGGGCCACCATGAAAGTTCGACCCAGCGTTAAGAAGATTTGTGACAAGTGCAAAGTGATCCGCCGCAAGGGCGTCGTTCGGGTCATTTGCGACAACCCGCGCCACAAGCAGCGTCAGGGTTGATCTGGTAACGACGATGAACTCGAATCGAATCAAGAGGATTTCATGGCGCGCATAGCTGGTGTCGATCTGCCCCGCCGCAAGGCCATTGCGTACGCGCTGCCGTACATCTACGGCATCGGTAATTTCACCGCGCGGGAGATCTGCGCGAAGGTGAACATCCCGCTGGATCGTAAGGTCGACGAGCTCTCGGAGACCGACGTCAAGGCGCTCCGCGAGGCCATCGAGACGTACAAGGTCGAAGGCGATCTGCGTCGCGACGTGCAGCAGAACATCAAGCGCCTGATGGACCTCGGCAGCTACCGCGGCTTGCGCCACCGGCGCGGTCTACCGGTGCGCGGCCAGCGCACGCACACCAACGCACGCACCCGCAAGGGCCCGAAGCGCGGCGTCGCGCGGCGCACGAAGTAATCAGCCGAAGGACTTTTTAGATGGCTACCGCATCGCAAGCACCGGCCGCAGGCAAGAAGCGCGGCACCAAGCGCGTTCAGCGCAAGAACATCCCGACCGGGGTGGCGCACATTCGCTCGACGTTCAACAACACCATCGTCACCATCACGGATGTGGCGGGCAACGCCGTGTCCTGGGCTAGCGCCGGCGCGCGTGGCTTCAAGGGCTCGCGCAAGAGCACGCCGTTTGCGGCGCAGCTGGCCGCGGAAGACGCCGCCCGTCGCGCGATCGAGAACGGCATGCGCAGCGTCGCCGTGTTCGTGAAGGGCCCGGGCGCCGGCCGCGAGAGCGCGCTCCGGGCGCTGCAGTCGGCGGGCTTCAAGATCACGCTGATCCGAGACGTGACGCCGGTCCCGCACAACGGTTGCCGGCCGCCGAAGCGGCGCCGCGTCTGAGCGGCACCCGAAGGCATGGCACCCTGGCGGCCCGCGCGACCCTTTCACTGGAGGGCGTGTGCGGGCCGCTGGCATTGGGAGCACTGAAGGTTTATCAGGCGAATTAGACCTGACGTTTGATGAAGCGGGCAGGCCACGGAAGTCAGCTGGGAGCGGGTTTCTCACTGGTCTTCGGGATGGCCGCGCAAACCCCCCAGAGAAAGGCTTCGGCCTCTAGGAGAAATGAGCATGGTATCTGCCAAAGTCGCACGTAATTGGATTGACCTGATTCGTCCGCGCTCGATCCAGATCGAGCCCGAGACCGCGACGGACTTCTACGCGAAGTTCACCTGCGAGCCGCTCGAGCGGGGGTACGGCATCACGGTCGGCAACTCGTTGCGCCGCGTGCTTCTGTCGTCGCTGCAAGGCGCGGCCATCACGGCGCTGCGCGTGGACGGCGCTCTCCACGAGTTCACCAGCATCGATGACGTCGTGGAAGACGTGACGGACATCGTGCTCAATTTGAAGGAAGTGGTGCTGCGTGCCGACGCGCCGAAGCAACATATCCTGCGGCTCGAGAAGGAAGGCCCGGGTCCCGTCCTGGCCGGCGACATCCAGCTGACCGATGGCCTCAAGATCCTGAATCCCGATCATCTGATCGCGACGCTGGACAAGAAGGGCCCGCTGAGCATGGAGCTCACGGTCAACGTGGGGCGTGGGTACGTCCCGGCCGAGCGCAACAAGAGCCCGACGATGCCGCTCGGCACGATCGCGATCGACTCGCTGTTTTCGCCGATCCGCAAGGTGAACTACACGGTCCGCAACGCGCGCGTCGGTCAGATCACCGACTACGACAAGCTGATCCTCGAAGTGTGGACGAACGGCGCCGTGGTGCCCGCCGACGCGGTCGCGTTCGCCGCCAAGATCCTGAAAGAGCAGCTCTCGATCTGGATCAACTTCGAAGAGACCGAAGAGACGCAGTACCAGGCGCCTGGCGCCGAGGAAGAGCCGCTGAACGAGCACCTGTTCCGCTCGGTGGACGAGCTCGAGCTGTCGGTGCGCTCTGCGAACTGCCTGCAGAACGCGAACATCCAGCTGATCGGTGAGCTCGTGCAGCGCACCGAACAGGACATGCTGAAGACCAAGAACTTCGGCCGCAAGTCGCTGAAGGAGATCAAGGAGATCCTCACCACGATGGGTCTCGCCCTCGGCATGAAGCTGGATAACTGGCCGCAGATGCTGGAGCGCTGGAAGGCGCAGCAGGCTCAAAACTAGAACGAGAATGACGGTGGTGCGGGGCAGGGCGTCGCGATGCGGCGCCCACCCGACCGATGAAGCGCCAGCGGCGCGAGGAAGTAAGGGCGCTGGTTACCCACCAAGTGGGATAGGCCCGAGGAGCGAACATGCGACACAGAAAACTCGGTCGTCAGTTTTCACGTAACACGAGCCACCGCCGGGCGATGTTCCGCGCGCTGACGGCAAACCTCGTGTTGCACGGCCGGATCGAGACGACGGATGCCAAGGCGAAAGAGCTGCGGCGCGTTGCCGAGCGGCTCATCACCCGCGCCGTGCGCCTGGGTGACGTGGCCCACACCGCGGCAGACAAGCTCTCGCCGGCCGACAAGGCTCGCCGAGTTGCCGTGAAGCGGCAGGTGGGTGCTTTCCTGCAGCGCTTCGCCACGAAGACGGGGCCCGACGGCGAGTCGACCAAGGTCGACCTGCTCGAGAAGGTCCTGGTCGAGCTCGGCGCGCGCTACAAGAACCGTCCGGGCGGCTACACGAGGATCATCAAGATCGGGCGTCGCCGCGGCGACAACGCACCGATGTCACTGATCGAGCTCGTGGACGAGCCGGCAGGCGCGCCGAAGGCGGCCGCGAGCGCCGAGACCAGCCCAGCCTGAGCTCGTTCGGTGCCGCAGAGCGTAAGGCTCTGCGACACACCCTCACCCGCAGTGCAAGCGATCTACATCAGGTCGCGGCCCGATATGACCCCGAGTGATTCACCGCGCGTATAGCCGGCGATCCGCTCGGGGTTTTTCGTTTGTTTCCGTCGATGCATGGGCGCCTGTGCAGGCGGGGGTGAGCTGGCGCAAGGCGTCGGGCGAAGGGCGCCCAGCGGGGCATCTTCTCGCGAGACGTGGCCCAATGCTTCGGGTACGCTCGCCGCGCGCACCGTTCGTGCTCCAATCCGAAACGGGCACGGCGCCGCGCCGATACGTCAGCGACGCCCGCGAGACAACTCGTCGCCGGCCTGGAGGCTCCAGTGGTCCGGAGGCGCACGCGAGGCGCCGTGGCCGCATCGAAGCTCACCGCGCCTCTAGCGAGCCGAAGCCCGATCGGGCCGTCGGGATCGACACAGCGCATGGGTTCTCTGAAGTTGAGTCTTCGTACTGAGTGACAGGAAGAAATGAGTATGACAGCGAGTTCGTCAAACCTGCCCAAGGGCGATCAAGTGCGGCGCGTGGGCATCATCTTCTCAGGCGGGCCCGCGCCGGCAGCGAACGCCGTGATCGCGGCTGCGGCAACGTCGTTCATGGAAGATCGCCGCGAGGTGGTGGGCTTCTTCCACGGGTACTCCAACCTGCAAGAGTACCACCCGACGACCCGGCGCATGGTCCCCGGCGAACACTACCGCGTGTTCCACGAGCGTGATCTGCGCGGCCTGCGCAACGAGCGCGGCATCATCATCGGCACCGCGCGCGCCAACCCCGGCAAGGGCGTGTCGAAGCCGGAAGACCTGAAGGATGAGGCGAAGACGGCGCGCCTGCGCAACGTGTACAACGCGCTGGTCGATCTCGAGATCGACGCGCTGATCTCGATCGGCGGCGACGACACGTTGAAGACCGCGAACTTCATGTACGAGTTTCAGCGCCACCTGCCGGCCGACGCCCGGCGCGTGCGCGTGGTGCACCTGCCGAAGACGATCGACAACGACTATCGCGGCATCGACTTCACCTTCGGCTTCTTTACCGCCGTCGACGTGATGGCGAAGGAGCTGATGAACCTGCGCGCGGACGCGATGGCGACCAGCAGCTACTTCATCGTCGAGGCGATGGGGCGCAAGGCGGGCTGGCTCGGCTACGGCGTCGCGATCGCCGGCGAGGCGCACCTGGTGCTCACGGTCGAAGACATCGATGACACGCTGACGGAGGACGACGGCGGTGTGAAGAAGCTGTCGCTCGACAAGCTCGCTGACCGCATCATCGACCTGATCTTGACCCGCGAGAAGCGCAAGAAGCACTACGGCACCGTGGTGCTCGCCGAAGGCCTCGCGGAGCACCTCTCGCACAAGTACCTGGATGGCGTGCCGCGCGACGAGCACGGCCACATCTCGCTCGGCAACATCTCGCTCGGGAAGATGGTCGCTGACCGTGTCGCCAAGCGATACGAGGCGCGCACGGGCCGCAAGAAGAAGCTGACGGGCGTGCAGGTCGGCTACGAGAGCCGCTGCGCAGCGCCGCATGCCTTCGACGTGATGCTCGGCAGCCAGCTCGGCATCGGCGCCTACCGCGCCCTCGTGGAAGAGGGGCTCGACGGTCACATGGTGAGCGTCACCGGCCAGCTCGACCTGCGCTACGTACCGTTCAAGGAGCTTGTCAACCCGGAGACGTTGATCACCGAGGTGCGCTACGTGAAGCCCGGAAGCGATTTCCACCGCCTGGCGCGCTTCCTCGAGACGCGGGTCGACTCCAGCGGCTTCGAGATGCCCCGCCGCATCGAGAAGTGAGCGAGGCGAGGGCCCCGCGCGAGGTCTGAAACCTCGCCCGCTTCGGACAGGAGCCCGCGTCGTCATGGCGCGGGCTTTCGTCATTGGGCCGCGGGATCAGGCCCGCGGGGGGCGCGCTGCGGCGCGGTCAGCGCTTCAGCGCAGCGAAGCCGTTGCCTCGCGTGTCGAGCTCCTGCGTCGAAGGGCCATGACGCCCAGAGCGATCAGTCCCAGCGCGAGGATGACGGCGGCCGCGATGTAGCGCTGGTAGAGCGCGCGATCGTCCCGAGCTCGATCGCGCAGCTCACGATCGAGCGCCTCCGCGCGGCTGTTTTGGGGGTCGAGCTCGCGGGCGCGCTGCACCAGGGTTTCATCCACGATGCCGCGCGCGAGCAGCGAGCGGGCGTCGAGGGTGTAGCGCAGGCTGAGCGCGCGGTCGTGGGTCTCGCCTTCTCGTGCCAGGCGTTCGGCGCGCCGCAACGCCAGCGTCGCGGCCGCCGGATCGGCATCCAGCTGGCGCTGCGCCAGCGCCAGATACACCGGAGCCATCGCGGGGCCGCGCTCGAACACGGGGTCCCAGGCGAGCACGCGGTCGAACGCAGCGCCTGCCGCCTCCAGGTCTCCGCGTTCGGCCGCCTCGCGGCCCTCGTTGTAGAGGCCGTAGATGCCAGCCAGGCGCTGCCGATCGAACTGTGCGAACAGCTCTTCGGCGACCTTTTGCCAGGACCATTCGCTGGAAGCGCTCTCTCCGACGGCTCGGCGATAGGCGTCCCGCAGCTGCACGAGGCCGGGCTCACCGAGCATGGCCACCGCCTCGCGGGCGGCGAGGCGGATCGGGGCGCGCTCGCTCGCTGCGAAAGAGATCAGGAGACGCGCTGTCTCCACATCACGCGTCTTGCCGTATGCGCGCAAGATGTCGGCGCGCTGCGTGAGATCCGGCACCTGCATCGCCTCGCTCGCGACGTGCTTGCCCATGGCCTCGAGCTGGGCCTTGGCCCACTCGGCGAGGCGCGGCATCGGATGTCCCGATGTCTCGATCAACGCAGCGATGGCGCCGTCTCCCAGACGGCCGAGCGCGAACTCGGTGTCGGCGCGCAAGAACTCACCGAAGCGCACATACACGGCCACCAGGCGGCGCGCCGCGGGCAAGCTGCCGATCGCCTCGAACATGCGGCTGTAGGCGACCACCTCCGTCAGCGGTCGCAGGAACGCAGACGAGCGGTCGGGGCTCCCCACGATGAGCTCGAGCAGGTCGGGCGCAGGGGCGGGCTTGGCGCCTGCGCTCAGCGGTGCCGGGCGAGCACGCTTGCGGACGTTTCGCAGCAGCAGCTCAAGCGCCGGTTTGTTTGCCTCGTCCGCGAGCCGATCGAAACGCTCGGCGACCGCGGGCAGCCAGCTCGCATCGACGCTACGCACCAGCGCCGCCGCGTCCCCGCGCGTCTTCGAGCCGGGCGCCAGGAGTTGGCCTACTAGCGCATCCAGCCTGGCCAGCGACGCCTCATCGGCCCTGGGCAGCGGGAGCTCGACGAAGGAGGGCAGGGGCTGCGCAGACGGCGAATCCCGCTTGACGCGAGAAATGCCAGCATCGCTGGAGTTTGCTTTGGCCAGACGGCCAGTCGTCGGGGCCAGCAGGGCGACCATTCCGACGATGACGAGCGCGAAGCCTCGACCGCACCGCTTCGACTCGCGGGAGTTTCGCCCCTGCGCGACCGCCCGTGAGCCACCGCCACGAGGCAAGTCTCCTTTGAGAGGGCGATCCACGGCCTAATCGACGATTCGAAAATCCGAATATTCCCCGGAGTAGCTGCGCCAGCGCGTGTCGACCCGGTCAACCCGGGCGACGCTCGGCCCCTTCTGTGCCCAACCATGGAGCTCTCGAATCGACGTCTCTTCGCCCTCGGCAACGATCTCCACCGAGCCGTCGGCCCGGTTTCTCACCACTCCCACGAGCCCCAGACGACGAGCTTCACGCTGCGCGGATGCTCGAAAATAGACGCCCTGCACACGGCCACGAACGATCAGCTGAAGCTGTTTGAGCGCCATTCCCGACCTTCTTCTAGCCATGGAAGGCTAGTTTCGAGAAAACCGAGCGCGAGCGCAAAGGATAGTTGCTGTCAGCGTGGATTTGATGCCGTTGTTATATTAGGGCGCGTGGGCGCCCCACCCACGCGGAATCTCGAAGGGAGTTGTCCCGAGCCGCCGCGTAATTTTGGTGCAGGCTCGACAAGGGTTTGCAGCTGCCCCGGGAGCGCGGGAGACCGGCCCGAATGGGCTCGTGACATATCCCACTCCAGACCACGCCTTCTTAGCGCAGTAGACCTGCTTCGCTGTCCGTGGTTCCCTAGCAGTCGTGAGCGCCGGCCAAGAGGCACAGTCGATGCGGGATGAGGTTGCCGAGCTACGTGCTGCGCTCGCCCGCGAAGAGCGCATTGCATCCGCGCTGCGCGAGGTAGGGAACGCGCTCGGCACCACGCTCGATCTCGATGACTTGCTCGAGTTGATCCTGGGGCGGCTGACCGATCTCCTGGAAGCGGATCGTTGCACGCTGTATCTGCTCGACCAAGCGAAGGCCGAGCTGGTTTCGCGCATCGTGATCGGCGAGCAAGTGCGCTCGATCCGCGTGCGCGTTGGTCATGGCATCGCGGGCACCGTCGCAAAGACGGGCAAGGCTATCCGCCTGAAGGACGCGTACACCGATCCGCGCTTCGAGCCCGAGTGGGATCTGTTCACGGGCTTCCGCACGAAGAGCATGCTCGCCGCGCCGCTCAAGAACCACATGGGTCGCACCATCGGCGTGATCCAGGTCCTCAACAAGACCACGGGCGAAGAGTTCACGGCGGAAGACGAGGCGATCCTGTCGGCGCTCAGCACGCAGGCGGCGGTGGCGATCGACAACTCGCGCCTGTTTCTGTCGCTGATCCAGAAGAACCACCAGCTGCTTTCGACCAAAGAGAAGCTCGAGCGGCGCGTGACCGACCTGCAGCTCTTGAACGAGCTCGAGCGCTCGATGGCGCGCGCCGAGTCGCTCGAAGACCTGGCGCGGGCCGCGCTGTCCTCGCTCTCCAAGGCCTGCCAGGCGCAGGGGGCTACCCTGCTGCTCGCCGAGGAAGACACCGGCGATCTGTTCCAGTACGTCTACGACTCCGAGCGCCCGGAGACGCTCGATCGCTTCGGCGTGAAGGCGGGCGAGGGGTTCCTCGCGCAGGCGCTCAGCACGGGCGACACGATCGAGCTGGTCGACGGTGCGCTCGATCCGCGGCACCACGAGCGCGTGGAGGGGCGCTTCCCGTTCCCGGTGCGCTCGTGCCTGGTGATGCCGCTCACGAGCGAGCAGGTGTTCGGCGCCATGGGCCTGTTCAGCAAGCGCGGCGGGCGCACCTTCGAGGAGGAAGATCGCTCGCTGATGGTGCTGGTCGGCGCCAACGTGTCGACCGCCGTGCGCCTGTTTCGCGCCAGCGTGCAGCGGGAGCGCGGGCAGCGGCTCGGCACGATCGGGCGCCTGCTCTCGCAGATCGTCCATGACTTCAAGACGCCGATGACGGTCATCAGCGGCCACGTGCAGATGATGACCACGGCAGACGATCCCGATGTGCGCGCCGAGCACGCGCGCGACGTGCTCCGGCAGCTCGAGCTGCTCACGGCGATGCAGCGCGAGGTTCTGGATTTCGCGCGCGGCGAGCGCCGCATCTTCGTGCGGCGCGTGTACCTCAACCATTTCTTCGAAGAGATCCGCAAGCAGATCGAGCAATACGCCGAAGGGCACCCGCTCCGGCTCGAGTTCGAGATCGACATGAAGGTCACCGCCCGCTTCGACGAGACGCGCGTCGCTCGCGCGGTGCAAAACCTCGCGCGCAACGCGGTGGAAGCCATGGGCAACAAGCCCGGCGTGCTGCGCGTCTACGCGCGCATGGACGGCGAAGACCTGCTGATCGGCGTCAGCGACAGCGGCCCCGGCATCCCGGAAGAGATCCAGGGGCGCATGTTCCAGAGCTTCGTCACCGCGGGCAAGCAGGGCGGCACGGGCCTGGGCCTCGCCATCGTGAAGAAGATCGTTCAGGAGCATAAAGGCAACGTCACCGTGCGTTCGACGCCGCAGGGGGCGACCTTCGAGCTGCGCTTGCCGCAGGGCGTGCAGATCCAATCCGCGCTCCCCGAGCGCGGAGCCGTGATGGACGAGCCATCGGTTTGACCGCGCTCGGGCGCCGTATTTTTGGTCAACGCAGCGTCACCCAGCGGGTCACGCTCTCCTATCTGGTAGTGACGTTCGCATTCTCGCTGGTCGCCGGCTGGAACGTGTTCGCGCTGCGCACCGCCACCCTGGAGGCCGAGCTCTTGCGCTCGGGTTACTTGCCGCTCGCGCTCGCGCTGCGCGACACCGTGCGCGATCAGGACATCTGGAGCACCCAGCTCAACCACGTCACCACCGCGGGGAATCCCGCCGTCACGCGCGTCTGGTTCGAGGGGGCGCTCGCCGTCGGAAGGCCGCGCTCGTTCAGCTTCGCGCGCGCCGCGCTGTCGAGGGCTTTCGGGGGCCAGAGCTCGGAGCTCTCGTCGCTCGGCGAGCGGCTGGCGAGCGAGGCCACCGACATCGAACGCTTCCTCACCGCTGACGGTGAGCTCATCGAGCGCCTCTTCGACGCGCTCTCGGCGCGTGACGGTGAGCGCGCCCAGGCGCTGCGGGATGAGCTGGTGCGGCGCGGGTACGAGGGGCGGCTGCGCCTGGCAGGTCTCGAGCGAGCCGTGAAGAGCAGCGTCGACGTGCTGCTGGACGACGCCCGCGCCCGCGAGCGGCTCGCCGCGCGTCTGCTCTTCGTCTCCGCCAGCTTCACCGTCGTGGTGGGGCTATTCGTGGCCTGGCACGCGCGCCGCCTGCTGGCGCCCCTGGCGCAGGTGACGGAGCGTGCCCGGGCGGTCTCGCGCGGCGACCTGACGCCGCATTCGGTCGTCGCGAAGAACGACGAGATCGGCGAGCTCGCGGTGACCTTCGAGAGCATGGTCTCCGCCATCGCTCGCGCCAACGCGGAGCTGCTCGCGAGCGAGCGCCTGGCCGCGATCGGCAAGATGGCCGCGCAGGTCACACACGAGGTGCGCAACCCGTTATCGTCGCTCGCCCTCAACGTCGAGCTGCTCGAGGAGGAGCTCGGCGAGCAGACGGGGGAACAGCGTGGCGAGGCGTCGCTGCTGCTCGAGTCTATCAAGCTCGAGGTGGACCGCCTGACGCAGCTGACGGAGAAGTACCTCTCGCTGGCGCGGCGCTCGCGCCCCGATTTTCAGGAAGAGGATCTCGGGCTGGTCGTGCGCGACGCGGTCTCCTCCAGCCAGGCCGAGCTGTCGCAGCACGCGATCCGTATCGAGCTGTCGATCGAGCCGCAGCTGCCCGCGCTAGCCCTCGACGAGACACAGATCCGCCAGGTGATGCTGAACCTGATCCGCAACGCGCGCGAAGCGATGGTGGGCGGCGGCGAGCTCAGCGTGGCAGTGCGGGGCCAGCGTCCGCTCGAGTCGGCTGATCCGCCCGAGATTCTCCAGATCTCGGTCGAGGACAGCGGCGGCGGAATGGACGACGAGACGCGCGGGCGGTTGTTTGAGCCGTTCTTCACCACCAAGCGGCACGGAAACGGGCTCGGGCTCGCCATCACGCAGGAGATCGTCGAGGCTCACGGCGGCACCATCCGCTGCGAGCGGCGTGAGCCGCGCGGCACGCGTTTCGTGATCGAGCTGCCGGTGCGTCCGGTCCTGCCGCGGGCTTCCGAGCCAGCCGAGCCGCCAGCTCACTCGCCGTCGATGCAGTCGTAGACCACTCGCCAGTTCTTGAGCACCGGCGCGGACAGCTCGTCCGTCGAGGGGGTGAGGTTTGCCGTCACACGCAGGTATTCTTGCGAGAACTGATCGAGCGTCGTCAGCTGGTCGTTGATGTTGGTGCCATCGTTCGTCCAGGTGGTGGTGCTCGGCGGCAGTGCCACACCGGCCGGGACAGCCACGGCCGTGGCCAGGTCGGTGGTGTTGTCGGCGGTGTAGGCGGTGAACGTGATGCTGGTCCCGGCGGGTAGATCGGCCTGCCACTCGAAGAACTGCCACACCGGGTGCTTGCCTTCCGTGCAGTCGCTCGCGAAGTCGCGCGTGAAAGTGCCCGGCTGGTACAGCATCAGCGTCGGCGGCACCTGGCAAGTGCCGTTGGCGCAGCGCGAGCCCGTAGCGAAGCCACAGCACTGGGCGTCGCTGAAGCACTGCGTGGCGGCGTTGTCAGCGATGCACGAGGAGGCGTCCGTCGGCACGCAGTGGCGCTTCGCCGGGTTCGCGATCGGCGTCTGCAGGCTGCACACGCTCTGCGTGGGGGCGTTGCAGCAGTCGAGGTCGCTCTCGCACTCGGTGGCCGTGCTGCGTGTCGACGCCGCCGTCTTGCACTTGTCGAGCACCCAGTAGGCTTTGGAGTTTCCGGCCAGGTACTCCTGCCCCGGCAGGTAGAATGCCGGTGCGCTCGGGTCGGTGTTCTCGGCCGGGTTCTCGCTGATGGCGGCTACCCAGATCTTCTTCGGCGTCGGCCCCTGCGAGCCGGCGAGCGCCTTGTAGCGCGGATCGCTCCACCACGGGTTCATGGTGGCGACGTTGCCGTACAGGCGCCGCGACGTGAACGCGACCCAGTAATAGCCACCGACCGGCTGTGGGTTGACGGTCGGCTCGTAGTTGAGCACGCCCTCGTTCGCCAGGGTGTGCTGGGTGGAGTCCAGCGTGGGGAGGATGACGGTGCCCGACGAGTTGCGGCCGTTTGCCGCGTCGAGCCGGCGCGCCGTGGGCGTACTGTCGAGCGAGGTCCACCACAGCTCGGCGCGCGTGCCATCGCTGCTGCACGCGTTGGTGGCGTGCTCGCAGCCGGCGCGCGTGCCGCCGAAGTCTTTGTTGTTCGCGCCCGAGACACGGCCGTTGTTGAACAGCTCCCTCTCGTACACCAGGCCCGTGTTGTTCGGCAGGAACGTCGGCCAGACGATCGTGCAGGGATCGCTCGTGGTCGAGCTATAGGTCCCGCTGCAGTTGGTGGTCTCCGTGACGAGGCGACGGAAGTTCGTGAACTGCTTCGTCGTCTTGTCGAAGTCCATCATGCCGAGCGAGCGCTTGTCACCGGTGTACGTGACGGCCGACGCGCCGCTACCGACCGTGACCGCCCCGGCGTAGTGGTTGAACGCGAGCTTGTTGCCCACGGGCGAGAACACGGGGGTCGCGGCGCGCAGTGTGGTGGGATATCCCGTCGTCGTCGGCGAGATGTCCTTGCCGAGCAGCGCGACCGAGGTATCGAGCGAGAACAGACGGTTCTGCTTGTCGGTGTTGGCCGAGCCCTCGAGGCCGCCCGGAGGGGTCGAGCCGGTGTGATCGGGGCCCGGGCCCGCGTTCGAGAACAGGAATGAGCCGTCGGGGTAGATCGCCGGCCAGGCGTAGAGGCCGCCGGCGACGGCGAACGTGCCGTTCGGTGCCACCATCTTGATGCCGCCGCTGGCCGCGTCGGTGCCGAGCCGGAAGAGCGAGGAGATGCGGTCGCCCTCGGTGCTGTGCAGGTTCGTGACGAGGCGGGTGCCATCGGCAGAGGCCGTGTGGCACACGCGGCAGCCGCCGCCGTCGTTGGATGAGGTGTATCCAGCGGTCACCGACGGATACGTCGCGCCTGGGCTGATCGAGAGCGTGGCCGCGCCGAACTTGCGATCCGCGCGGGCGTACTGCTGAGCCGAGCTGCCTTGATACGTGGAGCTGTAGTTGGCGACCAGGTTGGTGCCATACGACTGGTAGTACACCGTGCCCTTGAGCTGCCCGGTCGCGAACTTGATGGGCGTGACGAGCTCGGTGCCCATCCGCGTCAGCGGCACGCCGACGTGCGTGGTCAGTCGCTGGATGACGTACGCGCCCGTGCCGCCCTTGGCCACCTGCTCGAAGGTATCCCACACCGACTCGGGGATCGTCGCGCGTGGACCGGCCGCGAGCGGGACGGTGTTCGTCGGCGGGTTGAGCCAGATCGCTGAGTTGCCCGGCACCACCTGTGACCACTGGAACGACGGCGTTCCCGTGGCGGGGTAGCGCAGCGAGATCTTGACGGCCTGCGCCGCCAGGTTATTCGTGTCTTTCCACTGGATGAGCGGAGCGCCGAGGCCCAGCGGGAAGACCGTGTTGGCGTAGGGATACAACGCCGTGAGACCGGTGTCGTTGTAGGATGAGCTCGTCGCCTGGAACAGGCTCCAGAGCGTGCTCGAGATCGCCGAGGTGTCGATCACGTTCAGCGTGACGGTGAGCGTGACGGTGGCGCTCAAAGAGCCGGCGTACGCGGTGACCTTGATCGGGCCGGCGAGGGCGCTCACCAGGTTGACCAGGCCCGTCGTCGAGATCGTGGCGACATCGAAGCGATCGATCGCCCACAACACCTCGAGCTGGCCGGGGTAACAGCCGGGCGGGCTCACGGCGGCGCTGAACTGGAGGCTGCTCGGCGCGAGCGGCGCGAGCTGGGTGAGGTTCAGCGTGGTGTTGCCCGGAGTGATCGTCAGCGCCGTGCAGACCGCGCCCACGGAGCCTCCCTCGACTTGCTTCAAGGTGACCCCGTCGTTGACGACTTGCACGTCGTCAGCCGGATCGACAACGAGCCCCGTCGCGTTGTCCTCGACCTGATTGCAGTAAGGGTTGCAGATATCGGCGGCGCCGCAGGCCTGGCTCTGACCAAGCGCCAGGAGCCGGCTCGCGCCGGGTGCCGCAACGCGCTGGACGCGCGTGCCGACGCACTCGCTCCAAGTGCCCGTCGTGCAGGTCATGCTACCTTGCATGCAATAGTAGTAGCTGCCGACTCGCTGCTGGATTTGCCCGCACGGGGCGGTCGTGCCTTCTTCGGTGCAGGCGCAACCAGGCTTCGGGAACGCGCCGCACGCTGCGGGCGGACGCCAGATCGTTCCGCCGTCCCCGCTCGGATATTCGTCCAGCGGCGCGGGGGGAGCAGAGTCGCCCTCCTGACATCCGAGCAGGACGAGCAAAGCGAAGATGAGACGACGTGCGCTCGAGTGAGAGACAGAGAACGGGGACACGGCTTTACGCTCGTGAACGGCATGCGCAGAAATTAACGAAGCGAATTGCCGCGACAGCCCAACCCCGAACGAAGGGTGGCGGCAGATCCCGGTTTGGAACCTACCGCCGTGTCGGTCTCCGCAGCCTCGAGCGGAACTCCCTTCCGGAGCGAGGCGCTCGAGCGACCACCGTCCGGCGGCGGTGCTGGCAAACACACACGAGTTTCGGGACGGTGTCTGTTCCGCCCCGTGTGCGGAGGGTGCGGCGTCAGGGAGGGACCAACCCGCGACGGTCGCCGCGACCGAGACTCGATGCACCAGGCGCGAGCCCACCTTGACCCCCAAGCGCAGGCCGTGTTAAGCGCGCCGCGGTCAGGTGGTCGCGGCGATTACCTCGGGCGCTGGAGTCTACGTGTGCGCGGGGCGACGCCATGCCGCTCGTCGCTCGTGCCCACACACCTCGATAAGATCGGTGTCGCGTGCCGGCTCCACTGGGAAGCACGGCAGTCTCGAGCGGGTGCCGGCGGCCCCGCACCGAGGGGCAACGTGGACGGGCGGCCTGCGTGCGCGCGGGTCCTCGGCCGCACACGCACCGCGCAAGAATGTGTCCGGGAGACGGGCGATCAGGAGTGCAGCAAAACTGGAAAGGCGTGGCCGGCTTCGCGACGCTCGGGCTCGAGTTTGCGCTCAGCGTGCTCGTCGGGCTGTTCGGTGGGCGCTGGTTGGACGGAAAACTCGAGACGGCGCCCTGGCTAGCGCTCGTGGGTTTTGGCTTTGGCGTTGCAGCGGGCGCCCGAGCGATATACCGAGCAGCCCGAGCCGCGAACCGCGAAGCGGAACGGGAAGGCAACGAAGAGCGCGAACGGCGGCAACGATACCACGATGACGATCCCCAGTTGTGACCCGACGCAGATTCGCCCGCCGGAGCGTGGCGCGCTGCCGTGCGACCAGCCCGGCAGCGATGCGGCTGGTAGCGCTCTCTCGAGCGGTGCTCCGGGAGAGGCGGCCGTCTCGCGGCGCGCCGAGCCGGTACGAGCGCTCGAAGTGAAAGCACCTGTGGAGGGGGGCCGTGTCGAGCAGGGCCGTGTCGAGCAGGGCCGTGTCGAGCATCGAGCCACATCGGCGGGCCAGGCCCGAACCCGGCTGGTGTTGCACTTCGGCGTGGTGCTGGTCGTCGTGAGCGCGCTGGCGTCCATGGTGGGCGGCGCCCGCCCGGCGCTGTCGGCTGCGATCGGCGTGGTGCTCGCCGGGGTCAACCTGCTGTTGATGCAAAAGATCACCAGCGCGATGACGGGCGCGGATGGCGCCGGCGCCGCATGGGGCCTCGCGTTGCCTTTCAAACTGGTCGCGTTGGTCGGGGTTGCCTACGCGCTGGTGCGTGGTGGGGTCGCCCAGCCGGTGCCGCTGGCGATGGGCTTTGCGCTCCTGCCTCTGACTGGCGTATTCCTCCCGCGTCCGACTAGTGTCCCCCCCCTCGACTCCGGCCGGCAGACGCGGCGCGCTTCCACTCACCCCCGCCACCGGCGCGACACCGCTCTTTCCCCCAGCAGCGAAACGTCGCGGCGCGGCGAGCCAGCTTCCTGACTTTCACCGCGGGGCGACCCGCACCACGAGATAAAGTGCCCGAGCATACCAGTTTTCTGACTCTGCTCTTGGCTCACGCCAAGGAGACGCTGGCTCACAACGTCGGTTTTCTCGGCGAGACTTTCGTCGAGGGCCGCCCGCCCACGTGGCAGAGCGCCGAACCGATCATCGCCGCCGTGATCGTGGCACTGGCGCTGATCGTGATCGGACTGATCGCGCGTGCGGGTTTCGGCAAGAGCGACGATCGCGTCGTGCCCGAGGCGCGCCTCTCGCTACTCACTTTCGTCGAGCTCTTCCTCGGCTACTTCTACGATCTGGCCAAGAGCATCCTGGGCCCGGAGCGCGCCAAGAAGTATTTCCCCGTGATCGGCACGTCCGCGTGCTTCGTCTTCCTGTGCAACGCGCTCGCCATGGTGCCGGGGTCACCGGTCCCCACCACCAGCCTGGGCATCACTCTCGGCTGCGGGCTGGTCGTGTTCATTCTCTTCAACATCTACGGCCTCAAGGAGAACGGGATGGCTTACATCAAGCATCTCGCCGGGCCGGCGTGGTATCTCGCTCCGCTCATGTTCGTGATCGAGACGATCTCGCTCATCGTGCGGCCGTTCACCTTGGCGCTCCGGTTGATGCTCAACATGGCGGTGGATCATCTCATCGTCGGCATCTTCGCCGGCCTCGTCGCTATCCTGATTCCCCTGCCGTTCATGGCCCTCGGCGTGTTGGTTCTGATCGTGCAGACGCTAGTTTTTACGATGCTGACAACCGTGTACATTGGCCTCGCCACCGAGCACGAGGCGCACTGATTCAGTAGCGCGCGGGCCCAGCCCGCTCGTGTCATCGTAGCGCGGGCGCCCCAGCCCGCTCGTTTTCACTAAGGTGCGGGCGCCCCAGCCCGCTAGGCACGCCGGGTGGTACCGGTCTCATCAATAAGGAGCTTGAAGTCATGTTCACCAAGAACAAGCGGGTGCTCGCGAGCCTCGCGGCGGTCTCTAGCGTCGGCCTCGTGCCGAGCAGCGCGTTTGCCCAGGTGGCAGGCAGCGCCGCCAACACGTTCGACATGCAGGCTGCGGCCACCATCGGAGCGAGCCTCGCCATTGGCTTGGCGGTGCTCGGTGGTGCGCTCGGCCAGGGCAAGGCGGCCGCCGCTGCCCTCGAGGGTATCAGCCGCAATCCGGGCGCCACGGCCCGCATTCAGACGCCGATGATCATCGGTCTGGCACTGATCGAGTCGCTCGTGCTGTTTGCGTTCGCGGTCGCGTTCTTGCTGCAAAGCAAGGCCGGCTGATTTTTGGAGAGCGCGCGGGGGCCCCAACCCGCGCGATTTCCCAAAGAGCGCGCGGGAGCCCCAACCCGCGCGATTTGCCAAAGAGCGCGCGGGAGCCCCAACCCGCGCGATTTCCCAAAGAGCGCGCGGGAGCCCCAACCCGCGCGATTTCCCAGCCAGTCGAGACCGAGCCGGGCCGGCTCGGTCCTACGGTTGCCGTCGCCCGCTGCCATTCGGCGCGAGCGCGGCAACCCAGACCGGTGAACCATCAACGTTTGCGGCGTACACTGCGGTAGGCGTCGGCCACCCAGTGGATGGAGATCCCGGCGAGCGCCAGGCACAACAGCAGCGTTCCCAGCTGGTGGTGACCCTGAATCAAGAGGGCGGAGCCAGCGAGCAGGCACGCGCTCGTGATGAGTGCCGAGAAGACTCGCCGCCCGAGCCTATCCGAGGCGTCGCGGGCCTCCGTGTCGGTGACCCGCACCGCGAGGCGCCCCATGCGCAGGTCCTCCAGCACCTCTTGCAGCTGTTCTGGCAACTGGCTGGTGGCGCCGCTCAAGCGCTCCACGCGCCGCAGGAGCTCGTTGCCGATGCGCTGCGGTGAGTAGCGTTTGCGCAGCAGGTCGAGAAAGAGCGGCCGCGACTCCTCGATGATGTCGAAGTCGGGGGCGATCTCCTTGCCCACACCCTCGATGGTGATGAGCGCCTTGCCCACCAGCACGAAGTCGGGCGGCACCTCCAGCCCGTAGCGGGTGGCGGTGCCGATCAGATCGCTGATCATCGCCGAGAGATCGATGTCGCGCAGGTTGCGGCGCAGATACTTCTCGGCGAGCAGCGCCACGTTCGCGCGGAACGCCCGCATCTCGACCTTCTTCGTCGGCGTGGCGAGCGCATACATCGCGTCAGCGACCGCGTCATAGTCTTCGCGGGCGGCCGCCACCATCAAGTCTACCGTGAGGTCGCGCATGCGCGGCCCGAGGCGGCCGACCATGCCGAGGTCGATCAGCGCATATTCGGGCCGGGCGACGCTGCCGAGCACGAGCACGTTGCCCGGGTGCGGATCGGCGTGGAAGAAGCCATCCTCGAAGATTTGCTTCACCACGATATGCATCGCCAGGCGCGCCAGGTCGCGCCCGCGGAAGCCCTTGGTGACGGCGTCGTATATCTTGAGGCCGTCGAGGAACTCGAGGGTGAGCACGTGCTTGCTCGAAGCGTCTGCGTAGACGACTGGGAAGCGCGCGCCGGGAAAATCGCGGAAGTTGCTCCGGAAGCGCTCGGCGTTCTCCTTCTCGGTGGTGAAGTCGAGCTCGCTCTGCATCGCCCGGTCGAACTCCTGCACCAGCCCCACGGGCGAATAGCTGCGGCTCTCGGGGATGGCGCGCTCCAGCAGCGCGGCGAAGGTGTGCAAGAGGTCGAGGTCGCTCGCGATCGTCTCCGCGATGTCGGGTCGCTGCACCTTCACCACGACCTGCTCGATGCCCGTCGGCGTGCGCAGCGTCGCGCGGTGCACTTGCGCGACGCTGGCCGCGGCCAGCGGCGTGTCGTCGAACGACTCGTACAGCTCGTTGACAGGCGCCCCCAGCGAGTTCTCGATGCGCTGCCGGATGGCTTCTGCCGATACGGGAGGCACGTCGTCGAGCAGCTTCTTCAGCTCGCTCACGACCTCTGCTGGCAGCACGTCGCTGCGCGTGGAGGCGATCTGCCCGAGCTTGACGAAGGACGGCCCGAGATCCTCGAGCACGCTGCGAATGCGCGTGCCGATCGAGCCGGTGACGCGCGTCTCGCTGGCGGGGTCGTCCGGCGTCGCCTTGCGACTGCGCAGGCCCAGTCGCGCGACGATCTCGCCGAAGCCATGGCGCGCGAGCACCTTGGAGATGTCTCGCACCCGTCCAAGGTCTCGCGCTGCATGAACGATGGACACCATGGAAGTTCTCGTCGCCTCGCGTCAGCGGAGTTCACGGGAAGGCGGGAAGACCGGAAGGGAACGGATCATCAATCGCGACTTCCCGTCTCCCGGTTCAATCCCCTCTGGCCCCGGCAAGGGACGCTGCAAAGACCCAAAAAGCAATGAGCGGGCGCCGCCTCCGAGGTTGGGGGGGATGCGCCCGCTCCGATCGCAACGGCTCAGCGGCGATTAATGGTACGAGAAGCGCAGCTCGTGGTCGCACACGCGGAACGTGTCGCCCTCGCCGACGACCCGGCGCTGAATGCGCTGACCCGCGTACTCCACGCCGTTCGTAGAGCCCATATCCACGATGTAGTAGTACCCGTTCAGGTACTCGATCATCGCGTGCTGGCGCGACACGTTGGGGTCCTTGATGGTCAAGTCGCTCGACTGGCGGCCGCGGCCGATGATGAACCGGTCCTTCGTGACCGGGAAGCGCTCGCCCATGTAATAGATGTTCACGGTGGGGCGCACACCACCGGGCTGACCCTGCGGCGCCACGACGGGCGGGGCCTGGTTGTTGATGTAGTTGTTCTGCGGCGGCGCCGACGACGGCACGTAGTAACCAGGCTGCGCCTGCATTCCTGGCGACATTCCGGACGAAACTGCAGGGATCTGCCGGGTGGCGGGCGGCGGAGGCAGCGGAGCCGGCGGCGGCCTGCGGGCGATCTGCTGCGCCTGGGGCGGCATCTGCCCACCCGCTGGCGCGCGAGGCGGTGCACCATAATAGGGCGACGGCGCGGGACGACCGGGCTGCGGTACCGGGGGCAGGGGAGCACCCATGCCCGGAGGGCCCGCGGGAACGGGGGGCAACGGCGCCCGCATCGGCGTCGAAGGCCGAAGCGACGGCGGTAGAGAGCTCGATGTGGGACCGGGTGAGTGAGAATCCGCCCCCATGCTGTTGTAGCCCCGCTGCCGCGCGTATTGTTTCATCGCGTCGTTGAGCAGGTAGTCCACCGAACACTCGAGCTCGCGCGCCATTTGCTCGAAGCACGCCCAGAGCGCCTCTCGGCATTGGAAGGTTCGGGTGGTCTGTCTGTTGTCGGTCATGGTTCAAAACCTTGAAAACGGAGCTTCGAATTCGTCCGGCCCTGACACGCCGGAGTTGGGTTACCCGTGTTTCCGTGTTAGCGGGTTTCGACGCTGGCGGCGAATTAACTTTGCGGGAGTATGGGTGCCCGCGCGTTGAAAAACTGCGTTGCGCGGGGTGGGGTTGCCCGCGCACTGAAAAGTTTGCGGCCAGACCGCTGCTGACGCGCTCCAGCAGCGGAATGCGATAACCGCCTACCAGGTGTCGGTACGCCCTTCAACTGTCAAAGCGGCTCTCCGGGGCCCAGGCGCCGTCTACGCGCCGGCGCTCCGAACGGCCTTGCCCACGCGGGGTGCACACATCGTAGCTCATTCTCGCGTGGATGCCATTTTTCAGGTTAAAGGCCGAAAATCCGCATTTGGTGCGCTGCTTTCGCGTGCCGCGGCTCTCGGATCTGGGCCCATTGTGAGAGGCGTCAGTTCTTCGCCGTCTTGGTCGCCGAAGCGTCCCCCCTGGCGCGCTCGATGATGGCGGGTTTGACGCAGTACTGCACGAAGTCGCCGACGGTCTGCACGGTCTTCACCAGCTGCTGCCCCTCGCTCGTGATTTCGCAGCTCCACTCGCACCCCTCCGCGCCCTTCACACACTCCGGCACGCGCAGCGTGTCACGCGTCAGCGGCTCGAGCGTCTCGAGCTCGCTGGATGTGCCCTGATCGAGGTAATAACCGAGCGCCGTCAGCCGCACCGGCGCCGCTTGGCCCGCTGCGATGAACGGCGCCATCGCCTCACGGACGGGCGGCGCTCCCGGCAGCGCGGCGATCAGCTTGCCGTATCGGATCGGCTCCGTGATGGCCATCTCGCGCACGCTGCCGAGCTTGCCCATGAACTCGCTCAGGTGAGCGGCCTCGCTCATCTTCAGCACGAGCTCTGCAGCCACCCAGCGCACCTTCCAGTTCTTCTGAGCGAACAGCGCGTAGAGGGAGTCGACCACCTGCTTGCGGGGCAGCTCGCCCACGCGGCGGAAGGCCTGGTCGCGCACGGAGTCGGGCGTCTCGTCCGCGCCCGCGAGGGAGAGCAGACGCGCCACCTGGTCTGCGTTCTTGCGATCGACGTGGCCCTCCATGGCGGCCAGCGCCGCCTCGCGTCGCTTCTCCGCGTGCGATTTGTCGGCGGCGTATTCGAGGAGGTAGTCGACGGCGGGGGCTTGCCCCACGAGCTTCAGCGACGAGAACACCCGCAGCAGCTCTTCCTCCTGGAACTGCGCGAGCTGCGCGTCGAAGCGGGCTCCTTCGACTTTGTAGCCCGAGGCCTCGTTGGCTTGCTTCAACATCAGCGCCTTGCGCGTGAGCCACGCGCTCGAGTCGACCTCGCGCGCGACGGCGACCAGCCTCTGGCTGGCCTGCAGCTTGGTCGGCTCGTCGCCGAGATCGGCGACCAGCTGCGAGATGCTCCCGATCTTCTTCGCGTCGGGCGTGATCAGCTGTGGCAGCCGGCGCACGCCGTCAGCGCCCAGCTCGGTGAGCACCTGGCCCATGCCGTACGCCTGCGAGGAATCGTCCATGCGAGCCGAGAAATCGGCCATCACCCACTCGCCGAGCGCGCTCTTCAGCCGCGTGCGTTCGGCCTGGTTACCGATCAGCTCCTGCCCCGCGTTGGTCAAGAGCGCAAAGGCGGCGTCCTTGTAGGGAAAGGTCGTGTCCGGCTCGCGCGCGGCGCCGGGCGCTGGCTCCGGGGGCGGCGCTTTCTGGATCTCCTTCTCCAGCACCGGCACCATTCCAGCGACGATCTTGGCGCGGCTCGGCGCCTGCAGCGCGCCCAGCCCGGTGACGAGCTCGTCGATGCCCACGCGCCGCCCCGAGCGAGGCTTCATGCGCACCAGCGTCATGGCTGCCTCGATGCGCAGGTCCTCAGGGTATTTGTCGTGGGTCATGACCGCCACGATTTTTCGGGGCCCCTGCTGGGTGTTTGCCCAGCGGTGCACGTCGTCCACGTTCGTCCGGCAGGCCCCCACTCCCACCAAGCTTGCCGCGAGGGCCCAGCTACGGATATTGCGGTGGAGGCGTGCGTGATCTGTCATGCTCCGTTCCTCGAGGTCATCAGGCGCGACGGCCCCAGCCATTATTGCCGACTGTGTTGCCGGCGTCTGTGTCGCTGGCAGAGGTGGTCCGAGCGGATCATACGACTCGCGTCCGAAGGTGCTCAAGTTGTCAGGCATGCCCCGGCAAGGCCTGTGGCAATCCGCGTCGAGTCGCCGTAACTGCGCAGATTTGTCCCGTCTGAGTGGGCAGGTGTAGGTTAAGGGAACGAAAATGGGTGTACGGCTGTTCTCCCCGCGTGCCGGCACGCTCGACGGTGCGTCGAAGCGGCGTTCCGGCTTTCGTGCCGGTCGTGAGGCGGCAGCTGTTTTGCTGCTCGCGGCCGCCTGTTATTTGGCGCTGGCCCTGGCAACCCTCGAGCTCGAAGGGGGCGAGGGCAACTGGGTCGGGCCGGTGGGTGCGTGGCTCGCGGAGCTGCTCGCCGGGGGCTTCGGCGTCGTGGCCTGGCTGCTCCCGCTCGAGCTGGTGCTGATCGCGTCTCCTTTGCTCAGAAGCCAGGAGTTGCAGCCGCTCGGCATCCGGCTCGCCGGCGATCTGGCGCTCGGGATCATCGCCTCATCGATCGTGCATGTGGCGCTGCCGGAGGCCACGTTCGAGCGCACGTTGCCCGTGGGCGGCAACATCGGCCTGTTTTTCGGCGAGATCATGCGAGCGCTGTTCTCGACCCTCGGCTCATTTCTGGTCGGCGCGACCCTCTCCGTGCTGTTGCTCATCGCTCGCAGCGCCTTCTCGTTCATCGAGTGGTGTGAACGCGTGGCCGAGTTCGTTCGGAGGGTGCAACACGGGCTGGGGCGCTCGTGAGCCGCCTGCGGCGCGGGGTGGGGGGTAACGGGCGCGCACCTACGGGTGGGCAGCCCATCCTCGCCATGAAGGCCCTCGCGGGGCGTCCGGAAGACGGCTTCGGTGCCTGGCAGCCACGCGAGCGAACCGGAATTCCGCCGCTCGCCGTGTCTGCCACGCTGCGTCACGAGTTCGGCGCAGCGCGCGCCTTGCTCGATGCCGAAGACCATGCGCTGCACGAGGGGAACGGGCTCGCGGCCGAGCCCAGTCCGGCGCCGGCGAGCGTCGAGCCCAAGAAGAGCCGCAGCCGCGCCAAGCCCGCGCTCGAGCTGCTGGAGCAGTCGATGGTCGGGCCGAGCCCCCTGGCAGCGAGCGATGGGCCGACGAAGTCAGCGGCGTCGCGCGTTGCGGCCGCGGCTGCACGAACGGAGGCGGTGAGTCCCGTTCCGCCCGCGGTCGCAGCCGGCAAGACGGCGGGGCCCAAGATCGTCGACACGCGCCCGCACAGCAAGCAGCTGCGCACCGACGGCGCCGAGCCGGTGGCTGCGCCCGGCAAGTATGTGCCGCCCTCGCCCGAGCTGTTGCACCCGACTCCGGTCGACGTCACCCCCGTCGACCGCGAGCGCGTCCTCGAGCTCGCGCGGCGCCTCGAGAGCACGCTCGCAGACTACGGCGTCACCGGCAAGGTCGAGGAGATCCATCCTGGCCCGACCGTCACCACCTACGAGGTCGTGCCGACCGCGGGTACCAAGGTCAGCAAGGTGGCGGCCATGAGCGACGACCTGGCGCTCGGGTTGTCACGCAAGGTTCGCATCATCGCCCCCATCCCCGGCAAGGGGCGCATCGGCTTCGAGATCCCGAACGACGCGCGCATCCCCGTGAACCTGCGCGAGCTGATCGAAGATCAGCGCTTCGAAAAGCTCGCGGAGCGTGCGCCGCTGCCGGTCGTGATGGGGCGCGACATCGTGGGCGGCCCGTTCTACGCCGATCTCGCGGCGATGCCGCACGTGATCGTCGCCGGCGCCACCGGCGCGGGCAAGAGCGTCGGCGTCAACGTGATGCTCTGCAGCTTGCTCTTCCGTCGCTCCCCCGAAGAGCTGCGCATGCTCATGATCGACCCCAAGGTGGTCGAGCTGGCTCCGTTCGACGGCATACCGCACATGCTGCTCCCGGTCGTGACCGACATGAAGCAAGCGGCCAAGGCGCTCAAGTGGGCGGTCGACGAGATGGAGCGCCGCTATCAAGCTTTTGCCGCCGCCGGCACCAAGAACATCGACACCTACAATCGGTGGGTCGCGCGCATCCACAGCGGCGAGCTCCCTCCACCCGATCCCGTCGAAATGGACCTGTTGACCGGAATGGGAATGGCGGGCAACCCCATCAACGACGAGGCGGCGGCGGAGGCGCGCAACCTTCCGGCCCGCTTGCCGTACATCGTCATCGTGGTCGACGAGTTTGCCGACTTGATGATGCAGCAGGGCAAGGAGGTCGAAGCGTCCGTGGCCCGGCTCGCTCAGAAAGCGCGCGCCGCCGGCATGCACGTCGTGCTCGCCACCCAGCGCCCGAGCGTGGACGTCATCACGGGCATGATCAAGGCGAACTTCCCGACGCGCGTCGCGTTCCGCGTCGCCCAGAAGGTCGACAGCCGCACCATCCTCGACGAGCAGGGCGCCGAGCTGTTGCTCGGCAAGGGAGACATGCTCGCGAAGATGAACGGCTCCAACGAGACGCTCCGTGTCCAGTGCCCCTTCATCAGTGAGGAAGAGGTCAGCGCGATCACGGATCACCTGCGCAAGCAGGGCACGCCCGTTTACCACGATGACATCCTGCGCGCCGACGACGATGACGAGGAGGCCTCGGCCGAGGACGAACCGCTCGATCCACGCTTTGACGAGGCGGTGCGAATCGTTGCAGAGACGCAACGGTGCTCCACCTCGTGGCTTCAACGCAAGCTCGGAATCGGCTACAACCGGGCCGCCAAGATCGTCGAGATGATGGAGCACCAGGGCATGGTGGGGCCGCCGAACGGGTCCAAGGAGCGCGAGATATGCATCCAGCCGCATTGACGAGCCGACGTGGCGTTCGTCCGTCCGGAGCATGCGCGCGAGCCTTTCGCCGGCGAGCTGGCTGGAATGAGTAATCGTTTGTCCTCCGTGTTCCCGCGTCCCGCGGCGAGCGACGCCGACGACGTGGTATGGACGCTGCAAACCGCGGCCGTGCAGTGGCAACGCGGTCTGCGCGCCGACGCCATCGTGTGGGTGCGCAAGGCCGCCGATACCGCCACGCAGCTCGGGCACGATGTCCGCGCCGACGAGCTACGCAACCACGCGGCGCGGCTCGCCGAGTTTCTCTGGACCGATCCGGAAGAGACGATTCAAGACGCCCCTGTCGTGCATGCTCCGCACCGCCCAGGCGCGCGCCGTGCGTCCGCCGATGAAGCGGAAGAGATCCTCGAGCTCGAAGAGCTGGACGCCGAAGAGCTCGAGTTCACCGAGAACGACCTGCCGACCCCCGACGACGCGGTCGCCGATATCTCCGAGGAAGATCTCACCTACTACCGCGAGGGCGGCGAGGGCTCCGAGCCCACGCACGTGCTCCCCGACGACCTCGATCTGCGCAGCGACTCGGAGCTGCCGGGCGCGGCTCACGACGCGCTCGACACGCTGACGAACGAGGTGAACCCCGACGCGTACCTGAGCATCTCGCCCGAGCCCGACGAAGAGAGCGACTCATACCTGAGCATCTCGCCCGAGCCCGAAGCCGACGGTGACACCGAGACGGATGCCGACGCCGAAGCGGGCGACACCACGCGTCCCGCGCGCCGAACCAATGGCGCGAGCTCGTACGGCCCGCCCTCGAGCGAAGGGCCCACGCGCCGGCGCGCCGATCGATCGTCCCTGCCGGCACGCTCGGTGCGCTCTGACCCGACCGAGATCACCGCGCGTCCGCTGCTCTCGGATCCGACGGAGATCATGGGGCGCCCGATGCGCTCCGAGCCGACGGAGATCATGGCGCGTCCGCTCCGGTCTGACCCTGCCGATGGCGTGCGCTCGCCGACGCTGCCTTCACCGGTGGCGAGCCACGTGCCGCGAACCCGGCTCGCCCCGAGCGACGGCGTCTCGATCCGTGCCGCGTCGCCGGCAGCGTCACCCGCCGCGCCGCCAGGCCCCACGCTGGAGGAGCTGGCGCGCTTGCTCGCTCCGCACTCGTCGATGGCGCGCGGCTCGACCTCGCCCATCGCCTCTCAGACCTCGCCGGCGCCGGCGCCCGTCGCCAGCCCGCCGCCTGCGAGCGAAGTGGGCCAGCCGCCGTCCGTCGATGGTCTCGAGTTCGAGTCGGTCGAGGCCCTGGCAGATTTGCCGGAAGAGGCGCAAGCAGCGCTCGCCAGCACCGGTCAGTTGCTCACGCTCGCGTCGGGGCAAGAAGTGGTGCTGCGCGAAGGGGCCGCGTTGATCACGCGCGGAACGGTGCACGTCACGCTCACTTATTCCGACGTCAGCGCGGCGCGCGTCGGCGCGGGCGCCGTCGTGGCCGCGCGCGGCTCCGTGGAAGCCGGCCCACTACGCCTGATCGCCGATTCCTCGCAGACGCACATCGTGACGTGGTCGGAGGAGAAGTTGATGCAGGCGATGCGCGACTGCCCGTGGGTCGTCGACGATCTGCGCCTGCTCGCCGATCGCTTCCAGGCGCACGCCAGCGCGGGGCTCGGTCCGCTCGGCGAACGGCTCGACGACGCCCTGCGCGCGGCCGTCTATGAGCGGCTGCAGGTGCGCGTGCTCTCGCCCCAGGAGTTCGTGGCCGAGCGCGGCAAGCCGCTCAAGGGGCTGTTCGTCGTCGCCGTCGGCGAGCTCGAGGTCTCCTCCGACGCCAGCCACCGCCCGATCCGCGCCGGCGAGTTCCTGTTTCCGAGCTGCGTGATCGGCGCCGAGCCCGCCCCGCACGACGTGAAGGCGGGACCCAAGGGCGGCCTCGTGCTCTTCGCGACACGACCGGTGGCGCATGAGCTCATGATGAGCGTCCCTCCATTGCTGGAGATCCTGGCGAGCTGAGGGCGGAAACGCTCTTTCCCTCGGCCCCTGCTCTGATGCCTCCACCCGCCGCTCCTCGCGCAGCGCTGCGGCGCGGCGACCTCCTCCAACTCGCGTCCTCGCCGCAGCGGCTGCGGGCGCTCGGGAGGAGGTGAAAAAGGCCACCCCAGTCATCGCCGCCGAGGGACTTACCGGGGCGATCCCAAAACCCTAGGCTCCCTGGCGCCTAGGCTCCTTGGCCCTATCCTTCAATCGCCCAGAGCAACCGGTGGTTCCCCTGCGCTCCCGCGAACCTCAGCCCCAGCCAGCGGGCGCGGTCGGCGATGGTCTTTCGCCCGTCGAGCGTGAGCACCGGGAATCGGATGCGGTGGGTGATGCGCCAGGGCGTCGTGTACGGGAAATACGTGAGCTCGATCGCGCCGGGGCGCTTGATGCGCTCGATCTCGCTGGGGGCCGTCTCGTTGCCGAGATCGTCGATCAGGCGCACGATCCAGGCCGGGTTCTGCGTCGTCAGGTCAGCCCAGCGCGTGCGCTGAGCGTAGATGGCGACGTAGAACTGGTGGTACTGCTCCGTCTCCGCCAGCGAGCGCTCGAGCAGCGCGTGCCGCTGGTCCACCGTGAGGCGATAGTCTTCCGCGTAGCGCACGACGTAAGCCCAGCGGAAATCCCACGACTCGTAGGTGGCGGTGGCGGTCAGGAAATTGTCGAGCGCGCTCAGCGAAATCAGGCTCTCGGTGCGCGTCCAGCGCCGCAGCACCGAATCGTAGTCGTCGGCGACGTACTCCCGAGGCCCGGCGACCATCTGCACGGTCTGTGGCGCGCACGCCCAGGCCCCGAGCAAGCACGCGCCGAGCGCGGAGCGCCGCCCGATCCGGGGCGTCTGAGAGAGGGGAGGGGGCGAAGAATCCCAGCGGGGCGGCACGGCCCCGAGCTTAACCGCTATTCACCGCGGATGTCGAAGACACTGACGACCACCATCAGCGCCAGGAACATGAGCAGGCCGATGGCGTGGATATGTGCCTCGATGCGCGCGTTCGGTTTGCGCCGCGCCACGCCCTCGTAGAGGAGGAACATCAGCCGCCCGCCGTCGAGCGCCGGGATGGGCAGCAGGTTGAAACCGCCGAGGTAGGCGCTGAGCATGGCCAGGATGTACAGGTAGTCGTCGAGCCCGCGGTGGGCGGCCTTGCCGATTTCCTTGCTGATTCCCACAGGGCCGGTGAGCGAGGCCTTCTCTTTGCCCGTCACGATGCGGCCGAGCCCGACCACGAGGCGGTACACGACCTCGGCAGGACGTGCCACGGACATGGCGACCGCCTCACCGACCTCGACCGGAACCCGCTTGGTCGACGCCGGAGCGACACCGATGAGGCCCCCGCCGTTCTCGCCCTTCGCCTCGGGGGTGACCTGCAACACGACGGGCTTGCCGTCACGCATCACCTCGACGTCGAGCTTCTGCCCGGGGCTCATCAGGATGATCTGGCGCATCTGTTCGAACGTGGCGATGCGCGCGTCACCGATGCGCACGATCTCGTCACCGTTCTTCATCTGGCCCTGCTCGGCCGCGCCGCCCTCGATCAGCTCGACGATGGTGGTCGGCACGTGCTGGCCGCCGATCATCAAAGCCCCGAAGAACAGGACCGACGCGAACAGATAGTTCGCCATCGGCCCCGCGATGACCGTCAGGATGCGGGCCGTCAGCGTCGCGTTGGCGTAGCTGCCTCGATCGTCTGGATCAGCGTCCTCGAACGGGTTCATCCCCGCGATCTGCACGTAGGCGAGGAACGGGATGAGCGCGACCTGGTACACCGTGTCGCTGCCACGCGGCTGATGTCGCCAAATGGCGGGCCCGAACCCGATGCTGAAGCGCAGCACGCGCATGCGGAACGCTCGCGCCACCAGGTGGTGCCCCGTCTCGTGGACGATCATGAGTAGGGCGAGCCCGAAAACCGCGGCCAGGATTCCGATCAAACTCATCGATGGTTCGTTGGTTATAATGTCCGGGGCCGACCCCTGCCACGTCCAAGGCCTCCGCCTGCGGGCGCGGCCCGCGGGACGGCGCGCTTTCGCGAGCCGCGCGCGCCCCACTCTCGGTAGGGTCGAAGCGTGCGTGCCCGAGAGGGGTGAGCACTCCTCTGACGCGCTGAAGCGACGGCTATTCCCCGAGCGTTTTTTTCTCCCGAGCGGCTTTCGCCCCATGGCTGTCGGCCGTCCTCTGCTTGCCCGGTGACGCTCGCACTGCTAGCGTCCGCGCCACGTTTTTCTGCCTTTGGCCTGTTGGGGGCTTCCTCTCGGGAGCCATGATGAAGAGGAGTGGACCGGTCGAGCGACTGACCCCCTCTGGGGCTCTCGAATCGGGCGTTCCTCGCCGGCTCGGGCAGAGCGAGTTCCCACGCGGACGGCGCGAGCCCGGCCTCCCGCCTCCGCTGAGCCAGCAACTTCTTCAGAAGCACGGAGCCAGGTAATTTTTCATGAGCCAGTCGACTCCACCCGAAGGCGTGGCCGAAGCCAACCTCAACATCGAGGGCGGCGCTGCCATCCTCGCTCCCGTCACCGCCTTCCCCGGCGGCATTCCCCAAGGGGCCCTGGTGCTCCTGCCCATCAAGAAGCCGACGGACGAGTTGATCGAGAAGCTCCAGCAGGGGCCCGTGCTGCTGCAGCCCGAGCAGATGTGGAAGCTCTTGGGCTTCAACGGTCCTGCCGTGCAGATTCAAGACTCTCAGGGGCGGCCGATCACGGTCGGGCTCGACGATCTCCTGGCCAGCCTCGAGAAGCACTACAACGAGAGCCCGGATGACCTGAATCGCGGGCGGCTCTTCGCGCAAGAGCTGATGAAGTACCGCCGGCACGAGCACGCCGAGAAGGTGCTGGCGAAGGTCGTCGCCTCGGGCGGCACCGGGCAGGACTGGCTCGGCCTCGGTGTTGCACAGATCGCGAACGAGAAGTTCGACAAGGCCGAGAGCACGCTGAAGGGCGCTCAGAACTTGATGCCGGACAACCCGTTCCCGTCGCTGCACCTCGCCAAGGTGTATCGCTCCAAGGAAAACTCCGCGCTCGAGCGCCAGATGGCGGAGAAGGCCATCAGCATCGATCCGAACTGTGTGGAGGCCTGGGCCTACTACTTCGCGCGCGCCCGGGAGACCGAGGGCGACGCCGCGGCAGAGAACCTCGTGAAGACGCTGAGCGACGCCGAGCCCAACAAGCGCTCGGCGGCGCCGTTCGTCGCCGTGCAGGGCGTCTACGCCGCACAAGAGGCGACGCGCCCTCAGGCGCTCGACTGGGCCAAGCGTGGCGTCGAGCGCAACCCCGATGACGCCCTGGCGCTGATCAGCCTGTCGGCGCTGCACGGTCAGGCGCGAGATTTCCGCGCCATCATCGATCTGCTCAGCAAGCACGAGCCCAAGATGATGCGCGACGTGCGCCTCGCGAATAACTACTTCGAGGCCCTGTTCCAGGCGCGCGACATGGAGAAGGTGACGAAGCTGCTCAACGCGCTGGCGGGCTCGCCCGATCGGCAGGTGAAGCAGTTCGCGGTCGAGCGCTCGCGCATGGTCGCTCAATACTTTCAGCAGCAGCAGCAGGCGCTCAAGGGCGTCGCCGCCGGCGCTGCTGCGACTCCCGCCGCCGGGGCCCGTGCCCCGCGCCCGGCGGCCCCGCGCACCTGAGCTTCGCTAACTGGCTTCGGCCAGACTCGAGCAGGAAGGCGGGAAGACGAGAAGAATCGATGGAGTTTGCTTCCTCAAACCCCATCGATCTCCCTATTTGCTTCCCGCCTTTTCGCCTTCGGGTGATCCCATTTCTTGGCCCGTGCGCCCGGGGGCGTGGACACTCGGGGCCGTGCAAATCGGCGACAAGATTGCGGGCCGCTATCGCTTGCTCCGACGCCTCGCGAACGGCGGAATGGGCGAAGTCTGGGCGGCGAGCAACGAGCTGACGAACCGCGATTTCGCGATCAAGTTCCTGCTCAAGGAGTTCGCCAGCAACGACGAGGCATATAACCGCTTCGTGAGGGAGGCGGAGACCACCGGCAAGCTCCAGCACCCCAGCATCGTCGACGTGTTCGACGTCGCGCAGACGGTCGACGGGCGGCCGTTCATCGTCATGGAGCTCCTGGTCGGCGAGGGCCTCAACGACCGCCTGACGCGCGAGGGGCGCCTGTCGTCTCTGCAGGTGGCGGCGTATTTCTCTCAGATCGCGATGGCGCTCGACCTCGCGCACCGCGCCGGCGTCATCCACCGCGATCTTTCGTCGTCCAACATATTCCTGGCGCGCGCCCGCGAGCACAACGGCGTCTGCCCCAAGATCCTCGATTTTGGCGTGAGCAAGCACCTGGGCGCCAGCGACCGCAGCTTCCAGACCTGCCACGGCGCCGTGCTCGGCAATCCGCTTTACATGAGCCCGGAGCAGGCGCGCGGCGCCGAGCAGGTCGACGCGCGAACCGACGTCTGGTCGATGGGCGTGCTCATGTATCAGTGCCTCACCGGCGCCTTGCCGTTCTCCTCGCGCAACTACAACGCGCTGATGGTGGAGATCATGACGCAGGCGCACCGCCCCGTGAGCGAGGCGCCCGGCGTCGATCGCGCCCTGGCGGTGATCGTGGAGGGCTGCCTGGTCAAAGATCGCGAGCACCGCATCGCGTCCGCGAGCGAGCTCGCCGAGCGGCTCGCGGGGGTCGCCCGCCGGCTCGGGCGAGCCGAGGATGCCTCGATGGAAGGGCCGCGCCGGCGCTCGACCGATCGCCTGCCGCCCATCCGTGGCGTGGTCGGCGCGTTCGAGCGGCCGTCGAATGCGCAGCTCGGCCGCGCGCGCGCGAAGTCGATGAGCCCCCGACGCGTCGCTTCTTTTGCCGGTCTCGTTGGCTTGCTCGTGGGGGCCGCTGGCGTCTACGCGCTCGTCACGTGGCGATCGGGTGGGGAAGATGCCGCCGTGCGTGACTCGACATCCGCGACCTCGCCTCGATCGGCAGAGACGAAGAGCGGCTCCGCTCCCGTCGCGCAGCGAACGAAGAACCCCGCCCGCTGAAATCGCGAGGCGAGCGCAGCATCGCGATTACGCCGCCGGCTGACCGAGCAGGTGGTGCGCCGCGCTACCTTTGGGCCTGGTGGCTCGGCGTTCGATTTGCTTGGATGACCTGCTCCGCATGCAGAGCGAGTTAACCCGACACATCGACTGGGCCGCGCTGGGCCGCCTGCGCCTCTCGGCGCGGCGGATCGCGGAGGGGGCATGGGTTGGCTTGCACCCGAGCCATCGCCGCGGCGCGGGCCTCGAGTTCGCGGGCCATCGCAGCTACGTTCCCGGCGACGACTTGCGCTGGCTCGATCAGCGCGCGCTGCTCAGACACCAGCGCCTGCTGATCAAGCAGTTCGAGACGGAGACGGAGCGCACGCTGCGGCTGGTGGTCGACGCCACCGCGTCGATGGCGTTCCGCAGCGACTCTCGCTACCTGCGCAAGCTCGACATGGCGGCGCTGCTCGCCGCGGCGCTCACGCGCATCGCGGTGCGCTCCGGCGACCGCTCCGGGCTCGACTTCATCGGCGGCGTCGATGCGTCGCCGCTGCCGGTGTCGGGCGGCATGCCGGCGTTCGAGCGCGCGCTGATCGAGCTGACCCGGCTCGAGCCGGGCGGTCACGTCGGCGCCAGCCGGCCCGAGCTCGAGCGCGCCCTCGGCGCGGTCACCCAGCGGGCCCCCCGCGGCACCTTGTTCGTCGTGCTGAGCGACCTGTTCGAGCTGGGCGATGCGGCGCCCGAGGTGTTCGGCGCGCTCGGCACCGCGGGGCGCCAATCGATCCTGGTACAGATCCTCGACCCGCTCGAGGCATCATTCGAGCTGGAAGGGCCGGTGCGGCTCAAGGCGAGCGAGGGTGCGCTGGAGGTGGAGACCAACGCCAGCTTGGCTCGCGCCGGTTACCTCGAGGCGCTCTCCACGCTGCAGGAGCGCTTTCGAGACGGGGTGCGAGCTCACGGCGGCGAGCTCGTCGTGTGCCGCACCGACGACGACGCCGTGGACGTCGTGCGGTCCATCTTGCGAGCCGCGGAAGGACGTCGACAATGAGCTTCCTCGTGGCCGCCGCCCTGGCCGTGGGCGTGTTCGTGCTGGCGCCTCTGGTCGCACACTTCCTGCGCCGGGGCCGCACGCCCGAGCGCCTGTTCCCGCCCGCCGCGCTGGTGTCGCGGCTCGAGGCCCACTCGAAAGAGCGCTCCAGGCTGGAAGATCGCAGCCTGATGTCGCTGCGCATGGTGATGGTGGTGGTGCTGGCGTTGCTCGGCGCGACGCCGCTCGTCCAGTGCTCGCGCCTCTCGGTCGATCGCCCCCACGGCGCCTCGGTCGCGCTCGCGCTCGTGATGGATGACTCCCACAGCATGCGCGCCCGCGATCCGAGCGGAGAGTCGCGCTGGGAGCGCGCTCGGCAGGGCGCGCGCCAGCTCTTGCGTTCGGTTCGCGACGGCGACTCCGTCGCGATCGTTCTGGCGGGCAAGCCCGCGCGCCTGGCGCTCAGCGCGACCACCGATCTGGGGGCCGCGCGGGCCGCGCTCGAAGAGCTGCGGCAGACCGACCGCGGCTCGGATCTCGAGAGCGCGCTCGTGCTCGCCCGCTCCGCCCTCGAGAACCTGGAGCAGCCTGACAAGAAGCTGATCGTGCTCAGCGACCTCGCCGGTTCGACGCTCGACGACCCGACCGTCGTCGCGCCGCTCGACGACGAGCTGCGCCGACCGGTGGACGACTGCGGCCTGATCGGCGCGCGCCGCCAGGCGGAGCGCCTGAGCGTGACGTTCGCTTGTTCGGCGGCCGCCAGCGTCCCGCGCGGGCTCCGGCTCGTCGCGGCGACGCCGCCCGAGAGCATCCTGACCGACCCGGGCGGCATGGAGCGAGCGACGTACGAGCCGCGCCCCGGGATCCAGACGTTGAGCTTCGGGCTCGTGCCGGGCGCTGGGGAGTTCGCGCTCACGCTCACGCCGGGCGACGCCATCGTGGAGAACGATCGCGTCACCGTCTCTCAGGCGAGCGCCCAGCTCGACGTCGCGGTCGTCGCCGACGAGAACAACGCCGGCGTCATCACGGGCGGGCCCACCGTCATCGAGCAGGCGATCCGCGCCGTGCGCCCCGAGGTGATCGTGCGCCCCTTCGGGATGCTGCCTGACGATCCTCGCGAGCTCGCCAAGTTCGCGGCCCTCATCTCGGACGATCCGCCGGGGCTCGGTCCCGAGAGCCGGAGTGCGCTCTCGGAGTGGATCGAGCGCGGCGGTGTCGCGCTCGGCATGCTGGGCCCCGCCTCCTCCGGGCTGCAACTCTCGTCGACGCTAGAGCCCTTCGCCGAGCGCGGCGCTCGCTGGGAGCCCAACCCGACGCCGCTCGACATCGACCCCTCGAGCCTGCCCTGGCTCGGCCAGGAGGCGTTCAGCCTGCGCCTCCTCACGCGCACCGGCCGCATGCGGCTCGATGGCGCGGGCCTGCCCGGCAGCACCACGGCCGCGACCTGGCAAGACGGTGTGCCGTTCCTGCTGCGCCGGACGCTCGGGGCGGGCCTGGTCGTCACCGCAGGCTTGCCCGCCGCCGTGGAGCACAGCGACCTCGCGCTGCGGCCAGCATTCCTCGCGCTGCTCGACTCCGTCATCGGCGAGGCCGAGCAACGCCGGGGCCCGGGCGCTGGACTGGTGGGGGAGTCGTGGACCTTCCCCGCGAGCTCCAAGGTCACGATCACGGGGCCCGACGGGCCGCTCGCCGTGCAGACCGAAGGCTGCGACCCCGCCGCCGGTGCGACCGATTGTGCCCCTGGGCAGCAGGTCGCGACCCCGGAGCTGGTCGGGCCCTACAGCGTGACCAACGGTGACTCCGTGCAGGCGCGCGTGGCACGACTCGACGAGCACGAGATCACGGATCCGCCGGGCAGCGCGGGGGTAGCGGGGCAGGGCAGGCTCGACGGAGCGGAGTCCGGCGCGGTCGACGCTTCGCCCGAGCTCGCGCTGGCCTTGCTCGGCTTGTTCGCAGGCGAGCTGGCGCTGCGAGTGGGCAGCGAGGCCCGTCGGAGGCGGCGGGCGGCCCGTGCTCTGGGCTGAGGTCGCTCGAAGGCCGGGTGTGCACATGCGGGATGACCAACCCCGAGCGCCCCGAAGAGGCAGCGCCGGCCGGCCGCCGCTAGATCCGACCGTTTGTCCATGCTACGCGAGGCGCCGATGAAGCGTCGCTCCACGTCCCGGTCGGGGTCCGTCGCCTCTGCGCGGGGAGGCCACCCGTCGCTCTCGCGCTGGTTGCTGCTGCCGCTCGCGCTGGCGTGCGGCTCGGCGGGTCCTTACGGGCACAGCCGCGCCTACAGCCCGCTCGACGAGGAGGACGCCGCCGCCAGCGGCAGCGAGCGTTACGATCCGGTCATGGCGCGCCGCTTGCCGCAGGAGTGGCAGGGCAAGAAGCTCGAGCTCTTCGGCATCGTGCTCGCGCGCGCCGAGGGGCGTGACGGCCTGGCAGACCTCACGCTCAGCGTGCGGCGGCTGGCGGCGCGCAACCTGTGCGAGGCGGGCGAGGAAGACACCTGCCGTGTGACCGTCGGCGACCAGGAGCTCGCCCGCGTCCACGCCCTGGTCGAGCTGCGTCAGAGCGACGCGATCGGCCAGAAGAACCTGAAGCCCCAGTCGCTCGTTCGCGTGATCGGCAAGCTCGAAGATCACGTCAACAAGGAAGACGGGGCAGACGTGCTGGTGGCGAGCTACTATCGCCACTGGCCCACCGCAGAATACGTCACCGAGCAAGCGCGCTCCTACATGCGCAGGTAAATCCCCGTGTCTTCTCCCTCGTCGTTCCTGCTCCACACGCGCCGCTGGCTCGGCCGTGGCATCGCCTCCGCCGCCGTCTGGGCGCTGCTGCTCGCGCCGCCCCTCGAGCGCCGGGCGCGCGCGACGATCGTGGAGCGCGTGGTGGCCGTGGTGGGCGACCGCGCCGTTCTGCTCAGCGAGCTGCTCGAGCGCGCCCGCCCGTTCCAGATGCAAATCTATGGCACGGTGCCCGAAGGGGCGTCGCGCAACGCGGCGGTGTCACAGCTCTACCGGCAGCTCGTCGAGCGCCTGGTCGACGAGGAGCTGCAAGGGCGCGAGGCGGCCAAGAGCAACATCACGGTCTCTGCGGAGGAGATCCAGGCGGCGCTCGAGCGCGTCGCCAAGCAGAACGACGTCACCGTCGAGCAGCTGTTCGACGAGGCGCAGAAGAACGGCCTCGGCGTGGCCGAATACCGCCAGGAGATCCGGCGCCAGCTGCTCGACGCGAAGATGCTGAACCTGCGCATCCAGGGCCGCATGCGCATCGGAGAAGACGACATGCGCAGCGCCTACAAGCGCATCGAGCAGGAAGAGCGGCGCAAGCTCGAGTTCCGTGCCGCGTGGATCCGCTTTCAGATCCCGCCCGGCAGCGGTACGGCGGGTGCCACGCGCCAGCGCGATCAGGCGACGCAGGTCGCCGCGCGCGCGCGGGCCGGCGCCGATTTCGCGGAGCTCGCGGGCACCTACTCGTCCGACCCGGCGACTCGTGACACGGGCGGGCTGCTCGCGCCGATGCACCCGGGAGAGCTGCCCCCCGACATCGACGCTGCGCTGCTCGCGATGGAACCGGGTGAGGTGAGCGCTCCGCTGCGCCTGGGTGACGCCTGGATGGTGCTCAAGCTGGTCGAGCGCGCACCGTCGCAGCTGCCCGAGTACGACAAGGCGAAGCCGCAGCTGCAGACGCGCGTCTACGCCGAAAAAATGGACGCCGCGCGCCGCCAGTGGCTCGACGGGCTGCGCAAGCGCACGCACGTCGACATTCGGCTCTGAGCGCTCGATCCGTCAGCGAGCTCTGCAGACGACCGGGAGTGACTCCCCCCCGCGCAACTGGTCCGATGCGCGCCACTGTCAGTTTGTCGCGGAGCCTCGCAGCGGGGCGCCAGGTTGGCGGGTCCCTCTCGCCGTGGTGTTCGGCAGCGCCGAGAATCCAGCAGATTGCACCTTGGCACGGAGTGTGCTGAAACCAACGGAGAACATGCGCGCGCGAGTGGCATCAGGCGTCGGCGACAACCCGCGAGCCCACGCGGGGTTCGCCTCGCGCTGGCTGGCATGCGTGCTGGCCATCGTCGCGGGGCTGCTCGCGTTGGTCGCCGCCCCCGAGCTCGCGAGCGCCCAGACGACATCCAACAACTCGCTGACGCGGCTGAGCTCGCCCGGCGGGTCCATCAGCATGGTGCCCAACGCGCAGGGGGTCGAGCGCGAGCGCGACTATTACACGCCAACCCGACCGTGGTGGATCAACTACGAAGATTGCTACGAGAACGACGTCTTCACGTTCTCGATCGAGTCTCAGGTCACGGGCGACACGCTCGAAATCTGGGCAGGCAGTGACAACTGCGCCACGAACCGCCCGAACACCAGCAACCTCGGGCAATGCTGGATACTCGCGTCCGTCCCGCTGCAGACGCGCACCAACACGGTCCGGGTGCCGGCGCGCACCATCGTCGCGCGCAACCTCGGCACCACCGTCCCGGTCACGAATGTCGGGCCCGAAGTGTGTGATGTCAGCACCGACCCCACCGGTGAAGAGCTGACGCTCTACTTCATGGTGGTCGACGGTGGGCAGGCCGACGAGTCCTTCGCGTGGGACGGCGGCACGGGCGGAATCGGCTTCGACATGGTGGGCCCTTCGCCGCCCGGACGCATCAGCGTCGGCGTCGGCGAGAACCAGCTCGCCATCGATCTCGATGACATCAGCACCGATCCGCAGCGTCAGCGCTATGAGGCCTTCTGCGTTCCGCAGGGTACCACCATCAACGACGCTCTCGGGCTCGACGGCGGCACGAGCTCGCCCCCCCCGGGCGGCAGCACGCCAGCCGCGCCGCTCGACGGCGGTCTCCTCGACGGTGGTCTTCTCGACGCCGGCCTCCTCGACGCAGGGGGCTCCGGCGCCGGGCTCGACGCGGGGGGAGTCGATCCAGATGCGGCACCGGAAGCCTGCTTTACCGAAGTACTGAGACGAGGAGGCCGGCCACCGTTGGAGTACCGCTGCGGAAGAGCCAACGCCGTGTCGCGGACGCTGCAAACGGGCCGGCTCGCGAACAATACGATGTACGCCGTCGCCGTCGCCGGGCAAGACGCGCTGGGCAACGCCGGGCCGGTGTCGCAGATCGAGTGCGGCAGGCCCATCCCGCTGAGAGACTTCTACGAGGAGTACACGGAGGGAGGCGGGCCAGGCGGCGGCGGATTCTGTAATCTCTCGCCCGGCACGCTCCAGCAGGCCGCCGGTGCTCTCGGCGCGGCCACGCTGGCGCTCGCGCTGGGTTGCCTCGGCTGGCGCCGCAGGAAAGGCCGGGCGTGATCCGTTCTGGAATCATGGCTTCCCCCCCGCGCATCGCTCCGCTGCTAGCGGCAGCGTTCGTCTCAGCAGCCCTGATGCAGGCGTCGCCGGCGTCCGCGCAGCTCGTCGGCAGCGAGCCACGGCCCGCGACGAGCAAGCGCGTGGGGCCCTACGCCGACGTGTCGTCGCAGCACGCGGCGTTCGAGGTGCGCTTCGGCCCCTACAGCCCGAAGATCGACGACAGCCTATCGACCCCCGTTTACGCTGACTTCTTCGGCGACACCAACCGCTACATGTTCGGCTTCGAAGTCGACTGGCAAGCGTGGCGTGTGCCTTACGTCGGCACCTTGGGTCTCGGCGTGGGTTGGGGCTACACCCAGATGGCTGGCACAAACAAGGTCGAGGTCGTGCCAGACGGCGAGGCGCCGCCCAACATCGCGCAGGAGAGCACGCTCAACATCATGCCGGTCTACGGCGTGGGTGTGCTGCGCATCGATACGTTCGCCCGCAACTTCTACGTGCCGATCGTACCCTACGCCAAGTTCGGCCTCGCCTGGGCATTCTGGTGGGTCGACGACGGCCTCGGTACGGCCACTAACGATGTCGGTCAGAAGGGGCGCGATACCTCCCTGGGTTATCAGGCGGCCATCGGCGGCATGTTCCTGCTCGACATTTTCGACCCCGCGTCGGCTCTCGCCGCCGACATCGAAAGCGGCGTCAACAACTCCTACATCTTCTTCGAGTGGTCGATGAGCGACTACGGCGGCGACCAGATGAACGTGGGCTCGAGCAACTGGGTCACCGGTCTCGCCTTCGAAATGTAAGGGGCGTGCAGCGCTCGCGCCTGCGCCATCCCCTCATTCAGCGCGCCATGCCGGCGCGAGGATGAGTCTACTCGTCAGTCTGTGGTGGGAGCCGCAGCACACCCTCTGCCAGATGCGGCTGAGGCAATCGCCTGGAAGAGGTGGCGAAACGCGGTTCATCGTCCGCGACGTCGCTCGGAATGCACGCGTCGATCACGATCATCCGGGACTGTTCTCATCCCTCTGATCGATCGCACCGTCTCGCGGGTCTCGTGGCACGTCGTCCGCACCGCGCGAAACCGCGCGCAAAACCTCGCACGGCGCCTGGGTCAGGCGCTTGCAGCGGCCTTCTCGCGATGTGCACACGCACTCGTTCGGCCCCACCGCTTCCCAAACGAGCTCAGTTTGCGGCTCGACCCGTTGTTCGCGCAGCCTGTCAGGGTTCGCCGGGCACCACTGAAGTCGTGCTCTGCGGTGCGTGTCCGACTTCTTAAACGCTCGTCCCAGCGCGGACCGGGTTCGCAGGTACGGCCCGCGCCGGGACGAAATCAAATCTTTCGGAAATCAGCGATTGAAACCTTGCCGAGGCATGGGCTGTCGGGATTGAGCGGGGCGCTTCAGTTGGCGCGAGCGCCGGGACGCTTCGCGGGGAGGGGAGCAGTGGCTGCCGGACGAGCGGTTCCGTTCGCAACCTTCACGGCCTTGGCCTTGCTGCTCGCATCGTCGTCGTCATCGTCATCGCTGGCCGCGCTGGCTGCCGCAGTGCGGCCGGAGGCCGCGCCGCCACCGTTCGAGGAAGTCGACTCGCTCGCCTTGCCGCTGTCAGCCTTACCGCTATCAGACTTGCCGTTCTCGGCCCTACCAGCCTCTGCCTTGGTGCCCTCTGCCTTGGGTGGGGTGCCGACCTCGTAGTGCGTCAAAACCTGCGCTTCGAGCTTGGCCATGAGCTCGGGGTGCTCTTCCAGATAGGCGCGCGCGTTATCGCGCCCCTGACCGATGCGCTCGGGGCCCACCGAGTACCACGCGCCGCTCTTCTGGATGAAGTTGAGATCGACCGCTATGTCGACCACCTCGCCCGAGCGGCTCACGCCCTTGCCGTACAGGATATCGAACTCGGCCTCGCGGAAGGGCGGTGCCATCTTGTTTTTGACGACCTTGACGCGCGTGCGGTTGCCGACGACGACCATTTCCCCCTTCTTGTCCTTACTGTTTTCCTTGATAGCGCCCACGCGCCGGATGTCGAGGCGCTGCGACGCGTAGAACTTGAGCGCGTTGCCGCCCGTCGTCGTCTCGGGGCTGCCGAACATCACGCCGATCTTCATCCGGATCTGGTTCGTGAACATCAGCACGCACTTGGATCGTGCGACCGTCCCCGTCAGCTTGCGGAGGGCCTGGCTCATGAGGCGCGCCTGAAGCCCAACGTGGGAGTCGCCCATTTCGCCTTCGATTTCGGCCTTGGGAACCAGCGCCGCAACCGAATCGACGATGACGATGTCGACGGCGTTCGAGCTGACCAACATGTCAGCGATCTCGAGGGCCTGCTCACCGTAGTCGGGCTGGCTGATCAGCAACTCCTCGGTCTTCACACCGAGCCGTCGCGCGTACGTGACGTCGAGCGCGTGCTCGGCATCGATGAAGGCCGCAACGCCGCCCCCGCGCTGGATGCTCGATATGGCGTGCAGCGTGAGCGTCGTCTTGCCGCTGGACTCAGGGCCATAAATTTCGACGATGCGCCCACGGGGATAACCGCCGATACCGAGCGCCACGTCGAGCCCGAGCGAGCCGGTAGAGACCGCGACGACTTCGCCACCGATCTTCTGGCCCTCGGCGAGCCGCATGATGGAGCCGCGCCCGAACTCCTTCTCGATGCTTCCAATGGCGAGTTCCAACGCCTTCTGCTTGTTCTTGTCGTCAGCCACCACGGGGGATCCTTTTAGGCTCATTGGTTTCTGCTCATCGAAGCTTCGGTCAAAAGACGCCAGCAACTCATCCCCGCGCGATCCCCGAGGGTGCCTCCGAAACTTCGGAAGCAGCCCATCAACTGCTCACAATCCGCTCTTAATCCGCTTTGGAAGCCGAGAGCTAGCGCCAAGAGACCGCGCGAGACCAAACCGAACGAAGCACAGACTACTGATAATTCATTCAGCTGTCAAAGGCTCTCGCGCGTTTTCGGTGAGCGCCCCTCGGAGACAGCAAACTCGCACGGTTGCGGAGTCCTCCAGCGCCGGCGACCGCGCCCGGTTCGATGAGGAGCCTCTCCTTCGAACCGCCTCTTGGGAGAATCTGGCCCCGTCACGACGCTTCGCAGGCCGCGACCAGTTTCGGGCTCATCACCACGGGATCGACGGGCGCCCGGGGTGCCGCCTTTCGCCACTCCCGACAAGCGTCTGCGGCGCGCCCTGTGGCTCCCAGTGCCGCGTACGCCTCGAGCAGCTGGCGATGTACGGTGGCCCGCTGCGGGGTGGTCAACGAAGAGCCCACCAGAAGGGCCACCCCCCGCGCGACCGCCTCGGCATATCTCCCATTCCGAACATCCGCGATCAACGAAGGGAGCTCTGCGCCGGCCGCGGCCTGCTCTGCCCGCCGCTCGCCACCGACCGCCCCCCAGCCTTCGAGTGCCGAGAGCGCGGCACGCTGACCCTCCGCGGTGAGCTGCAGGTCGGCGAGCGGGATCAAGAGCAGCTGACCCGCCTCGAGCACCACGTCGTTGTCGATGCCGTTATACCCCGCGACCGTCCAAGCGTGTTTCTTGTCTCCCAGGAAACGTTCAGTGACAACCGATACGGTCTCGCCGCCCTCTGCGACGAAGCGAAGGTTATAGGGGATGACGATCTCGGCATTCTCCGTCGGAGCTAGCCACGGCTTCCCGTCATTCGCGAATGCGAGCACCGGCGCGCGCGCCGGCGAGCCGAGAAACGTGGTCGCGAGCGCAGCCCAGGTGTCACCGGGAGCGACGCGCCGATAGGCCAGCGCGGGGACCTCCAGCCTCAGGCCCGGGACGATAGCGATGCCGCCGTGCGGCTCGAGACCATTGGCGCTGACGAGTAGGCCCTCATACTCCACCCGACCGTAGACGCGCTGCGCGATGCCGGCGAGGGTGTCGCCCGGCTGCACGACGAGAGGGAAAGCATCCGCCTTCCCCGGCACCAGCTGCGACAGGAGAGCGCTGGCGAGAAGCGAGCGCCACCCCATTCGCCGAAGGCACGTCCAAGAATGATTGCGGTGTAACACGAATATTTCTCTGTTGTGGAATTCGCGTCAGCGGCAGAGAGCGAGGATCACGCGAAGGCGCGATCCTCTTCACACGTCGCGCTCCGGTGCAACTTCGAGCAGCGCAAACAAATGATCCGAGCGGCAGCGGAACTGCCCGGCGTTCCTGCTCACCTCATGCGGAAAGGGCTCTAGAATCAGAGCCTTCTGCCCGTCATGCCTTGTGCCCGGCAGGGTCGCGTGGGATACCGCAGCCAGCTTAACTTGAGCGCCTCCGGCCCCTATTTGCATGTGTTTGCTGAGCGAGATTCTTCACCGGGAAGAATATTATCGTGAACGCTAAACACCCGAGATTGAGGCGATTTTTCGTGACTAGTTTAGGGGGCAACCGAATACTTAGGGTCTGACAGGTGGATGCTTCCCGCCTGTGCATCGTTAACAATCGTAGCCGCAATGAGTGAGGAATCTGTGATGAAACAAGCTTTGTCGTCGGAAGTGCCGGCGAGAGTTCGTCGGGGTCAGTTGAGAGCCATCACCCTGGGCTTTGGCGCCTCCGTTCTCGCGATGGCGTGCTCGTTCGGTGAGGTCGACACTGGTCTCGAAGACGGTGACGATGACGTCAACCCGAACCCCAGCACGGAGCAGGGCAACGAGAGCGACGACCCGGAGCAGACGCCGGTCAACAACGGCAATGGCTCCAATGGCAATGCCAGCAACGGCAACAACAACACCCCGGCGCCGAATCAGCCCGATCGCCCCTTCAACCCGGACGAGGATCCGTTCTCCACGGAGCAAGGGCAGGTCGTCGCTGACATTCTGCAGACGAACTGCGGCAACTGCCACATCGGCAACGGCGCCCAGGGCGACTTCGGCTATCTCCTGTCGATGGACGAGCTGCTCGCGAGCGGCAAGATCATCCCGGGTAGCAAGGAAGACTCGCGCATCTACGCCCGCATGGTCGAAGGCACGATGCCTCCGGCAGCGGTCCGCGTGATTCAGACGCCGACGTACGGCCAGATCGAGGTTGTCGGTCGCTGGATCGATGAGCTCAAGGACACCTTCGAGGATCCGGGCACGCAGTGCGAGCCCCTGCCGTTCATGGACATGGACGAGCAGATCGGTCTGATGGCGGGCGACATCGCTCAGCTGGACGAGAACGATCAGCCGTTCACGCGCTATCTGACGATCACCTATGCCTCGAACGCCGGTCTTTGCGGTCGCCCGCTCCAGCGTCAGCGCTATGCCCTCTTCAAGGGCATCAACAGCGTCTCGACCGAGACGACGATCGGTCGCCCCGTCGCGATCGACCAGAACGAGACGATCTACCGCATCGACATCCGTGACTACGACTGGGATCGCGCGATCGACCTCCAGGACAACGACATCACGGATCCGGCAAACATCGACTTCAACGATGGCTGGGAGGCGATTCTCGCCAACCCGGACACCGCTCAGTACGCGGTGGAGTACATCGGGACGCAGGCGGATGACCTCAAGGCCGACGCCCAGACCGCCGTTCCGTTCCTGCCGGTGAACGTGTTCATTCAGGCCACCGAGTTCGGCGACCTTTACTACACGCTGATCGGCGGCAAGTTCAACCTGTTCGACTTCGAGCTCGATGTGCTCGGGATCGACACGCTGGCCGAGATCGAGGACGACAACCTGCTGCGCGCAGGCTTCGAGAACTCGGGCGTGTCCAAGCAGGAGCGCGTGCTCAACCGCTTCGACAGCAATGTCGGGCCGGGCACGAACTACTGGATCAGCTTCGACTTCGACGGCGGCAACGGTGGTGACGGCGCGAACGGCTTCGAGCAGGGCGTGGCCAACGAGAGCATCTTCTCGGATCCGCTGGACTTTGCCTTCGCCGGTGGCGAGGCGATCTTCAGCCTCCCGAACGGTCTGCAGGGCTACTACGTCGCGGCCGCCAACGGCGACCGCCTCGCGCAGGCGCCGATCGGCGTCGTGATCGACCCGGCGCAGAACAACGGTCTCGTGACGAACGGTGCCTCATGCCACAGCTGCCACAACGCAGGCATGATCACCTTCACCGACACGGTCCGTGCCTACGTCGAAGAGAACAAGCGTGACTTCGACAACGAGACGTACGAGAGCGTGATGATCCAGTACGTGGATCAGGTGACGTTCCAGCGCCAGATGGATGCGGACAGCGAAATGCACGTCCGCGCCCTCGAAGCAGCTGGCGTCGAGAAGGACACGCCCGACGCAGTGTCGCGCACGTACCTCGACTTCCAGCTCGGCAATATCGACGTCAACATTGCCGCTGGTGAGTTCGGCGTCCCCGCCGACGAGCTGCTCAGCGAGATCAACACGCTGGATCCGCGCATCGGCCAGCTCGACATCGAGGGCGGCTACATCGACCGGAACATCATGGACGCCACGTTCGTGGATTCGATCTGCATCCTCCAGGCGGTGCAGGAGAATCAGCCGGCGAATTGCCAGTAATAGAAGACGATAGAGCGTTGCGGCTCTGAAGCAAAAAAGCCCGGCGGCGTCTCTGACGCCGCCGGGTGAAGTCTTCGAAAACCCGGTGATGAAGAATCACCGGGTTTTTTTTGTTCTGCGCGCTGAGTGCGAGAGCGGATCGATCGGGGCGAACCCGTGGGGGGTCAACGTGGCTCGACGGGCCACTCGCCTGGCGTAGCGGGAGGAGGGGCTACGCCCGGGGCCTCGGTTCGAGTCGAGCCGGCGAGGGCGTAGTATGAACGCGAGGGAACCCAGCTCGGGTTCTTCTACGCGACGAGCTCGCGAGTCCCGGGGGAAGCACTCGACCCGAGGCGCGCCGCGCCCGGACACTCGCGACGAACCAGACTGAGGACGCCGGGGTGCGCTCCACGCGGTAGCGTGTGCGAGCGGGTTCCGACACCCGCCGCGTATCGCGGGCTCTAGCTCTGCGGCGCGGGCTCGGTTGCCGGAGCGAGCGATGCTCGGTTGCCCGTGCTCTCACGCGCAGGCGCAGCTCTCGGGCGCCGGAACGCCGCCGCCGCCAGGATGCAGAAGACCGGGCTCACGGCGAGATGGTAACGGTCGTCGCCAAAAAAGATCATGTGCGTCAGCGAGGTGATCGCGAGCAAGCCGAGCAGGTAATAGAAGCCGCGGTCGAGCGGGGGCGCGCCGGGCAGACGGATCAGCCCGATCATGGGGAGCAAGACGCCCACCCAGAAGAGGGGCCGCTCGGGCACCGAGAGGGCGTACGCAGCGAAGAGCGCGATGGCGGAGAGCCAGGCTATGGGACCCCACTGCTCCCTCCAGCGCCGTCGGGAGAAACGACCTACCAGGCCGAATGCTGCCGCGAGCATGAGCACGTGGTGGAGCGCCGTCATGATGTTCATGATGCGCCACGTGTGGTCTCGGTCCCACTGACCGTGCCGCGCCTCGGCGAGGTAGGCGACGGCGAACGACTCGTGGTTGTAGGTATGGCGCAGCTTGTCCGGAATGTGCCCGAGCCAGCGCCAGGGGTCTTCGCGAATAGCCTCCAACCCGCGCTCACCCCAGCAGCGGTCTTGCGCGACGGGGCCGTCGACGCCGGCGCAGCCGTCATCTGGCGTCAGCGCGCGGAAGCGACCCGTCTCACTCAGCGCGCCGATCGCGAGGTTCCAGCCGCCGTTGGTCGAAATGATCGCGCAGCCGTCGAGCACTGCGCAGTTGCGGATCGTCCAGGGAACGAGCAGGGCCACGCAGGTCGCGCCGGCGAGCGCCGATTGCCCGAAGCGGCGGCGCAGCGAGCCCGGAAACAGCAGCAGCAGCAGGGGGGCCGTGAGCAGCGACTGCGGCCGCACGAAAGCGCCCGCGGCGAGCGCGATGCCGCTGGCGATGCCGCCGAAGCGATACTTGCCGACCTTGCGCGCCAGGTAGCCCGTGAGCAGCACCAGGAAGCCCGCGAGCGGCTCGGTCATCACCAGCGCGCAGTACAAGACGAGGCCCGGATGCAGCGCGACCAGCACCCCGGCCACCCGCGCCCGACGCCGCCCGAGGATCTCGAGCGCAAACACGAAGGTGAGAGCTGCGGTGAGCGCGCCAATGACCGCGTTGGCGAGCGGCGCGCTGGCTTGCCCCGAGCCGAACGCCGCGTAGACCGCGCCGATGAAGGCACTGTAGCCGACGGGGTAATGCGACCAGGGGGCGCGCCCCGGCTGCCCGTCGATGACGACGGGTTCGGAGTAGCCATTGCCCTCGGCGATGCTCAGCGCGCCGCGGTGATAGAACGCCCCGTCCCACGTCGGTTCGACGCCGAGGGCGAGCACCACGCTCGCGCGCAGCGCGAGGGCGAGCGCAAAGAGCCCGAGTGCGAACCAGAGGTCACCACGGCTCAGCGCCGCCCGCTCCCGATCGGGCCCCTCCGAGGGCACGTCGGTGAACGCACGCGCGTCGCGCGAGCGCGCGGTGTTCACGCCAGGTCCTGCTGGCTCGATTCGGCTCGCCACTCGTTGTAGCGCCGCAGGTACGTGCGGGCGACCTGCGTCGGATCGAGCTTCAGGAACTTCGCGATCTCCTGCACGAAGCCGCGTAGATAGACGGAGGCGGGCAGCGCAGCAAAGTCTTCCTCTTCGATCGCGCGCAGCTGCACCAGGCTGATCTTGGTGTGGCGTGAGATGTCGTCGAGCTCCACGCCGTGCGACTCGCGCACCTTGCGCAGCAGGCTGCCGCCGAAGGGCGTGTTCGGCCCGATCTCGTGCGCCAGCTCTTCACGCAGCAGGGCTCGCTCGGTGTCGAGGGCCGCGTCGTCACCGAGGCTCGGGGGCGACGGCGAGAGCTGCCGCTCGGGGAAGGTGGAGAGGTCGTAAGCTCGACGCTTGACCGGATCGAGCAAGGTGTCGTGCGCTTCTTCGATGCGCGCCCGCTCGACCAACAGCTCTTCTTCGGTGAGCAGGGAGCACAGGGGCAAGCTCTGCGGCTGGAAGATCTCGCGCTGCCGTTTGTACGCCTTGCGCAGCTCTTCGTCGCCCGCGGCGGGGTGGCTGAGCAGGATGTCGTAGAGCGTCGGGGGAGCCGCCGACAGCGGTGCGACGGGGTTCTCCGAGTCGCGCGAGCTCGCGAGCCCGAGCACGCGGCGCGCGATGCGCTCCAGGTTGCGCGCGCTCTTGGTGGCGGGGCTGTCGATGAGCAGCGGGCGCTGCCGCGCGATGCTGAGCCAGACCGCGTCGTCTTGCTCGACGTGGCCGACGTAGTCGAGCGCCGCCCCGAGATAGCGCCGAGCGAGGTCGCTCATGGCCGGCCCGAGGTCGTTGTGGTTCTTGAGGCGTACGCTGTTGACGACGAGGCGCACGCGCAGCTTGCGGAGCTCGGCCGCGGCGAGCTCGCCGAGCGCGCTGTCGTACACGGAGAGGTGCTCGATGACCTCGAGCGGGTTGGGCAGCGGAGGCAGTGACGCTTGCACGCGCTCGACCGCTCGCAGGTTGTATCGATCGCGCACCAGCTTGCCGCGCAGGCGGCGCTGGTAGAGCGCGCGGATGAAACGATAGGTGCCCTCGACGCTGGGCGGCTCCGGCGTGGTGACGCACAGGCCGAGATCGGCGCTGGCGAACAGCTCGAGGTTGGCGGGGTGCGTGCTGACGCCCAGATCGAGCAGTACGTGGTCGACGTCGAGCGTGCGCAAGTCGCGCGCCCAGCGCGGCTTGCGCCCGGGTCGAATGGGCTGCGTGAGGCCGGCGCTGTAGCGCTGGGGCTCGAGCAAGAGCCCGGGCACCTGCGTCTTCACCGGGCGCAACACGTCGCCTGCGGGGTCGTCGGGATGACCCCGGCAAGCCTCGGGTGGCACACCGAGCATCGAGTGCAGGAAGGCCCCCGATGGGTCAGCATCGATGAGGGCGACGGTTCGGCCGAGCTGTGCCAGATAGACCGCGAGGTTCACGGCGACGAGGCTCGAGCCCACGCCGCCGCGGCTGCCCGCGACCGCCAGCACGTGCCGCACGCGCGGCTCGAGCTCGACGGGGATTTCCTCCTCCGGATCGTCGTCCTCGTGCCTCATGGGCCCACATCTACCCCAGCCCCGGGGGGTTTCGTAGTGCCCATGATGGGCCTTTTCTCTTCAGGCCGACGTACTAGGCTAGCCGACATGACAGCGTGTGGTTGGTGGGCCTCGGCCCGGGTGTTCCTGGCATCGATCGCGCTCCTCGGCGCGGGCGCCTGCCGCAACCCGGCAGATTCGCCGAAAGAGCCCCCTCCGGTCGAGGAAACTGCGGCGTCGGCGCCCGTCAACCTGCCGGGGGTCGATACCTCCAGCCTCACGCCGCGCGAGCAAACGAAATGGAGCGAATACGTCGGCGGTTTGCTCGCCCCCTGCTCGGATCAGCCCGTCAATATCGCGCAGTGCGTGTCGGAGTCGCGGCCCTGTGGCGCCTGTTTGCCCGCCGCGAAGTTCCTGGTCGAGCGGGTACGGCGAGGTGATACCCGCACCCAGGCCGAGACGGCCTACCGCGCGCGCTTCTCGCCCGAGGCCGTGAAGTCGATCGATCTCGCGGATTCTCCGACCAAGGGAGCGGCGAAGCCGGTGGTCACCCTGGTGGAGTGGGCGGATTTCGAGTGTCCGTTCTGCGGGGCCGTAGCGCCGGTGCTCAAGAGCATCGTCGAGAAGTACCCCGAACAGGTCCAGCTCGTGTTCAAGCACTACCCGCTGAGCGCGCACCAGCACGCAGAGAACGCTGCGCGTGCCGCGGTGGCGGCGCAGCGTCAGGGCAAGTTCTGGCCCGTGCAGCAGGCGCTGTTCGAGAACCAGAAGGCGGGCCTCGACGAGTCGAACATCCTGAAGCTCGCGCGCGACGCCGGGCTCGACATGAAAGAGTTCGAGAACGACATCGGCAGCGAGGCGACGGCTGACAGCGTCGCGCGAGACCGCAAGCAGGCTGACGAGCTCGGCCTCGAGGGAACGCCGATGATCTACATCAACGGCCGCCACTTCTCGCTCGAGAATTTCGACCTGCGACAAGATCTCGAGCCCTGGATCGCCCTCGAGATCGAGCTCTCGAACGGATCGTCGGCGTCGGCGAAGAAGAACTAGGCGGCGGCCGCGGCCGTCGAGCGCCTCGCTCATTCCACGTCCGTTCAGTGTCGAATTCGGGTAGTCTCGCTCTCCGATGAGAGCCAGCGCCGACGCCGGAGGTTGCTTTCCTACCGGGCGCCACTACCCCGGCATCGCCCACCTGGTGCGAGCCCGGGCGCGCGGCACCGTCGAGGAGTTTGCGGTCGACACGCTGATGACCGATCTGCCTTTCGTATCGATCGACGTCGAGGCGACAGGCCTCGACCCGAACGAAGACCGCGTGATCGAGGTGGCCTGCGTGGTGTTCTCGCGGGGCCAGGTCGAGCGGCACGGCTGGCTCATCAACCCGGGGCGGCCCATCTCGGAAGAGAGCCGCGCGGTGCACAACATCTCCGACGACGACGTGCGCGACAAGCCGCCGTTTGCGGAGGTCGCCGACCAGATCCTCGACGTGCTGCGGCGCGGCGTGCCGCTCGCCTACAACGCGGACTTCGATCGCGCGTTCCTGATGGCAGAGTTCGGGCGCGCCACCAAGACGGATCGCCAGGACGTGCCCGCCATGCGAAAGAGCGTCGATTGGCTCGACCCGCTCGTGTGGGCGCGCGAGCTGCAGCAGGCCGAGAAGAGCAAGTCGCTGTCAGCGGTGGCGGAGCGGCTCGGCATCGAAGCCGGCACCGCGCACCGCGCCGTCGACGACGCGCACACCGCCGGGCAGGTGCTCTACACCTTCTTCTCCGACTCGCGCGTGCCGACCAGCTACGCCGCCTTCGTGCAAGAGCAGCGCCGCCTGCGTCGCGTCCACAAAGACGAACGCCAGTTCTGGCGGAGCTGATCCCGCCGGTGGCAGGGGCGGGCCTCCCCCGGCGCGCGTTGCGCGCGGCAAGGGGGAGGGCACCGCGCGCAGGCGTGCGCGAGGCTGGCGTCGCGATCAGCCGCTCGACGCCGAGCACGGATGCGGTGGGGGCATCTCCAGCGCTTCGAGCTCAGCGCACGGGGGCGCCCGCGTCGATCGCCCCCGGGTCGGATAGATCGCCCGGGCCAGCGTCGCGCTGCAAGCGCTCGATCTTCATGCTGACCTCGAGCACGACGCGCTCGCTCGGGCGCAGCTCGATCTCGCGACGCTCGGGCAGCGCGCTCGGGTGCTCGAGGCGCACGTGATGCACGCCCGCGCCGAGCTGGATCGGGGTCGCGAACGGGGTGGTCTCGAACTTTTGACCATCGACGAAGACGTGCGCCCAGGGGTGCGCCACGACCAGCAGCTCGCCGCGCTCGAGCGCGCTGCCCGAGCGCTCCGGCTGCCTCGGGCCGCGGCTCTCGACGTCGAGCCAGGCGTGCAGGCCCGCGCCGCCCAGGAGCAAGAGCGCGCTCACCGCGAACAAGCCCGTGAGCGACTGGCGCAACCCGCGCGCCGCCGCCAGCTGCCTGAGCTCGTCGGCGCGCGTGCGGGGGCTGGGCGCGGCGCTCGGCACGGGCAGCCCCGCCGCGCCGAGGGCGCGCGCCACCATCGGGTTGAGATCGGCGAGCGCCTCGGAGCCGAGCACGTGCTCGAGCGCGCGCACGAGCTGCCCCGCCGAGTCGAAGCGGCGCTCGCGCTGCTTCTCGAGGCAACGCTGCACGATGCGCTCGAGCTCGGGGCTGACCTCCGGGTTTCGCTGGGCGAGCGGCTCGGGGGCGTCGCGCCGGATGGCGCGCGCGGGTGAGCCGTCGCCAGCGCTCTGGAACGGGCGGTGCCCGGCCAGCAGCTCGTAGAGCACCACGCCGAGCGAGAACAGATCGCTGCGCTCGTCGAGCGGCTCTTCGCGCACCTGCTCGGGGCTGAGGTAGGCGGGCTCGAACGCGCCGGGCTCGCTCTCGATGCTGGCAGACTCGCGCTGCCGCTCGAGGCTCTCGGCCAGCGAAAACCCGCTCAGCTTGCAGAGGCCGTGCTTCGAGATGACGACGTGCTGCGGCCAGACGGCGCCGTGCAAGATGCCGGCCTCGTGCGTGTGGGCGAGCGCGCGCGCGAGCTGCAGGCCGAGCGCCGCGATGCCTCGCGCCTCGAGCCCAGCGAAGCGGCGATCGCTGCCGCCCGAGCCCGCGGCACGCCGCACCTGGGCGATCACCTCGGCCAGCGTCCAGCCGTCGATCGCCTCCAGCACGAGCCACAGACGCGGCGGGCGCCGCACGCAGTCGAGGATGTCGATCACGTTGACGTGGTCGAGGCGCGCCAAGAACTGCCCCTCGCGCTCGAGCCGCGCGGCAAAAGGCGACGACAGCGGCACGTGCTCGCGCAGCACCTTGATCCACACCAGGCGCTCGAGCGAGGCGTGGCGCGCCAGGTACAGGTCGCACGTGGGCCCGGTCTCGATGCGCCCGAGGGAGACGTAGGGCTCGAAGTCGAGGGTATCGGACACGACCCTGGGTCGTACTGTCGCCCGGCGCCGCGAGTCCAGCGCGATGCGCGTGCGGCGCGCTCGGCGCCTGGGTCGCGCGGCGACTACGCTGGAGTCACGTCTGAGTCACCTCGAACGACGGTGGAGCTAGGCCGCGCCGAGCTGCGCCAGCCAGCGGATCGCCCAGAGGCTCAAGCCGAGCACGCTGACCGCGAGGAAAAATACGATCGCGTCGGCCCGGTTCCAGCCGCGGCGCGGCCCCATCCCTCGTGCCGGCGTGAGCGGCGGCGGGGGACCCAGGGCGCCCGGGGCGAGCTCGGCGCCGGCGCTTGCCCAGTCGTCGTCCGCCTCGTCGTCGTCGTCGCCGTCGTCCGCGCTCTCGCTCGGCTCGTCGTCGTCGTCGCTGTCGTCTTCATCCTCGCCCGAGCGGCTCGGCGGATCGATCACCGCGTCGTCGGCCAGGCGCTCCGTGCGCCCTTGCTCGAGCTGCTCGAGGACGCGCGCCGTGGGATCGTCCACGACCAGGCGTGCGTCGCCGATCGAGAGCGACGCGGAGCGGGGCCACGCGGTGCGCTCGTCCTGGGCGAGCGCGCGCTCACCGATCGAAGCCTCGGCGTTCGCGACCAGCGTGACCCACAGCTGGTCGCCCTGGCGACGCAGCTCGATGCCGCGGGTCGGGACGTCGGCGTCGGCGAGGCGAAGATCTGAGCCTTTCTTGCTGCCCACCAGGTACGGGCGGCGCGGCTCGGCCAGGCGCAGCGAGACGCCGAGCTTTTCGCAGCGCACGGTCATGCCGTGCGGCTTGTCGTCGGCCGCGAGCGCCGCGTCGACGAGGCGGCGCGCGAGCTCGCGCGAGGCCTGCACCTCGACGGGGTGATCGGCAGGGCCCAGGCGGACCTCGACCCATACGCGCCCGAAGCGCAGGAGGTCGCCGCTCTTCAGCGGATGCGGTGCGTGACGCGCGAGGCGCACGCTGCCGGCGAAGGTGCCGTTCTCGCTGCCCTCGTCGACGATCACGTATTCGCTGCCGCGCTGGCGCAGCGAGGCGTGGCGCAGGCTCACGCTCGGATCGGGCAGCTGCAGATCACAGCCCGCGGCGCGGCCGACCAGCACGCGCGGTGCGTCGAAGGGCAATTCGGGTGCGGGGTCGACGTCGCCCGAGCGTAGCCGGAGGGTCAACGCCATGCCTATCGAGCATGCTCCCGCGGGCAGCGAGCTGTCTACTTTACGGAGCCTTCCGCCCCCGGCGAGGCGCTGACCTGAAAGCGTGGCCAGCGGTGAATGCCGAAAGAGTGGCAGAGATGCGGGCGCCAATGCCTCGATCGCCGAGCCTTCGCGCCCCTGGCGAGCCATCTGCCGACCGGACACGCCAAAATTTGGCCCGCCGCGGCGATCCCGCGTACCCGGAGGTCAACCGCAGGAGATGACTCGAGGCATGCAACACCACGGCGAGCGACGCGCTACGGGGGTCCGACGTATCCCGGTCGAACGGATCGTGGACGTTTGCCCGACCGGCTCCGCTTCCGGCGCGGGTTTTCAGGGCTGGTCGCTGAACGTGAGCGGGCGCGGCATGTCCGTGCGGGCGACTCACGTCCCCGAGCTCGAGGCGCCGGTCGTGCTGCGCTTCCAGGAGCACGGCTCGGAGGTGATCGCCGAGGCCGTCGTGGTGTGGCGCCGGACGGTGGACGCGGGATCGGAGTTCGGCGTGCGCTTCACGGCCCTCGACTCCAGCAGCGTCCAGGCGTTGAAGGCGCTGTGCCTGACCCAGCCGCTGCCGCAGCCGACCGAAGCCGCTTCCGGTGACGAGGAATACGACACCGAGCCAGCTCCGCTCGCCCAGACGATGCCGCTCGGATCGGTGAAGTCTCCCGCGCCGGCGTCCGTGAAGTCTCCCGCACCGGCGTCGGTGTCCGTGAAGTCTCCCGCACCGGCGTCGGTGTCCGTGAAGTCTCCCGCACCGGCGTCCGTGAAGTCGAAGTCGCCCGCGCCCGCGTCGGTGAAGTCGCCCGCGCTGCGGTCGTCGGCTTCTTCTGCGACCCGCGCCCCGGCGCCGTCTGTCACGTCTGCGGGGCAATCGTCGGCGTCGCTTTCCGCGCGGTCGTCCGCGCCGTCTTCGGTAAAGTTACATATCGAGGGCATGGCCGCGCCGATGCAGGCGCGCGTGCGTCAACAGGGCTCGCGGCAGGTCGCCCTCGCGTCGCCGCTCGAGTTCTTGCGCGTCGGTCGCGACGTCGACGTCGAGGATGCCGCGCCGGGAGGGCGCCGGAGGGCGCGCATCGATCGGGTCGACGTGGACGTCGATCCCGACAGCCAGGTGCCGGAGCTGGTCGTCTCGCTGCGCTACGATGCGACGTCGAAGCCGCCGCGCGTGCGTACCGTGCCCATGCCTCCAGCGAAGAGCTCGCTGTCGCACGACCTGCCGCTCGACAGCGACGACCCGGACGTCGACGACGAAGCCGCCGACCTCGAAGCTGCCGACGCTGGCCGCGCGCCGAGCGAGCGCGTCGACGGCGAGTCGCCGGCGCTGAAGGCGACCGTGCGACCCGTGCGCAGCGCGCGGTCGAGCGAGCGAGAGCTCGACGACAGCAGCGCGGGGCACGATGGCCCGTCCCTCGAGATCGAAGAAGAAGGCGAGGGCGACGGCCTGTCCGACGCCGAGCGCCTGCGCCGGCGGCTCGATGGAATGCTGGATGGGCTATCGACGGCTGCCCGCGCCGCGCGGCAGAGGGCCCTTCACGTCGGAGACGCTGCCACCCGCGGCGCGCGCTGGCTCGTCGCTCGTGCCGAGGACGCCCGCCGCAGCGCGCTCGCCGCGCAGCGCGTGCTGCCCCGCCGCCGTACCACTTCGGCGCCCCGCTCGCTCCGGGCGTTTGCGCCCCGCTCTCAGACACCGAAGGCGGGCGACACCGCGTCGCGACGGCTGCCGCCCCGGCGCGCGGTTGCGGTTGGCGCGATGGTCCTCACGGCGGCTGCGGCCACCTGGCTCGGGCGCGCCTCGACGCCCGCCGAAGCCCGTCCGACCATCCCCGCTGCCGCCGCGCCCGCAGCGCGGCCGGCGAGCCCCGCGCCGGTCATCATCGAAGAGATTCCGACGCCGGCGGGTGAGCGCCCGCGCCTGCTCGTGCCGCCCGACGACGGCGAGCCGGCAGACGTGGCCGAGCCTCAGGGCGTCGTGGCGCAGGTGCCGCTCTTCGGCCCCACGTCGCTCGACCCCGCACCCGCGCGCGGCGGCGCGCCGGCGGCGTCGCGTGCCACTCCGTCGCGGAGCGTGCCCGAGCGGCGCGCGCTCGCCCGCGTCGAGGCGAACGGTGACGCATTCCAGGCGCCAGCGCCGAGCTCGCGCAGCAAGGCCAAGTCGGGCGCCGAGTTCACGAGCGGCCGGCTCCAGCTGCCCACGGTTCATCGGCTGCGGCTCGACGAGCCCGGCGCCGGCCTGCGCGGCGAGCGCACGCCGACCGGCTTCGATGTCATCATCCCGGGCCGCAAGACGATGGAGTCGGGCACCGCCATCGCGCGCCGCGACGCGCGCATCGCGAAGGTGACGACCAAGAACGGCAGCGAAGGCGCGCGCATCTCGTTCCGCTTCCGCTCCGACATTCCGGCGTACAAGGTGCGGCTGCGCAACGACTTCGTCGAGTTCTTCATCAGCGCGCCCTGAGGCGGAGCGCGCGGGCGAGACGCGGCATCGAACGACCGAGCCCCCGCTCGAGGTCTGAAAATTCTAGCGCGGCCCAGCGCCCTTGCGCGTGACGCGCTCGAGGGCGGTGTGCGGGCTCATCTCGAGCTCGCCGATGTGGTTCTGCCCTGCGAGCAGCGAGCGGCTGCCCGCATAGGCGATCATCGCGGCGTTGTCGGTGCAGTGCGACAGGTGCGGCACGACCACGGCGATTCCGTGCTTTTGCCCGAGCGCCGCGGCGCGCGCGCGCAGGCTGCGGTTGGCCGCCACGCCGCCCGCCAGCACGATGGTGCGGAGGCCGCTCGCGCGTGCGGCGCGGAAGGTCTTGCCGAGCAGAGACTCGACCACGTTGCGCTGGAACGCGGCGCACAGGTCGTAGAGCCTCGGCTCGTCACCGAGCGGACCGTTCGTCTCCACCCAGCGCGCCACGTTTGTCTTCAGCCCCGAGAAGCTGAACTCGAGCGAGCCCTGGCGGCGCATGGGCATGGCCAGCGGGACCCGCTCCGGATCGCCCTTCTGCGCGAGGCGATCGATGATCGGGCCGCCCGGATAACCGAGGCCGAGCAGCTTGGCCACCTTGTCGAAGGCCTCGCCCGCCGCGTCGTCGCGGGTGGCCCCGAGCTCGGTGATGGCCGCGAGCTCGGCGCCGTCCACCCGGTAGATGGCGGTGTGGCCGCCGGAGACCAGCAGCGCGATGAACGGGAACTCGGGCGGCGGCTCGGGCCGATCGGGGTGCCGCAGGAACACGGCGAGCAAGTGCCCCACGAGGTGGTCGACGCCGACGATCGGTAGCCCCCGCGACCAGGCGAGCGCCCGCGCCATCTGGATGCCCACGAGCAGCGCGCCAGAGAGGCCGGGCTGCGTGGTGACCGCGATGCCGTCGATGTCGGACAGGCTCTTGCCCGCGCGCTCGAGGGCCGCCCGATAGACGGGCACGATGTTCTGCAGGTGGTCGCGCGAGGCGAGCTCGGGCACGACGCCGCCGTAGGCCGCGTGCGTGTCGACCTGGCTGTGCACCACGTCGCTGAGCACGTGGCCGTGCTCGTCGACGATGGCTGCGGCCGTCTCGTCGCAGGAGGTCTCGATCCCCAGCGTCAACATGCGAGGCTCGCCAAAACCCAGCCTACCACGCGGCGCGGTTCACCCGAGCGGTGGCCCGTGAAGCTCGCCGGCTCAGAACACACAGTCGTTACGCTCGAGCTGAAAAACGCCGAATTGCTCCGGCGGCGGGCCGCCGTCGACGCCCGTTCCGCGGCGCAGCAGCCGCACCTCGACCTGCCCGGTGTGCATCAGCGAGACCACCGCCAGCGCGCTGCCCTGACAGGTCGAGTCGACCCAGGCCATGAAGTTGTAGTCGCGCGTGCCGCCGAACTCGAGCTGCGAGAGCGGATCGGCGAACAGCGCCGGGGTGACCAGCAGCGGCGCTGCCTGAAACTCTGGCAAAGGGCTGCAGGGCCCGGCCGCGTCGTCCGTGCTCAGCGCGCCGGGCGCCTCCTCCAGCGCGTCGATGTCGAGGGTGAGGCGCATGCCGAGGCCTGGAGCGAAACCGGCCCGCGTGAAGTCGCTGTCGATGATGCTCCCGCAGTAGGCGCCCGATTCGCCGGTGTCGAATCGACCGAGATCGCGGCAGCCCACCCCGACCGCGACGACGGCCCCGCAGAGCAGCACGCCGAGGCCGCGATGAGTCACGGGGCCGCGATGAGTCACGGGGCCGCGATGAGTCACGGGG
>Ga0247763_1000020_pt1 | contig 60320 bp, 41 predicted proteins | sample UWRJL141409B4_FD_179926 | JGI IMG/M metagenome (GOLD analysis project Ga0247763, IMG submission 179926) | Plant litter microbial communities from Arlington Agricultural Research Station in Wisconsin, United States - UWRJ-L141-409B-4 | ecosystem: Environmental > Terrestrial > Plant litter >... | reverse complement strand
TCTCGCCCTCGCCGGAGGTGCTCGACGCGCTGGCGCGCCTGTCGAGCGCCAAGGGCGAGCACGCCGCGGCCGTGGGCTGGCTCGAGCAGCGGCTCGAGCTCACCGATCCGCACGAGCTCGCGGCACGCCGGACCACGCTGCTCGGCCTCGCCATGGCGCTGCGCGCCGCGGGCGACGAAGAGCGCGCCCGCGGCTATCTGAGCGAGGGCCTGGCCAGAGATCCTGCCGCCATCGAGCTGCGCTCGCTGCTCGCCGACTCCTACCGGGCGCACGGCGACCACGAGCTGCTCGCCCCGCTGCTCACCGAAGGCGTGGAGCACACGCAAGACACGGCGCGCCAGGTGGAGTACCTGAAAGACGCGGCGCGCGTTCGGCGCGATCAGCTCGGTCAGCTCGAGCTCAGCATCCCGCTGCTCGAGCGCGCCATCGCGCTCGACGCCAAGGATCGCGACCTCAAGATCGCCCTCGCCGACGCCTATCGCCACGGCCAGCGCTACCCCGAGGCGCGCCAGATGCTCACCACGCTGCTCGAAGAGTTCGGGCGCCGCCGCACGCCCGAGCGAGCGCGCGTGCACTTCCAGCTCGCGCAGATCGCGCGCGCCTCGGGCGACCTCGACGTCGCGCTCGAGCAGCTCGACCTCGCCTCCAAGGTCGATCGCGACAACATCGAGATGCTGGAGCTGCTGGGCGAAGTGGCGCGCGAGAAAGGCCAGCTCGAAGAGGCCGAGCGCGCCTATCGCACGCTGCTGCTCCTGCTCGGGCGCTCGCGCCCGGGCGAGAGCAAGGCGAGGGGCAACCTCGGCGAGAGCTCGATCCTGTTCGAGCTCTATCGCATCGCCAGCCAGCTCGGGCAGACCGAGCGCGCAAAAGACCTGCTCGACTCGGCGCTGGAGGCCGGCTCGCACGACGGTGAAGAGGCCAAGCGCCTCGAGCAAGCGCTGGCCGAGGCCGGCGACTACGAGCTCCTGTTGCGCGCCCTGACGCAGCGGCTCGCCCACACCAAGGAGCCCGTCGCGCTGGCTACCGTGCTGTCGAGCCGCGCCGACGTGCTGGTGCAGCTCGGTCGGCTCGAGGCGGCGCTCGACGATCGGCTGCTCGCGCTCGGCAAGAACCCGGCGGCGAAGCCGCTGGTCGCCGACGCCTGGCAGCTCGCCGCGCGCATCGGCAAGGCCGAGCGCGTCGCCAGCGAGGTCTCGTCGCTGGCCGAGCGCGTGATGAGCGAGAACCCGCTGCTCGCGTGCGAGCTCTGGCTCGAACTCGGCGGCCTGTGCGAGGCGGGCGGTGACACGCAGAGCGCCGCGCAGCACTACCTGCGCGCCCAGGCCACCGGGCAGCGCCCGCTCGACTGCCTCGAGGCGGTCGAACGCGCGGGCGTCGGCGGCGACCCCGACGCGCTGGCGCGCGCTCTCTCGTCGTTCATCGACAACTCCGACCCCGACGTGGCTCCGGCGCGCTACACCGAGGTGCTCTATCGCCTCGGCACCCTCGATCTGTACCAGGGGCGGCCGCACGAGGCCATCCAGCACATCGACGTGGCGCTCGCCCGCGACGGCGACGCCCGCCGCGTGCTCGAGCTCCTGAGCTCGTCGCTCAGCGTCAACACGCCGACGCCCGAGGTGGTCGAGCTGCTCGAGCGCGTCGCGCGCGACGCGGGCGACCGAGCGGCGCTGCTCGTGGCGTTCGTCCACGCCGCGCGCCTCGGCAGCGCCAACCTCGCCGACCTGCACGAGGCGGTCGAGCTGGCGCGCGAGGCGGGTGACGCGGCCACCGAGCAGAGCATGCTCACGTCGGCGGTGCAGCTCGCCGAAGACAGCGGCCAGATCGGCGACGCCATCTGGGCGGTGAGCGCGCTCGTGAGCTCGCTGGAACGAGGCGGCGACGCGCGCGCCGCGGCCCGCCTGCTCGAGCGCAGCATCCCCCACGCTCAGCACGAAGACGCCTTCGAGCTGCGCCTGCGGCTGGCGGGGCTCGCGGCGGGCGAGCTCGACGATCTCGGGCTCGCCGCGCGCGTGTACGAGAGCCTGCTGGAAGACGAGCCTACCAACGTGCGCGTCTGGCGGCCGCTGTTCGACGTGTACCGGCGCTCGGGCGAGCGCAACAAGCTCGAAGAGCGCATCAGCGCCATCGAGCGCGCGGTCGACGACCCGCAGCTCCGGCAGTCGCTGCGCATCGAGCGCATCCGCATCTTGATCGACTCGAACCGCAAGAGCGAGGCCGAGGGCGCCCTCAAGGCGCTGCTCGACGAAGAGCCCGGCTCGACCGAGGCCTCCGAGCTGCTCGAGCAGCTGCTCGAGGGCCAGGGCCGCCTCTCCGAGCTGCACAGCCTGATCGAGCAGCGGCTGACGTCCGCGCGCGAGCGCGGCGACAAGGCCGGCGTCACCAGCGGCACCATCCGCCTCGGGAAGATCCTGGCGGCCACCGATCGCGACGCCGCGCTCGAGGTCTACCGCGGCTCGCTCTCCGCCGGCGGCGAGAGCCGCGAGATGCTCGAGGCCTTCCTCGAGCTGTGCGTCGGCGAGCGCTACGCGGAAGACCGCGCGCGCGTGCTCTACCAGCTGCTCGGGCTCGAGTCGGGGCAGACGGCGGTCGAGCGAGCGCTCGAGCTCGTGGCGCTGCACAAGGCCCAGGATGACTTCGGCGGCGTCGAGCGAGCGCTCGAGCGTGGCCTCGAGCGCGCGCCCCAGAGCGAGGCGCTGCACGCCGAGCGCGTGCAGTGGTATCGCCAGCACGACTCCTGGGACAAGCTCGCCCAGGCCCTGTGCGATCACGCCGCGCAGCTCGACAACCAGACCTTCAAGAAGGAGCAGATCGAGCAGGCCGCGCTCATCTACCAGCGCGAGCTCGGCGATCCGCGGCGCGCTGCCGAGACGCTCGAGCTCGCCACCGATCCCGCCGCGCCCGACGCCGATCTGCTCGCCAAGATCGCCGAGCTCTGGCTGTCGGCGGCCGAGCCCAGCCGAGCGCTCGCGCACCTCACGCGCGCCATCGAGCTCGCGGGCGGAGAAGGCACCGCGCTCGGCACGCTCTTGCACCTGCGCGGCAAGCTGCGGCTCGAGCTCGACCCGAGCCACCTCGAGACCATCGATCTCGCCATCAGCGACCTCGACCGCGCCGCCGAGCTCAACCCCGAGCGGGCCCGCCGCGACCTCGCGCGCGCCCTCACCGAGAAGCTCGCCCTGCTCGAGGCCCGCCCCGAGGAAGAAGCGCGCGCCGAGCGCGGCAGCACCACCCTCGAGCTCGCGCGCGTGCTCGGTCAGCTCGACCAGATCGACGCCGCGGTCGCGCTGATCAACGGCTGGGTCGCGCAGAACCCGAGCGACAAGGCGGCGCAGCTCGAGCTCGGAAATCTGGCCGCGCAGCGCGAGGACTGGGCGACGGCCGCCGACGCCTACCGCGGCCTCGTGACGCTCACCAGCGGCGAAGAGCAGCTCGCCGTGATCTCGAAGCTGGCAGAGGCCTGCGAAAAGGTGGGCGACCCGCTCGCCGCGAAAGACGCGCTCGAGCTCGCGCACGCCCAGTTCCCGGGCGAGGAAGGCGTGCGCCGCCGCCTGCGCAAGATGTATCAGGCTGCGAAGGCCTTCAAGGGTTGGGCCAGCATGCTCGTCGCCGAGGCCCAGAGCAGCACCGACAAGCACCAGCAGTTCGAGCTCCTGTGCAACGCGGGTGACCTGTTCCGGCAAGCCGAGGAGGGCGCGCTCGAAGAGGCGCGCGCCGTCTACGCCGAGGCCCTCGCCCTCGAAGACGACGCCAAGACCATCGTCAAGCTGATCGACGTCGAGGTGCAGCTCGGCCACATCGAAGAGGCCGCCAGCCGCCTCGACGAGGCCATCCGCAGCCACGGCAAGCGCCGCTCGCCCGAGCTCTCGCTCTTGCAGCACGCCATGGCCAAGGTGGCCACGGCGGCGGGTGACGAGGAGGCCGTGTTCGCCTGGCTCGAGGCCGCGCTCTACAGCGATCGCCAGAACGGCGCCGTGGCCTCCGAGCTCGCGGCGCTCGCGATGTCTCGCGGCGAGTTCGACGTCGCCATCAAGGCGCTGCAGCTCGTCACCCTGCTCAAGACGCCGGGCCCGATGAGCCGCGCCGAGGCCTACCTGCGCCAGGCCGCCATCGCCAAGCACCGCGGCGACGTCAAGAAGAGCGCCCTGCTCGCCAAGCGCGCCATCACCACCGAGCCCGACTATCAGGAGGCGAAGGTCTTCCTCGAAGAGCTGCAGGTGCGCGAGAGCATGATCCCCGAGGCGTGAACCCCCAGAAGCAGAGCAGAGCGCGATGTTCGGAAGAGGACTGTTCGGAAAGAAAGGCCAGAAACCCCCGCTCGACGACGCCAGCGCCGACCGGCTGCTCGAGTCCGTCGTCCACGGCGTGATGCCCCAGGCCGACGCCGACACCGTGGCCATCGTCGCGGCCTGCGCGGGCCTGCTCGCCGGTGTCGCCTACGCCGACCGCGACTTCTCGGCCGCGGAAGCCCAGGAGATCGAGCGCCAGCTCGGCGCCATCGACGGCATCGGCCCCGGCGGCATCCAGGCCATCACCCAGGCCCTCGAGCTCCACCGCGTCGAGCTCGCGAGCGTGCACACCGTCCGCTTCGCCCGCACGCTCAAAGAGCTCGGCACCCGCGAGCTGCGCGAGCACGTGCTCAGCATGCTCGTCGCGCTCGCCGCCACCGACGACACCATCACCCAGGCGGAGGTGAACGCCCTGCGCCAGCTCACGAGCGCGCTCGGCCTCGAGCAAGCCGACTACAATCGGCTGCAAGCCGAGCACAAGCAGAAGCTCGGCATCCTGCGCTGAACAACGCTGCGCGGGCAGATGCAGTTACCTCCCCCGATCCGCGCGGAGGCGCGCTGCGCGCCGAGCACGGAGCGTGGGGGAGGTCGGCGAGCGCAGCGAGACGGGTGGGGGCATCCACTCGCCGTCCACCCGCCGGGGATGGGGCGTCGAAGCGTGCGATTCCTCGCGGCCCCCGCCGGCGCGCGACACTGTAAACGAGCCGTGTGGGTCGCCGGCGCGCGCGGGCGGCGCTTCCGGCGCGCAGACTCAATGACGGGTCGTGGCGCGCGGCGGGGGGCTCGTCCTCGCTGCCCGGGGCGAAGCGCCCCCCGCGCACTGCGCGGGCGCTTTCCTGCTTGTCACTGCTTGCCGCGCAGCGTAGACGCGAACCATGTCGACGTCGCTCAAAGTTCCAGCAGCCCTCGTCGGAGTCTATGGCCTGGTCGCGCTCATCGGAGGCACCATCGGCTTCGTGAAGGCGGGCAGCGTCGCGTCGCTCATCGCGGGCGGGGGCTCGGGCTTGGTCTTGCTGGTGGCGGCGGCGCTCATCGCGAAGCAGCCGGCGGGCGGCGGGAGCCTCGTGCAGAGCGCCAAGGTGGGCCTCATCATCGCGGTGGTGGTCAGCATCCTGCTGATCGGGCGGTTTGCGAGCACGCTGCGAGGCGGAGCGAGCCCGGTCGCCCTCGTGATGATCACGGGCGGGCTGGTCGCGCTGGTCGCCTCGGCCATGGCGCTCTCGCGCGCCCGTCGCGCCTGAGGTTATCGCTGGGTTAGCCCGCCGTGTCGGCCGCCGACTCCTCAGCCATCAGATGCTCCCAGGCATCCCTGATGCGCGGCAGCGACCGCCCGAGGCGCCGCTGCACGGCGTCATCCGAAGAGTCGAGATTCATGCCGACCAGGTCGAGCTCGGCGAGCATGGCGTCGTTTAAACGAGCCCCGTTCGTGATGATACTCGTCTGGAGGCCTCGACGCCGAGTGTGGCGCAACAGGGAGAGCAGGTCGCGATGCAGCGTCGGTTCCCCCCGGAGAAGGTGACACGTCGAACGCCCGCGCCGGCGAGAAGATCGTCGAGCACGGACCGGAAATGCGGTGCGCAGGTAGACCACAGCGCCAGCGCGTCTGGGGCCAAGTTGACGAACGAGCAAAGGTCCGTCGCGGCGCCCCAGCCTGACGGGCCGTGATAGACCACCACCGGCAAGCCTTCGCCGACGCTCGCACCGTCAATCAGGCGAGAATCTCTTCGATGCTCGTCGCGGTCAGCACGCGCTCCGCCCACACGTCCATGCGCTCGGGCGAAGCCTTCAGGATCTCGTCCCGAGTGGCGTCCGTGACCGCTCCAAACTTCGAGAGTAGCAGTCTGAGCAGCAGCTCGGCCTTGCCCTCAGCCTTGCCTTCGGCTTTGCCTTCGGCGATCCCTCGGGCGTAGCTTTCTGCGGTGAGTCTCTGAGCGGCGGTCATATAGGCTTCTTGGGCGGCAGGCCCGAGCCCGACAGCCAGCTCTCGCAGCTGCTCGGGTAGGACTTCGCCGACTCGGAAAGCATACTCCAAAAGCGCCGCCAGCGCCTCGACCCCGTTGCGGGCCGCGACGACCTGGTCGAGCACGTCATGCCAGCGGAGCAAGTCGGCCAGTAAATCCGCCGACATGCGGCCCCGCGAGAGCAGCATCAGCGCCGCCCTGCCAAGCGCCGTCAGGGACCTCTCCCGAAGGGCGTCGTCCCGGGCGCCGGAGAGATCGTCGAGCACGAACCGGAATTGCGGCACGTGGGCGGACAGGAGCGCCAACGTGTCTGCGTCCAGGTCGATGATCGAGCAGAGATCCGTCGTTGTGCCCCAGCCTCGCTGGCTGTGATGGACCACAACGGGCAGGATCCCCGGCAAGCGCTCGCTGCGGGGATGCTCCGCGAGGAAGGCGTCCCAGATCCGCACGATGTAGCGCAACACACGGAACGCCATGAGCGGATCGTTCGTGCTCTGATGCTCGAGCAGCACGTACACATACGCCTGCCTCCCGTCGCACCGGATCGTGAAGAGCAAGTCCGCCTGTCGCTCGCTCAGCTGCTCATCGATGAAGCTCGACGGCGAGAGCTCCAGCGAGCTCCAATCCAAGCGTGCGCCGAGAGTTGCCGGCAACACGGAGCGCAGCTCTGCCGCGGCGTGTTCTGGCTGAGAGAACACGTAGCGAAACAGCGCGTCGTGCGGACCGGGCAAGACGGCAGCGTAACCGAGCGCAGCGTCGACGATCAAACTTTGACCACGCTCATACTGCCATCGACATCACGCTCGCGGAGCGCGGACGATCAATGTTACCAAGAGGCATGGATGCGCCGGATCGGCTCCGCTACTGAGCGAGGCCGAGCACGTCCAACAACGCCGATCGCACATGAGCCCAGCGCGCCTCCGGCAGAATGGCAATGGGGGGACCGAGATGACCTCGTTCGACGATCCGAATCCGCTCGGGCTTCAGCACACAGGGGCTTGGCAGCCCGTCATCCGTGGACAAGGGGACCTCCCACGGCAGGGCTCGCGCTTGTGTCGATAGTGGAATGACGGGCACCTGAGACAACGACGGCAACACGTCCGCACGCCCCAGGACCAGAACCGGCCGCCGCTTGTCAGGCGCGGCGAACCGGAACCAACGAATGTCCCCGCGATTCATCAAGGGAACTCCGGTTCACCCTCGTCTTCGAGCGGGCCTTGTGGCCCCTGCCGCGACCATTCATCCCAGAGGTGAGCTTGCTCCTTGTTTGACAAGGAGACTTCGACGTCCTCGGGTGCGATGATGACGCGCACGCGCCGCCCTTCGAGCGGAGGCACCGGAGCGTCCAGCGTGATGGTGTTCCCGCGCAAGACTCCGGTCACCGCCGCGTCAGCCATACATCCATGTTAGCAGATGGCCGAGCGTGTGATCTTGGCCATCCCAAGAGGCGGCACACGGGCCACTGAGCAGGTGGAGCGGGCAGCGGCACGGAGTAACCAGCGCTGCGCCCCACTCTCGCAGACGGAGCGAGACCCCAGCAGCTGACGCCTCGAGACGCCGCCGCCACCGCGACGCGGGCCCTCAAACCTCGAGCTCAGCCTTGCGTTGCCGCGGGTGAGCCGCAGCATTTCTTGTACTTGCGGCCGCTGCCGCAACTGCACGGTTCGTTCGGCCCCGGTCGCGGCGCGCGGACGGCGGGCGCTCGTTGAGTGCGCTCGAAGCGGCCGATGCGATCGAGCAGCTCCTCCGATAAGCGGGGCTCCCATGTGACGCGCAGCTCTCGCTCGACGTCTCGGGGCAGGTACATTTCCTCGGGCGCGCGGCGGGCCGATGCAGCGATGAGCGACAGCGAGGCCAGCACATGCTTACCATTGGTGAGGCCGTCGCTGTAGCTCGTGAACGGCAGCGCGCGCACGACATCGTCGGGGATCTCCGCGAGCTTGGCCGCATCGAGACCGAACAGGTGCGCACCGACGCGCGCCAGTAGCGCGTCTGATTCTGCGTCATCCATCGCGAGCCGATCCACGGCCGCTGCGCTCACAGCGGCAAGTTCGTCTCCCATTTCCGTTCTCAGGCAGGCCGCGCCACTCGACCGCGGCACCATCTCGCGCGTTGCGCCCAGCGCCTTGCTCACCTCCGCACGCAGGCCCGAGGTGCGCCGCCCGATCGCCACCAGCGAGAACACCGTGTCGAGCCAATCAAAGAACGCGACATCCTCGGCGAGCGCGCGCTTGTAGGCAGGGAGCAGCCGCTTGCCGAGCCGCCCCACGGCCCACGCTCCTGGCACGATGAAGCGCAGCGCGGCACTCGACGTGAGCCCAAAGGAGAACGCGCTGCGGAGTGTTAAATTGTCACCCGCGATTTGTTCGATAGCCTCGCCCTCGCCCCCCATCGTCCCGAGCAGCGCCAGGTGCGCCGCCGCATGCAGGAGCGCCCAGTAGCCATGCAATGCCTCCTCGCGCCGCGCCTTCGGCAGCCGGAGGCTCCGCAGCAAACGCCCTTGCTCCAGCAGCTCTGCCGCCATCGCGAGATAGGTGCCCATCAGCGCCGAGCCGAGCAGCGGTTGCCAGGCGGACACGGCCAGGAAGTCTTCGCGGCTGACCGTGTCGCCCGCCGTGATCACGCGTCGTAGCAGCTGAGAGCACGCTCGCTCCCCTGTGTTCGCGCCCGTCACCCGGAACGCGAGCGCGAGCCGCTCGCGCAGGCTCTCGAAGCGCCCCGCGAGGCCGTCGAGCTGCCCCCGGGGGACAACGTGCAGCTGGCCGGTGCTCATTCCTCGGCCCAGACAGGTGACGAAATGGCCGTCTCGTGTGACCACGAGGTAGGGGCCGACGGCGGCTTCTCCGAGCGCGATGGCCACTCGCTCTGCAGACTCGGGCAAGGCAACCGCCGCGAGGACGGCGCGGAGCAGCGCCGGCTCTCGGTAGAGCTGGAGCGCCAGCTCGACCTCGGCGCTCGCCAGTCGATCCAGACGAGACAGGAAGTGATGCGCGTGGCCCGTGTGATTCACTGGGACGTCACCTTATCAGGCTCCATGTAACATTGTCCGCAGGCTCGTCGGGCCGTGCGAGGTCGAGCTCAGGTGCTCTTCGGATCGGCACCGAGCAGAAGCCGACCTTTCGCCATCCGCGTGTCGCACGAGCGTTCACCGCGCCCGGGGAAAGGGGCCCTGCGCATCGAGCCGGTGATTGCGAAAGACGTTCCGGCCGGTTTCTTGCGGCGCTCGTCACGCCCAATCGAGATCGAGATGCTTCGAGACGGCGGCGCGGACGGGTGCACGCCCGTCGTCCCAACTCTCCAGGCCCACGTGGCCGGAGCGCGACAGCGCAGCTGCGGCTCGCTGCGCAGCAGCGACGTGACGAGCGGCTGGCTCCCAGGCGAGCGGCGCGACCTGCTCTCGGGCGAGCCGAAAGGCTCGATACGTCGTGAGGCCGCGTTGCTCGCGCTCCAGCGTCTCGAGCACCGCCTCCACCGCCCGCGCGATGGCATCCGGGCCCCCCGGGACGTCACGCTCGATCAAGCCGTCGGCGTCCTGGACGGTGCAGGTCACCAAGGTCGACAAGACCACCTTCCTCGGGAGCGCGTTGGCTGGAGCGTGCGCCAAATCGAGCTGGACACGAATGATTTTACGGAGAGCGTTCTGGTGCGGGAGGCGTGTCGTCCTCCAACGCCGAGAAGGCATGCTCGACCGAGCGTCTTCAGAAGGCGACCGCACGTCAGGTCGATCAGGCCAGAATCTCTTCGATGCTCGTCCCCGTCAGCACGCGCTCCGCCCACACATCCATCCGCTCGGAAGAGGCCCTCAGGACCGTCTCCCGAGTTGCGTCCGTGACCGCGCCAAACTTCGAGTTCAGCTGTCTCAGCAGCAACTCGGCCTTGCCCTTCGACACACCCTCGGCTTTGCCCTCGGCCATACCCTCGGCTTTGCCCTCGGCGATCCCTCGGGCGTAGCTTTCTGCGGTGAGTATCTGAGCGGCGGTCATGTAGGCCTCTTGAGCGGCAGGCCCGAGCCCGACAGCCAGCTCTCGCAGCTGCTCGGGTAGGACTTCGCCGACTCGGAAAGCATACTCCAAAGCGCCGCCAGCACCTCGACCCCGTTGCGGGCCCCGACGACCTGGTCGAGCACGTCATGCCAGCGGAGTTTGCCAGCTGGCGCGGTCGGCCTGCGACGCAGGGTGTCGCGACGTCGGCCTTTTCGATGGGTTGTTGCCTCGGCCGGAAGGCATGGTTTCTCGAGTGAGAGATCTGCTGGCGTTACTGGGGAGCGGAGCGGGCACGGCGGGCTCACGGTTGCCCGGATTCTAGGCTCGATCGCGAGCTAAGCAACACGGACGCTCTCTCCACACCCCGGACAGAAAGATGCGCCCGAAGGCAGGTCGAACGAGCAATGGCGACACGATACGCCGCTGATGGGTGATAGGTTCGGATCCTGAAAATCGAGGATGGCGCTCGTGATGTGCACTGGAATCTCCAGCTGCCGAGCAAAGTCGACGAGAGTCCGATGCCGCGCAGGACTGATGCTGTCCTTGGCGGTGGCGAGCTCTGCCATCAGACGAAGAAAGCGCTGTCGTTGCTCCTGGTTCAGCAGTGGCCGCAGGTTATCGAGGCTCATCCCGCCGGATGTCGGTATCGGCGCGTTAACGAGCGCCGACTCGAGTTCTGCGGACGGACGGGTGCCGAAGAGCTCGCGGAACGTATTCACCAGGATGAAGCGCTCCTCGTAGGCGAGTGCTTCGCCTGCCCCCTCTACGCTCAACAACCCGAAAGCCGCGGCGAGTGTGGCTGCCTCGCCGGCCGAGAACGAATAGAGTGCCCGTGGGCTCGCGGCGCGAGCATCCTGCCCGAGCGCCTCCTTCTCCAGGTAGGCGAGGAAGCCTTGCGTCATCCGCGCGTTCGCGTATGAAGCTTCGGTCCAGAGCGACATCGATTCGATCGCTCTCAACTCTCGAATCGCTTCGGACGTCAGCGTCGCATCCAGTTGTGTCGATAGGCGTCGCTGGAACCAACGCAGGTCCTTCCCGTACGCTGCTTCGAGGCGGCCGATCTCCCTGGCAAGCAGCACTGTCGCGGTCACCGACTCATGCCCGCCGGTCGAGGGCCGAAGCACTGGCATGCCCTCCGAAAGATCGACGTGTAGCGTTCGAGAGGCCTCGATCAGATCCTTCTCCGACAGAGGTTCCCCCTTCAGGAAGTGATCGAGCGCCACACGGACGATCGAATTGATCCGCTTCGCTTCAGGTGAGACGGTGTAAGTGCAACTCATTGGATTGGGCGGGCACCGTGTGACAGGTACCTCCGGCGTAACGCCGCCGTCGCCAGCCGGGTCCTTCTCGTCCTCCAGTTCCAGCTCGACCGGTCGTCCCCCGTGGATATTCGGTTGGTAGCCCGCGAAGTAGTCGTACAGCCTCACCAACTTGACCGGATCAATGACGTGGCATTCCAGCGTTCCCTCCGACGTTGGGCCGCGCGTGCCGCGGCCAATCATCTGCCAGAAGCGATTGGTAGAGAGCGTCAGCCGGGCTAGGACGACGGTCTTGATCTTCGGGTCATCGAATCCTTCGGTCAGCATGTCAACGTTCACCAGTATCGATGGCTCGTCGCCGCGCTTGCGAAAGCGTTCGAGCACCTCGTGCACGCTCAACTTGCGCTGCTCGGGCAAACGGGCGTCCTTCAGCTTGTGGTGAACGACGGCGACGGCACCGCGTGTTGCCGGCACACGGTCATAGAAGAGCTGGACCAGCCGATTGGCGGCTTCGATGGTCGGCACGAACACTATCGTCTTACCAAGCGTCGACAAGCGTCCACCGACCCGCTCCGCCAGAAAGGTCAAGACCTCCGGGTCTGTCATGACTCGCTGATTGAACTGCGCCGAGTACTCTTGGATCTGCCCTCGCTCTGCGTCTGCCCCGGGGGGCTCGACGTGCGTTGCGCCTGTCACGCGCCGAAGCAACTCCGCGGGAATGTCGTAGTAGCCCGAACCATCGAGCTCAGTACTGACTGGGCAAAGCACACCGCTGTCGATCAAGGTCTGATTCTGTACACGATGGAACACGTGGTACAGCGAGCCATGACCGGTAATGGGCCCGTCTTGACGCACGGGAAAGATCACCTCCCCCACGAGTCGACGCGCGTGTTCCGCTGTCGGGACGGGAGTCGCACTGAGGCCCACCGTCATCCAAGAGCGCTGGGTCTTCTTCGAAGGTCTGACAACTTGCTCGTGGAAGCGCTCCCACACCTCCTGTAACTTCGCAGCCCCGAGCTGATGGCACTCATCGTAGATGAGGGTCATCGGCAGGCCATTCTCCAGGTGCCGCCGCCAGGGATGCCTCTTGACCCGACCGTCGCCGGCGCGCTCGAGGACCTGAGTCAGGTTACTTCGCGTCATGAAAAGGATGTGGACGGCGTTATCGAGCTTCTCGACGTTGTCGGCATTCTGGCTCCAGGCGAATGTCGTATTGTCCGGAAACAGGCGACTCAACTCCGCCAACTTGATCATCGTCTGTTGAATCAACACCTTTCGCGCCGTGGCCCAGACGATTCGCTGATCGGGGTTCGCACGGATCAGTCGCGCAGCGAACTCCAAAGCCACGCGGGTCTTTCCGGCTCCTGTCGGGTAGTGCAAGATCCCACTAACCGGAGGTGCCTTCTGCGCGGCCATTTCCATGCGGCGCAGGCCCTCGCTCTGGTGCGGGTATAAACGCTGCGGAGCAGGGCGGTCGCCATCCAACGCAAAGACGGTCTCGCGAAGCTCGGCCTCCGTGCTGTTAACCAGCGTATCGAGTATGGTTTCTACTTTATCCATGGTGACCTCTCGAACCTCCGCTACCTCACGCTCGGCCACAGGTACACGAGCCCCACCGGCTCGATCCTCCGACGCAGCACCTCATAGCTCTTGATGATCGCCTTCGGCTCCTCGACGACCTCCGTGTCCAACACCTTCCGACGTTGAATCAGATACTTCTGCGTTCGCTCGTACTGCTCGCGCTGCGCGCGCTCTGAAGGTTCGAATGGAAGCTCAGGCTGGGTATTGATGGTCTTGTCGGCCAAGCTCATCTGGGCTTGGATGATCTTGGTCAAGGCTGCCGCTTCGGAGCGGCCGCGCCGACTGAGCTGGCTCTTGGCGTCGTGTGCCTGGGCGTCGCCTTCTTGCTCGACGTGCGGCCACAGCTCGAGGAAGTGCTGGTCGGCCTGGTTGCGCAGCATCTGCTGGACCTTGGCGGGTACCTTGGCCAGCGTCGGGGACGCCGCGAAGAGTACTTCGAGGTCCTTGATGACCTCCCGATCGCTCTCCTCGCCGAACGGGCTCAGCTTGCCGCCCTTCGTCGGCAGCACCGCGGCGACGGCGAGAATCTGGTCGTGCAAGCGCGTGGCGGAGTGCCCGAAGATCGAGAGGCGACCCAGGGCGATCACGCGCGCCACGGCGTCCTTCGCCGTCGACAGCACGGTGACTCGCGTCAGGTCGTGCGCGGAGAAGCCTTGGGACCGGAAGCGCGAGAGCAAGCGCTTCACGATCGGGTGCTCGAGATGGAGGTGCACGACCGGGGTGCTGAGCTTCTCCGGCGACTGGAAGACGACGGGGAGCGGCGGGCGTTTGCGCCATTGTTCGAGGGATTCGTCACGCCTTCGGGCCGGGCGAGCGCTGTCGAGCGTGGCGGCCCAGTCGGTACCCAGGGTCGGAAGTGAATACGCTTCGAGCTCGGGTTCATCCTTGGGGGACGCGACGGGTGCCAGTGGTCCGGCGCCAGCCCAGGCGAGCCCGACATCGATGGCTTCCTTGAGCAGCTTGGGGTCGAACTCGAGTAGTGTTCTGGACTTGTTGAGGACCTTGGCGTTGGTGTCGATCTCGCTCGCGAGGGAGCGGGAGCGGGCCTCTTCGAGCTCCTTTGCCGCACGGCTCGTGGCGCGCACGTGGCGCTCGGTCTCCTCGATCCTTTCGAGGACGGCGTCCTGGACGCCACCTCGCTCCAGCAGATCGGCGATACCATCGAAGACGACAGCACCGACCGAACCGAGCTCCTTCTCGATCTGAGCCACCTTTCGCACGACGGCCTGCAGAACCTTGTCTTCTGCACGCTGCGGGTAGAAGAAGTAGTGGCAGCGGACCTCGGGGTCGGGTTGCAGCGTGCGATCGATGCGGCCGTTGCGTTGCTCGAGCCGCCCTGGATTCCAAGGAATGTCGTAGTGGAAGAGGTCGGAGCAGCGGCCCTGGAGGTTGACGCCCTCGCGGGCTGCGTCGGTGGCGATCAGGATGCGCACGGGAAAGGTCGCGGGGTCGCCGTTGAACTCTTCTTGCAGGAGCGAGCGGTTCTCTTCCGACATGCCTCCGTCGAAGACACGGATTCGATCATCGGCACGGTCGGTGCCCTCGATCGCTGCAGCGAGGATCTTCGTCAGGTAGCGCTTGGTGGCCGCATATTCGGTGAAGACGATGACGCGGCGATCCGTCCAGCGCCCGCTGGCGCCCTTGGGCGCCTCGTCGAGGCTGGCCGCGGGGCACTGGTTCGCGCGGATCCAGTCGACCAGGGCCCGCGCCTTCGCGTCTGCCGCTGACTGATGCTTCTGCGTCAGCCGGATCATGCGCTCGAGCACTTCCTGGGCGTCCGCTGCCGGTGCGGGCAGCCGCGACGTGTCGGCGACGACCGCGCGCTCCAGCTGGGCATCCTCGGCGTCGGCCGGGAGTCCATCGTCGGACTCCGAGTCGTCGATTTCAGGCGTCAGCTGCGAAAAGAGAGCCGCCTTACCGATGCTCTCGGCGTGCTTCTTCAGCGTGCTCGAGAAGGCCTCGACGCTCGACAGGAGACGCTTCTGGAGATTGATGAAGACGCGTCCTTGGCCTTTTGGCGCGCGCACCAGCTCCTTGTACCGCGCCAGCAAGACGCTCAGTTCGAGCTCCACGTCGGTGCCTTTACCGATCGGCTGCGCGTCGCCGGGCTGGTTGTCGCGTATCGGGCGTGCCCGCCACTCGGAGCCCTGGTGGATCAGGTCGATGTGGACCAATTTGCGATCCGGAAACCCTGCTGTACCCAGCGCGGACAGGTCGGGCTTGAGTCGCCGCACCATGACCGGTGCGACCTGGTCAGGCCCCGACACCTGGGTTCCGCGCAGAAAGCGCTGAGGATCGAGCATCTCGAGGAGCGCGCTGAACGAGTGACTGTGGCCGTTGTGCGGCGTGGCGCTCAGGAACAGTCGGTTCTCGAAACGCCCGCAAAGGTCACGGATGGCCCCCGTGGTCAAGGTGTCCATCGCCTGCTTGCTGGCTGTGGCAGGCGCGGCGGTGTGCGCCTCATCCAAAACGAGCAGGCTCTTCTTGCGCTTGTCGTCGAGCAGGGCGAGGAGGGCGTCGCGGTACTCGGGGCGCCGAAACGTCTGATAGGAAACGATGAAACGATTGTGGGTGCTCCAGGGGTTGACCTGAAAGCCTCTCTCCTGGCGGCGACGGGCGACAAACTCACGGGTGTAGTTCTCGAAGAACAATCCGAAGCGACGCTCCATCTCCGTCTTCCACTGGATCGTGACGGAAGCCGGACAAACGATGAGCACCCAGTCGATTCGTTGCCGGAGTAGCAACTCCTGAACGACCAGCCCGGCCTCGATCGTCTTACCGAGGCCGACGTCGTCCGCGATGAAGAGGTTCGCGCGCGGCAGCTCGAGAGAGCGACGGAGCGGGGTCAGCTGATAGGACTTCAGCGCGATTCCCGCGCGGAATGGCGCTTGAAACAGCTCACCGTCGGTGGCTGTGACGCGATTCCACTTGAGCGCGTGAAAATAGGCGGCGAACTCGCGCGGTTCGTCGAGCTGCTGGCGCTCGCCCAATCCGCGAGCCTGAGGCTGCTGGATGCTGGCGCCGAGCTCGAGCTGCCAGAGCACCTCCAGCAGCCGGCCCTGCGCATCATCGTCGAGGCAAACGAGGCGGACGGTGGTCATTGCCTGTTCGCGGGCGGGCGGAATCACCTTCGTGACCAGATACTGGCGTTGGCGGACCTTGACGATGTCACCCTCGCGTGGCTCGAGCCGGAAGTCGGGGGTGCTGCTCGGTGCCCGCGAGTCGTTCGCGGGCTGGCAAGCACCCAGCAGGCGCTTCTGCAGCTCCTCCCGCGAGCGCCCGCGTTCATCGAGCCCGTGCTCGCGACAGGCCCGCTTCAACTCGTCGCGGCCGAGCGCACGAAGGATCGCCGGCAACCCGTCGCGGTTCTTGCGAACGAGCGCGCCCACCTGATCATCCTTGTTCGCGCTGCTCTTGACCACGACCCCCAGCTCCTTCGAGAGCTCGAGCAGCCGGGGCTTGGGCAGGAGTTCCAGTACAGTGCGCGGCGACGGCGGGGCGATGTCGTATTTAGAGGCCACGCCTCTGCGAACGCTCTCCGCTCCGGCGCGCTAAATGTGGTTCCGGAAATGGGTCGGAGAGGCGCCGCTAGCGCGCCTGCATGTGGGTCCGTGCTCGCCGCGTCAAGGAGCTGACACCTTTATGCCGATTAACGTTCGATCGTTACTCGCCCACCTGGCGCAGCGCTTCGGCGATGAGCGCGGGAGCGACACGAAATCCGTGTGCCAGCAGTTCGTCGAGCGTCGATCGGAGCGATGGAATGTGCTCCGCTCGACGCGCTTCGACCAGGACGCCGAGCGTGCCTCGAACGTTCAGACCGCGCTGACGTGCGATCGCACGACCTTCCGTTCGTCGATCAGCAGGAGCTGGGCACCAAGCACCTCAGCGAGACCGATAGCCGCTGCCTCGCCCGCATCGAGCGCCTCTAGAAGGTGGTGTTCCAGCCCAATACGCTCCGCTTGGTCGGAGACGACGATCCAGCTCGCACCGCGGATGTGCTCGACTCCAGGTGCGCCGGGACGCGCCATCACTGCTTCATGCCAGACGGTCGTCGGAACGAGCACCTGCCGGTACAGGCATGCAGCACCCCTAGCTGCCCAATACGAGACAGGTAGAGAAGTGGCGTGGTATCCGCCACGACGATCACGAGCCCTGCGCGAGCTCCTGCCTGAAGTCGTCCACGTCGTAGTCGATGGCGTCTACCCCGTGCTCCGACGCGACTCGCAAGAAGTCGTCGAGCCCCAAGCCCAGCACGTGCGCGGCTCGTACGCGCGTCATGCGCCCTTGCCGGACCTCGTCGAGGGCCCAGAGCAAGCGGAGGCGCCGGACCAGCTCGTCAGGGCTCTCGGCGTCGGCGTCGGGCGGGAGATCGAGGGTCACCGTGACCGTCATGCATACAGCATAGCCGTTGCGGGGCCGGGTGGCGATGGCATCGGGTAACCAATCGGCCAATGCTTGCAGAAAAGATGCTGCGCGAGCATCGACGACATCACGATTCAATGGGCCTGATGGGGTGCGACCGCGGGGTCGGTCCGGGGCCGCAGCCCCATCCGCGGACAAGGAGGCTCGGTACCCGTCGAGGCGCCGCACGGGTAGCTAACGCCAGGATGCGGACAACCGACGTCCTCGACCCCCTCGTTCTCAGACGCCGCTTCATCCGGCTCTGATTCGCTTCTCCGAGGTCGGAGCACAGCCGAGCGCGCTGTGTCCTGGTGGAACACCGTCGCATGTGTTCACTTGCTGCACGAGACCTCGGGGACGTTGTCACGCCACGAGGGGTGGGGGTCTGCTCTGGCTCCGCCATTCACCGAACGGGCAAGCGATCGTTCGGCGACGAGCGTCGAGGACGGTCTATGGAGGAGCGCAGGACACCATGGTGAGTGCCGAACAGGCAGCAGCTTTCTGGAGTGACATGCGTGCCCTCGAGAGGGCACATGGCGATCCCTTTCGTGTCGCGGCGCGGTTCGACAATGACACTCGCCGTGCCACACCGATCGACATCGTGCTGGAGGGCGGCGAGCCGCGCGCGATCGTGAGCGATGAGCTCGCCGCTTTACGCAACAAGATCGATCCCCGACAGATCGCGTCGCTCAATCGGAATGAGAGCGGCGGACAACACTGGCGAGAGGCCTTCGAATCGGCGCGCACCACGCGACGCTTGACGCTCGATGATGTTTGCAACCTGGTCCTGGGGCCCATCTACTTCCCGGAACGGGCGGTGCACGACTACACTGCGGACAAGGAGCTTCGCGTTCGCGTTGGCGACGTCAGGCGCTGGCTCCCGGCGCTCATTGGTGATGACGACTACGAGTACAGCCTGTCCGAGCTCTACGAGGAGCACACGCCGGTGAATGTGCCAAGCGTTCGCCCCTCGCCCCCTCCAAAGCCAGTCGACGCGCCAAAGGCTGTCGACCATCCCGTCCCTACCGGCTGGCACAGCGCCCGCCTGAACCTGAGCCGCGCAGCAGTGCAGGCCCAGGTCCGGGTCGGACAGCTCGACATTCCCGATCAACTCCTCGACCAGGCGTGCGCCGCGCTGTCGGCAGGCAAGCACCTGCTGCTGATCGGCCCTCCCGGGACGGGAAAGACCGAGCTGGCCGAGTGCCTGAGCAAGGCCGCTCAGGCGGAGGGCTACAGCGCAGGCCTGTTTTCGTCGACCGCTTCAGCCGATTGGACCACGTTCGAGACGATCGGGGGCTATGCGTTGCAAAAAGACGGCGGCCTCAACTTCCGCCCAGGCGTCTTCCTTCGGGCACTCGAGCAGTACCAGTGGCTGCTGATCGACGAGATTAATCGAGCAGACATCGACAAGGCGTTTGGCGAGCTCATGACCGTGCTTTCGGGAAAGGCAGCGGATACTCCATACGTCGGAGCGAACAATCGAACCATTGGCATCGGGCCTGATGGCACGCGCTCGCACGTCATGCCCAAGACGTTTCGCGTCATCGCGACGATGAACATCTGGGACAAAACGTCTCTCTTTCGACTCTCGTATGCGGTGCAGCGTCGCTTCGCGATCATTCACGTCGGCCACCCCTCGCCCGATACGTACGCAGCGCTGCTCAGAAAGGTGGCGACGGAAGGCCAGGAGCCTCGGCCCTTGCCCGAGGTCGACATCCTCCGCATCATCCAGCTGTTTGGCCCCAAGCAGCTGCTCCGGTCTCGACCGGTCGGCGCCGCGATCCCCATGGATATGATCCGGTACATGCGGTGCCGAGAGGCGGCGGCGCTCGGCTTTGCGGAAGCGCTCGCCATGTACCTGCTCCCGCAGCTCGAGGGCATCGAGCCGAAGGGGGCAGAGGAGCTGTGGAAGTTCCTGGCGCTGGCCATCCACCGCGAGGGATCGGAGGCTCCGGAAGCCGCCGACTATCTGCGCGCGCGCTTCCAGGAGATATTTCCCCAGGCGCGGCTCGACAAGGCCGGCTCGTGACCCCCGATACTTGGCAAGCCTACCTGGAAAAGCAGTTTCCCGCGTTCCTGCTCAGGTGCACGGAGCGCCGCCGGCTCGACCAGGCTGCTGCCGAGGCGTTCCTGGAGCGGCTCGAGCTCGGCGGCGACAACCTCCGATTGTTGCGCGGCTTGAGCCTCTTTGCGGCCCACGAGCGTGAGCTCAGCGAGTTCGCGACCTACTGGCTTCCCGATCTCCTGCGCGCCCTGCCGTCGGGGGCTCGCGTGGAGCAGCGCACCTGGCGCGGTGGGTATCAGGGGCGTCTCGACCTGCCGGCGACGATGCAGTTGCGGGCAGGTGGCGACACCTCCGCGTTCGTAACACGGGCCCGTCGGCGCCGCTTCGACTTGCCCGAGAACGTGTTCATTCGGTCGTTGGCGGGCCGCACGGAGCGCCTCGCCGTGGACCTCGTGGCCAGAGAATTTCTGCATGGCAAGGGCTGGACGAAGGGCGTAGTCGATTCCCTCGCGGCGCTGCAGTTTCATACACGGTCGAGCCTGCTGCGGGATGTGCCAGAACTGCCCATTGAAGCCTACCATGTGCAAGCCGCGCAAAACGCTCGCCACCCGGCCTACCGCTCGGCGTTGCACTGGCACGAAGCCCTGACCGACGCCCTCGATCATGAGGATCCGCAGCGCCTGGCGCAGCTGCTCAGCGAGGGTGGGCTACAGCCCGGAGATGAGCCCAAACGCTTCGAGCTCGCGGTGCTGCTCACCGTGATCGAGAGCATCGAACGGCACCTCGCTGCGTCGGGGGAATACGAGGCGGCCCGCACCTTCATCGCCGAGGGTCGAGAGCAGGTCGCCACATTTACCCGCGCTTGCGGCACGCGCATCGAAGTCTATTACAACCAAGCGGTGCTGCCGCCCGATGAGACCCTGGGGCCTCGCGACAGCGGTGTGCGACACTACCTCGATCGGTCTGGAAGACTTCGTCCGGACATCACGGTCTGCGTTCGCCATTCGGATGGCAGGGCGGTGTATACCGTCTTCGAAATCAAGCTGTCGAAGGACTTCGCCTATGTGAGCTCCGGCTACTCCGAGGCCATCGTCTACCGGCATGAGTACGCGCGGTATCTCTCGGGGTGGCCCAAAGCGGTGCTCGTTGCCTCAGAGGCTCTGCAGGGCAAGCCCCGCCCCGAAGATGACGTCGTGGCCATTGCGTGGAGCGACCTGGCAGCGTCACCCATCATTGGGGCGATGCTGGGATTGAACACGTAACTGTACCCAGCGCTCGCCGCCGCTGGGCGGCCCAGTGAGCATCCCTCGCTCCGGGGGCTCTTGCGACGCCGGCTCACGAGCGCGCCTAAGCGACGCGCCGGAGAGGACTCATCGCGCTCGAAATCTGCCATCGTCTCACCAGATCCCGCCGAGGGCGTTCGAGGGCCACCACCGGCTGCCCCGGGCGATGATTGGGCGATTGACCTCGGGCCTTCATGGCTGCCTCGAGGCGGGCGGGCGCTTGTATTTCAGCGGCGCTCAGACACGCTGCAGGCGTGGGGTCCGCGGGCGCCGCGGATTTTCCAGGAGGCTACCGTGTTCTACGACCTGCTCTTCAATGGATACCGGTTGGACCATCGCCGAGCGTCCAGGTTCGACGCTTCCACGCCAATTACAAGCACGTGATGGTGCCCGGGCACTACCGGCTCTCGGCGCCCGGCACTCCGTCCCTCACCAGCGCGTTCACGGGCAAGAGCCTGCCTCAGACCAACCGGCTCGGAACGGAGTACGAGCTCAGGGCGACTCCGAGCACGAACATGACGCCGGCGCGTTACCACCTGTTTGACGGCAGCTCGAGGGCTCGGACCGGAATCCAGGTCGATTCGACGTTCTTTCATGCCGCGCACTCTGCTGCCGGGGGAAAAGGGTTGGACGGGCTGGTGCTACGCGTGCACTACGCTGCACCATGGATGCTCACCGCACTGTCGCAGGTGGGCACGAAGGAGGCCCCCGGCACAGCCGCAGACCCACAAATCATGGAATACTTCGACGCGGCAAAGTTCAGTACGACTGACGACTCCGGCAAAGAGAACGCCTGGTGCGCCTCTTTCGTTTCCTGGGTGATGAAGCAACATGGTCACGCCTCACCCACAAACGCATTTCGTGCACTGCAATGGGAGACCTTTGGCAAGAAGCTCGACAAGCCCGTCTACGGCGCAATCGGCATCAAGTCGCGCCAGGGCGGGGGCCACGTGTCGTTCGTCGTTGGGCGAAGCGCTGACAGCAACTTTCTATCATGCTGGGAGGCAACCAGGACGACAGGGTGCAGATCACCCGCTATAAGCGGTCGGTCTGAGGCACGTTTGTCGCGCCCGACACGTTTGATGGCACGCCAGAGTCGCTCCCGATATACACGCAACCTGCGGACGCAGCAGGCAGTGAGGCCTGAGGCAGCGGAGATGACGCAGATGTCGAGTGAATCAAGCCACGGCGCAGCGCTCGAGAGCGGGCGCCATCTGACGTTGGGGGCCCTACTCTTGCTGGCATGTTCCTGTCGCGCAACGCCGGATGGGTCAGCGCAGCCCAAAGCCTCGGCGTCGAGCTCACCTTCGGTGCAGCTCCAACAACCGGCGTCCGCGGCTCCATCACCAACTGCAACTCACACGCCGCTTTCGGTCCCGTCGCCCGTCCCCCCATCACCCGCGAGCCCATCTACCGCAACGCCGGCGTCGCTCACGCATCCCGTTGAGCCGAAACCGCCTGCAGCGCCGGCAGCGGAACCGGCAGCGGAATTGGTACCTGCGGCGGACGATCGGGAGGCGCTGTTGCTGCAGAACCTCACCAATGCCCTCAAAGATACGCCCTTCAGCGCCGTCGTTCAGTACGTCCGCAAGGACGTGACGCCGCTCGAAGACGACGAGGTGAAGGTCACGTATCAGGTTCGGGTGCTCGAGCCCATTCGAGGCCCCAAGCTGGAGAAGCTCTCCTACTTCGCGATCGTCGAGAAGGGCGAAGACACGAGCTTCGAGAAGCGCCCCGTCATTCTGACGCTCTGCGAAGGCAAGCAAGGCTACTACTGGCCTGGCACGGGGGCTGAGTTCCCTCGGACCAAGAGCTCTCGGGCTCTCGTCGCCAAGCTTCGTCCGGAGCTGAATCCCGATCAGAAGACCTTCGAGCAATGCAGACCCGTGGAATGAGCGGGCGGCATCGGAAAGCGGCTCCTATCTCGCCGAGCGTCGCACCAACAGCTAACGCTACGACGACTTCGTCCGCGAGAGGGGTCGGGGCTCGCGACTTCGAGCCCTGACGCCGCCCGGAACCGAGCAGCCCCTCTCGGTAACGCCAGCCCTCCAGCGTAGGCGTCTGGTCGACAACGACCGCCCAATATCCGGGCGTCGGTCCATTCGTCCGCGTTGCGTCGCCCATTGGTCCCCCTGAACCGTTTGGAGCTGGTGCTGCCGCGAGCGCTGGCGTTCTCCTACATCAGTGCGGGCTGGCCATTCTTGGCGGCCGTCGACGATCGGCACGGATGACGAGTATCTCGCGGGCTGGCCGAAGTGCGCTCGACCTCGGAGCCCACGCCGCAAGCACCGGGAAGACGATATCGTTGCGGTGACCGGGAAAGACCTCGGAGCCTCATGGATGATCCCGGTGGCGCTGTCCCCGTGAGTGTGGGTGTGGGCGATGGCGACGCCGCGCAGCGCGTACGTCGAGCAGCGCCGTTGCAACATGCCCCCAAAGGTTCATCGAACGTTCGCCGCCTCGAGTCTCCGAGTTGTTCGTTAATGCACGTGCGCTCTTCACACGTGCGCGGGGCGCGAGCAGCCCGCGATCACGCGCGCGTTCGCACCTGCGAAGGAACCGGCGCCCGACGAGCGTCAAGCCGCTGGCTATCACCGCGTCACCGACCCGTCACTCGCGCGATCATCGGTCGTCGATGTATCTGCGTGCAACACACCGCAACGAGCGCTCGCCGTGATGCGGACCCATCACGCTGTCTCTGCGTGGAACACTGACCATTCGACGCCGACTGTTTCATGTTCGGCGGTGACCGTTCTCCCGCAACGTGACCGGCTCCGCCCCGGGGTGTGGTGGGAAAGTCCCAGCGCGCCCCGCCGCCCATGACACGCCGGCAGAGCTTGGAGAATCACGATGAGTGAGTTCGAGGTCGCCTATCACAAGCGCTGGCTCGGGATGCTCGAGCCGATCGAGGGCCTGGTCGTGTCGGTGCCGGTGCTCGTCGAGGCCGAGTGCCTGGAGAAGCGCGACCCCGAACTATCACGGCAGCTCGCAGACGACGCGGCCGCGCTGACTCGAGCCATCGAGGACAAGGAGACGTGGCAGAGCCGCCGCGAGATCGTCTCGCTGGACGAGTTCCTGAGCCGGGTGCTCGGGCTAACGCCGGAGCTGTTTGCCCGGGGGGATGAGCTGCCGGCAGACCTGGCGCTTTACGTGCCCGAAGGCGGAGAGACGATCCGGCCTACCTTGGCTCTGAAGAAGAGGCGACTTGATGCGTCGGCTCCTCGCGAAGCGAGCGACGGCGTGCCCGACGTATCCACGCCGCAGAGCCGCGCGGGCGAGCCCTTCGTGATGCTCGTGAGCGACCTTCCGGGCGTGCCGCTGGATGAGGCGGACCACCGCGACGGGCACTGGGCATATCCGCCGCTGGCCAAGTTCGACCGGCTGCTGCGAGCGACGCGGGTCCCGATCGGGCTCATCACCAACCGGGAGGAGCTGCGCCTCGTGTACGCGCCGCACGGCGAGTCGAGCGGCGTGCTGACGTTCCGCGTGGGCGACCTCGCTGCCGTCGGGGGTCGCGACATCCTGGACGCCTTCGTGATGCTGCTCTCGAAGCAGCGCTTCTTCGTGGTGCAGAAAGAGCGGCAGCTACCGGCGCTGTTGAGCAAGAGCCGGGCGCACCAGGCGAACGTGACGACCGAGCTGGCGGATCAGGTGTTCGAGGCGCTCACGCTCTTGCTGCGGGGGTTCGAGCGCGCCGCCGAACGCGACGGGGTCACGCTGCTCGAGCAGCCGCTCGCGCGCGGTGGCGACTACGTCTATGGCGGACTGCTCACCGTGCTGCTCCGGCTCGTGTTCTTGCTGTACGCCGAAGACCGCGCGCTCCTGCCGACGAAGCACGCGCCCTACGCCAATGACCTGAGCCTGCTATCGTTATTTGGGCAGCTGCAGTCCGACAACGGAGCATTCCCGGATACTATGGCACGGCGCTTCGGCGCCTGGCCGCGCTTGCTCGCGGTGTTCCGCGCCGTTTACTACGGGGCGCGCTGGGGCGAGGTGGTGATGCCGCCACGGCGCGGGGAGCTTTTTGACCCAACTCGCTACCCGTTCCTGGAGGGGTGGGGCCCTGACGGTGGCGCACCGCGCAGCGCCAAGGAGCGCGCGGTGCTGCAAGTGCCAACCATTGATGACGAGACCATCTACCGAGTGCTCGACAAGCTGCTCGTGCTCGACGGCCAGCGGCTGTCGTATCGAGCATTGGATGTCGAACAGATTGGCTCTGTTTACGAGGGGCTGATTGGCTACAGCGTCGTGCGCCTCGAAAGCGCTGCGGTGTGCATCAAGCCCGAGCGCGTCTGGGTCAGCGCCGAGGAGTGCCGCAAGGCGGGCACTCGTCGCGCGGCTTGGCTGCAGGAGGCCGCCGGCGTCGCAAAGAAGCGATCGACGCAGCTCGCCACCGAGCTCGGCAAGGCCAAGACCGACGAGGCCGTGCTCGAGGTGCTGGAGACCGAGCGGGTCAAGGGCAGCGAGCGCAAGGCGGGCGGGGAGTACGTGCTGCAGCCCGGGGCCGAGCGGCGCCGCACGAGCTCGCACTACACGCCCAAGTCGCTCACGTCTCCGATCGTGAAGAAGACGCTCGAACCGCTCCTGCGCGCGCTCGGCGACGCGCCCGCCTCCGAGCAGCTGCTCGCGCTCAAGATCTGTGACCCGGCGATGGGCTCGGGCGCGTTCCTGGTGGAGACCTGCCGCTTCCTCGGTGACCAGCTGGTCGCCGCCTGGAGCCGCGAAGGCAAGCTCGAGGCGCTGCGCGGCAAGACGGACGACGTGGTGCTGCACGCGCGGCGGCTCGTCGCGCAGCGCTGCTTGTATGGCGTCGACCTCAATCCGTTTGCCGTCACGCTGGCTCGGCTTTCGATGTGGCTCGTGACCCTGGCGAAGGACGCGCCCTTCACGTTCGTGGACCATGCGCTTCGCCATGGGGATTCGCTCGTGGGGCTGACGCTGGAGCAGCTGCGGGCGTTCCATTGGAGTCCGCCGGCACAGCTCGAACTGAACAGCATTGCCAAGGAGGTGGACGCGGCGCTGGAGGAGGCGCGCGGATATCGGGAGCGGATCCTGGCGTTGGCGGAGGCGGGGCCGGAGGCGACGGAGGAGAAGGAGCGGCTGCTGCGGGATGCGGAGCTGGCGCTGGAGCGGGCGCGGTTTGTTGGGGATCTGGTGATCGGGGCGTTTTTCGCGAATGCGAAGGATAAGGATCGCGAGCGGGATCGGGTGGAGCGGCTCGAGCACGTGCGGGCTTGGTTTGATGGGGAGGGTGAGCTGCCGAAAGCGCTCACGGAGATGTTGACTAACGTCCGCGACCAGGTAACGCCGTTTCATTGGAGCATCGAGTTTCCCGAGATCTTTTATGCTGCGCGGCCGGACCCGCTGGAGCATCAGCGCATCACGGGGGGAGCTCACATGGATACCTTTGTGGGCAACCCGCCATTCCTCGGTGGAGGCTCCATCTCCGGACGGTTTGGCGAGCAGTACCGTGACTGGCTACTGCGCCTGCATGAACACGCCCACGGCAATAGCGACATTTGCGCGCATTTTTTCAGGCGGACTTGGACATTACTTGGCAGCAGCGGTTCGCTGGGCTTGATTGCCAGCAACACTATCTCCCAAGGTGACACTCGCGATACCGGCCTGTTAAGGATCGTTCAGGCTGGCGGAATTATCTACGATGCACTTCGGAGTGTCCTCTGGAGCGAGATGGCCAAGACGAGCGATGCGAACGTCGCTGTTGCGGTCGTGCATATTGCGAAGGGCAGACTGGGAGCGTCGACGGGTTGCCCCAGACTCGAAGGCAGCACCGTCGAAGCTATAAACTCAAGACTCAGAGAAGGAGCTGAACGTAGCGCCGCGATTCGCCTGGAGGCCAATGAGTCACGCAGCTTCCTGGGATCTAAGATCTATGGTCAGGGATTCACGCTGAGCAAAGATCAGCAGGCAGAACTGATCCGAAAGAGTCCAAAGAACTCCGAGCGCATCTTTCCGTATATCGGCGGCGAAGAGGTCAATAGCAGCCCGACGCAGGACTTTGAGCGCTATGTCATCAACTTCGGCGCGATGTCGCTAGAGGAGGCCGAACGGTGGCCGGACTTGATTCGGGTCGTGAGGGAGGAGGTCAAGCCGGAACGCGACAAGAACAACCGAGAAGGGTATCGCAAGTACTGGTGGCAGTACGGCGAAAAGAGACCCGGTCTGCATGGTGCGATCACGTCGCTGAAGTGCTGCCTGGTCAATTCACAAGTCTCGAAACACTTGCTGTTTGCGTTTCAACCCACCGATCGAATCTTTGCCCACACCCTCTATGTCTACCCCTTTCCCGACTACGCCCACTTCGCGACCCTTCAATCCCGCATCCACGAACCCTGGGCCCGCCTGCTCTCCTCGACGCTAGAGGATCGGCTGCGCTACGCCGCCTCCGACTGCTTCGAAACCTTCCCCTTCCCGAAAGACGAAACCCTCACCGCCACCTCCCCCGTCGAACACGCAGGCCAGGCCCTCTACGAAGCCCGCGCCAAATTCATGGTCGACACGGACCAAGGCCTCACCAAAACCTACAACGCGCTCAAAAACCCAGAAAACAACGATCCCCGCATCGTCGAGCTCCGCCGCCTGCACGAGGCCATGGACCGCGCCGTGCTCGATGCCTACGGCTGGAATGACATCGATCCCCCACCTTACGGCACCCCCGTCACCGCCGAAGAGCGCCGCGCCCTCGAGCGCTTCGAAGACGAAGTCATCGATCGCCTCTTTGAGCTAAACCACGAACGCGCCGAAGACGAACGCCGCCGAGGCATCGGCAAGTCACACGCCTCCGCCGCCGCGAACGACACCGAAGCCGAAGACGACGACGAGGCAGAAGACTCAGCCCCCGTCGCCAAGGCACCGAAGAGCAGCCCACGCAACAAGGGCCCCGGCGTGAAGAAGCCGAGCGTACCACCGCCGCCCAAGCCCAAACGTAAGGTCGCTGCCGGCGGTTCCAAGCGTTGAGCGAAGGAGCTTCACGATGTCCAGCACCGCCACCATCGATCCCCGCACGCACCTCCTGAGCGCGCTGGAAGCCGACCTGATCGGCCCGTGCACTCTCGACCCGACCGCCATCGAGACCCTGCCGCTCGCCCCAACGCGCTGGTACCTCACCGGCTTCCTCGCGCCCCAGTTCGCGCAACCCGAAGCAGCCGAACTCGAAGACGACGAGCTCGACAGCGCCGAGGACGAAGACGACCCCGACGCGGGCCCCGCCGACACGACGCCCAAAGGCCCACGCGTGTTCGCCGCGTCGATCGGTCTCTCGGTGCTGCTGCCGCCAGATGAGGGAAAAGATGAGGTCCAGGTCACGCTGCACTACGCGGACTACGTGGCGAGCACGCCACCAAAGGCAGATGCCTCGCCAGAGGCAAAGTCCCGCCCGCCGGGCAAGAGCAAGCGCTTCACGCGCGTCCCGCGCTCACCGCTGACCACCGCGCTCCCGCTCGACACCGCCACGCTCGAGCGCGGTCGCGAGATCGCACCCGGGCTCTGGATCGAGGGACGCCTCGCCGCTGCGAGCGCTCCGGGGCTGCCACCCGGCACGCGGGCTCTCTCGGTGTTCGTGGTCAATCGGCGGCCCGTCGACGCGGAGCGCGCATTCGACGAGAGCTGCATCTTCCAGGTGAGCCTGGAGGTGCGGCACGCGGGCGGCCTCGTGGCGCGACCGAATCGACGCGACGAGTGCTCGCTCGAAGAGGACGAGAAGGTCGCCGACCTGCAGTTCCGGGACTGCTCGGAGTGGGCGGTGGGGCACGGCGTGTCGGTCGAGGCGCTGGCCCCCGATGGCCCAAGCGGAAAGGTGACAGGGGCGCGCACGCGCTGGCTGCCCCGCCAGGAGGTGAGGCGGGTCGACACGCTGGATCTGTCGGATGTGACGACGTCGATGGAGGCGTTGGCCGAGCCGCTCTCGGGCGCCGAGCTGCGGTCGAGGCTGTCGCCGCTGCTCCAGCACTACGGAGCCTGGATCGCTGCCCAGCGGCGACTGCCGCTCGGCGCGCCGGGTGCCAGGGCTTCTGGGGAGCGGGAGGAGACGCGCGAGATGCTGCTGCACCGCGCGGATGAGGCGCGCCGGCGCATTGCGGGGGGAATCGCGCTGCTCGAGCGCGACGCGGAGGTGCGGGAGGCGTTTCAGCTCGCGAACCGCGCCATGGCACGGGCCGCGCGGCAGCGGAACCCGGAGCGCTACGCCGAGCGCCCACCGGGGTGGCGCCTGTTTCAGCTCGCCTTCGTGCTCCTGAATCTGGAGAGCGTCGCGAACCCAGCGAGCGCTGATCGGGCCACGGTGGAGTTGTTGTTCTTCCCGACGGGCGGCGGCAAGACGGAGGCGTACCTCGGCATCATCGGGTTTGCGCTGGCGCTAAGACGGCTGCGTGGCGTCGCGCGCGCGGACGCCGGGCTCGGGGTGGCGGTGCTGCTGCGCTACACGCTGCGGCTGTTGACGCTGGACCAGCTCGGCCGCGCGGCAACTTTGATCTGCGCGCTGGAGACGCTGCGGCGCGAGCAGCCGGAGCGGCTCGGGCGAGAGCGCTTCTCGATCGGGCTCTGGGTGGGGCGCTCGGCCACTCCGAACACGATGCAGCAGGCGGTCGAGGAGATCCGGGACTACCGATCGGGGCGAGGCCCCTCGCCGTTTCCGCTGCCGAGCTGCCCCTGGTGCCGATCGCCGCTCGGCCCGCAGTCGCTGACGACGGAGCCAGCGAAGAAGCCCGAGCGAGTGATCGTGGGTTGCCTCAGCGACACGTGCCCCTTCGCGGTGGGAAACGATCCGGATCCGAGCGCCGAGAACCCCGGCGCGCAGGGCATCCCGGTGCTGTTCGTGGATGACCAGATCTACCGTGAGCTGCCGTGCTTCGTCGTGGCCACGGTCGACAAGCTGGCGATGCTCCCCTGGCGCGGGCGTACGGGGGCGCTGTTCGGTCGCGTGCACAGCCGCGTGGGGCGCGAGCTCTTCGGCGTGATGGATAGCCCCGCACCCAAGAAGGGCAGCAAGTCCTTGTCCGCGGGGCTGCTGCCGCCAGACCTGATCGTGCAGGACGAGCTGCACCTCATCGCGGGACCGCTGGGCACCATGGTCGGTTTGTATGAGACGGCCATCGAGGAGCTATCGACGCGCGAGCTCGACGGGCAGCGGGTGGTCCCCAAGATACTGGCCTCCACCGCCACGGTGCGCCGCGCTCACCAGCAAGTGCGCTCGCTCTTCGGCCGCGCGTCGATGCAGGTGTTCCCCCCCGCGGGCGTCGACGACTCGAAGACGTTCTTCGCGCACGTAGACAACGAGAGCCCGGGCCGGCTGTATGTTGGCGTGGCCGCGCCGGGCCGCGCGCTCAAGGCGGTGCTGATCCGGACCTACATCGCGCTGCTCGGTGCTGCGCAGCATCTGTTCGAGCGCGCAGACACTCCCAAGAAGCAAGCCGACGCTTACATGACTCTCGTCGGCTATTTCAACAGCCTGCGTGAGCTCGGGGGCATGCGTCGCCTGCTCGAGGACGAGATCCGCGTGCGCGTCGACAAGGACCAGCGCGAACGCTTACCGCTGGACCTCTCCGGCCCGCACCCTTGGCTCGCACGGCGCAAGATCAAATACGAACCGGTAGAGCTCACGAGCCGCGAGTCCACCGCCAAGATCGCAGACGCCAAGCGCCAGCTCGAGACCTCGCACCCCGGTGAAGGCCAGATCGACGTCGCGCTCGCGAGCAACATGATCTCGGTCGGTCTGGACATCGACCGCCTGGGCCTGATGGTGATCGCGGGGCAGCCCAAGACCACGAGCGAATACATCCAGAGCTCGAGCCGCGTCGGCCGCGACGTGAAGCGGCCGGGCCTGGTGGTCACGATCTTCAACCTGTACCGCCCGCGCGACCGCTCGCACTACGAACGCTTCGCCGCCTACCACCAGTGCTTCTATCGTTTCGTGGAGGCGACCAGTGTGACCCCGTTCTCCGCGCCTGCCCTCGACCGCGGGCTCGCGGGAGTGCTGGTCACTCTCGTTCGGCTGGCTCACCCCGAGCTCACGCCGTCCGATGCCGTGCAGCACATCGACGCGATCCGACCGCAGGCACTCGCGGCGATCGAGCGCGTCGCCAACAAGGCGGCGAACGAAGAAGAGGGGCGCACCGCCGAGGATACGGCGCGCGTGGCCGAAGAGATCCAGCGCATCGGCCAGAACTTGCTCGACGCCTGGGCGCAGGCCGTCAGCGATGACCCGGAGGGCGGGGCGAGCTGCTACTCATCGTTCGAAGAGCGGTCCGGCGCCGCGCTGCTCTTCACCTCGCTCGACGCAGACGCCCCCAACCCCACCAGCGCGCGCGCCAAGTTCGCCGCCGGCACATCGATGCGCGACGTCGAGCCGAGCGTGCACCTCTGGAAGAGCAAGAAGCAACTGATCCCGATGGAGCAAGACGATGGCTCGTAAGTTTGGACAGGCCGATCACCCACCGCCCGACGGCAGAATCCGCCAATCCCAGGCGCTGACGAACTACGCGCCCGGCGCCATGGCAGACCTGTTGCACGACGCCGTGCTCATCGGCGGGCTCGACTTCTGGGGCAGCCAGAGCTTCTCCAAGCGCTTCGACGAGCCCCGCCTGCGCCAGCGCCTGCAGCGCCACTTCCCTCACCTGCGAGACGAGAAGCCCTTCGTGATGCCGCCCGAAGGCGACGAACGCGAGCCGACGCGCCGCTGTGGCATCCAGGTGCTCGAGTTCCCGACCTGGTTCGTGTGCCAGAAGCCGAGCTGCCGCAAGCTCGTGCGGGTGGGGCCCGGCTGCGAGACGAAGGCCGACCGCTACGTGCACGACGAATGCAAAGACTACCTGGTCCCGGTGCGCTTCGTCATGGCCTGCATCGACGGCCACATCCAGGACTTCCCCTGGTCGCGCTTCGTGCACGACACCGACGAAAAGCGCGCGCGCTGCCAGAGCCGGGACCTCAAGCTCCTCGAGGGCGCGACCGGCGACTTCTCCGAGCTCGCCGTGCTCTGCCTCGGCTGCGGCCACAGCATGCCGCTGCTCGCCGCCACGGGCGCCGGCGCGGGCCGCTTCAAGTGCGAAGGTCACCAGCCCTGGATGAACACCAACGTGCCCTGCGAGCAGCCGCTGCGCCTGCTGGTGCGCACCGCCAGCAACAGCTACTTCGCCGAGGTCGTCTCCTCCCTCGACATCCCGGAGCCCCCGAGCCCGGCCGCGCTCGTGCACGAGCACTGGTCCATCTTGAGCTCCGCCACCGAAACCTCCCTGCCCCACCTGCGCGCCATCCCGCACGTCGGCGCCGCGCTGCGCGGCTTCACCGACGCCCAGGTGCTCGAAGCCGTGCGCAACAAGGTGGCGCGGCGCACCCCTCCCCAAGAGGAGCCGCGCACCGCAGAGTTCCAGCGCTTCATCATGGCCGAGCCCGAGCGCGCCGGAGACTACCCGCCAGACCGTGCGACCTTCTTCGTTCGCCGCCACGTGCCGGAGCGCCCGTTGCCCCCCGGCATCGCCCGAGTCGTGCTCGCGCACCGCCTGCGCGAGGTCCGCGTGCAGACCGGCTTCACCCGCTTCGAGGCCCGCACCCCTGACCTGCAGGGTGAGTACCCCGAAGAGAGCCTGGGGGTGAAGGTCGCGCCACTCGCCGCCGACCCGCGCTGGCTGCCCGGCATCGAGATCTTCGGAGAGGGCTTCTTCCTTCAGCTCGACGAACAGGCCGTGCGCGCCTGGGAGGATCGCCCCGAGGTCCGCCGCCGCATCGACATCTTGTTCTCGGGGCATGAGGCGAAGGCCAGGGCGCTCTCCCACCAGGGGCGCCAAGCGCCCCCCTTTCACGGGGCTCGTCTCTACCTGCTGCACTCGCTCTCCCACCTGCTCATTCAGGCCGTCGCCCTCGAGTGCGGCTACTCCGCGAGCGCGATCCGCGAGCGCATCTACTGCGCCGACCGCAAGGCGCCGACTCCCATGGCCGCCATCCTCTTCTCGACCGGAACCACCGGCGCGGAGGGCACCCTCGGCGGCCTGCTCGAGCAGGGCCGCGCGCTCTCCTCGCATCTAGCGCGGGCCTTCGATCAAGGCGTGCTCTGCTCCAACGACCCCGTGTGCGCCGCGCACGACCCCGGACACGACCCCACCGAGCGCTACCTCCAGGGGGCCGCCTGCCACGGCTGCCTCTTCATCGCCGAGCCCTCCTGCGAGCACCAGAACCGCTTCCTCGATCGCGCCCTCGTCGTGCCCACGCTCGGCCACCAAGGCGCCGCGTTCTTCCGCGAGCGCCCGTGACCTCGACCGATCGGCGCCCGGATCTCTCCCGCGTGCCCAGCGCCGATCTCGAGCGTGCGCTCGCTGCCCTCGCGCGCACGCCCGAGGGTACGCCGGTGACCCGGGCCTCCCTGGCCGCTGCCCGCCTCGGACACCTCTGGCCACCGCTCGAACCCCTCGCTGGCCTCGACGCGCAGAACCTCGCCCGAGTGCTCGGCGCCATCCTGAGCGAACGCGCCGCCCATCCGCCGGCGCGCGTAGAGCTCGTCTGGACCGGCGGGGAAGGCAAGACCGCCTACGCTCGCCCCACGGCCAGCGTCGTGCGCGAACTCTTCGAGCGGGCCGAGCACCACGTCCTCATCGCCGGCTACAGCTTCGACCATGGCGCGAGCATCTTGGCGCCGCTGCACGAGCGCATGCTGGCGAAGGGTGTCGCAGTCGACCTGTACTTGCACATTGAACGAGCGCGGCACGGGAGCGATCTCGATGCCCATCTCGAGCACCAGGTGGCGACCTTCTTTGCGACCAACTGGCCATTCGGCGCCCCGCTGCCGACCCTGTACGTTGCCCCACGCACCATTGACCCGTCGCTCTTCGAGAGCCTGCACGCCAAGTGCGTGGTCGTCGACGAGCGCGTGGCCCTGCTCGGTTCAGCAAATTTCACGGACCGCGGGCAGTCGCGCAATGTGGAAGTCGGCGCACGAATCGAGGATGTGGGGTTTGCGCATGCGTTGGTGGCACAGTTCAGGGCGGCCACGGGGGCTGCGGTGTTTCGGGCTGTCGCGAGCCGGGCGGGGGGCAATCCTTAGACGGCTACGTCGGCGCCAGGTCTACCCAAGCCCTACGCGGGCTTGCCGGTCTCGGCGCTCCGCAGCGCGGGCAAGCGCGCGCCGCGTCCGATATCACTCCGCGACACTCGGTGCACAGAACCAACGTCACAAATGCTCGACTCCCGCCACCTCGGGCGAACCGGACGTTGTCGGCTGCGAGCCCGAAGCAAACCCGAGCAAATCAGGGAGGTCGACGCCCGAGCCAAAACAATGGGTGAAGAGCGTGTTCTGCGCTGGCTTGGCATCCTTCGACTGCGCCGCCCTCTGCTCGTATCGAGTCTGCGCCTCCACCCTCAACTCGAGCTGTTCCGGACTCGAGTGGGCGCCAATCTGTAGCCCTGAGAGCTGGACATCGATTCCGCCAAAGCCCAGGCTCGGGAGCTTGGCGAGAAGTTCGTTGCTAGACGAACGAAGCAACGTCTTCGACTCCGTCGAGTCGCGAGCCAGGCTTCGAACCATTGGCACCAAGTCTGAAAGGCAGGGCGTCAGGCGGATCCCGGCCTCTACGGGCTCGACACAGTTCACATGGATGTCGCCCATGACACCCTGAATGGCGATCGTGTCCCCCTGCTGTGCGACGGCGAGGGCGGCCTCACCGTGGGCCATGACGGTCCGGTGCTCGACGGATCCGATGGCGAGATTACCGAACTGCACAGCAATCCCGTCGCCGGTCGAGTTCCCAGGCACGACGGTAGGAGGCAGTTCCGGGTTGAGCCCCGTGAAGTCGAAGGCGGCGATACGCAAATCTTTGGAGAGCGCGTCCACGACCGCGCTCGACTCACCCATCGCGCGCAACTGACCCGACTGCCAGAGATAGTAGAGCACCTGGTTGACCGCGTCCGCATTCAGGGACAGCGCGATGATAGGCTCGCTCGACCCAGAGTCACGATGCGCGAGTCTCTCCGCTTCAAACCCGACGGGACCAGGAATCCAAGCGTCCACCTTCGGGGTGGCCACGTCCATCTGGACGCAGAACGGTAGATTGACTCCGTTTGTCGTCACGACGGGATGGCGGTCCAACCAGAGGCGAAACGTGTCAGCAGGCCGGGATGCAACGGGCTGAAATGGGCGCGTGAAACCCGACAAGCCGATAGAGAGTTTCGCCAACTCGTTGTCGACCTGAGATGTGATCGTCTGTTGGATGCGTTCGACTGCCTCTGCCTCGCCCGCATCCCCTCCCATTTCACCACCGGCGATGATCCCGAGGATGCATGCGAGTGGACCGAGCGCGCACGCGCCGATCCCCAGTATGGCGCCTCCACTGCCGCCATACTCGCGAGCTTTCCGAATGATGTGCTCCCTCGTCGGGCCATCGAAACGCGCCACCAGCGGAACGGAGTCGATCCGTTGAATCACGGGAGCGCCGTCGCGAGCGATCAGCCACGCCGAAAATGCGAGATCGAGCTCGGTCGAATCAACGAGAACGACGTTCAACCCAATATCCAAGTGCCCGTAACGAGGCGTCACCTTGAGTTCGACCTTGTCGAGTGCCGGCAAGCTGACGGTGATCCCTTCGATTTCTGGAGTGGATGGGAAGGTGGCAGAGAGACTATCGCGAAGGGCACCCTCCAAGCCCGCGCCTGCCCCTGACGGGTCGAGAAGCTTCGCACCGAGGTACATGTCGTAACCGCACACGAAAGCGTCATCATCTCGAAATGGACCGACGATCGAGGGCCATGTCACCTCCCGCTCGTAAGCACCACCGTAGGTCTTTCGGGCAACCGTCAGGTGCAGCCCCGGTGTTCCGTCGGCCTCGATCGGGTCGATCACCGCCCCTCGAGTCGCCACGCGCAGCCCTTCCGAACTCGCTATACCCAACTGATACCGATCGGGAGCCGTAGCGACCAGGTCACGCTCGCCCGACTGGGTACCGAGAACGGCCGGGAGTGCAGCAAACAGAGCGACGAATGACGCCGCGCCCGCGATCACATTGAAGCGAATCATGTCTCCCACCGCCGAAGCAGAATGACTGTCAAGAGCTCCATGCTGACGACCAGCAAGGTAGTTCGCATTACAGACGACGTCATGGCCCCGGTGACATCCCCCGCAGTCGCCTTGCGCTCTCTTCCCCGCGCGACCGCGATTGAGGCATTGAACAATGCGTATGCTCCCACAGACCACAGTCCCCGCAGCAGGTACGGGCGACGGCTGGGCGGGGGCCCGAGGAAGTCAGCAGTGAGCAACGCCGCAGCGTTGTCCACACCTTCAGTCGAATAGAGCACCCAACCCCCCACGAGCATGGCCAGTGTGAAAACGCCAAACGCCACCACGTATGCCAGAACGAGGGCACGCCACGCGGGAGACCATAGGTATCGCGCACATGAGACGCCGACGCCGCCCAGCGCCGTCACTTGCCCTTGCAACTGGAGCCCGCCCAACCAAGCGTTGACCGCCGACCCGCTCGTTGCCGCGAAGACTATGGCGGAGAGGGGTGGCGCAAGGGACAAGATATACGTTCCTTTGATCAGTTCGAAGACCGCCGCGGCACGCAGGTCTTGCGATATGTTCGCGATGACATACGGCACCGTGAACCCGAGCAGGCCACCGACGGCAGCGAAGAAGAGCGCCGGGCGAACGAGGCTCTCTCGCAATGTGAGCCGAAAGACGACGGCTGACTCGGCATGAAGCCGGGCGCCCCAAGCCCGAGCCACCCCATCACCCGCCGCCAGAACGGGAGCGATGACCGTGCCTCGAAACGCGCGCCAGAGCGCCGACAGGGAACCGCCACCGCCCGGTCTCGTCGAGCGGCCGCGCGGCACACGCCCCTGGAGCATCAGTCCTTCGACGCATGCTTGAAGCTTTTCCCTTTTCCACCTCCGTCCATCGCCGTCATCTAACTCCGCCGGGCTGACCCACGGCACCTCGACGAGCGATCGGCGGACGGGGTCGAGGAAGAGGATCTTGTCCGATGCGCCGGCGGCCAGGTCGAGGTCGTGCGTGACGAGAATGATCGCCGCCTTTTGCTCACGAGCCTGCTTCACCAGAAGTCGCGCCATTCCACGCACCGCCATCACGTCGCATCCGATCGAGGGCTCATCCATGGTGATGAGCTTTCGCCCCGCCGCGAGGACACGGGCCACCGCGACACGTTGAGCCTCCCCGCCGCTGATGGATTCGATGCGCCGCCCTGCGAGCATCACGCTCTCATCCAGCTCCACCGCGCGCAGCCACCTCGCCGCGTCGACCGCAAGCCCGTTTCCCGCTTGCGCAAGGCTCACGTTTGAGGGCACGTCGAGGTAGTCGAGGAGCGCGCCCTTCTGGGGGACATGAGCCCTGCGCGCCGATACGTGCCGATCTGTCCACTTGATGCGCAGCCCCTCGCGGCGGCTCTGGCGGGGTGACGTCAGGGCACGCAGCAGCGTCGTCTTCCCGCCGCCCGATGGGCCAAGCAGGGAAACCACCTGTCCGTAGGCGACCTCCAGGTCGGCACCGTCGACGAGAACTGAGCCTCCGGACAGCGCGATCGTGAGCCCGCGCACATACACTGCCTTGTTGGTATCTGTCATCGTCTGGAGGGGGCCCGCACCGAACACTCGCGCTCGTTCAACGGGACGACACTGGGTCGCCGCCGTTCGCCGAGCGGCGTCACGGGTGGTGGGTGCGCTGCCGGTCGCCACACATCCCGCTGCTCGCTGTCGAGGTTCGAACAGGTACAGCGAGCGACAGGCGATGCACCAATTCATAAGGAAGCGCGCCATTCAGGTCGCCCCCATTATGGTCTCCAGACAAAAGTTCAGTATGGACAACGAGCACGTTGTCGGGAGCCGCGTTTCCCGAGTTCGAGCCTCTATGCTCTCACAGTCGAGACCCGTTCGCACATCTGCGTCAATTCGAGCGCCGGACATCCGACATTCGATCGGGCTCCCCGGCACACGTCCGAACTGTCGGAGCGCAAGGTCTCCACGCCGCCGACCTACGCATGACATGCCACTCTGCGAGCGCATCCACCAATGCAACGTCACTGCATGGAGGGAGGGACTCGCTCGAGCGATCGTACGAGCACCCAATCATCGATGGGTCGCCGGGGTGACAAAGAGACCATTTCGCTCGTCTTGCTCGCGTTTCTGGAGCAGAGAACTTGGCAACAATCAGAGCTCGCGAAACACGTTGGAGTGAGCCGGAGGGCGCTTGTCAGAGCCTTGAAGTACCTGAAGCTCAAGAACGATGACCTAGAGCGAGAGCCAGATCATCCGCACGTCTACTGGTCGGTGCCAAGCAGCTGGTTCGCCGGCGCAATCGCCTTCAAGGATCGGGACCTCGCTGACCTCGCGCGCCTGCTGCACCGCACACCACGCGGCGCGATGCGCGAACGCCTGCTCCGATTGAGCAGCGCGAGTACGCCGCCCTTGCAAAACACGAGCAGCGTCGAGGCGATTCTGACGCAGCCCCTCAGCGCGGAGGCGGAGACGCAGCTTTCCCGCCTCGAGGACAGCATTGTCGGGAGCTTCGTCGTCCGCGTTCAATTTACTGGTTCAAGCGGCGATCCCGCGTCCCTCTCTGTACACAGCATTCTGCTGGACCGACAGCGTCTAATCGCCACCTGTCACCGTGAGAACCGTCTCAAGTGGTATCGGTTGAACGGCATCCTGTCAGTAGGCGTTGATTCCAGGGAACGCTATCGTCCAGCGACTGAGGCGCAGCTGGGTCAGTTCTTGCGCCACAGCGTAGACGATCACCACTCCGGTGAACCGCCGACTCGCTCCGTCTTTCGGGCACGTCGTTCCGTAGCCGAATGGTTGCAGGATCGACTTCCGTTTGCCGAGGCTTCCGTGAACGGCGATGCCGTGGTGCTGACGGCACATACTTCAGGGCTCACGGCCCTGGCTCAACTGCTAGTCAGCCTGGGAAATGCTGTGACGATCGAGACGCCGGAGCTCCGTCTCCTGGTGGCCCAGTTGGCGCGCGCCGCACTAGACGCCAATGGTTGATGAGTACGTGGGTGAATACCAGCCATCGCAAGCTGAACCACCGCAGCGAAGCGCCGTCGAACGTCGATGTGCCGGATCGGAAGGCCGAATCGCTCGCTCCAAACCTCCCGAGCACACGGTCCGCATCATCGGCATCGCCGGCCCGTGCACTTTGCGCATGCCCGTTGGGTGTTCCTACGCAGTCGCATTGCGCAGCCCGCGGTGGTCGATCCCGCTCACTCGGCGAAATGGTACCCCCGCAGCCGCTCATCCAGCAGCAAGCGCAACTCCTCCGGAACCGCCACCAGCGGCTCGAACATCTCCGCATCGCTCGGATGATCGTGGTCAAAGTTGTCGCCAGCAAACCCGAGCAGACTGACGTCATCCATCCGCGTGACCTCCCCACCGCGACGCCGCAGCCAGTCGATCGACGGCGGCGGCGCCAGCACGACGCCGATTCGATAGCGACCATTGTCCACGCACGCCGCGATGGCTCCGCGTCTCCAGCGGTAGGTGGCAGGGTCGCGTCCCGCCCAGGGTAGCTCGCCGTCTCCGCGCGCCGTCCGCTCGAGAACCTCGCCGCTGGGTGAGAGCAGCACGTGGCCGCGAAAGCTGTCGTAGCTGTGGGGACCGACATCGAGAGCATGCTCCGCTACGCCGACGCGCAGCGGTGTCTCGTGTTCCTCCTCGTCAAACAGCTCTCGAAACTCGGGGCTTCGAATCCAGGCGAGAGCAGAGTCGAGCGTGCTGTAGAGTCCGAGCTCTCGATGCTCGACGAGCGCACCGTCCACGAAAGGTGGCTTCACCACGGAGACGCTTGCTCGAAAGACGGTCTGCGGGGGGCGGGCGATGTGACGGCGCATGATCCAAAGCCTGGCACGCTCGCCGCACCGCCTGCGTCACAGGCTGTCGTAGCCGAACGCTCACTCCGCGGGCGAGCTCATCTTCTGCCGATGAGGCGGGGCCGTTCGAGCCAGCGTGGGCGACCCGCCAGGTGGAGGTTTGGCACGTTCGACGCGCGGGTCCACTCCGCTGATCCGTTCTCTCGTCACCCGCGAAACCCGATACGCCGGTCGGCGCGCTTCTCGGTCTGCGCGCGCTCGAGATCGCTCAGGATGGCGTCAAGGGTCGAGTCACCGAGGAGCCGGCGCCCCCTCAGCACGGAGGCATAGTCACCCGGCGTGAGGAGGTCGAGGCTCGCCAGACGGCGACGTGCCATACGCTCTGCATGGTCGCACAGGTCGAGACGAAGCTCGGCCGCGGTGCGACGGAGAAGGGTCAGGTTCTGATCGACACGGAGCGGGAAGAACTCGACCCGCAGAGAGAAGCGGCGCAATGAGGCCGCATCGAGCACTTCGAAGCCGTTCGTCGCGCACAGGAAGATGCCGCGAAAGGACTCCATGCGCACGAGGAGCTCGTTGACCCGGGTGATCTCGAAGCCCTGCGCGGCTCCGCTGCGGTCGCGCATCAGGCCTTCGGCCTCGTCGAGGAGCAAGACGCGGTCGCTGCGTGAGGCCTCCTCGAACATCTCGGTGATGGCCTTCTCGGTACCACCGACGAACATGTCGAGCAAGTCACCCGCGGAACGGTGCAGCAGCGGACGGCCAAGGGCCGTGGCGAGCTGGCGGGCATACGCCGTCTTGCCCGTGCCGGGAGGGCCGTAGAGGCAAATGCAGCCCTGGGGGCGTTGCTTCAAGCCCGAGGTGAGTCGTTCGAGCGAGACGCTGGCGTTGACGAGCTTTGGATCGTAAGGCAGGTCGGCGACAACCATCAACTCGGTCGTGGGACGGCGGGCGCCATGCAAGGCGCGCTGAAAGACGCGGGCGTCCGCGAGCGGAGGGTCGAGCGGCGCAGCGCCTGGCTCTTCGCCGTCGTGGCTGGTCTGCGCCGGTTTCGTCGCACTCGGCTCGGAGCCGAGCGACGACCCGATGCGCACCAGCGCGGTCACGCTCGCTGCCCGGGCCATGTCGGCGGGCATGAGGCGGGCGTCGTCTGCGAGCTGGCTGAGCAGCGCTGGGCATACGTCGAGGCCGGTTGCATAGGTCGAGAGCAAGCCTTCGCGGATCGGGCGGGGTGGGCAGGGCAGCTCGAGGACGAGGGAGAAGCGGCGCGCGAACGCGGGGTCGAGCTGCGTGACGCGGTTGCCGACCCAGATGCAAGGCACGGGGTTCTCTTCCAGCAAGCGGTTGGTGCGCGCCTTTTCATTCCCGGAGCCCTGCCGGAGCCAGCCGCCCTCGACTGTCCAGGGGAAGGCATCTTCGATCTCGTCGAACAGGACCAGGCTGGGTGCGCTGCTCTGGAGCAGGTACTGCATGGTGCTCAGAGCGGCCAGGCGCTCCTCGCCTTTCAACACGTCGCCGTCCGGTGCGACGTCGGGCACCTGTCGCAGGGGCAAATCCAGAGCCTGAGCGATCGCGCGGACGAGCTGGCTCTTGCCGGAGCCGGGCGGCCCGTAGAGGAGCACGTTGACGCCGAGCGTGCGCTCTCGAAGCGCGCCGCGAAGCAACGCACAGAGCAGCTCGGTGTCGCGAGCGACGTACTGAAACGCATCGAGACTCAGCGGCGTCAGGGACGCGCGAGGGCAGATCGCGGCGAAGAGCTCGTCGGGCTGTTCGTAGTGAGTCGAGAACACGTTGTCGAAGGGATGCTGCAGCTTCAGCCAATCGTCGTGATGCTGGTCGCGCGCCGGCTGGAACTCGAGCAATCCCGCGCGCACGAGCTGAGAGCGCGGCGAGAGGCTCGACCGGATGTCTTCGGGGCTAGCATCCAGCACTCTCGCCAGGAGGCGGATGGCATCGGCTGCCGACAGGCGACCGAACGGGCGCATGCAGGTGCGGAGCGGCCCCGAAACGCCGGCCGTCGCCGCCAGGGCCAGGAGCTGGCCCTGCACATCCGTCAGGCCGAGCCAACCCACGAGCCAGCGCGAGTTCTCGGCGATGGAGTCCGGAACGAGCTCGAGGCGCTCGATCTGCTCGATGCGGTGGGCGACCCAGCTTCGAATCACCTCTGGCTCGAGTCCCTCCAACCCCTCCAGCTCGCAGCCGAGCTCGCCGAGTACGTCATCATCGTCCAGCGGCGACCGCCGACCATTGATGTGAGGCGACTCGAGCACGAGGCGGAGCATCCAGAGGTTGCGCTGCGTCACTCGCGCGGGATTCAGCGGCATCTGGGCGTCGAGCCGTTCCAGCTCATCGGAGGTGACCGACGGCACCTCCTGTCCCACCGGACGCCCCTGCTCGCGAAGCGCCGCGCGCCGGCGCTTCTTGATGATGTGGATCTCGCGATAAAGACGTGCGGACATCGACGGATTCTCCTTCCATTCTTCTCGGGCGTGCCGTAACGGCGCGCCATCTGGCACCCGGCCATTCGGGAGCGTGGGCGCCGTGCGCCTGACTCTCCCGAATACGGGTGAGCCAGGTCTTCTGATCCGAGATTCGCCTCTGCCCGGTGTTCGTGAGCAAGCGATGCCCCACCCGGCGCGCAGCGCGCCGACCTCCCCAAATTCGCGCGCAGCGCGCGAATGGGGAGGTACGCCGCCCGCGCACCGGCCGCTCTGTGCCGTATCTGCTCAGCGCCGCGGGTGGGAATGCGGCGTCTCGGCGCCCCGTTCGCCGTTCCCGGCGTTCAATCGTCCTCAGCAGGATACATTTGATCCCAGCTCGGGTACTCGACCCCCGGGATGCGCGGGGTTTCGACTCGATACCCACGGCGGCGGGCCCAGGCTTCCCAGCGCTTGCAGTCTGCCCCCGCGTGCCGCCCCACGTGCGACACAGGCTGTCGCAGCCGAACCGGAGAATGCCCACGAGGGGACCGAGCCATCTCGCGCGAACGCGATGCCCCATCCGCGGTTCACGTCGCGACGCACCGCACGCACCACCCCGTCACCCCGAAGTGCAGCCAGTACTCCCCCACCCGCTTGCCGCCGAGCGCACCGATCGCCTCCCCGTACGCCGCGAGCTGCGGCAAGTACTGCTCTGAATGCGCTCGCACCGCCCCCGGGTCGGGATTGCCGTACGTCTTGTGGTCGATCACCACAAACTCACTCGGCGTCTCGATCAGGAGGTCCATCCCGCCGTTCACGCGCCGCGCCTGCTCCCCTGCCCCCACGCGCACGCGGATCGGCACCTCGCGATGCCAGGCGGCTCCGGGCCAGCGCGCCTCGACGAACGTCGCGAGCGCATCGCTCATCGCGAGCAGGTCTTGCTCCTCGAGGCGCGCCCCCGACGTGCAAGCCACGAGCAGGCGGCGAGCGCGCTCCAGGCGCAGCGCGCGATCGTCGTCGCGACGGTCCGCCGCGAGGAAACCGTGTACGGTGTCGCCGAACGCCGCCCAGTCGACGTCGCTGCCGTGGCGGACGCCGAGCGCAGGCCCGATGCGATGCGCCTGCTCGAGGCGTAGCACGGGTAGCTCGGGCCAGCACTCGGCGGCGCTGGATGGCGCAATCCAGTAGCTCGGTCGCACGAACTCTCGATCGACCACCGGTCGCCGCCAGGTGAGCACCGAGCGAGTATCGTTCGCAGCATGTGCCAGGGGCTGCTCGAGGTCGATCTCCCACGACCGTACCGCGACAGGCGCCTGTGTCCCGTTCACCCGTAGCGTGCCGAGCGTATCGTGACCCGTCGGAATCGGCAGCGGCAGAAGCAAGTCCCCCGCGCCATCCTGCAGCTCGTCGAGCCACCCGGTGGCGAGCCGTCCCCGGCGGTTTCGCGCGGCCAGGATGAGGTGGTCGCGAGCGCGCGTGAAGCCGACGTACAGGAGGCGGGCGCGTTCGCAGCGCTCGTCCTGGCGCGCCTCGAGGCCCTCGCGCGACTGGCTCTCGCGGTCGACGAACCCGAGGCCCTTGCTGCGACCGGTCAAGGGCCGCGGCACGTAGCGGATCCAGCGCCCGGCGAGCGGATGCCGCGCGTCGAGGGTTCCCGGCGGCGACTGGATCTTCACACCAAAGGCGTCAGCGCGAGGTCCGGCGTCGAGGCTCGCCAGGACCACGACGGGCCACTCGAGCCCTTTGGAGCGGTGGTAAGTGCAGAGGACGACGGCCCCCGGCCCCTGCGAGAAGTGTTGCTCGTCGCTCGCGCGGAGCTCGCTCCCGTCCCAGCGCGCCTCGCTGGCTCGATCGAAGTAGTCGAGCAGACCGGCGAGGGACGCAGCAGCACCGGTGACGCGGCAGGTGTCTTCGTACTGGCTAGCGAGGGCCCGCAGCGCGTCGAGGTTGCCACCACGTTGTTCGGGGTCGGGCCAGCCGAGGACGAGTCGGTGGACGTCCAGGGCCTGGATGACCGCGTCGATGGTCTCGCGCGGGGAGAGCTGGCGGCTCTGGTTCGCGAGGGTGGCGAGGGCGGCACGCCATCCGGTGCCAGCTTGGGGCGTGACATCGTTTGCGGCTAGCAAAGGCTCGCGCGAGCCGCCGGGAACGGGCGGGGCCTGGCCGACCGCCTCGCGCGCCGCGGCCGCGGCGTCGCGCCGGGCGTGGCAGGCGCGGATCTGTTCGTCGAGCCAGCGGTCGGGGTCGCCGTCGATGAAGCCGTGCAGCGCGTCCAGGCTGGCGCTGGCGACGCCGTCGGTGCGATCGAGGAGGAAGGAGAGCGCGGCGTCGACGAGGCAGCCCTCGGGGGTGGAGAGCAGGCCGGGTCTGGAGAGGGCGCAGCGGATGCGCAGCTGTCCGAGCTCGCGGGCGATGTTCTCCGCCTCGGCGTTGGTGCGGACGAGCACTGCGACATCCCCTGGCTGCAGGGGGCGAACGTGCTTGGAATGACGGTCGACGATGGGTGTATCGTTGGGATGAGCGAGCAAGCGCTGAACGCCGCGCGCGAGCGCCGCGGCCTCTTCCTCGACGTTGCTGCAGGTGAGCGTGAAGAGGCCGAGGGGCGGCAGGCTCGCGAGCTCGGGAGGGCTCGGGCGCTGGGGCGTGACGGCGACCTCTTCGCGGGTGTAGCCGTGCGGAGCGAGAGCACGGCTGAACAGCTCGGAGCAGAGGTCCACGAGCTCGGGGCGGGAGCGGTAGTTGGAGGGGAGCTGGTGCCTCCGTTGTCGGCGACCCAGCGCGTGACGCTGTCCATCAGCTGTGGGTCGGCGCCCGCGAACTCGAAGATGCACTGCTTGCGATCTCCCACCCAGGTGGAGCGGTGTGTGAGATGGTGCAGGCGGAGGAAGAGCTCGAGCTGTATGGGGCTCGTGTCTTGAAATTCGTCGACGACGATGAGTCCGAGGCGCTCGGCGAGCTCGCGGGCCACCTCGGGGCGGTCGAGCAGGCCGAGCGCGCGCTCGAGCATGTCGACGTAATCGACCAGCCGGAGGCGTTCCTTCCAGCTCTGGTAGCGTTCGAGGCCGAGGCGAGCACACTCGAAGACGCCCGCGATCATCTCCCGGAGCTCGCCCTGGAAGCGGGGGTGAGCCTCGAGCTGGATGGCGATGTCTCGAACGTTCTCGACCAGCGGCTTTGACTTCTTGGCGGGCTCGACGGCAGCGAGCACCGCCCAGTCCTTCCAGGTGGCGCGTCGCTGGGCGAACGCGCGGCGGATGTTCTTCATCTCGACGACGACGGCCTGGGTCGTCTTGGTGCTGTCGCCGGACGCTTCGATGTCGTCGATCGCGCGATCGAGCGCTTCCTTCAACGCCGAATCGAGGTCCCGCTCGGTCGGCGGGGGCAGGAGCTCGGCCAGCCATGCCGCAGAGCGCTCGGCCATTGCGGGGAGCGCGCCGGGTACGATGCGGTTCGCGCGCGCGAGCTCGATCATCTCGAACACATGCCAGAGCCAGTCGCTGCGCTGCCGGCCGCCATCCCACTTGACGAGCAGGCTCTTGCCGAGCTTCGACAGGCGTGACTGCAGGCTCTGCGGGATCGACTCTTCCAGCAAGCGGCGGAACTGGAGGCCGCCGTCGTCGGGCAGTACGCGAACGCCCGGCGGCAGCCCCGCGTCCACGGCAAAGTCCTCGATCCAGCCGAGGCAAACGGAGTGGACCGTGCCGAGGCGTGCCAGCGGCAAGCGCAAGGCGCTCTCGCTCGCGCTCTGCCGCACGAGCTCCTGGCGAATGCGCGAGCGCAGCTCGGTCGCGGCCCGTGTCGTGTAGGTGACGGCCACCAGGCTCTCGACGTCGAGCGCAGGCGCTACGTCACCGCGCAGCGCCGCCAGCACCGCATGCGTCAGGTGGTGGGTCTTACCGCTTCCGGCGCTGGCCCCGACCACGCGCAAGCCCTCGGCTGGGCCCGGCGATCGCAGCAGGTCGCTCGCGCTTACCATGGCTGCTCCCAGCTGCGACCACAGACGGCGCCGAACTCGCAGTAGTGGCACGTGCTCTCCGGTTCCAGCGCGAGGTGGTCGCCGCTGCGCTCGCTCGCCACGCCCAGCGTCTTCAAGAAGCCGGCCTCGGCCATGTCCTTCACACCGGCGACCGGAATGCGGCCGCGCTCGAGGCTCGTCGCGATCGAGTCCAGAGTATTCTGGATCTGCGCGCCGGTCCGCGAGAGCGGCGGCCCGGGATGTGCGTGGCGGTTGAAGTGCGACGCGGCGTCGGTGGCGATCAAGCGGTGGCCCTTCAAGGAGAAGTAGGCCGCCGGCGGCAGCTCCGCGACTCCGGATTGCTGGCGACGCGCTTCGGCGTAGATGGCGAGCTGGATGGCATGCCCAGCTTTCAGCTTGTCGGCGTAAGTGGTGCTGCCGTACTTGAGGTCGAGCACGCGCTCCTCGCCTCGGCGATTCTTCAAGAGCAGGTCGATGCTGCCGCGCAGAGGGCGTCGCCCGAGCTCGGCCTCGACGGGAACCTCGACGCCGGCGATGTCGAGCTCGCCATCGCGCAGGAGCCCCACGAGGCTCACGATCGCCTCGACCAGCTCGGAACGGAGCTGGTGGCGCTCGTCGCTCGCCCCCGGCGTGAGCAGCCTCGCGCCCTCCTGCTCGAGGAGCTGGTCGAGCTCGAGCTCCGCCGCCGTCCTCACCTGTTCGAGGTCACCCGCGAGGCGCTCCTTCAGGTGCAACTCCTCGAGCAGGCGATGGCCGAGCTTGCCCGCCAGGAGCGCGCCGCTCGGAAGGCCGCCCCGGTTCCTCGAACGCAGCCCCGCTTGGTAGTGCAAGGTCCAGCTGAGCGGGCAACCGATGAGCTTCTCCAGGCTGCTCGCGGACTCCGCGTCCCGGGGACGGATCAGCCCCGGGTCGAGCCGCCACTGGCGCCGCGCCGCGGGCAGCGGAACGACGGGGGCGGCTTCTGTCGGCACGGGGGCGAGATGAGCCGCGAGCTTCGCGCCCTTCGCCAGCTCGTCCGGGGTGATCGCGAGGGCGTCGAGCGCGAGCTCGGAGCCGAGCACGCGCGCCACCAGCTCGTCCAGCAGGGGGTGCGGTTGACAGCGCTCACCCGCGACCTGCTCGGGGATCACCAGCACGAGCTGCCGCTGCGCCGAGCACACCGCGCGAACGAACCCCTCGAGGCGTGCGCGCAGCTGGGCGGCGGAATCGGGCACGTGGATGCCGGCGCGTCGCAAGAGCGCCAGCTCCGCGCTGCGAAGCACGGGTCGCGGCGGCGGGGGCTCCCCCACGAAGCCCCACCACACGACGCGCTCGCGACAGACGAGAAGCCGCTCGGGGGAATCCACGTGATCCAGCCGTCCCGACTCCTCCGCGGCGAGCATGCAGGTCGAGCTCTCTTCCGTCAGGTCTTGCAGCAGCTGCTCGAGCGACGCCCGATCGAGTCGTTCGCGGCCGTCGCCGTGCACGGCGTCGGCGAAGGTTCGTGCGTGCAGCGCCGCGTCCTGCCAGCTCGGATCCTCCAGCGAGCCACCACGACCGGCTATCCACTCGAGCACGCGCTCGGCCACCTCGAGCACTGCCGCGCGAGGTGCCCCGGCAGGGTCGAGCCGCGGCGATTCGATCCAGGCGTCGACGCCAGCCCGTTCCGCTTCCGAGAGTTCTTGTTTGTGTGCCACCCAGACGGCGTTGCCGATACCCGCGCGCTCGCAAAGGGCCTCCGCCAAGCGTCGCCCGGCCCGTCCCGCGAAGGGCCCGGAGGGCAGCGTCAGGAGCTCGAGCACCCGCCTCGGGTCGCGCGGCAGGAAGGCGACGGCGAAGGCGAGCCGCAACACTTGCAATGCGGGTCGCCAGCGGCTTCTCCCGCTCACGCCCTGCCGGGAAAGGCCATGCCAGGCCAGCGCGGCGTCGAGCGGCCCCGGGTCGAGACCGCGGATGATGACCGTCGACGGCCGCGCATCTGCCGCCAAGAGCGCCGCGACGGGCTCGGCCAGCGCGGACGACGTCGCCGCGCGCAACACGACGAGCGAACCGTCGGCGGAGATCGGTCGATGGCTCGCGGGCTCTCCCCGCAGCGCGCGCTGGAAGCGAGCGAGATCGCCGTCGACGGTGGGGGCCCTGGTCGAGTCGCGATGGGTCTCGATGCGCATTCCCAGCGCTCTCAGCCGCTGAAAGACGCGACGCCAGCGCCCGGGCCAGAGCGACACGTCATCCACCAGCTCGATGGCCCCGTACGGCGTGCGCGTGGCGCGATCGAGCTCCGCCTCGACCGCGACCAGCCGATCCGGTCCTGCCGGCGGCAACGGTGGCCCGTCGAGCGCGGCGAGCTCTGCCAGCGTCTCGAGCCGCTCGGCACCGGTCAGGCGCTCGCCGTTCCATCCAGCGTCGACCAGCTCGTCACGGAGCCGCAGCAACTGCGCCGCGGTCCCCGTCGGATCGACCGCGTAGGCTGCCGCGTAATACGGAGCTGCTCGTGTTGCATCGGCCAGGCGCGCCGCCAGCCTCTTCGACCACTCTTGAACCCGGAAGCCGCGCGACACCTCCGGGTGCGGCAGCCCGAGACGCAGCGCGAGATCCTTCAGCAGCTGTCGCACGTTCCAGGCGGGGCGCCCGAGATGACCGGCGTTCCCCACGTCGTCGAGCGCGGTGAGCGTGTTGCCGGAGAGATGAAGTCCAACGAGTGGATGCATGCAGAGCTCGACGTCACGACATCGGAGGTCAGTTGGTTCGGAGGCGCCGCCGCTCGAGGGCGGAGCCTCTGTAACAACGGCGCCCCTCCGGCATGGCACTCGGTGCTCGACGATTTCCAGTGTGACAGCGTCCGACCGGGGCAGCCGTTCAGCAGACGTCTCTCGATGAGCGACACGTCGTGCCCGAACGTCGAGCAGCGCCGGTGGGCGGGTGTGGGAAGACGCACGGGGGGCTCTCTCATGACCCGATCAAATGTCGCGGAACGACGCCGATGCACCCATCGATGGGGCTCGCACCAGCATGGCTATTCCGACCCGGAACACGGTATTGCCGCGTTCATCAACCGCAATGGCCGTTCACGATAGCGTCCACCGATCGCGTCACGCTTCCCCACCAGAAGGGCCCCTCCAGAGATAGGTCGGCCGCGACGAGCACCCCGCAAACGGTCGGCGAGCCCGCCGCGCGCCACTCCGGGCACGAGCAGTGCGAAAGCAAGCGCTGGACATCGGACACCCCACGGGTGACGCTGCCGAGGCCGCGGCGAAACGGCCTCGTAGCCACACACAGGCAAATGACGGAGCCGCTGGAACGCTCTCGAGCGTTGCAAAGGAGATCCCCCATGGCTGACCTGCCCACTCATTCCTCTCGGCCCCGTCTCGGGATTCGCTCGGCTCTCATTGCGCTTCGGCGAGCCGCCACCGAGCGGGCAGGGGCTCTGCTGCCCGCGATGCTGTTGACGATCATGTCGCCGGCGCTCGCACAGACGAGAGCCGCGCCAACCGCCGCCGTCCCCGCGGCAACCCAGGCCGTGCCCGGCGACAAAGCGGCGGCCACCCGCGAGCTCGCTCGCAGCATCTACCGCGAGCTCGTCGAGATCGACACCAGCCAGTCCGCGGGCGACACGCTGCGCGCTTCGCAGGCGATGGCAAAGCGGCTGCTCGCCGCGGGCTTCCCCGACGCCGACGTGCGCGTGTTCGGCACGGCGCCCAAGCGCGGTAACCTCGTCGCTCGCCTGCGCGGCACGGGCCAGCGCAAGCCGCTGCTCTTGCTCGCCCACACCGACGTGGTCGAGGCCAAGCGCGAAGACTGGAGCACCGACCCCTTCCGGCTGGTGGAGAAAGACGGCTACTTCTACGCGCGCGGCACGTCAGACGACAAGTACATGGCGGCCACGTTCATCACCAACCTCATCCGCTACAGGCGCGAAGGTTATCGCCCCGATCGCGACATCATCGTGGCGCTGACGACCGACGAGGAGATCGCCGACGAGCACCGCTACGGCATCAACTGGCTGCTCGAGAAGCAGCGCCCGCTGATCGACGCCGAGCTCGCGCTGAACGAGGGCGGCGGCGTGGGGGTGATCGAGGGCAAGCCGGCGTGGAACAGCGTGCAGACGACGGAGAAGCTGTACCAGACGTTCGCCCTCGAGGTGCGCGACGCGGGTGGGCACAGCTCGCAGCCCCGCTCAGGCAACGCCATCTATCGGCTCGCGGCAGGGCTGACGCGCCTCGAAAAGTTCGCGTTCCCCGTGCGCCTCAACGCGACCACGCGCCTCTACTTCGAGCGGATGGCGAACATCGAGCGCGGCCCCCTCGGCAAGGACATGGCCGCCATCCTCGCGGCGAACCCCGACCCTCGCGCGCTCGAGCGGCTCTCGGCGAAGCCGCCCTACAACGCGCAGCTGCGCACGACCTGCGTGGCCACGCAGCTCACGGCCGGGCATGCCGAGAACGCTCTCCCGCAGCTCGCGCGGGCCACCGTCAACTGCCGCATCGTGCCCGGGGAGACGGTCGAGAGCGTGGAGGCGACGCTGAAGCGCGCCCTCGGCGACGATCAGATCCAGCTCAGCTTCGCCAAGCGCGACACGCCGAGCTCGCCCTCGGAGCTCGGCGCCGAGCTGGTCGCGGCGATCGAGAAGGTGAGCGCCCGCTTCTGGCCGGGCATTCCCGTGCTGCCGACCATGTCGGCGGGCGCCACCGACAGCCGCTTCCTGCGCAACGCCGGCATCCCCACGTACGGCCACTCCGGCCTCGCGCAAGACATCTTCGATGTGCGCGCCCACGGCAAGGACGAGCGGGTGCGGGTGCAGGCCTTCGACGACGGGCAGCGCTACCTGTACGAGCTGGTCAAGGAGCTCGCCGGCGGAAAGTAGCCGCCGTCCGCGGCGGCCGAGTTCACCGGCGGCTCAGGGCGCGCGCTCGATCAGGGGAAACCGCTCGGCGTGCTCGCCGCGCAGCCCCTCGACCACCTTCGCGATCTGCTCCGCCGTCTCCTCCCGCCCGAGGCGGCGCTGCTGATCAGCATGCCAGCTCGCCGCCTCCTGCAGAGAGGAGTGCACCGCGTGCGGCGTGCGGGAGCGCGCGAGCGCGAAGCTGCTGGCGACGACGGCGCGCACCGAGGCTGCCTTGAAGCCACGCGCGGGGTGCAGCACCGAGTAGTGCTGGACCGTCGGCACCCGCATCACCTCGGCGAACAGCCGCCGCGTCGGCGCGTCGGGGGCGATCGCCGTCGGCTCGACGATGTGCATCAGCCCGATGCCCTCCGGGTTGCGCTGGGTGAGCAAGTCCATCCAGTGCAGGCAGCGCCGGAACGCATCGTAGTGGGTGTGATATCTCCAGACCGCGAACAGCATGTTGAAGGCCGCGCACTTGGCGTGGTCGGCATCGACATCGAGGAGCTCGAACTCGCGGCGTTTGGCCCTGGACATGACGCGTTCCGCTCAGCGCAGATCAGGATAGTCTTGACGCAAGCAAGTCGTGCAGATGCCGTGTGAGACGTTCCGAGGCGGGTGCGTGACATAGGCCCGCACCCAGTCCCAGCCCTCGCGCGTCGCGTGCTGCGTTCGTCGACAGTTGCTGCACTGCCTCACCAGACCGCTCGGCCCCACGTAGGCGTCGAGCTCGTCTGCGTCGCTCGCGTGCGACCCGAGCTCCGCGGCGCCGCGCGCCTCCGACGAGGTCGTGGTCGTGGTCGTGGAGAACGGCGCGTCGACGACGACGGAGTGGATCAGCAGCAGAGCGTCGTTCTCGAGCGGCAACACGCGCAGGCGAAACTGGCGCATCGAGAGCGCCGAGTGGCACTGATACGTCTGCTCCCAGGGCCGCCGCTGGGCTCGCACCCCGGCGAAGGCGCGCTTGTAGTAGTCCAGCAACACACCCGATATGGCCGACAGCATGTCGGCGCCGAGCGGCCAGCGATGCAACGTATCGGCGCCCTGGTTCTGCTGGGCGAAGCGCCGCCAGGCGCCGTTCAAGAGCGCGATACGCCCGTCGGGCCAGAGCCCCACGACGCTGCCGGCCTCGCGCTCGAGGTCTGCGGGCGTGTGCGCGCCGAGCAGCGCGTCGAAGCCGATCGCGATCTGGACCATCGGACCTCAGCTCGCGTCATCCGCCGCGGCTCTCTCGGAGCTCGCGGGCGGCTGCCGCCCGGGTAAAGCAAACTGCCACCCGCGCGAGAAAATCTTTCGGGACGAGACCCTTGGGGATCGAGGCATCGGCTCCACACTCCTCGGCACGACGGGCCAACGCCCGCTCTTCGACGCCCGAGTAGAGCACGACGTAGGGCGAGAAATACGGAGGTTCGAAGCGCCCGCGCGTCACCAGCGGAACCAGGCGGTCGCCGTCGACCATCGGCATGTTCAAGTCCACCAGCATCACGTCGGGGCGCTCCGAGCTGACCACGAACGACGTGCCGAGCACCTCGGAACGCGCGACCACCTCGTAACCTCCCGATCGCAAGAGGCGCTCCGTGACCTTCAAGTACAGCTCGTCGTCGTCGACGACGAGCACCTTCTTCCCCACCCTCGGCTCGTTCGGCATCTCCCCTTGGCGGAACGTCCATCACGCTCGCGGGCTTCAGCCACGCACCGCCACCGCACGCTGAATGTACCGATCGCGAACTCTGCGACTGCACCGAGCTGGTGCAGCCGGCACACCACACGTCGTACTTGTGCCAGGCTGCGCCAAGGCGAACGCCGCTCCGCTGCGCTTCCGAAGCCTCATTTCATTGGCATGCCATGGACTTGTGAGGGCATTGCCAGCGCAGGGCCATGGCACGGCACATGCTACATCTCACCACGTGAAGGCGCTGACGCCCCGAGCGACAGACCGCGCAGGCGTTCAGCGGAGACATGCGATGGCCAACCACGACGAGAGCCGCGAAATGGAACGAGGCAATGATGTGCGCGCAGCGAGCGATGACTTCGCACAGCTCGCGGCGGTCGTGTTCGAGTGGCACCTCGCGCGAACGCGGGCCGTGGTCCCCGCAGCGTGCGAGCGAGTCGCGCCGAACGATCTCTGGATGAGCCGCAACACTCGGCGCACGGGGTGAAGGCTGCGGGCTCGCGAAACACGAGGCACGAGCGACGCCCGTGATCGCGGTACCCGAAGTCACCGCAATCTCGTCGCATCCGGACACGCTCATATATGCGAGTTAGTAAGCGGCGCCGCACTCGCTGAAACTCTGCAGGCGGCCGCTGCACATCGGTCACCGAGCAGAAAAAAACGCTCGCTCGACGGCGCTCGGTGCGGTCTCATCGCGACACCGACTGCTTTACATTGGGGCTTACTCGTTCGTACCCTGGCCTACAGTGGTGACGCGATACTCGACCTTCGAACCGAGGGGGAAAGGTTCGCCGAACGATGCTGATGCATTCCAGGTAGACGAAGGACGCTACGCGTCTGCCGCGTCCCCGGAGCGCACGCCGTCGCTCCTGGTCGTCGAGGAGCACCCCCTGTCCGCGGAGGACTGCGCGATCGGCGAGGTCGTCGCCGGCAAGTATCTGATCGAAGGAGTGATCGGGCGCGGCTCGATGGGCGTGGTCGTCCGTGCGACGCATCTCGGGTTTGACGAGCTGGTCGCGCTCAAGTTCATCCGGCCCGAGATGCGGAAGATCGACGGCATCGTGTCGCGCTTCGCGCGTGAGGCGAAGGCGTCGGTGCGCATCCGCAACGAGCACGCCGTCAACGTGCTCGACGTGGGCGTGGCCGACCCGATCGGCCCGTTCTTCGTGATGGAATACCTCGAGGGCATCAACCTCGAAGAGCTGGTCGACTCGCAGGGCCCGTTTGACCCGGCCACCGCCGTCAAATACGTGATCGAGGCCTGCGAGGCCCTGGCCGCGGCGCACGCGCAGGGCATCATCCACCGCGACATCAAGCCGCAGAACATGTTCCTCGCGTGGCAGGGGCGGCTCGAGCTGATCAAGATCCTCGACTTTGGTATCTCCAAGGCCGCCCTGAGCGGGCAAATCTTCGGCGACGACCTGTCGAACGGCGATCAGGACTGGGTGATGGGCACGCCGCTCTACATGTCGCCCGAGCAGCTGCGCCACGCGCCCGACGTCGACGAGCGCACCGACATCTGGTCGCTCGGCGCCGTCTTGTACGAGCTCCTCTGTGGCCAGCCGCTGTTCTCGGGCGACACGCAGACGGCGGTCTGCCGGCAGGTGTTCGAAGTCGGCGAGCGCTCGCTCCGGCTCGACATGCCCGGCGTGCCCGACGCGCTCTGGGAGATCATCGAGCGTTGCCTCTCGCAAGAGAAAGAGCAACGCTACTCGAACGTGGCCGAGCTCGGGCAGGCGCTCCTGCCGTTCGCGCCGCCCGCCGCCTGTCTGCACATCGAGCGCGCGCGCGCGTTGCTGGGCCTCGAGCGCATCGATTTCCTCGGTTTCGACGACGCGATCGAAGAGATCGACGCCGAGCCGATAGACGACGGTCCCGGCGGCGACGGGCGCGCGGCGCCGGCGGCGATGCTGGCGGGCGGGTTGCTGCCAGGTGCGCAGAGAGCGGCTGGACCGCGCCGGCCGCAGTGGGTCGAGGTCGCTCTGCCGCTGCTCGCCTGCGCCGTCGTCTGGATCGGCTACCGCCAGTGGCAGCTCGGCCAGAACGAGGCGGCCGCCGCCCGCACCGACGACGCGATTCAGACGGTCGCGCTGGCGCTGCAACGCTCGGAGCAGCTGTCGGAGCAGCGAGCCGAGCTACGGCGGGCCGATTGCCCCGTGTCCGAGCCCCGCTCCGCCGGCGCGCGCGCCGATGCCGAGCGAGCGTCGCACGCCGACTCGTCCGCGCTCGAGGCCACGCCCGTCGCCGGGTCTGACGCCCCGACAGAATCTTCCGTCGCGCCGGGGGCCGCCGACGGAGCACAAGGTTCGCCGCCGCCGCTCGCAGCGCAACATGCGAGCGGCGTGCGGCGTGCACCCGCGCCAGCCGCCGTTGCACGCACCGCGGCCGTGCCAGCCGCCGCGCCAGCCGAGAGAGGGCCCACGCCGCGCGCGCCCGCCGCGGCGCCCGAGCCGCCGCCCACCGAGGCGGCCGAGCCCGCGCGCCGCCCGCCGCCCAAGGCCAAACCCAAGGTCGAGCCCAAGCTGGAGTTCCGGCTGATCGACGAGCAGCCGCATCCCGACATCGAGCTCGTGCCGAACGGCGCGAGCCCCGGCTCCGCGCCTGCTCCGATCCCCGAGCGCCGCTGACGCCCTCCTCTCGTTTCGCCCCAGATCGACATGTCCGTTTTGCAGAACCCATCCACCGAGCCCCGCCGAGCCCGCCGCCAGCGTCGGCTCGTGCCCGCGCTCGTCACCGCGCTGTCGTTCAGCGTCGCCGCGAGCGCGCTCACGCTGCCCCGAACGTCCCGCGCCGAGGGCTCGAACGACGCCACGCACGCCGTGCAGCTCAACGAGACGGGCTCCGAGCTCTACGCTGCCGGGAACTTCCCCGCCGCGCTGCACGCCTTCCAGCGCGCGTATGCGCTCATCGCCGAGCCGAACCTGCTGTTCAACATCGCGGGCTGCCACGAGCGGCTCGGGCATCGCACGCAGGCCGTCGAATATTATCGCTGGTTCCTCGACTCCCCCAACGGGAACCCCGACGGCCGCCGGCGCGCGATCGAGGCGCTCAGCCGGCTCGATAGCGCTCCCCCGCCCGCGGCGCCGCCGGCACCGCCGCCCCCCGTGGAAGAGCCGAGCATGTTCTGGCCGCTCGCGACGCTCGGCTCGGGCCTCTTGCTGGCGGGCCTCGGCGCTGGCCTCTATCTCGACGGCGCGCACGACCACAACCAGGTCACCAACGCGCCGGGCTTTGGCGATGCGAGCGGCTCGAGCAACCTGACCGAAGTCCGGGCGCAGCGCCTGATCGACGAGGGCGACACCAAGAAGCTCATCGGCGGCATCGGCATCGGCGTGGGCAGCGCGCTCATCGTCACGCACGTCGCCATCACGCTCTGGCGTTCGAACAGCGGCGAACGGCCCGGCGTCGGCGCCGAGCTGCGCCTCATCCCAGGCGGCTGGGCCGTAGCGGGGAAATTCTGATGCGGGGTGGTACGCTCGCGGTGGGCGCGCTCGCGGCGGGCGCGCTCGCGTGCTCGTCGCCCGACGTCGACGGCATGGTCTTCGCCTGTCAGACCAACTCCGATTGCCTCGCGGGCCGCGTGTGCGGAGAACACGACGGCATCCGCGCCTGCGTCCCTGCCGATCAGAGCCCCGTCATCATCGGCATGACGGGCCCCTTCCGCGGCCCGAGCGGCGCGCTCGGCGTCGAGCTGCGGCGCGGTATCCTGGCCGAGTTCGAGCGCGTCAACGCCGAGGGCGGCGTCTCCGGGCGTCGCCTCGAGCTCGACAGCAAGAACGACGACTACGACCCCGAGCTCGCCCTCCAGAACGTCGAGTCGCTGCTCGACATCCGCGAGCTCGCGCCGCGCGCTGGCGTGCCTGACGTGCGCGGTCCCAACAGCGTCTTCGCGCTGCTCGGCAGCATCGGCACCGCCACCACGCTCGCCACCGCGCCGCTCGCCAACCGCAACGGTGTGGTGCTGTTCTCGCCCTTCACCGGCGCGCACGACTACCTGCGCGACGGCACCCGCGCCCCCTACATCTACAACTTCCGCCCCGGCTACTTCGATGAGACCGAGGTGCTCGTCGACTACATGGCGAGCCAGCGCCAGCCGCGCATCATCTCGAGCCCCCCGGGCGACTCCTACCGCCGTCTGCTCGTGTTCGCGCAGAACGACAGCTACGGCGACGCCGGCTACGCGGGCGTCATCGAGGCATACAACCGCCGCGCCCCCCTGCCGCAGCCCGATCCCACCCAGCCCAACCCGTCGATCGCGCGCATCGGCTACGATCGCGAAGACATGGCGAGCGTCGAGCCGGCCATCGAACAGGCGATCGCGTTCCTCGATGCCGTGCTCGATGATGCGCCCGACGGCACAGCCCCCGATGCCGCTTCCCTCGGTGACGCTGCCCCCGCTGCCAATGCCGCTGACGACACCGTGAGCTCCAGCGTGTCGGTGGGCATCGTGATGATCGACACCTACCAACCCGCGAACCAGTTCATCCGCGCCGTCAGAGACTGGATCAACGCCGACGCCGCGCGCGCGAGCCGTCTCGACGTGCTCTTCGGCCACGTCTCCTTCGTCGGCGCCGACGCGCTCGCCGCGCTCCTGTCGAGCCCGCCTGCCGACTACCCCGACGTCGTCAACCCGGCGCGCCGCAAGAGCTACGCCGACGGCGTGCTCGTCACCCAGGTCGTGCCCTCCTACGAGTCCGAGGCGCTCGGCATCGCCGGCTATCGGCGCGACATCGATCGCTTCGACGGCGGCAGCTACGGATTCACCTCGCTCGAGGGCTACCTCACGGCGCGCCTCTTCACCCAGGCTCTCGGCCTCTGCCCCGAGCTCTCCACCGAGTCACTCCGGCACACGCTCGACACCCAGCTCACCGACGTCGACCTCGGCATCGGCATCAAGGTCGGCTTCTCCTCGATCGACCACGACGCGAGCCACACCGTCTGGGGCAGCATCCTGCGCGCCGAGGGCCGCATCGACGTCCCCTTCATGTGGACGCCGGAGACCGGCATCCGACCGAATTAGAACATTCCGGCACCGCAACCCCGCGCGCGCCCGCAATCCGGTATAAGCTCGCGCCAAGTGAGCTTTAGCACCCTCCTTCTCCTGTCCGTCGGGCTCGCCATGGACGCGACCGCGGTGGCAGCGGCGCGAGGGCTCGCGGCGCGAGAGGGCGTGCGCGCCCGCCACGTCCTGCTCGTCGGCTCCCTCTTTGGCGGCTTTCAGGCGCTCATGCCGCTCGCGGGTTACCTCGTGGGCCGTGAGCTCGGACCCGTCGTCGAGCGCTTCGACCACTGGATCGCGTTCGTGCTGCTCGGCGCCATCGGCGCCAAGATGTTGCACGAGGCCTATTCCACGAGCGCCGACCAGGCTCCGAGCTCGAACGACCTCTTCCGGCCCGTGGTGCTGCTCGTGCTCGCCGTCGCCACCAGCATCGACGCCCTCGCCGTCGGCGTGACGCTGCCCATGCTCGGCGCCCCGCTCGGGCTCTCGCTCGTCACCATCGGTATCACGACCGCTCTGCTCAGCGGCATCGGCCTGCTCGTGGGGCGACGCTTCGGTGCTTCGCTCGGCAAGCGGCTCGACATGGCGGGCGGGCTCGTGCTGATCGGCCTCGGTACCAAGATCTTGATCGAGCACCTCAGCGCGGGGTGACACGGCCGCTGCGTGGCCGCAGCCACGCGCAGGCGTGCGGCAGGCTCGAGCGCGAGCGGCGCCGCGCGCTCAGAACGTCAACGCCTGACAGAACGGGCTATCGCTGACGGCGTGCCCGCCGGTGAAGCCCCGGATGTACGAGCGACAGTTCACCCGCCACTCGCTCTCGAACGTTCCGAGCAGGGTCACCTCGGAGGCGGCCGGCGCCGCGGGCTCGGGGGCGCCGGGCGGCAGCGGGCTCGTCTCGTCGAGGGCCAGCGTCATCTCGAACTCGCCCTCGGAGTGCCAATCCGACGTGATGCTCAGCTCGATCTCGCCGCTCTCGGACTGATACACGCGCCCGTCGATCGTTCCGACCGCGAACGCCTCCGCGTCGGCGACGTGCTGGATCGGCAGCACATGCGACCCCACCACGGTGTCGAGCCCGTGAAACGTCACATAGATCGCGATCAGGTTGTCTGCGGCGTCTGACCCGGTGATCGCCAGCCGCGAGCTCTCTTCGCCCTCGACCACGTCGAGCACGCTCGACGCCTTTGCCGACTCGCCGCGGCCCTCGATGGCGAAGTGCGACTCGGTGCTCGCCGGGTCGCCCTCAGCCGGTGGCGCCTCCGCACCCGCAGAATCGTCGCTTCCACAGCCCACCAGCCCGGCGGCACCGAGGAACAACAGGCCGAACACCAACGGGTCAAATCGCATCGCGGTTCTCGTCGTCTTTCCGGCCATCACCACGGCCACAGCTCGAAGGCTAGCAGATCTCCTGCGCCGAACCGGCAAGGTTCCGCGCGGAGCGGGCAGCATGTAAAAGTGCGCTCATGACAAAGTCGCCCAGCAAGAAACCCCTCTGCGTCGTCGTCGGCATCGGGCCCAAGAACGGCGCTGCCTTCGCGCGCGCGTTCTCGCGGGCAGGCTATCAGCTCGCGCTCGTCTCCCGTCGCACCGAGCTGTCCGAGCAGCTCGCACGCGAGCTCGGAGATGCGAGCGCCCACGGCTGCGATGTCGCCGATCCGACGGCCGTCGCCAGCACCTTCGACGCCATCGCCGCCGAGCGCGGCGCGGCCGACGTGCTCGTCTACAACGCCGGGTCTGGCTTCTGGAAGACCGCCGACGAGCTCACCCCCGCCGAGTTCGAGCAATCGTTCCGCGTCAACGCCCTCGGCCTGCTCGCGACGTCGCAGCGCGTGTTGCCCGCCATGCGACAGCGCGGCCGCGGACAGATCGTCGTCGTCGGGGCCACCGCATCCCTGCGCGGCCGCCCCAAGACCGCGGCGTTCGCCGCGGCAAAGGCAGCCCAGCGCAGCCTCGCCCAATCCATGGCGCGCCAGCTCGCCCCCGAAGGCATCCACGTCTCGCTGCTCATCATCGACGGCGCCATCGACGACCCCGGCGTCGCGAGCGATCTCGCCGACGCCAAGCGCCTCCGCCCCGAGGCCATCGCCGCCGAGGCCCTCCACCTCACCCAGCAAGACCGCTCCGCGTGGACCTTCGAGCTCGACCTGCGCCCTCTCAAAGAGACCTGGTGACGCTCCCCCCGTTCGCCCGAGCCCACAGAGTTCCCGGCGCGCTGCAAGCCCACACCGCCCGCCGGGCCTTCCCTGCTGCGAGCTGGCCGTCGAGCATGCTACGCCGAGGCCTTCACCCCGGGGGAGGTCGGCCCATGAAGGCGAAGCCATCAATGCACGAGACGGCGAGGTTATCGGCAGCACTCCTGCTTCTGCTTGGCATTCCCTTCGGTGGGCTCGCATGCGGTGGTGGCAGCGACGCCGAGCGCGGCACCAGCGCCCTCACGCCGGGACAGTCCGCAGAAGACCCTCCGGGTGCAACACCCGGAGATGCAACACCCGCCCCGAGCACGGCCACCCCCGACGCCGACGGCAACCTCCTGCTCGACGACCTCGACGACGCCGACGCCCTCTTCGCGGCAGGCCCCGTCAGCGGCGAGTGGTTCACCTACTCCGACGGCACCAGCCCCATCACCCCGCCCGACCACACCGGCATCGCCGCCGTCGCGGGCGAGGCCCACATCACCGGCACCGGCTTCTCCGACTGGGGCGCTGGGCTCAGCGCCTACTTCCGCACCGTCGACCTCAACGGCTTCGACGCCTTCCGCCTGCGCGCCCGCGGCACCGGCAGCATCGTCGTCGAGCTCGCGACCCCCGCCACCTCCCCC
>Ga0247763_1000019_pt1 | contig 60739 bp, 45 predicted proteins | sample UWRJL141409B4_FD_179926 | JGI IMG/M metagenome (GOLD analysis project Ga0247763, IMG submission 179926) | Plant litter microbial communities from Arlington Agricultural Research Station in Wisconsin, United States - UWRJ-L141-409B-4 | ecosystem: Environmental > Terrestrial > Plant litter >... | reverse complement strand
CATCCGTCCGACATACGGCGTGTCGTTCATGGATAGCGATCTCGTGGGATTGTGCACCGAGCAGTTCGGCATTCGCGGGCCGTCATGCACCGTAGGCGGCGCATCAGCGAGCGGACAGGTCGCGATCCTGCACGCTATCCGCGCGCTCGAGTCCCAGGATGTGGACGTGTGCATCGCGATGGGAGCTCTGACGGATCTATCGTTCTGGGAGCTTCAGGCGTTGCGGTCGCTCGGCGCGATGGGCACCGATCGCTTCGCCACGGAGCCCAGCCAGGCATGTCGGCCGTTCGATGCACAGCGTGACGGATGCATCTATGGCGAGGCGTGCGCAGCGGTGGCGATCGAGCGGTTGGGCTTTCGACCGCGGTCTGAAGCTCCCGCTCGGGCCATCATCTCCGGCTGGGCGATGGTCATGGATGGCAACCGAAAGCCGAATCCGTCGCTCGCGGGCGAAACCCTCGCGATTGAGCGCGCGCTGACGCGCGCCGGGCTCGATGCGCGCGATATCGACTACGTCAATCCGCACGGGACCGGGTCGCGCGTGGGCGACGAAATTGAACTCAGTGCGCTGCGTTGCTGCGGGCTCGAGAGCGCGTTCATCAACGCGACCAAGTCACTGACGGGTCATGGCTTGAGCGCTGCTGGCGCTCTCGAAGTGGTGGCGACCGTGCTGCAGATGGAAGCGTCGAAGCTGCATCCGACACGCAACCTGGAAGAGCCGATCGACGATGCGTTCAACTGGGTGCGGCAGGCACCCATGGCGCATCAGCTGCAGCGCGCGCTCAGCTCGAGTTTAGGCTTCGGCGGCGTAAACACGGCGCTTTGCATCGAAAGATACCACTGAATACACGCCGTGATGGAGGATAGAGGTTGTGATAGCGGTAGGCATTGAACGCATGAACGTCTTCGGGGGGTCCGCCCATTTGAACGTGACGGACCTCGCGAGACATCGAAATTTGGATCTGACGCGATTCGAGAACCTGATGATGAAGGAGAAGACGGTGGCGCTGCCATTCGAAGATCCGATCTCGTTCGCCGTCAATGCCGCGAAGCCGGTGGTCGATTCACTTTCGGAAGCCGAGCGAGATCGCATCGAGCTGATAATCACGTGCACCGAGTCTGCGATCGATTTCGGAAAGTCGATGAGCACATACATTCATCACTACCTGGGATTGAATCGGAACTGCAGGCTCGCCGAGTTGAAGCAGGCGTGCTACGCGGGCACCGCCGGGCTGCAGATGGCCGTGGGTTTCGTTCTTTCACAGGCCTCACCAGGGGCGAAGGCGTTGGTGATAGCGAGCGACATTTCGCGCTATGTCGTCGCCGACCCGGGTGAGGCTCTTACCGCAGATTGGTCGTATGCCGAGCCCAGCGTGGGCGCCGGCGCCGTGGCGCTGCTGGTCAGCGAAGTTCCCGACATCTTCGAAGTGGATGTTGGCGCGAATGGCTATTACGGCTACGAAGTAATGGATTCCTGTCGCCCGGCGGCGGATAGCGAGGCCGGCAACGCCGATCTGTCACTCCTGTCCTACCTCGATTGCTGCGAGCAGTCGTTCGCCGAGTACAGGAAGCGGGTGCCGGATGCCGACTATTGCAGGAGTTTCGACTACCTTGCATTTCATACACCCTTCGGCGGCATGGTCAAAGGAGCGCACCGCACCATGATGCGCAAGGTGGCCAAGGCCAAGCCACTCGAGATCGAGGACAATTTCAATCGTCGCGTGCTGCCCGGCCTGACGTATTGCCAGCGCGTCGCCAACATCATGGGCGGTACGGTATTCTTGTCGTTGGCAAGCACTATCGACAACGCCGCCATCGAAGGGTCGAAGCGCGTCGGCGTCTTCTCGTATGGCTCGGGGTGTTGTTCGGAGTTCTTTAGCGGTGTCGTGACGCCCCGAAGCAAGGAGAGGCTCGCCCGATTCCGGATCGGGAAGCAGCTCGACGCGCGCTATCGGTTGTCGATCGATGAATACGAGTCGCTGCTGATGGACGGCAGCACCGTCAAGTTCGGGACGCGCAACGTGGAGCTCGACTATTCGTCTCTGCCGGGCGCGCTCGCTGCGTGCAAGGGCAAGCCGCGCTTGTTCCTCAAGCGGATTCGCGAGTTTCACCGAGAATACGAGTGGGTCTCGTGAGCTATCGGACGATCCGCGTTCGGTTCCAGGACTCGATCTGCTTCCTTCAGCTTCATCGTCCTGCGTCTAATAACACCATCAACGGCGAGATGGTCGAAGAGTGCCGTGATGTGCTTGCCCGCTGCGAGGAGTCGGCAACGGTCGTCGTGATCGAGGGTTTGCCGGAAGTGTTCTGCTTCGGCCTGGACTTTCAGACGGTCGGGCAGGCGCGCGGAGCGAGTGCGCTGCGTGCTTCTTCCGGCGCTGGCGCTTTGGGCGAGGGTGCCGCGGAAGCGGTCGGTGCTGCCAAGTTCGCGCCAACGACCGCACCTCTCGAGGGAGCCGAGGGAGCCGAGGGAGCCGAGGGGCCGGAGCCGCTCTATGACCTGTGGACACAGCTGGCGGCGGGTTCGTTCGTGAGTGTCGCCCGCGTTCAGGGAAAGGTGAACGCGGGCGGCGTCGGCTTTGTCGCGGCCTGCGACATCGTGCTCTCGGATGAGAGCGCCGTCTTCAGTTTGTCAGAGCTTCTGTTCGGGTTGATGCCTGCGATCGTCATGCCGTTTCTGGTGCGACGGGTCGGGTTTCAGCGTGCGCACTACTTGACGCTCATGACGAAGCCGATCACGGCGCGTCGGGCGTTTGAGCTCGCGCTGGTCGACGACTGCGATGCCAACATCGAATCCTTGCTGCGGATGCACCTGTTGCGCTTGCGGCGGCTCTCGAAGGCTGCAGTGGGGCGCTACAAGCGCTACATGGGTGACGTGAACGATTCGCTGCGTCAGCTGCGACCTTTGGCCACGCGAGCCAACCGCGACGTGTTCTCTGACCCATCAAACTTGGAGAAGATCACTCGGTTCGTCCAAACGGGGCAATTCCCATGGGAGTGATCGAGCCCCCCAGCGTGAGCGTCAGGAGAAATGCCGATGCCCGGTAGCCCGATCATTGTCGAGGAAATCGAGCCCGCCATCGTGCAAGTCACGATGGCCGAACGCGAGCACAAGAACACCTTTACGGAGGCGTTCACGGAGGGGTTGGTCGACGCTTTCCAGGCGGTGCGGTCGAACGCCACCTACAAGGTGGCGGTGCTCACGGGTTACGACACCTATTTTGCATCGGGAGGAACGCGAGAAGGCTTGTTCGCCATTCACGAAGGCAGAGCGAAGTTCACGGATGCCAACATCTACGCGCTTGCGCTGGATTGTAAGATCCCTGTGATTTCCGCGATGCATGGCCACGCGATCGGCGGCGGCTTCGTGTTGGGGTTGTTCTCGGACTTTGTCGTTCTGGGCCGAGAGAGCGTCTACACGACCAATTTCATGAAGTATGGGTTTACGCCGGGCATGGGCGCAACGGCGATTCTGCCGGAGAAGCTCGGTCGATCGCTGGCGACAGAGATGCTGTTCACGGCAGAGACGTACCGTGGCGCGCAGCTCGAGAAACGTGGCGTCGGATTTCCCGTCGTGCCGCGAGCGGATGGCCTGACCTACGCTCACACACTCGCTCGTCAGGTGGCAGCAAAGCCTCGCGAATCGCTGATCGTGTTGAAAGACCACCTGGTGCGTGGGCTGCGAGAGAGCTTGCCTCGATTCATCGAGCAGGAGTTGGTGATGCATGGGAAGACCATCCACCAACCCGAGGTGAAAGAGCGGATCGAAGCGCTGTTTGGCATGTGAGGCGCCTCGTGTCGACGCTCGGGGTGGACCAATCGGAGGCACTCCTCGGGTCACCGACGCTGACGAGGGTAGCTGGCGTCGAAGTGTACGGGTTGTCCAGGAGAGCGAGATGAAGACAGTTCTGTTTCCGGGTCAGGGTGCGCAGCGCAAGGGGATGGGGAAGAAGCTGTTCGAGCAGTATCCCGCTTATGCGAGGCTGGCTTCGGACATACTGGGCTACTCGATCGAGGAGCTCTGCCTGGAGGATCCTCGGCAGCAGCTGAACCTGACGCAGTACACGCAACCAGCGCTGTATGTCGTCAGCGTGCTGGAATACTCCCGGATGTGTGATGCCGGCGAGCTCGACGCTCGCCCACATTTCTTGGCCGGGCACAGCTTGGGCGAGTTCGCAGCCCTGACCGTGGGAGGTGCGTTCGACTTTCAGACGGGGCTGCAGCTCGTCGAGAAGCGCGGCAAGTTGATGGCGAGTGCCGGTGGAGGGAAGATGCTCGCGGTCGTCGGCCTGGACGCTGCGAGTCTCGCCAAGGTGCTCGCCGACGAGGGGTTGGACGCCGTGGATCTCGCGAACTACAACTCTCCCAAGCAACACGTACTCGCGGGCCAGGATGCCGATATCGAGAAGGCGTACAGCGTGCTGGAACGGCGCAAGGTGCGCGCGTTGGTCCTGAACGTCAGCGCTCCTTTTCATTCTCGGTACATGCGTCCTGCACAGGAGGCGTTCGCCGAGTTCTTGCGAGGGTTCGCTTTCCTCGATCCCACCATCCCCGTCATTGCGAACGTTACGGCCAGGCCTTACGAGCGTGGCGCCGTGGCTCAAACGCTCGCGCAACAGGTGGCCCGTCCCGTGCGGTGGACGGAATGCATTCAATGGCTCATCGCCAAAGGCGACATGGAGTTCGTCGAGGCAGGAAGCACCATCTTGACCCGCATGGTAAGTGAGATTCGCGCCGCAGGCGCTGCCAGTGCCAACGGGCAATACGAGTCTGTCTCCAGCAATGCCTCGGGGAATGTCCCGATCAATGTCCCGAGAAGTGGGTCGCGTGAGCCGCTGGCCAGCGGCGCCACGTCGAACCTCCGCAGTCGCCCGGCGGAGGGCGCGGGGGACGTGAAGAGCAGCACCGTGCATGGCGGCGCGCTGCAGCGCGATGCCTATCTGGCTTCATCCGCGGCGATCAATCCGACGGCGATCAATCCGGCGGCGCTCGGCAGCGCCCGCTTTCGCGCGGACTATGGTGTCAAGTACGCCTACCTGACGGGCGCGATGGTGCGGGGTATCGCCTCGAAGGAACTCGTTGTCCGTATGGGCAAGGCAGGGCTAATGGGATACTTCGGAAGCGGGGGCTTGTCGATCTCGGAGATCGAAGAGGCAATTGTCCACATTCAGAGGAACCTGGCAGGCGGCTCGTCCTACGGTATGAATTTGCTCTGCAACCTGACTGATTCAGATAGCGAGATGGAGGTTGTTTCGCTGTACCTTCGTCACGGGGTTTCGCACGTGGAGGCGGCAGCGTTCATGCAGGCAAGGCCCGCCTTGGTGTGGTACAGGCTGAGTGGGCTACGGCGCGAGGCCGACGGCAGTGTTTCCTGTCGGAACAAGATCCTCGCAAAGATCTCTCGGCCCGAGGTGGCGGAGATCTTCATGAGTCCTGCGCCAGGGCACATTGTCCAGAAGCTGCTGGAGGAGGGAAGGGTGACGCGCGAGCAGGCGCTGCTCGCGAAGGAAGTCCCGCTGAGCCACGAAGTCTGCCTGGAGGCAGATTCCGGTGGGCACACGGACATGGGCATCTCCACCGTGCTCATGCCGGTGATGATGACTCTTCGGGAGAGGCTGATGGCCAAGCACGGTTACCAGGCTCGCATCCACGTCGGCATGGCCGGCGGAATCGGCACCCCCGAGGCCGCGGCCGCGGCGTTCATGATGGGCGCTGACTTTATCCTCACGGGATCGATTAATCAATGCACCGTCGAGGCCGGTATCAGCGACGCCGTAAAGGACATGCTGCAGACCATCCATGTGCAGGATACGGCGTACGCTCCCGCGGGTGACATGTTCGAGATCGGCGCGAAGGTGCAGGTGTTGAAAAAGGGGGTGTTCTTCCCAGCGCGCGCGAACAAGCTCTACTCGCTGTACACTCAATACGGCGGCTTGGAGGAGATTCCTCTGACGGTCCGCAAGCAGATTGAAGAGCGTTACTTCAAGAAGAGCTTCGACGAGGTGTGGGAGGAGACGAAGCGTTACTTCGTCGCGCGCGGACTATCGCGAGAGATTCAGAAGGCGCAGGCGAGCCCGAAGCACAAGATGGCCTTGGTGTTCCGCTGGTACTTTGGCTATTCGCTGCGCCTGGCGTTCGCCGGTGATGAGGCCAACCGCGTGGACTTTCAGATCCACACAGGCCCTGCGCTCGGTGCCTTCAACCAATGGGTCGAAGGTACCGAGCTCGAGACCTGGCGGCGGCGCCACGTCGACGAGCTGGCAGAGAAGCTGATGTCCTCAGCTGCGACACTGATGGCGTCCAGATACGCAGCATTCGTTTCTCCAGGCCGTGACGCCCCTGTCGCGATACGCCCGGAGGCCTCGACCCCCGTCCCCCTGCGGGCGACCCCTCAGCTCAGCTGAATCCGCGAACCCTCGGCGGCTCCCGAGCGAGCTGCAGGCGGGATCGGCTGCGCGTTCCCGCGCCGCGCCGCCGCTACACGCAGGTGCACGTCGGGATGTCGAGGACCGTCGCCTTGGGCACTGCGGGTCGAAGTCGTATTGCGGGGCTCAGGATACGTTCTACGTGGGCCGTATCAACCTTTCATGGCCTCCCGATACTGGTGCAGCCGTTCGCGCAACGACGAAAACGCGACCTCACCCCAAGTGAAGCCTTCGTTTCGACCGTCCCATTCGATGTCCTCGAAGCGGAATGCGTCGCCGGTCTTGCTGCAGACCGCCCGCAGGGCCTCCCTGAGCTTGCGCAGCGAGTTCACCCTACCGGAGTGCTCGAGCAGATACTCGCGCGGAGCGAAATCGGCTCGGCGCTCGAGAGTCGTCGTGATCGCGTTCTGCAGGTCGCGAACGTTCGGCTCGAAGAGGGCGCCCGTCTTCGCGTTGATATGCTCCTGGGTGGCGGCGCCCGCATCGGTCGCGACGAGGAAGGGTCGGTCGGCGGCCAGGCACTCCATCTTGAATCGGTTACGCCCCTCCGGCGTTGCCGTGAGGACTCCGATGCGAGCCTTGTTGATCCATTGATTGATAACGGCCTTGTCCCACGGCAGGTCGTCGTTGCTATCCCGTCCGGCGAGGGGAAACGATACTCTCGCCCCGCTCGTCTGGACGAGGCGAACGCATTTGTCTCGATACTCGAGCTCCTCCTGGGTGCCGCCCTGCTCAAAATGTCCGAGGTGGACGAAAGTCAGGTGCTGCGCTCGAGCAGCCGTCTCGATGAACAGCTCGACCCGCTTGCGTGGGCTCCAGCACGAGATCTGGATCACGTCGAACTCCGGGGCGATCTCGAGCGGTCGAAATATGGTGGAGTCCACGAAGTCAGCGCTGCTGAACTCGAGCAGTTCGGCGCGAGGAAAGAGAACCTTCGTTTCTTCCAGGGTGGAGCGGTCCTCGACGAACTTGATCTCGGCGACGGCGGAGTGGGTGATGCCGCAGAAGCCGAGCCGCTCGATGATGATGAAATACTGGGCCAGCTCCGGCAGGAGCTCGACGACGTTATCTACGTGGTTGAGGATGATGGCGCCGCGTGAGACACGCCCTGCATGGATCAGCGGCTCCTTCAAGATGGCCGCGCTGATCCATGCAGGCGTAAAGAATGAATTTAGCATCTGGTCGCTCCCTCGTGAGCTGTTGTTCGGAGGACCATACCCGAGATGCGGGTGACGCTGCACGTGCACATGACGTGCGTCGGGTGGAGGCCGCAGTGTTGCCACGTGGGAACTCGAGCCGTCAGGCGAGGAACTCATTCAGCGCGCCGATCGCGCTCGCATTCTCATGGTCGCGGTGCTGAGCAAGCAGCGACGGGAGAAACAGGTTGTGGCTAAAGGTGAGAGCCCGAAACACGAAGCCGAGGCCCTCGCTGATGCCACGCTCTTGCAGCCGACGGCAGCGATCAGAGGGGGCTTTCACCGAAGCGGCATCGAAGGTCGTTCTCTCGCTTTGCTCAGCCGAGGAGGATCTGCGACGGTGCCATCGATGGACGCGCCCTCCGATATCTACGCCAAGCTCGAGCTACACAATCGCACCACCGCGGCGGTCCCGCGGGAGTCGGCGCTCGCGCTTCACGACTTCATCAAAACGCACGATCTGAGCCGGACTCTCGAGATCGGATTCGCGATGGGTGCCTCCGCGGCGCTCATCATGGCGGCGACCAATTCTCGCCACGTCGCGATCGATCCAGGGGCAACGAACTACTGGAACGGGCATGGGATCAAGAACATCGAGAAGCTCGGCTTCGGAGAGCGTCTCGAGCTCATCGAGCAGCGTTCTCACGACGCGCTTCCTCAGCTCGTTCGAGAAGGACGGAAGTTCGACTTCATCTTCATCGATGGAGACCACAAGTACGACACGGTGTTCGTCGACTGGGTTCTCTGCGACCAGCTGCTCGAGAAGAACGGTTGCGTCGTCCTGGACGACATCTGGATGCCGGCCGTCCAACATGTGGTCTCGTTCATTCATACGAACCGTCGCGACTATGCCCAGCTGCCTCCGCTCGTCGGGCGCATGGCCACGTTTCAGAAGATCGGCGAGGACGCTCGGAAGTGGGACCACTTCGCCCACTTCTGCGTGCCGTCGCGACAGGCGCCGACGTCCACACCTTGAACGTCGCCCACGAGTGGCTAGTAGGAGAAACCCGCCGTTACCTGAAAGAGCCGCGCCGGGTTTCTCGCAATGTATAGCAAGTACTGAGTGCAGAGTGCCCCATCGTTGCCGGGTTCGACGCGCCCTTCACAGCGCAGCGGGGTGCGGCGAACCCGGCACGAACTTGGGGCACGAGGTACTAGGACGCCGAACAGGTTGAGAGCATAGTCGTTCTCATGGGTTAGGCGGCATCTCGTATCATGCGGTGCAGGCCTTCGAGGTTCTGAATCGTCGCGGCACGGCGCAGATCGAAGAGGTTCTCGCGCGTACCGCGATAGCGCGGGACTCGTCAGCGGCGATGGAAACCGTTCGCCATCTGCCCGACGCTGTGACAGAGCAACCGGCGGCGTCCAGCGTTCCATTATGTGAGCCTCATGGCTGCACGAGATCACGTTGGATGGGCCGGTGTCGATCCCGTGTCGTAAGAGATCGATATCACTACCAAATCAAGCTGATCGGTGTCCTGGCGCAGCGTTGCGACCGACTGCCGTCCATGCGCCGCGTCTGGTCGCGCCCGATGGTATGCGCTTCACGCCGCCGTGTAGCGGGAAGACAGCCAAGGAGCTCTGCAAGGCAGCTCGGCTGTTGTGGTGAAAATGCGTTGGGCAGCGCGCGCCCGTGTGGCAGCCAGGGCGCGCGCTCGGTGCGCAGACAGACTCCCTGGCAGCTCAGCTCGAGGCGTATCCCCAGCTGTCCGCGTTGCTCGCGCAGGACATCAATATGCCCGACCCTTCCAACGCACTTTACCCGGCCAGTTGGCGAACCCGGTCACCATCAAGGCCAACGACAGCTCGTACAGCTCGTACAGCGGCAAGAGCACCGACAGAGGCCACTTGCCCAGCCTGACGAGGGAGAGCGCGAGCACGGCTGACTGCAACAGCAGGTGACAAATCCAGACGCTGAGGCCGACGGCCGGATTCAGCAACGTCAAGGCTATTACCGCGGGATAGAATACGCCTTGAATGCCCAGCGCGACGACGAGAAGCAGCGGCAGCTGAACACCACCTTTCAGCCAGCGCTTCCTCTGGTCGAGCATGTGCCGCAGCGATGTCACCGGTCTCGAGATGGCCAACACGCGGCGATTGAACAGCTGGCGACACTGCCATCCCTTGTCGATGATGGCTCGAAACAGAGCATAGTCTTCGATCAGGGAGAACGGGATGTGCTCATATCCACCGACGGCTTCGTACGCCTGCCTCGTGACGAGCATATTGTTCCCCATGGTCGTCACCGGCAGCCGTGCGTCGTAGAAGATCTTCATCTTCGTCATCGCGTACAGCACGTCCAACGCCTCGAGCTTGTTGAGCAGCCGCCCGCCTTCGACGGTGATGATACCGGTCACCACTCCCACCCCCTCTTCGGCGCCCTCGAGCAGCGCCTTCGCCCAGGTGCGTGGAACCGCGATGTCCGCGTCAGTCATCAAGAAGTAGTCGCCTCTTGCCTGCCGGGCCAAGTGCGCCAAGACATTCCCCTTGCCTCTTGCAAGGCCCAGGTTCCCTCGAATGTCGAAGACGCGAACATGCGGCTGCTCGCGTGAATACCTCTCGAGTATCGACAGGGTGCCGTCTTCGGAGGAATCATTTCCCACGAGGACTTCGTATCTATCCTTGGGATAGTCCATCGCGAGCACCGAATCCAAGCACCTCGCTACGTTCGCCTCCTCGTTTCTTGCCGCGATCAAGATCGATATCATCGGCTCCGAGGCGTGTTGCATCACTCTCTCCGCCGGCGCGAATATCGAGCGGACGAGGAGCGAAGCAACGGTCAGCAGACCAGCACCCGTGAGCGTCAATAGTGCAAGCTCCCACCAGGCCAAAACAAGCCTCCTTACGTTGCGGTCGAGGCGCGACGTGCGCCTGCCGTGTGGATGTCGCAGCGGCAGCCAACGCGCCCGTCATCTACCAGAGTGCAAGTGCGTTGTCGCCGCAAAGACGACAAGGCACGCCCGATGACGCTCACGCATGGGCACTAGCCGAGCCCCGCGATGACACTTCCAAACGTTTCGTGGCTCGATGCTCGACTTCGGCGCAGCGGGTTCACTCGAGCGTTCGTGCTGCGCGGGTTACCTGGCGGCTTCCTTGCGTATGGCGGACGAGTGCTCGTTGCCGTGGGCCAGCCGAGCCGTGCGCTGGCTTTTCTGCGAAGCCTCCGCGGAGCTTGTTCCAGCCTAGGAGCGTGACGCCGTCCACTCCGGGAACGCGCATCGAACACAGCGGACCAGGCATGCGCCTGGGTCGGCGGCTTACACGTCAGGTCTCTTCCCCGCACGGTTGCGAGTCGAAGTCAGAACACTCGATGTCCCGCGACCGCCCCGATGAGAGGGACGATGACCGTCCCGAGGATCAGACATTGGCCGAACTGATCGATGACAAGGTGGCTGATAGCCGGTCGATCAGGCGCTTGGCTTCATTCACCAATCGAATGCTCTCCGCTACCTCATCGCGCGGGAACTCCTCGAGGGACGCCATCGTCTCATTGTATTCCTTGAGGCACTTTGTGATGGCCTTCAGGCTCTTCTTGACTGGAGGCTCCGGTCGACGCCCCCCCGACGACCTTTGTGCGTTCCACCGTTTCCGAAGGACTTGTGCCTGCAACATCTTCACCGTCCAGCGCCCAGAGTTGGCCTTGGACAAAAGCCCTTCTTGCTCGGCGGGGGGCAGCGCGAGCACCAAGCGCAGATGGCTCACCGTGAGCTTGTCCCAGCGCGACGCGGCGTTCAGTCGCTCACAGAGCTCGAACAATGCCACACACCGATACAGCGCGCCCGGACTCAACGGAAGCTCCGGATGCTGCGCCAGCCTACGGAAGGAGGTCGTCTTTGGGCCGCGCAAGCGCCACGCGGTGGTGTCTCCACCATAGAAGTGATGGATGATGACGACACCAATCCGCAGCGCGTACTCCAGGGGAGCCTCCCGCGTCAGGCGTTTGATATGCGAAACGACGATCTCGATTTCCTCGCTGAAGGCATCGTCGATTTGGTCACGGTCATCATCGCCACTTCGTTGTGCGTGGTCATCGCGGCTACCGAGCAGGGCGAGTTGAACTGAGCTGTTGCTTGCTTTCACGTCCCGCTCCCCTTTCGTTGGGGGTATTCCAGTGGTCGTAAGGCTCCCCGAGGCAGGCGGCAGACTCGAAGCAGGACGCTCGAACGTCGTCGAACGGGAAGTGTCGGACCCGTTGCGGCGCCGAGCATTGAGGTAACGATCCCCCGGTGCTGCGCCGTGCTGCCGATCGGTGCAGGTAGGTAGTGACCTCTCTCCCAAGTACAATCATTGGCTACAGCATCAGACACATCCGCGCCAGTGAGCAGCGATGTGGTTGATGATTATCGGTGAGAGGTAGAGCTCATCGCACTTTTGCCTCACGGCTGTTGCGCCGTGCTCGAGCTCGAGCGGGTTACGGTGGTGCGTCTGGTGGTACAGCGCGAGTTGCGGTGAAGCTGCAGATGGCGCGCATGCAAGCAGAATGGTCACACGGCTCGAGCCTCCAGCGCTTTCGCGTGCGGTCTGGCGATGTCACTCGTCGATCGAAACTGGGGCGCAAACCAGCTCGATCGCGTTGAGGTATCCGAGAGGCGCGATGTCGGCAATGGATGTTGTGGAAGCAGTCAATGTATTCCCAGGCGATCGGCTCGCTTGGTCCCGTGTCGCGTTCTGCTGAAGTGCGACGCTGTTCGCTCGCGCTGACGTTGCGAGCGGCGAGCGTTGGCGCGCGGCGCCGCGCTCCCGCTCGGGCGTGCGCTTGATCGCAGCAGCCGACGATGGTGCCCGGAGCAGGCGCGCTTCATCAGGCGTCGAGCGCGTTCAGCGCCTCGAGCAATGCCTGCGTCGAAGCGTACCGATCCGCCGGGTCCTTCGCCATGCAGCGCTCCACCACCCGCTCGAGCTCGGGCGCCACCGGCTGCGGCGCGAGCGACGAGATGGGGCGGGCGGGGCGGCTCACGTGCGCCGCGAACAGCGCCATCGGCTCTTCGTCGCCAAAGGGCAGGTGCCCCGTGAGCGCGAAGTACGCCGTCGCGCCGAAGGAGTAGACGTCGGAGCGCACGTCGGCGGGGCCGCCCATGATCGTCTCGGGCGCCATGAAGGCGGGCGTGCCCGCGACGAAGCCGGTGCGAGTGAGCTTCGGGTCGCCGCTGGTGTGGGCGATGCCGAAATCGAGCAGCTTGACGACCTCGCCCTTGCTCGCCTCGCTCTCGTTCGCATGGCCCTTGCCACTGCCCGCCTTACCGCTGGCCGCCTTACCGCTGGCCGCCTTGCCGCTGCCCGGGGCCCGCGCCACGAACACGTTCTCGGGCTTGATGTCGCGGTGCACGATGCCCTTCGCGTGCGCCTCGCCGAGCGCCTGCAACATCTGGCACGCGATGCGCGCCAGCCGTGCGCTCGAGAGCGGCCCCTCGCGCGCGACGAGCTCGCTCAGGTTCTCGCCCTCGAGCAGCTCCATCGCGTAGTAGTAGAGCCCATCGTCGGTCGTCCCGTAGTCGAAGATGCGCACCGTGTTGGGGTGGGTGAGCTCCGAGAGCGCGCGCACCTCGCGCTCGAGCCGCGCCAGCGCCTGCGACCCCGGGCGGTGCCCGGCCACCGTCTTGAGCGCCACGCGCTGGCGCAGCAGCGTGTCGAAGGCCGCCCACACGTCGCCCCCGCCGCCGCCCCCCAGCCGCCGCAGCAGCTTGTAGCGGCCGATGTTGCGCGTCTCGATCGCCTCGCGGCGGAGCCGCCAGGCGAAGTGCCCGCCGAGCACGAGCATCATCCAGCTGACGACGATCATGAACAGCACGATGTACAGGTTCACGAGCGACGCCGGTCGCCGCAGCTGCGAGGCCACGAGCGGATCGAACTGCGCGGCGACCAGCACCGTGATCGGATAGGCGAGCCCCGGCGCCGCGAACAGCCACGCGCCGTGCTGCCAGCGCGCCAGCGTCGTCGCGCCGCGCGCGAGCATCACCAGGCATACGCTCGGGCCGTACGGGCTCTCGATGCCGCGAAAGCTCAGGCTCAGCACCGACACCGAGGCCGAAGCCACCGTGAAGATCAGGATGTCGTAGAACCAGAGCGCCGCCACCGAAGGATCGGGCGGCCGCCACAGCCGCCACATCGTCCCGAGCACGATGACCGACGCGAACGCGCGCAGCGCGAGAGCGAGCTCGAACGAGCCCTCGCCCGACACGTACGTCACGAGCAGGTCGAGCAGGATGGATGACACCCAGATGGGAAAGCCGACCATCAAAGCGCGCCGCAGGCGCACGACCGACGCCGTGTGATCGAGCCGAGCCAGCGCGCGCTCGCGCTCGCGCGCGAAGCTGACGGCCGCCTCGTCCGCCTCTTCCAGGGGCAGGCCCGAGCCCCGCTCGGATCGCACCGCGCCCCGCTCCGTGCCACCGTCGCTGGTCGTCCGATCGGCGTCGGCCCGCGCCGCCGTGCCCCCGGCGCGCATCGACCCCACGCCCGTGGACTCGACGCCCGTTATCGTCCCGGCCGCCTCACCGTCGCGCGCACGAGACCCATCCCACGCCGCGATGCCCGACTCCGAAGTGCGTGTACGCTTCGGATCCAGCGCGTTTGCACCCGATCCCGGTGCCCCGATTTGCTCCGTCTTCATGCCGAAGAACCTCGCGCCGCGCGAACCCTCATTCGGGAGCCCCCCTATAACACGCTCGCAGCTGCGGGCGACTTCCGCGGCTCGACCCGATCGAAGCGCGCTTCGCACCGACCGCGACGTTTCGACCGCTCACTGCACCCGCCATCTCCACCCGCGCTCCCTTCGAGGAAATGTCCGCATCCACACCCTCTCGGATGGCCCAAGACGCCACAGGTCGCGGCGCGCGGCGGCGCGGGCCCGTGCTGGCGGCCGTTTCACCACAGGTGAGAAGGAGGCGCAATGCGCGAGCGGGGGCGTCATGCGAATGGCCGAGCCACGCGCCGATGGCAGCTCGACAAATACACCATGGACAACCTCCGCCACCGCCCCGCCCGCCCTTGGCCCCAGCCCTGCCGAAGAAGCGTTCGGATCTGGTGCGCTCATTCTCGCGTGTTGCACCCTGACGCGCAGATCTGACGACGTCGCCCGCCCGTCACGCGACGGATCACCGCGAAGCTCGTCGACGATCCGGGGCGCGGTGCTACCGAACTCAGAAGAGGAGGGGAGCGATGCCGACCGTCAATGCAACGAGCCTGCTGGACGAGCTGCCCGCGACGGCGGGCCCCGAGCGCGAGCGCGCGTTGCTCGACGCCATCGTGCGCGGGCGCCACCTGCCCATCGTGTGGTCCGAGCTGCACGTGCGCGCGAGCGGCGCCACGGCGACGCTGTTCGTGGCCGCCGACGCGCTGCAGATCGGCAGCGCCTTCGACGCCGTGCGCGTCAACCTCACGGCGCGCACCGCGCAGCTCGTCGCCGATCACTTCGGCAGCATCTTACCCACGTCGCGCATCTGCGATCTGATCTGGGAGCAAGCCAGCGTGCGCCTCACGCCCTGCCTGCAGCGGCCCGACCGGCACATGTCCGACACGTCGCGCATGCTCGAGCACAGCCGCGCCGTCGACGCCAAGCGCCAGGGCCGCGCGGGCCTGGTCGAGAACGTCGGCAAGCACTGGGTGCTCACCAACCGCCTCGCGCAGAAGCCGGGCCGCGCCGCCAACTATGGCTGGTTCGACAGCAGCGCCCCCAACGGTCGGCTCTGGCAATCGGTCGGGCTCGCGCACGACAGCGACTACGTCGACTACTCGCAGGTCGTGCGCCTCGTGCGCCGCGACGTCATCGTCAACGGCCAGGTGCGCGACATTCAAGACGTAGGTCGCGACCCGACGCTGAGCGCGCTCGTGTCGAGCGAGGGCCCGCTCGCGGTGTGGCGCGTCGGCGCGCCCCCCGCGCGCCCCATCCCCGCCTGGCAGCCCTCGCACGTCGAGCTGCCACCGCTCGAGCTCGCTCCCGAGTCTCAGCGTGAGTTACGCCTCGGCGCCTCGGGTGCCGACGTCGCCGCCTGGCAGACGCAGCTGCTCGCGGATGGGCACGACCTCGGGCCCTGGGGCGCCGATGGCAAGTTCGGCACGGCGACACACAACGCCACCGTCGCGTGGCAGCGCGCCCACGCCTTGCCCGCGACCGGCACCGTCGACGCGGCGACGCGCGGGGCCGCGCACACGCCCCCGCGGCCGCCGACGGTGCCACGCCTCGACGCCATCCCCTTCGTCCCCGCCCGGCGCTTCACGCCCGCCGACCGCAAACAGATCGACTGGATCGTGCTCCACACGATGGAAGCACCCGAGACCGCCACCACCGCCGAGAACTGCGCCAGGTACTTCGCCTCCGACGACGTGCCCGACGCGAGCGCCCACTACTGCGTCGACAACGACACCATCGTCCAGTGCGTGCGCGACGAAGACGTCGCCTGGCACGCACCCGGCGCCAACAAGCTCGGCATCGGCATCGAACACGCGGGCTACGCGCGCCAGTCCGCCGAGGAGTGGGCCGACCCCTACACGCGCGCCATGCTCGAGCTCTCGGCGCGCCTCGTCGCCGAGCTCTGCCGCCGCTGGGACGTGCCCGCCGTCTTCGTCGACGCCGAGGGCCTGCAGCGCGGCGAGCGCGGCATCACCACCCACCGCTGCGTCACGTGGGCCTTCAAGAAGAGCACCCACCTCGATCCGGGTCCTCACTTCCCGCTCGATCGCTACCTCGACGACGTGCGCCGCCTGCTGAAGGCGCTACCGATACCGGCAAACCCCGCCGCCGCCGAATAAACCGTCGATGCCCACCCCCAGCGCGCAGCGCGCTGCCCCTACCCCGGCAATCCGTGCTCGGCGCGCCCCAGCCCGAAAACCCCCGCGCCCGGACAGCGATCGCCGCGCGCGGACCCCACGCCCGACGAAACAGCGCGCCTGCGCGCGGTTGCGGGAGGGGCCCGTCTGATGCTCGATGCATCAAGCGTTGCATCATGATGCGCCGGTGCTATCCTCGGATGGTGCGGACGACCGTAGACCTCGATCCCAACCTGCTCGAACCAGCCAAGCGGCTGGCTTCGAAAGAGCAGCGGACACTCAGCGCGGTCATCAGTGATGCCTTGGCTGCGTACCTTGCCAGTCGCCGTCAGAGCGCGAAAGACGCTCCGTTCGAGCTGCTCGTTCGTGGCAAGCCGCGAGGGCGTTTCCCGACGGCCGGCGACATCTCGGCGGTGGAGGAAGAGGAAGACATCGCGGCCTTGGGTCTTCGCGAAGGACCCTCGCGTGCTTCTTCCTGACGTCAACATCCTCGTCTACGCTCACCGCCTCGAGGCACCCGAGCACGGCCGTTACTCCGAGTGGCTGAAGGGTCTGGCGATTGGTCCTGCACCGTTCGGGCTCTCCGAGCTCGGAGCGAGCGGGTTCGTTCGCATCGTGACGAATCCCAGGATCTGGGACGAGCCGACGACCATCGTAGATGCCCTCGAGTTCATCGAGCGCCTGCGGCTCCGCTCGAACGCACGCCTGCTGACGCATGGCCCAACCAGCTGGGCGCACTTCGCTCGCCTGTGCACGGAGGCGCGGGCTCGCGGCAAGCTCGTGGCGGATGCCTATCATGCTGCGCTCGCCATCGAGCATGGCTGCGAGCTGGTCACGGCGGACGGCGATTTTGCTCGGTTTGCTGGCCTTCGCTACCGACATCCTCTCGCCTGAGCCGGAGCGTGTCGCCCCGCGGGCGAGCATCGCCACGCAAACGACCGCCCCGGCACATGGGTCAGGGCCGCGTCCAGAGCCACGGGCTCCAGCCGCGCACCCAGCTCAGCCGAGGCGCGACAGGCTGGCCTTCAGTTCGCCGAACACCTGGTCTGCCCGATCGAGCCCGATGCGAATGATGAGCGTGCGCAGCTGGGCGTCGAGCGCGCTCGATCGCTGCTTGCCATTGCTGGCCGCGGGCGAGGCGCTCGCTGCTTCGGCCTGGCCATCGGTTTGTTGGGCCTTCTGGGCAGCGCGGATGTTGTAGATGTAACCGGCAGTGAGCGGGATGCCCTGCTTCTCGGCGAGGGTCAGCAGCTCTGCGGTGGAGAGCCCGGCGTTATTGCGCACGAAGGAGGCTTTGGTGCCTGATCGCGCCTTGCGTTTCTTTGCCATGGGCCGAGCCCATATCAGCTCCGCCCGGCCGCGTGAACCGCCCCGGAGGCGTGGATCGCGAAAACCCGCGCGCAGCGTGCGACCCGCGCAGCGAGCGCGCTGCGAATGTCGGGGCCGGGGCTGTGTACTGTTGCCCCAGTTTTCAAAGTGAAGTGAAGGTGCGCGGGCCCGCCTTCGACCAGCGGCGACGCCGCCACCGTTGCCGGGAGGCGCGGGCCGGTGTGCATGCACGCGCGCGGCCCCGCGCGGGGCGAGTCTCATTTTCAATGACGTGCGGACGCCGCGCATGCTCTCGCGCGCCCTCGATGGCGGCAGGGACGGGGCACATCGAGCCGGCAGCGCCGTCTCCATCGTGCATGCTCCGTCGTGAGAGGGCTGCCTGACAGGGCTGCCGACGCGGTCGCCGGGGGCCAACGGCTCGCAGCGCTTCGTCGACACGCACGAGTGAGGGACACCTGGGCGTCGTCGCGCGCGAGCGGAGGAGCGACCGCTGCGCGGCGAAACGACGCGATCTGAACCCCGGATCACGTCGGCGCGGGTCGGTGCTCGAGCGCTGCCCGGCGCCGACGTGCGCCTCGCGACCCGTGCGAGCGCCCCGGTGCTCGCTGGAGTTTCTGCGGCGGAACGCGGTGCAATGGGCGTCTGCAACGTTCGAAACCAGGTGCTCACGCCCTCGGCGAGCGGGCTTCCGACGCCGCGCCGGCGGGGCGGCTGGACATGTCGCGTCCGGTTATGGAATCCTGGCGACGATGCGATCGGGGAGCGCCGTCGGGGAACGCGTTGTTCTTGGAGAGCGCGCTGTCATCGGAGAGCGCTATGTCATCGAGCGCGCCCTGGGAACCGGTGGCATGGGTTCAGTCTATCTGGCGGTCGACCGTGCGACGGAGCGCCAGGTCGCCATCAAGGTGCTCGACGTCGAGTCGGAAGACCTCGCCCAGCGCCTGCAGCGCGAGGCGCGCTTGCTCTCCGAGCTCTCCCACCCCGCCATCGTGCGCTACGTCGACTACGGCGAGGCCGAGAGCGGGCGGCGCTGTTTTCTCGCGATGGAGTTCCTCGAAGGGGAAGACCTATCGAAGTTCCTGGGTCGAGCTCGGCTCTCGCCGAAGCGCGGCATCGCGCTGGTGCGGCGCGTGGCGGAGGCGCTCGCCTTCGCCCATCGCCACGGGGTCGTCCACCGCGACGTGAAGCCCGGCAACATCTTCCTGGTCGGCTCGGATCCGACCCGGGTCAAGGTGATCGACTTCGGGCTCGCCACGACGCGCTACCCGTCGCGCGCGCTCACGCAGAGCGGCATGTTGCTCGGCACGCTGGGCTACATGGCCCCCGAGCAGATCTGGGGGGCCCGCGACGTCGACGCGCGCGCCGACGTCTTTTCGCTCGGGTGTGTGCTCTTCGAGTGCCTCGCCGGCAGGGCGGCCTTCGCCGCCGTGCATTCGGTGGCGATGATCGCGAAGGTGCTCTCGGAAGAGGTGCCGCGGCTGAGCGATCTCGCGTCGGTGCCGGAGGAGGTCGACGCGCTCGTCGCGCGCCTGCTCGCGAAAGACCCCGCCACTCGCCCGCCTGACGCCGGCGCGGTGCTGGCAGAGCTCGACCGGCTCGGCCCCTTCGAAGAAGCGGCCGTCGCGGCGCCGAGCCCGAGCGCCCGCTTGTCGGGGGCCGAGCGGCGCATCGTCAGCATCATCCTGGCGGAAGGGCGCGCCGGGCCCGAGGGCGCCGGGCCCGGGGGCGCCGAACGCACGGCTCTAGAGGGCGCGAGCGGGGAGGCCGTCAGCGAGCTCTCGCCGCTCGAGAGCCTGGCGCAGAGCCACGGCGGGCGCCTCTATCGGCTGAACCAGCGCGCCATCCTGATCGAGCTGCGCGGCTCGGGCACCGCGAAAGACCGCGCGCGCCTGGCTGCTTCGTGCGCGCTCTCGCTCGCGCGCATCCGGCCTTCGCTGCGCATCGCGCTGTCGACGGGGCGCGCCGAGCTGTCGAGCGAGCTGCCGGCGGGGCCCGCCATCGATCGCGCCGCTGCCCTGCTGCGCGCCACGGCCAAACACGCCGAGTGCCACGTCGCGCTCGACGACGTGACCGCCGGGCTGCTCGGGTCGCGCTACGAGGTGCTGCACGGGAAGGATATCGACTGGCTCGTCGCCGAGAACGTGAGCTTCGACGTGCCGCGCCTCTTGCTCGGCAAGCGCACGCCTTGCGTGGGGCGCAACGCGGAGCTGATTCACCTCGAGGCGGTGCTCGACGAGTGCATCGATTATCGCGAGCCGCGCGCCGTGATCGTGACGGCGCCCCCCGGCATCGGCAAATCGCGCCTCGCCAGCGAGTTCGTGCAGCGCGCGCGGCAGCGCAAGGAGGTGCGCATCCTCTACGCCAACGCCGAGGCGGAGACGGCGGGCTCGCACCTGAGCCTGGCGCGATCGCTGGTGCGCTACAGCGTCGGCATCCGCGATCTCGACACCGGCCCCGAGCAGCTCGAGCGCCTGCGCGATCACCTGGCGGGCCGCGCCGACCCGGCCGAGCTCGAACAGCTCGTCGACGTGCTGGGCGAGCTCGTGGGGCTCTCGCGCGACTACTCGTCCATCAACACTCCGGTGATCCCGGGGCTGCGCGCCTCGAAGACGGGCACGGCGATCCTGCGCGAGCAGCGCTGGGCGCTCGACACCTGGCTGAAGCTGGAGACCGAGCAGCCGCTGGTGATGATCCTGGACGATCTGCACTGGGCCGACGTGCCAAGCCTCACGCAGCTGGGCCACGCGCTCGCCGAGCCAGGCGCGCGCTCGCTCCTGCTGATCGGGCTGGGCAGGCCCGAGGTGCACGCCCAGCTGCTCGCGTCGTGGAAGAACGGGCAGGGGCATCCGCCGCGCGAGGTTCGCCTCGGCGGGCTCAGCCCGGGTGCCGCCGAGCGGCTGGTGCGGGCGGTCGCGGGCGACGACGTCGAGCCGCTGATGGTGCAGCGCATCGTCGATCGCGCGGGCGGCAACGCTTTCTACCTGGAGGAGCTGATCCGGCACGTGGCGCGCGGCGAGAGCTTCTTGCCAGAGACGCTGGTGGCGATGGCGGAGGCGCGGCTCGGGCGGCTCGAGCCCGACGCTCGCCGCGTGCTGCGCGCGGCCAGCGTGTACGGGGAGACGTTCTGGACGGAGGGCGTCGCCGCGCTCGTCGGCGAGGGCGTGGACGTCGCGAGCTGGCTCGAGTTCATGACGGACGGCGAGCTGCTCGTGCGCGCGCCGGAGTCGCGCTTTCCCGAGCTGGATCAGTACGGCTTCCGCCACGCGCTGCTGCGCAACGCCGCCTATGAGATGATGACGGACGCCGATCGCCGCGTCGCCCATCGCCTGGCGTCGCACTGGCTCGACAGCGCGGGCGAGAAGAACTCGGCGCTGCTCGCCTTCCACTCCGACAAGGCCGACGATCACGACGCCGCTGCCCGGCACTACCTGCGGGCGGGAGACGTGGCCACGCACCAGTGCGCCTACGGCGAGGCGCGCAAGCACTACGAGGCCTCGCTGAGCCACCTCACGCGGGTGCCTGAGACCGACGCCATGCGGCGCCGCAAGGTCGACACGCTGCTGCGCCAGATCTACGCGACGCTGGTGGCGGACACGGCCGAGCAGAACTTCCAGCGCGCCGCCGAGATCGGCACCCTGCTCGACACCATCTTCGAAGCGGGGGAATACACCCTCGAAGACGTGAAGCGCCGCGTGCGCTCCGACTACGTGCGCGGCCGCATCCATTTCTATCGCTCCGAGCTCGACCAGGCCATCCAGTACTCCGAGCGCGTGCCGGCGTTCGCCAGCGAGTTCGCCTGCATGGATGACGACCTGGTGGGCCTGGCGATGTGCGTGCTCGGGGCCGCCAAGCTGCTTCAGGGCCACGCGCTCGAGGCCGAGTCGATCCTCGCCAGCGCCGTCCCCCGGGTCGAGGTGCTCGGCGAGCCCTTCGAGTGGTTCCGCGCCGTCGGCTACCACGGCCTCAGCTCCATGTTGATCGGGCGCTGCAGGGAGGGCGCTCACGCGCTCGACCGCATCCTCGCCAAGGCGGACGAGATCCAGCAGCCCGGCTTGCTCGCCGCCGCCAACATCATGACCGGCACCGCCTATCTGCTCGCGGGCGATTGGCCCACGGCGCATCGCTGCCTCTCGCGCGCGCTCGAGCACGCGACGGCCAGCGGCGACAAGCTGCTCGTGAACCTCGCGTGGAGCGGCGTCGGCTGGGCGGGCAGCTTCCTCGGGCGACACGCCGAGGCGCGCGCCGCGCGCGAGAGCGCCCGGGCCATCTCCGACGCGATGGGCGGCCGCCTGCTGCTCGACGACTGGTACCGCGCTGCCGACGCCGAGATCGCCTACAACGCGGGCGATATCGAGCTGGCACTCGAGCTTTCCTCTACCCTGGTCCAGGCCACCAGCGGAACAGACTTGATCCTCTCGCGCGGCATCGCCGAGCGCGTCTGGGGTGATTCGCTCGTGCAGCGCGGAGATTGGCGCAGCGGCGTCGAGCACCTGAGGCGCAGCATCGAGCTGTTCGAGCGCGGGGGCCTCACGGTGCAGATCGCGCGAACGCGGCTGCACCTGGCGCTGGCGTTGCGCCACACCGACTCCGACCGCGCCGAAGGCGAGCTCCGCGACTCCGTACGCTGCTTCGAGGCGTCGGGCTGCGAGTACGCGGCACGGCAGGCCGCCGCCGAGTGGGCGGGCGACACGCTGGAGGGCGACGCGCTGGAGGCTGATGCGCTGCCGGGGCCCGCGCTAGAGGCCGTGTCACCGTGAACGTGCTCACCACGCCCGACGATCGCTTCGAGAATCTGCCCGATTTCCCCTTCACGCCGAGCTACGTGCTCGTGCCGGGCGGCGCCGACGCCTCTCTGCGCGTGCACTACATCGACGTCGGGCCTCGCAACGGCCTGCCCGTGCTGCTGTTGCACGGGGAGCCCTCGTGGTGCTTTGGCTGGCGCCATGTCATCGCGATCCTGCAGCGCGCCGGGCTGCGCGTCATCGCCCCCGATCTGATCGGCTTCGGGCGCTCCGACAAACCCGCGCTGCGCACGGAGCACACGTACTCGAAGCACGTGGCGTGGATGACCAGCTTCATCGACGCGCTGAACCTCGAGAACGTCTGCCTCGTCTGCCACGACTGGGGCGGCCTGATCGGGCTGCGCATGGTCGCCGAGCGGCCCTCTCGCTACGCCTCCGTGCTGGCGACCAACACGGCGCTGCCGAGCGGCGAGGTGCCCATGCCCGACGCGTTCTATTTCTGGCTGCGCCGCTCGCAGGAGATCGCACAGTTCCCGGTCGGGCGCATCGTGCGCGATGCCTGCCAGGCGCCGCTCGCGCCCGCGACGATCGCGGCCTACGACGCCCCGTTCCCCGACGAGAGCTACAAGGCGGGGCCGCGGCAGCTGCCCGTGATCGTACCGCTCGCGCCTTCAGACCCGGAAGCCCAGGCCAACCAGCGCGCGTGGCACGTGCTGGGCCGCTTCACGCGGCCGTTCCTGACCCTGTTCGGAGGCGCCGACCCCTTCACGCGCGAGGTCGAGCTCGAGCTCACGCGGCGCATCCCGGGCGCCGCCCACCAGCCGCATCGGGTCCTGAACGGCGTGGGGCACTTCATCCAGGAAGACGCGCCCGACGAGCTCGGGCGCGCCGTGCTCACGCTGGCGCGCAGCCCGGCGACGGCTCGCTCGCCGGGCTGAGGCTCGCGCGCTGGGCTGGCTCACTCGCTGGGTTGGGGCTCGCTCGGCGGCGACGGCTCGCTCGCCGGATGGCGCTCGCTCGCCGGAGGCGCATCGTCTGCGTGCTGCGGCTCGTGGCCGTGCCGCGCGAGCTGCAGCGCCCGCGGGGCGAGCGTGATCGGACGCGCCGGTCGCTCGTCGTCGAGCAGCCAGGGCCGCGGCGCATGCCCGAGCTGCCGCTTCGAGAACACGAGCTGCCAGTTGTGCACCGAGCGGGCCCGGAAGTAGCCCGCGCACATCGAGAAATAATACTGGAAGACGCGCAGCACGGCTTCGTCGTGGCGAGCGGCGAGCGCGGGCCAGGCCGCCTCGAGGTTGCGCTTCCAGGCCCGCAGCGTCTGCGCGTAGGCGTGCCCGAAGTTGTGCAGGTGCTCGACCGTGAACAGCCCCTCGCTGGCGCCGAAGGTCTGCGCGGCCGAGGGCAGCTGCGAGTTCGGGAAGATGTGCTTCTCGATCCAGGCGTCGATCGTCTTCATCGCGACGCTGCCCCAGATGCCTTCCATCACGAAGACCCCGTCGGGCTCGAGCACCTCGTGCACCTTGCTGAAGAAGGCGCGGTAGTTGCGATAGCCGACGTGGGTGAACATCGCGATCGCCGCCACCTTGTCGAAGCGGCCCGTCACGTTTCGGTAGTCACACTTCAGCACCTCCACGTCGAGCCCGCGGCAGTAGTCGCGCGCGAAGCGGATCTGCTCGTCGGAGATGTTGATGCTCGTCACCCGCACGCCGTGGTGCTTCGCTGCGTAGCGCGCGAACTCTCCCCAGCCGCCGCCGATGTCGAGCAGGCGCTCGCCGGGCCGCAGGCGCAGCTTGCGGCACAGGAGCTCGAGCTTCTGCGCCTGCGCGACGTCGAGATCGTGTGTGTCCTTGAAGTAGCCGCAGCTGTAATTTTTCCTCGCGCCGAGAAACGAGAGGAACAGATCATTGCCGAGGTTGTAGTGTCGCTTCGCGACCTGTAGCGAGCCGACCCGCGTCTGCTGATTGAACAGCGCGGAGAGCAGGCGCGCCGCGAGGCCGCCCGGTAGCCGCTCGGCGACCTTTTCCTCCAGCCGCGCGCGCGCCACTCGAAAGGCCATCTCCTCCAGGTCTTCGCATGTCCACCAGCCGGCGACGTAGGCGTCGCCAAAGCCAATCGAACCCAGGCACAGGGCGTGAATGAAGGCGCGACGATCGTGGACCTGTATGTCCCACGGGCGACCTCCATCGATGCGGATGTCTGCAACGCGTAGCAGATGTTCGGCGACGAGTCGAAGTAGCTGCAAACCGATCCTCCTTCGCTTCTCGGGTGAGCCCGAGAGCAACGACGCCGGGCCACAAAGGCTCGGATATGAGAGATCGACGAGCGACGCGGGGGGCTGTCGCTCACACTTCTCTATCGATGCGCGCCGATCGCTCATCCCGAGATCGCCTGCTCGAGCATGCAATGTTGCATCCCGTTGCTTTCGGCGGAGAGTTGGACGAGCCGTTCGGCGCCTGAGCGCTCGTCGCGCTGCGCATGTTGCACGACTCGTCTTGCACGAATTGTGTTGCACGGTTCGTGCAGCGATGCGTGCAGGGGAGCTCCCGCAAGGGTAGGCGCCGCGCGGCGGCGCCTGTGCAGTTCGGCTCGTTTTGACCTCGAAACGTCTCGTGCCGAAACGCCGGCCCGGCAGCGGCGCGGCGGTTTGCCCCCGGCATCGGCCGGCACGGCGGCTGCATTGCGTGACGGCGGGCCCTCGGCTCCTCTCGCTGCATGTCCATGAAAGCTCCCTCTCGAAAGGCGCCGATCTCGCTCGCACCGAGCGTCGACCTCGGTGACGAGGCGCCATCGTCGCGCCGGCCTGCTTCCCTGGGCATCCCGGGTCGCGCCGCGCACTGGCCCGCCGATATCCCCCGTACGTCGGGGCGCGCGCCGATCGCGACAGCCCAATCTCTCGTGGTGCAACGCAACGAGGGCGAGGTCATCGTCGAGTACACGAAGGTGATCGAGCCGGTCACGGCCGTACGCAGCACGCTCCTCACCTCCTCGCTGATGTCGCTACGGGCGCACGGCCTGTTCGAGCGCTACGACGCGCTGCAGACCTCGCCGCACCGGCACAAGATCATGAACCTCATCGCCGGCGAGTGGCTGCCGATGGAGGTCGCCTACGCGCACTACGAAGCCTGCGACGCCCTCGGTCTGAGCGTGGACGAGCAGATCGCGATCGGTAAAGACGTCTCCCGTCGCATCCACGAGACCTTCCTCAGCCTCATCGTCAAGGCCGCCCGTGGCGTGGGTATGACGCCCTGGGTGCTGCTACCCAAGGGCAAGGCGATGCAGAGCCGGCTCTGCAAGGGCGGCGGCATCCGCATCGTGAAGGTCGGGCCGAAGGCCGTGAGGGTCGAGTTCGCGCGCCTGCCGCACCTCGCCATCCCGTACGTCCGTCACGGGCTGCTCGGCCTGTATACCGCCGCCATCGAGTTGCTCGCCAGCAACGTCAACGCGCGCATCGTCAAGCACGAGTCGACGGAGCCGACGCGCCTGTTCGTGCTGCGCATCGACTGGGAATAGAGCCGGCGGCGTGCGCAGGGCCGGCGTTCGGGTCCCGCTCGAGCGGCGTCGTTCGCTTGGTACGGCTCGACGGGGGCCAGCGCTACGGCCGGCACGACCACGTCACCTGCAGCGCCGGCGCCGCCGCCGCCGAGCGCACGCCCGCGCAGCTCGCGCCCTCGAGCCGCAGGGTGGAGCCGCCGACGAGGCGCCAGCCGTTCTGCGCGTCGGCGGCGACGCGCACCCCGTCGAGCTCGATCGCGGCGTCTTCGCCCAGCGTCGACAGGGCGCTCTCGGACACGCCCGCCGCCGCGAGATCGAAGGCGCAACGCCGCTCGGTCGCGAGCTCCGAGCGCAGCGTGGCGGCGAGCGAATCGACGTCGGTTCCCACCGGTGCCTGCACGACCGCCGCTCCGTCGCTGCCGGCGTACTCGGCGACGCTCTGCCCGCGCACGACCGGTTTGCCCGTGTTCGTGAAGTCGCTCGCCCAGTCGGGCACGCCGTTGCACTGATCGAAGATCGCGTTCGCGTCGGTCGGGTTCGGGCCGAGCGCGGGCAGCGCCACCGGCTGGCCCACGCCAGCGTTGGCGAAGGCCTGCAGCGCCGAAGCCGGCAGCGGCGACGCGGTGACCGGCGTCACCCCGAACACGGTGGTGGGGATGGGCGGGTTCGCCGTCGCGAGCCGCTGCAGCGCGCCGATCGCCGAGTCGACGGGGCAGAGCGGGTTGCCGTCGTCGCAGTAGTCGACGTCACCGTCGGTGATGAGCCACACCCGCAGGTCGCCGCCCGCAACGGCGAGCTGTTCCGCGGCCTCGTTCAGCGGCGGGCCGCCGTTGCGCCGCAGCGGCAGATCGAGCGAGCCGTACAGCGCGGCGATCGCCGCGTGGTTGTCGAGCTCGGGCGCGATCGACGTCAACTCCGGGCAGACCTCGCCGTCGCCCGAGTAGGCGCTGAAGCCGAAGCGCACGTCGGCCTGCAACGCTTCGATCGCCGCCAGAACCGTCGTGCGCAGCTCGCTCCACGCCGTGACGGGCGTGAGGGCCGTGTCATCGAGCGGACTGAACATGCTGCCCGAGCGATCGGCGAGCACCAGCACCGTGGGAGGCTCGGGCAACGCCTGCAGGAGCTGCTGGCAGAGCTGGGCCGGCGGTAGGCTCGCGTCACCGTCGAGGGGTGGCTCGACCGACGTCCCCGGTGGCCCTTCGCTCGAGCCCGCTCCCGCGCCGCTCGAGCCCGCGGAGCCTGCCGCCCCCGCCGTCGCACCGCCGCCCGTGCCGTTGCCGCCGCCCGCGCCCGCGCCGTTCGTGGCGCCCGCGCCGACGCTTCCCGCGCCGGGCGACGACGGGCCCGCTCCCGCTGCAGAGCCCTCGGTGCCCGGCCACGGCGGAGCGCCGGCGCCGCAGCCCATGGCGAGAGCCAGCGTCGAGCACGCTGCCAGCGATGAACGGACGTGTTTCATCATTGGTCCGATCGGTGAGGATAGCTCAGACGCATGGCGCGCGACTACACCTCTCTCGCCCCGCTAGCCTCCCGCTCGGCGCCATATGGATCCTCAGCCATTTTCAGCCGTTCTCAGTCGCTGGCCATGTCCACTTGCCCGCTCCCGCGAAGCTCGCGATAGAAGCCTGCCGGCCCCCGCTCACCTCGAATCGTCGAGGCGCAGCCTGCGATGGCGTCCCCTCGAGGCCGCATTCTCCCCCGACCTCTAGGTCATTGCGGCCTGTGCCAGCCAACGGCCAAGCCTGAACGACCGGCGAGTGCGCCGGTTGTCGCCCTCGCATCTCCGCCCCGACGTCGCATCCGCTGGCGCCCCCTCTCGTGACCACCGGGGCTTCTGCTGTCGCTGGCGGTTGCTGCCGTCGCTGTGGAGGCCGCCGCGCTCCGGTGGTTCGGGGTGATCGCGCGACCAATCGTGGTCAGCGCGACGCTCGCCTCGGGGGGCGTCCCAGTGCTCCCAATTCCCAACTCCCCATCTCCGAGGCGGTGAGTGGCGCGTACGACCCGTTCCGGCACGAAGTGGTCGCCCCCGGCTCATTGGCTCATTTTCGGGTTGTCGTAACACTCGACGGGTGAGGGGCAACGGAAGGCTGACGATGCGACTCGAAGCGTTGGGGCGATGGGTGAGAGCGGAGCTGTCTCGCAGCGTCTGGCTCGGTGTGCTCGGCACGCTCGGGGCCTCGTCGCCGGCTGTCGCCGCGGAGCCGGGCACTGGGTCACACGCGGAGCCGCCCGCGGGCACGGGCGCCGAGTCGCCCACGCCGTCCCCGGTGGAGACCGAGCCCGGCGCGGGGGTGGCCAGCGCCGAGCAGCCCGTGTTGCTCGTGCTGCACGGCAGCGCGTTGAACGCGCAGCGGCTCGAGGGGTTGCTGGAGGCGGAGCTCGGGCGCGAGGTGACTGTGGGCGATGCGCCGGCGGCGGAGGGTGCGTTTGGTGTGCTGACGGTCACGCATCGGCCCGGGGCGGGAGAGCTGGCGGTGACGTGGGAGCGCGGCGGGCAGACGCTCACGCGCCTCGTCGCCGCGCCGAAGGAGATCGCGGCCGTCGAGAGCGACGCGGCCATGCTCGGCGGCAACCTCGCGCGCGAGCAGGTCGCCGAACTGCTGCCGCCGCCCGCTGCAGAGCCGCCCGCTGCAGAGCCGCCCGCTCGAGAGCTCGCGCCCGCCGCGAGCCTGGAAGAGCCCGAGCGCTGGCACGCGACCGTCGGCGTATTTTATCCGCTCGCCACCCACCACGGCCACCCCGAGGTGACGTCGAGCTTCGACCTGAACCTGTTCTACAGCCGCGTGGGCAGCATCGACGGCGGGCAGATCGGCGGCGTGAACGTGGTCGGGCGCGACGGCGGCGGCCCGAGCTCCATGCGCGGCCTGCAGCTGGGCATGCTGGCGAACCTCGTCGCCGGAGAGGCGCGCGGCGTGCAGCTCGCGGGCCTCTTCAACCACACGCAGGCGAACGAAGGCCTGCAGCTCGCGGGCGGCGCCAACTTCAGCATCGGCAAGGTGCAGGGGCTGCAAGGCGCGGCGCTGTTCAATCGCGCGGGCAGCTTGAAGGGCGTGCAGATCTCGCTCGTCAACGTCGCGGGCGACGTGGACGGGTTGCAGATCGGGCTCGTGAACGTCGCGCGGCGCGTGCGCGGGGCGAGCGTCGGCATCGTGAACGTGGCCGACGACATCGACGGCCTGCCGCTCGCGCCCTTCAGCGTCACCCGCACGGGCGGCGTGCACCCGAGCTCTTGGGGCGGCACGGGCACCTTCGGCAACGTCGGCATCAAGCTCGCCACGCGGCACACGTACACGCTCTTCTTCGGCAGCTACCACCGCAAGTACGATCTCGACCTGTTCGGTGGCGGCGCCGCCATCGGCGGCAGCGTGGGGCTCGGCGCCGGCTTCCGTTCCGACATCGACCTCTCGTGCACATACCTCGTCGCACCCGAGCTCAGCTTCGACGCGAGCGACGTGACGGGCTACCACGAGCAGCTGCTGCAGCCGCGCCTGCGCTGGATGGTCGCCTTTCGCGCCGCCGAGCACTTCGGCCTGTTTGGCGGGGTCGCCGCGCTCGCCAACATCCGCTCCGAGCTCGGCTGGGACCGGGTGACCGCGACGATCGGCCCCGAGGTCTTTGGGGGCATCGAGCTGTGATATGCCATATCCTGTTCGACGTGGGCCTGTTCCACCCCAAGCCGGTCGGTGCTGCCGAGGGGGAGAGCCTCGACGACGAGCGGATAGCCCGCGCCGCGGGCGGCGATCGTGCCGCGTTCGTGAGCCTGTACCGCGAGCACTTCGGCGAGGTGCACGCCTTCGCAGTGCGGCTGCTCGGGTGCTCGATGGCCGCCGAGGATCTCGCGCATGAGGTGTTTCTCGCGTTGCCGCGGGCGCTCGGGCGCTTTCGTGGCCAGTGCCCGCTGCGCAGCTACATCCTGTCCATCACGGTGCGCAACGCCCGCCAGCACCTGCGCGCCGCCCAGCGGCGCCGGGCCCACGAAGCGCGCGCGATGAAGGAGGCCGAGGTCGCCGTGACAGCCGGGCCCGACGCCGAGCTGCAGCGCCGCGAGCTCGCGGTTCGCCTCACGCGCGCGCTCGACGCGCTGCCCCTCGCGCAGCGCGCCGCGTTCATCCTGTGTGAGGTCGAAGAGCGCAGCAGCGCCGAGGCTGGCGAGATCCTCGGCGAGAAGGCGGGCACGGTGCGCGCGCGGGTGTTTCACGCCAGGCGCGCCCTGCGCGAGCGGCTCGCCGAGCTGTCGCCCGAGAGCCTCGCCGGCGTGCTGGAGGTCGAGTCATGAGCACCGACCTGCTCGACCGCGCGACGCGCGCGCTGCGCGAGACGACCGGCTCCGACCCGGCAGCGGAGGCGCGGGTGCTCGAGCGCCTCGATCGCCGGAGGCCCGCGGCGCGCCTGTCGATGCGACCCGTGCGCATCATCGCCTGGACACTCGCGGGCAGCCTGCTCGGCGTGGGCGCCTGGGCCAACGCCACGGGGCGCGTGAACTGGTTCGTGCCGGAGCCGCCAGGCGCGCCGTCCGAGCCCGCGGCGTCGGCGCCCGTGGCCGCTACTTCTCCGCGTGAGCGCCTGCGCCGCCACGCGGGCTCACCCGCAGACGAGCTGGCGCCGGAGGTGACTCCCGAGCCCGTGCCGGAGGTGCCTCCCGAGCCGCCGGTGTCCGCGCCGCCGCGCGCGCCTGCTCTGGCTGAAACACCGCCGCGCGCGCGGGCGCCCAGCGTCGTCGCGCCCGCTGCCCCCGCGCGAGCGCCCGCGCCGGTGCCCGATGCCGATGGCGCGTATCGAGCCGCGCACGAGGCCCACTTCGTGCGCGCCGATTACGCCGAGGCGCTCGCGCTCTGGGATCGCTATCTCGCGGTCGCCGAGCCCGGGCACCGCTGGAAGATCGAGGCCCGCTACAACCGTGGCATCGCCTTGTATCGCCTGGGCCAGAGCGCGCCGGCGCGCGAGGCGCTCGAGCCCTTCGCGCGCGGAGAGTACGGGGCCTACCGTCGTGACGATGCGCGCCGGTTGCTCGATGCGCTGCCGACGGAGGCGCTGCCTTGATGTGACTCGCCGCTCGGCGGCGAGCGGTCGAGTTCAGTTTCGATCGACCTTCTCCGGTTCGCTACTCATCGGTTCGCGACTACCCGGGTCACTACTACCCGGCTCACCACTACCGGCTCACCATCGCGGCTCGCACGCACGCGGTCCGCGCGTTCTTGCTTCGTTCTCGCGCTTTTTCTTTTCTCGAAATCAGGAGCTTGCCATGTCGCTACGTCTACGGTCTCCGCTCGTTCACTCCACGGCGCTCGTCCTCGCCATCGCCCTCGGCTGCGAGGTCCGCCTCGAGACACCGCCCGACGATGACTTCAACGCTGACTTCGACGACGAGTTTTCGTCAAACGGAGACTACCGCCCCGGCGACGCGCCCCCGCTCACCCCCACCGACCCCGACGGCGACCTCGGCTCCGACTACCCGAGCAACGATCCCCTGGAAAACGAGCCGCCCTACGCCGACCTTTCTCCTCACCTCTATCCCGCGCTCATCGTGGTCGGCGCCGACGTCATCGAAGGCCCGCGCGCCTCTAACGCCGCTTCCGACGCAGCATTCAGCTTCCGCGCCCAGATGGAATGGCTCGCCGGCGAGCGAGACCCCGTCGACTTCACCCGAGCCTGGCTCGAGCAGTGGGAGACCGTCACCGCCGTCGGCGCCGCGCAGGCACCGGTCGTTCCGCGCCCTGCCGTGCGCAGTCGCTTGATCGCTCCCTGGCTCGGGGCGAGCGCGGCGGAGCCCCCCGCGAGGGGCGCGAGCGACCCCGCCTACGACGCGGGCGTCCCGTCAGGCGCGAACGACACCGGTTACGGCGCGAACGCCCAGGGCACTCCCGAAGCGCCAGCGAGCTGGTCCAGCGCTCCCTTCCGGCTGATCGCCATCGTCAACCGGGTCGACCTCGCCAGCGAGCCTTGCGCCACCGGCGGCGAGCTGCGCTACGTCTACACGGCGGTCCACCCCGACGGCGGCGGCGCCCTCGAGATGACCGCCATCCTCGAGATCCCCTATCCCAGCACCCGACCCGCCGCCGAGTGGGCCCGCGCCTGGCGCGACCTCGCCGCGCTGCCACCAGGCGAGGCCTACGCCGCCGAGCTCGAACGCCTCGCGCGCGAGGTCCGCGCCGATGCCGACCCGCTGCGCGTGCGCCTGCTCACCAGCGAGGTCGAGCTCGCCTCTGCCGAGTCACCCGGCTGGGAGATGCGCGAGTTCCACCTCGAGATCGACGGCGGCCGCCTCGCCCTGCTCCAGGCTCCGCTCGCGCAGACACCGCGCGCCGACATCGAACCCGCCCACCTCTCCGAGCACGTCCTCACCCACGCCGACGCCATCCGCGGAGCGGGAGTGGCGCTCCCCGACGAGCTCCAGGCCGGCGCCGCCCCCCTCGCCACGCCCGACTTCCGCTGGCGCGTGCTCGGCGTCAGCGAGAGCCTGAGCCACGCCTTCAGCGTACGGACCTGCAATGGCTGCCACGGCGGCGACACCCGGGCCCTACCGTTCCAGCACATCATGCCCATCGAAGCGCCCGGCATCGCCGCCCGCGTCTCCCGCTTTCTCTACGATCCCGAGGCGCCGAGCGATGAGCTGCGCCGCCGCGGCGAGGCGCTCGATGCGCTCGCGCAGACGGCGTGCGAGCCACCAGCCGGGACGCCCGTGTATCCCTGACGGCTCCGTCCCTGCGAAGTGCGCGCGCCTCCGGGGCGGGCCCGCCACCTCACGGCTCGCTCGCGACCGAATAGACCCAGCGCTCGAAGAACGGCGACAGGTCTCGCCCGCTCGCCGTCTCGAGCGCCCGGCGCAGATCGAGCGTCCGCGCGCTCTTGCCGGCGAAGCCCGCGACGTAACCTCGGATCCCCCGCCAGAACACCTCATCGCCCAGCTCGGTGCGCAGCCGATGCAACACCAGCGCCCCGCGAAAGTAAGTGATCCCCCGACTCTGGAGCTGATCGTCTCGCGGGGCGACGCGCGCCTCGCCCGTGGATGACGAGAGCGCGACGGGCGCGTCTTTCCCCTCCGCGTGCGCCTTGGCCGAGCGCTGACGCCAGTTCTCGAGCTCGCGCTCATAGGCGGCGGCGCCCCAGCGCGCCTCCTTGAAGGCGCCGACCATGAAGGTGGCGAAGCCCTCGTTGAGCCAGAAATCAGCGAAGTCGGCGCACTGCACCATCCAGCCAAACCACTGGTGCGACAGCTCGTGGATGAAGATCCAATCGTCCTCGGGGTCTGCGCGGCGATCAGCCAGCGACTGCGCCCCGATCAAGGCCATGCCGGCGGCCTCTTGAGCAACGTCGGTGCGCGTGAAGACCTGCACGTATTCCTGCCAGGGGTGAGGCACACCGAGCTTGCCGCTCAGGAACCGATACATCGCGCCCGTGGCCTGCAGCGCGCCGTTCAGATCGGCGCCGGGCGGGCCGAAGGCGCGAAGCCGCACCTCATCGACGCGCAGCTCGGCCGCCTCGAACCGCCCTGCCGCGAAGGCATAAAGGAACGGCGGCGTCGGCCGATCGAGCACGAACGAGCGCCCGACGCGACCGTCAGCCAGCGCCTGGTGCCCCGCCTCGCGCCCGCTCGCGCTGACTTTCAGCGCACCATCGGCGACGATTCGCAGCGAGAGCGTCGCCCGTTGCGCCGCATCTTGCAGCGTCGGCATCCAGGCTGAGGTGTGATAGCCCGCCCACACGTCATCCTTCGAAAACTTCGGCGTGGTGCGGCTGGTGCTCGCCTGCCACTCGAGCTGCAGTGTCAGCGCGCGGCCCGGGGCGAGAGGCTCCGGCAGCGTCACGCAGACCTGCGACCGAGTGCTCTCGAAGCTCACCGGCCGTGACCCGACGAGCACCCGGTTGACGACGAGCTCGCTCGCATCGAGCGCGATGACCGCCGTCGGCGCCGTGGCCATCACCCGCACGCTGCCCTTGCCCTGGATGCCAGGTGGGTCGAGCGACACCTCGAGCTCGATGTCGTGGCTCGAGAGCTGAAGGCCCGGGCTCGCTCCGCAAGAAGGGCGCGCCGCGGCTGTCGCTGAGCCGGGAGGAGACACGCCGCTGGATGCCTGTGGGGGATTAGGCAGCGGGGGATCAGGCAGCGCGGGATCAGGCTGCGCGGGATCAGAGGGTTGGGTCGTGACGGCCGCGCCCGCCGGAGCATCGCCACCGACGCGCGCCGGCGGTGGACTGGTTTGCGCGCATCCGGCGATCAGGAGCACCAGCAGTCGCCGCTCGACCCCTCCGTGAGCTGACATCTCGAATGACGTAACGGCAGCACTCAGGCCATGTCTAGCGCCCACGCTCGCGACTCATCGACCCTGCAACTCATCGACCCTGTAACTCATCGACCCTGTAACTCATCGACCCTGTAACTCATCGACCCTGCAACTCAGCGACCCTGCAACTCAGCGACAGAGCTGGGCGAGCAGTGCAAACGGCGGGGGAAGCGGCGCTGGCTGGGAGGGATGCTCGCCCCTATCGCGCACCAGGCGCCGCTCGAGCAAGCCGGTGCCGACTTCGGCGGGAACCCGCACGTCCTCCGTGTAGATCGGGTCTGCCAGTGCCTCGTCGAGCCCGACCCAGCGCACGCCAGCGCGCTCGTACGCAGACAGCAGCTCGTCGAGCGCGAACGCCGTGAAGCTGCCGGCATGCAACACCATCACGTGCGCGATGGGACGCCCGTAGAGCGCGTTCGCCGTCGCCTTCGACCAGTCGAGCGCATGCAGCGCACGCTCGACGAAGTCCTGCCGCAGGCTCGCGATCGCGTCGCGCGCGTCGCTGCCCACGCAGCGCCCGTAGGTTCGGGTATACGCCCAGTCGCCCGAGTCGATCGTCACCTCCGCGATCCGGTAGTCGTTCTGGCGGAGATAGCTCTTCACCGCGTCGATGGTCGCGGCGTCGCGCCCCTCGCGCAGGAAGGGATACCGAAACGTGCGCCGCCGCGCGCGCGCCGCCGGTTCGTCGCCGACCAGCGCCGCCAGGTAGGCGTCGTTCCGCTCGACGTCGGCGGTGTACTCGGCGACCGATAGCTCGTTCAGATTCGCGTGCGTGAACGTGTGATTCGCGAGCGGGTGCCCAGCAGCGAGCCACAGCTCGAGCGCCCGGCGCCCCGCCTCGTCGCTGACCCGGCCGGCGTTGACGAAGCCAAACACACCCGAGATCGAGTGCCGCCCCAGCGTCTCCACGATGTCCTGGTGCGCTTGCAGGTGACTGCCGCCCGGAGCGGGAGAGCCGTGCGCGGGAAGGTCATCGAAGGTGATCGCGACGCTCACTGGTTGCTCCCCACGCTCCGCCCCCGGGGGCACCGGGGGCAGCGCCGCCGAGCCCGTCGTGGAGCTCGGTTGCTGCGGCGGAGAGGGCAGGGCGGCAGGGGCCGTCGCAGCGCGCGGCGGTGTTTCAGGCGGCTGGCAACCCATGGCCATCAGCGCGCAGGCGAGGCCGAGCGCCGAGAGCTGCGCCCTCGGGCACCGAGCGCTGAGGTCGTGTGATGGGGTCAGGTCTGGCTCCTTCGAAGCACCCAGGTGCCGCCGCTCAGCGTGACGAATGCGGCGCTCGAGGGCAACCACCATTCGTGTCGTGTCGGGCGATGCCCCTAAGGGCCAGAGCATCGCGGGAGCGCTGCCAGGGCGCGTCAAGCCTCGCGCGTCAGCACGAACGGCGCCGTTCAGCTCTGGACCTGGCGAACTCGTTCGCGCGCTCGAGTGTTCGACGATCGACAATTGCCAGCGCCCCTGCATTCCGAGAGACTGAGGCGCCCAATGACCTTCGGGCCTCATTGGGCTGCGCTGAGCGCGCAGGAAGTGCACACTCGCATGGCCATCAACGCATACCGATTGCCCGCTCACGTTCGTGACGCTGCGGACGCGTGGTGGTCGCAAGACTTTTCGGTTGATCCCAGCGCGTTGCGACCAGCTACGACGGTTGTTCAGGAGCACACCGGGCGCCTATCGGGCTCGACGGGCATCTGGATTCTGGTCACCGGCGAGTTCCCCGTCATCTCGATGCCGGCCAAGGTGTTCTGCGTCCTTCGAGACACGGCACGAGGCTGGTCCAGCTCAATGGTGGGAGACAGGGCTGCCATCGCCGACGCAATCCTGCCGTTTACGAGTACCAGAGTCGTAGGTCCAGCATTCATTGGCTACGGCACCGGCGGTATGCTGAACTTGTCGGCGGCCGAGCGTGCGAGGCCCGTCTCCGACAGCGATGCGCTCGCGGTCGACGCTCTGCGCGCGGAGTGCAAGAGCGAGGAATGGGAGCATGGTGGCGGCCAAGCCGGGGACGCCCGCCGCTTCGGTGCCGCCGACGAAGATGGCCGTCTCTGCTCGCTGGCGAGCTACGTGGTCTGGGACCGGCTAGCGCATGTCTCCGTCATCACCCGGCCATCAGCTCGAGGCAGAGGGTTCGGCAAAGCAGCCGTGGCCCTTGCGGCAAAGCATGCCATCGAGGCCGGTCTGGTCCCCCAGTATCGTACCCTTGCATCGAATGATCCATCGATGCGGTTGGGTCAACGCATCGGATTCCAAGCGTACGGGTTCTCCGTTTCCGTGCGCCTCGCTTAGTCAAAACTGGGTCCGCGTCGAAATCGAGAGCGCGTCCGCGCTCGGGGCACCGGCGAGCTATCGTCGAGCGCCCTAGCGAGTTCGGTGTGCCGCCGCGCGCACACCGCGATCAGCAACACCATGCCAATGGAGGCGGCCGACGTCTACACACAGTCAGACGTCGCGACCCTGCGCGAGTTGCTCGCTGACTCCACGGAGTCCGAACACCACCCCAGCGTTGCCTCGCTCATCGGCATCATCAGCTCCGGCGACGACGTGGACGCGGAGGCTCTCATCACCCTGGCAAGCAGCAACGATCGTCCAGGGCCGAGCGTTCGGTGCCTCGCTCGACCAACCCCATCGTGCTTCCGTTCCAGGCCTTCAGGGCTGCGAGTCGTCGTCGGAAGCGTTCACCTCAAATCGCGTCCGGAGCTCCGTGTCCAGAAGTCTCCGGCGCGGGGCTCGGGGCAAGCCTTTCGTGGTGATAGAGCTCCGAGGTCGGCTGGAAGCGTTGGTCGCTGCCTGGTCGGTCGCGCCGGGCGTGTGGCGGTCCCGATCGGGATCGGCTGCGTCGTGGCGCTGACCGGAGGGCGACCTGACGTCGCAACAGCGATTCGTCGGCGCGCGGCACGCTGAGGGAGCGTATGTCCCTCGCCGCTGCCCGTCTGGTGACGCGGGCGTGGTCCGCCTGGGTCGGGGCGTAGACCATCGCCATCATCGCCATCATCGCTTCGCCTCATTGTGCGAGTGTTCCGCCAGCAGCCGCGGAGTAGATCGAGGTGACGTGCTCGGGCTTCGCCTCGGACGTTCCTTTGCGGCGCGGCGCTCATTGCAACGGTCGCGCTTCGCTGCTCGCGAAGCGCTGCCAGCGCACGGCCGTCAAGCCTCCAGAGTGGCTGAGTTTTCTCGCCTCGGGCGCGCCGCTGCTCTGCATCGGCATCCGGGTAGGAGGGGAGGCGACCCGCATGACCTCGACGAGCGCAGCCTTATCGCTGCTGCGTGTCGACCGTTCCGCCGAAAGTCACGGCACGTTCGGGCCGAGACGAGAGGGAGGAGGCGATGGATCGCGGGCGGCGAAGCTGGCTCGTGTTGCCGGTGCTGTGGGCCGCGGGCGTCGGGCGTGCCAGAGGGGCGGAGACCGCGCCCGAGGGCGCGTCGGAACCATCGCGCGCGGGCGCGCGGGAGCCCTTGCGCGCCGGGATGTCGACGGCGCTGAGCGGGCCGGCGCAGGGCCTGGGCGCGGGCATGAAGGCGGGCGTCGAAGCCTACTTCAAACGGGTCAATGCGCACGGCGGGATCCACGGGCGACCGCTCGAGCTGATCGCGCTCGACGATCAATACGAGCCGTCGAAGACCGGGCCGAACGTGCGTCGGTTGATCGACGAGCAGCATGTGCTCGCGATCGTCGGCAACGTCGGCACGCCGACAGCGGTGGTGACGGTGCCGATCGTCAACGAGAAGAAGGTCCCCCTGTTCGGGGCGTTCACGGGCGCGGGCGTGCTGCGCAAGACACCGCCCGATCGTTACGTGTTCAACGTCCGCTCCAGCTACGCCGACGAGACCGCCGAGATGATCCGCGGGCTCCTGGACGACAGAAAGCTCGAGCCCGAGCAGATCGCCTTCTTCACTCAGGACGACTCGTACGGCGACGCCGGCTACAACGGCGCCGTCAAGGCGCTCGCGAAGCGAGGCTTCGAGCTGCCGGAGAAGCTGGCCCACGGCCGCTACGCGCGCAACACCCTCGACGTCGAGGACGGTCTCGCCAGGGTGATGGACCCCCGCTACCGGCCGAAGGCGGTGATCATGGTCGGAACCTACAAGCCGTGCGCGAGGTTCATCCGGCTCGCCAGGAAGCACGGGCTGCGCGCGCTGTTCGCGAACGTCTCCTTCGTCGGCAGCGCCGGCCTCTCGAAGGAGCTCGGCGCCGACGCCGACGGCGTCGTGATCACGCAGGTCGTGCCGCACTGGTCCGGCAATCTGCCGGTGCTCGAGGAATACCGCGCGTCGGGGCTATCCCCCGACTTCGTATCGCTCGAAGGTTTCGTGGTGGGGCGCGCTTACGCCGAGGTGCTGCGCGCCGCGGGCCCCGATCCCACGCCGGAGCGCTTCGTGGAGACGGCCGAGTCGGGCAAGGCGTTCGATCTCGGCCTGGGCGCGCCGCTCGCTCTCTCTCCCACCGTGCACGGCTTTGGCACGTCGGTGTGGCCGACGCGCATTCTGGGGGGTGAGTTTCGGCTCTTCTCCAACTGGAGCGAGGTGCCGGCGTGATGAAGAACAAGCCCCAATCGATCGAAGCCAACCTGATGTCGCTGAGCCTGGCGGCGGGCGTGCTGTTCGCCGTGCTGCTGCTCGCGCTGCTCGGTGTGCAGCAGGCCCTCGGCGGCAGCCTCGAGCAGCTCGAGTCGTCCACCCTGCCGGCGCTGCAGTCGCTCTCTGCGCAGCGCCAGGCCGTCGCACACCTCTTCGAGCGGCAGGCGCAGGTGCTGGCCACCTCGAGCTCGAGCGAGCTCGAGGTACACCGCGATCGCTCGGGCATCGACGTCGAGCTCGAGCGCGCCAGCGCGCTGCTCGGCGAGTCGCTGAAGCGGATCGGTGACGACGGCGCGGACGTGTCGTCCAGCGACCTCGAAGGGCCGACTCGCGCCCTGCTCGCTCGGGACGACGCGCTGTTCGAGAGCGTGCGCCGCCGGCATGGATTTCAGGAGACGCTCGACAGACAGAGCGCGAGCGTGCAGGCGGAGCTCCAGCAGCTGATCCAGGAGACGCGCGCCGTCTCGGGCAAGGCGAACCTCGAGTACGTGCTCGCCCTGCGCCGCATCGCTCGCTCGCCCGCGCGCGCCGAGGTCGAGAAGCTCGTGTTCGGCGGCGAGCGCGTGCAGCGCGAGTCGACCGAGCAGGTGGTGGCCGCGGTGCTGCACCTCGGGCAGCTCGTCGGCAAGATCGCGCTCGCGCGCAGCGACGACGAGCTGAACTCGATCGCCGCCAACGAGCTCAGCCAGAACCTCGAACGCTCGCGCAGCCACCTGCGCGCGCTGCTCTCCGCCCTCGACGGCAGCGACCCGTTCCGCGCCCGCGCGGAACAGATGCAGAAGCAGTTCGAAGGCGTGGCCGCCGGTATCGCCGACGCCAAGAACGCCCAGAGCCTGATCGGCCTCCGCCGCAGCACGCTGAGCGAGGCCAAGAAGGCCACCGAGCTGCGCGCCGAGCTGCTCGGCGCGGTGCGCGGGTTCACGCGCGGCACCGAACGGGTGGAGGCCATCGTCAGCCAGGAGACGCAGCGCGCCGCGAGCGCGGCCCAGTTTGCGCGCTGGGCGGTGCGACTCGTGACGCTCGCGGTGTTCGCGGCGGCCGTCGGGGTCGGCATCGTCTCGGTGCGCCGCATGCGCTACAGCGTGCGGGCACTGCAGGCCCAGAACCAGCAGCTCGAGTCGCTGAGCCACGATCTGAAGAGCATGAACGAGGGCCTCGAGGGGCTCGTCGCCCAGCGCTCGGCAGAGCTCGTCAAGCGCGAGCGTTCGATGCGGCTCGTGCTCGACACGATGGACGAGGGTCTCATCATGTGTGATCTGGAGGGCCGCGTGATCGGCGAGTCTTCCAAGGCGGCGCTGACCTGGTTTGGCACTCCGGCGGCCGGCGCCCTCGTGTGGGACTACATCCTGCCCCCCGATCAGAGCCTCCAGACGCAGTTTGGCTTCGGCTATCAGCAGCTCGCCGAGGACGTCCTGCCGTTCGAGGTCTCCGTCGACTGCATGCTGCGTCGCTTCGAGCGCGATGGCCGCATCTATGCGCTCGGTTTTCGCCAGGTGTTCGAGGACGGGAGCTTCCGCAGCATCCTCATCGCCGTGCAAGACGTCACCGAGCAGGTGGCGGCCGAGGCTCGCGAACGCGACGCGCACGAGCAGCACCTCTTGCTCGCCAACCTGCTCAAAGACAAGGCCGGCTTTCGCACCTTCGTTCGCGACGGCGAGGGCTTGCTCGCCGATCTGCGCACCCAGCCCGATCGCGACGTCACCCTGCGCGCCCTCCACACCCTCAAGGGCAACACGTCGGTCTTTGGCATGGAGAGCGTGGCGCGCCACTGCCATGAGCTCGAAGAGCGCCTGAGCGACGGCGGCGAAACCTTGACGGTGGCCGACCTCGACGCGCTGAGCACACTGTGGCGCGCCCGCATCCACCGCGTCGAGGAGACGGTCACCACCGACGCGGCCGTCGAGCTCGGCGAAGCCGACTACGCCGAACTGGTGCACAGCCTTCGCCAGCGCAAGGACCACGAAAAGCTGATGACGCTCGTCGAGTCCTGGAGATGGCTCGCGACCTCGGCGCTCCTCCAGCGCGTCTCGCGGCAGGTCCGGCGGGTCGCCGAGCGCCTCGACAAGGCCATCGACGTCACGGTCGAACACCATCGACTGCGCGTCATGCCTGGCCCCCTCGACGCCTTCTGGGGCTCCCTCGTCCACATCGTCCGCAACGCCCTCGACCATGGCATCGAGCCCCCCGCCGACCGCCTCGCTGCCGGCAAGCCCGAGCGCGGCCGCATCGTCCTGCGCACGAGGCCGCTGCCCGACGCGGGCTTCGTCGTCGAGCTCGAAGACGACGGCCGCGGCATCGACTTCGACGCGCTGGGCCGCGCCGCCGCCCGCAAGGGCCTCCCGGCGAACACGCGCGCCCACCTCATCGCGGCCCTGTTCCACGACGGCGTATCCACCCGCGACCAGGCCACCGAAATGTCTGGCCGCGGCGTGGGCCTCGCGGCGGTGGCGGGCAGCTGCAAGGCGGCGGGCGGCAGCATCGAGGTCGACAGCGAATCGGGCAAGGGAACGTGCTTCCGCTTCTTCTTCCCGGAGCAGACCGTTCGGATCCGGGAGGCGACCCCGAGCGGCTACCCGAGCCGGCGCCCGAGAGCGAGCTTGCGGGCGGGGTGACGTCGACCTGCCCGGGGGGCCCGCGCCGACGCCTGCGTTCACGGGCGCGCCGACCGACGACGACCCTCGAAACCGCGCGCTTCTTCGCGCCCGCGAGCTAGGCTGGTGCCGTGCCTGACCCAACCCGCGAACGCGCCATCGCGCTGCTCGGGCTCGACCCGCTCCGGCACATCGTGGGCCTGAAGATGCTGGAGCGCGTCGGCGCAGCAGCAGACGTTCACGTGCGCGAGGACGCCTCGGGCTGGGCGGCGCTGATCACCTTCGAGTCGAGCGCGGTCGAGTACGACGCGCAGAACTACGGAAGCGCTGCCCGCATCGCCGTGCTGGAGGGCTCGAGCGAAGCGCTGGAGCTCGCGCTGTTCGAGGAGCTCGGTTCGCTCGCACGATGCGAGGGGCGCGCGCTGATCCTAAAGACGCAGCGCGCCAGCATCGTGGCGCGTGCGGCTCGCGGGCGCTCGGTCGCGACCTTTCTGTCCTTCACGACTCGCGAGGCCCGCAGAAGCGGCAGCGTCATCGGCAGCAACGGTGTCACTGCTGGCGACATCACGGCGGGCGACATCACGGCTGATTCGCGCGTGGGTGGTGCAGTCGCGAGCGGCAGCTCGCTCTCTCCCGAGTTGGCGGCCCTGTTTGATCGCAACGGTTATCGCGCGCCAGAGCTCGACCGCCACTTCGCCGACGGCGCGCGCTGGTTCGCCATCTATCGCGACGGCGCGCCGGCAGTCGTCTGCTTCGTGTTCCGCAACTTCGGCCCTGTCTGGGAAATCGCAGGTGTGCACAGCGTACCAGCCGCGCGCCGCCAGGGTCTCGCTACGCGCGTGGTTCGCGCTGCCATCGTCCACCTGCTCGATCGCGGCGCGCTGCCGCGCTACCAGACGTCGGCGGCGAACGAAGGCTCCGTCGCGCTCGCTCGCGGCATCGGGCTCGTCGAGTTTCTGCGCATCGAGCACGTCGCCTTCGAGGCCATCGCGTCAGAGCCGCGCGTTCGCTGACATTCGCCCCGTCTCGATGAGCAGATACCGGCCCGCGAAGCGCCCCGCCGGCGGTGGCGCCGGTGGCGCCGGTGGCGCCGGTGGCGCCGGTGGCGCCATATGTAACCATTTGAAATTGCTGGATAATGGTATAAATGCGGGCGGTCTTTGAAAAATCGATCGCGGCCATGTCGATCGGGTCGTTTCTCGTTCGTCGCCCTGGTGAAAGCGGTGGTTGACTGCCGGTCGCAGACGACTGCCACACACACACCCAAGGAGAGAATCATGGCCCAGAACACCGTCAAATTGCACCGGGTCCTTCGCGCACCAGCCGAGAGGATCTATCGAGCGTTCCTCGATGCCGACGCCAAGGCCAAGTGGCTGCCGCCGCACGGCTTCACGGGCAAGGTGCACCACATCGAGGCCAAGGTCGGCGGCACCTACAAGATGTCCTTCACGAACCTCACGACCGGCAACAGCCATTCGTTCGGTGGCGAGTTCCTCGAGCTCGTGCCCAATGAACGGATTCGCTTCACCGACAGGTTCGACGACCCGAACCTGCCGGGTCAGATGCAGACGACGGTCACGCTGAAGAAGGTGCTGGTCGGCACCGAGCTGACCGTCGTGCAGGAGGGCATCCCCAGCGCGATCCCCGTCGAAGCTTGCTACCTCGGCTGGCAAGAGTCGCTGACGCTACTCACCCAGCTGGTCGAGCCCGAGATCAAGGAGTAGTCGCCGCTAGCACAGTCTCGGCGCGTGCCGGCCCCCGGCGTCGTCGCCCCGGCGTCGTCGCCCCCGGGCGACCGTCGGGCATCGAGCACTCACCTCGAGGTAGACCAGCGCGTCTACCTCGAAGCGCGCTCGATCAACCGCCGCGGATCGGGCGCCCGCGCTGCCGGGCGGCTCTACCCTTCGCCAGCGTCGATGACGTTAACTCGCTTGGCGCTCGAACGGCAGGAGCTCGCCGGCGTTTCTCCTGCGAATCGCTTCCTCGGTCCTCGGGCAGAGCCCCTCGAGTCCAAACCTGACGGCGTCTGCCTGGACCTGCTCGACGAAGGGACGGAAGCTCTGGTTGTACTCCTCGAACGCGCGCCCGTGGTCACCGGGATGCCTCTCGAACGCATCCGCCAGCGCCGCCGCGCCATCGAGCGCGAGCGAGCCGCCCTTTCCCGCTGCCGGCGAAGCGCAATATCCGGCGTCGCCCACCAGCGCGACGCGCCCCTTCGTCCACGACGGCATCCTCACCTGACACAGCTTGTCGAAGTAGAAGCTCTTGGAGCGCTTCACCTCTTCCAGCAGCTCCGTGGTCCTCCAGCCCTCGCCCGCGAACTGCGCCGCGATGATCCTTCGCTGCTCGGCCTCATCACGATGGTCGTAGGCGAGCTCCTTCTCTGACACGAAGCAAAAGATGATATCGGTCTTGTCTTTGTAGGCGTTGAGCATGACGCACTTGCCAGGCACATTGAACAGCTGAGCGCTGTTGGGCCTGATGAGCGGCTTGTCCACGATGGTGATGGAGAAGTACTGCTCGAGAAAGTGCGTGTACTCCGCTTCGCCACCGAACCAGAGCTTGCGCACGATGGAGTGCAATCCGTCGCAGCCGAGCACGAGCTCGAACGAGCGCTGCGCTCCATCACGGAACGTGGCGCCGATATCGTGCTGGGTTTCGCTCAAGGCGGTGATGCTGTCGTTGAAGACGAACTCGACGTCGTTCCTCACGAGATCGAACAGCAGGCGCAGCAGGGTGTTTCGCTCGACTTCGAGCTCACCCTCCGGCCTCTGCTGCAGCATCGAGCCTTCGGTGATGTCAGCTGCGTTCTTGTATTCCAGCAGCTCCAGGTTCAGGCGATTCGCTCGCAGCTGTTCGTAGATGCCCATGCGCTGGGCGACGTGAATGGTGCCTTCTTCGATGTTGACGGCCGTGCCCCCGGTTCGAAGTCCGTTCGCGGTCTCGACGACGGTGACTTCGTAGCCGAGCCGGCGCATCCAGTAGGCGGTGGACAGACCGGCGAAGCTCGCGCCGGAGACGAGCACTCTCTTTGCGTCGTGTGACATGCCCTAATCTTGAACCGGGTAAAAAATTGTGCTAGACAAATATTTGTCTCGGTATAATATTTTCGAATGGGCGAGCTTCGCGAGAGAAAAAAGCTGGAGACCCGGCGGCGAATCTCCGACGTCGCGACGGCCCTGTTCTTCGAGCGCGGCTTCGACGCGGTGACGGTCGACGAGATCGCCGCCGCGGCCGGCGTCTCCAAGGTGACGGTGTTCAACTACTTCACCCGCAAGGAAGATCTGCACGTCGATCGCGAGGAGGACGTGAAGGCGCTCTTGCGCGAGGCGATCGCCACCCGAGCGAAAGGGGATTCGCCCGTCGACGCGCTCCGCCGCCTCGCCGACCGCCTCGTCGCGGAACAGAGCCCGTACGCCTGTGTCAGCAGCCTGACTGTCGGCTGGTGGCGCGTCGTAGCGGCGAGCCCCTCGCTCCAGGCACGCCTCCGCGAGCTCGGCGACGCCGTGACGGAGTCGCTCGCGTTCGAGCTGTCCGCGTCCAAGCCCGACGGCCCCGCGCGGCTCGTCGCCGGAATGGTCGTCCTGACGTGGCGCACGGCCTACAGCGAAGCGATTCGCGTCTTCGATGGCGGAGGCTCGGCGAAGAAGGTGAGCACGACGTTCATCCAGCTCATCGATCGAGGCTTCGCCGCCGTTCGAGTGCTGGCGGCGCAGCCGGGAGAAAAGGCGCAGCCGAAAGCACAGGCGCGGCCCGAGGAAGCGGTCCGTCGACGCGCAGCGCGGCAAGCGCGCTGACGCTGATCCCGCGGGTCGTTCGCGAAGGCGCAGAGTTGGTGGAGCTCCCGCCGGGTGCCAGGGGGGCTGACAGAGCGGCGGGAGCTCCAGAATCGTGCAGGTGGCCCTCGGGTGCAGGCACGAGACCCGCGAAGGGCCCCGTGAGCCTCAGGCGAGCTCGATCGGCAAATTGCGGATGCGTTGCCCCGTCAGGCGAAACAGCGCATTGCATACGGCCGGCGCGATCGGCGGCGTCGCCGGCTCGCCCATGCCGGTGATCGGCGCGCCCGAATCGATGATGGCCACGTCGATCTCGGGTGCTTCGTTCATGCGCAAGACGCGATAGGTGTCGAAGTTGCCCTGAACGGGGCGGCCATTTTCGATGTCGATCCTCCCATACAGCGCCGCCGTCAGACCGAAGATGATGCCGCTCTGCACCTGGGCATCGATACCGCGCGGGTTGATGGCGCGGCCGCAGTCGACGGTCGCCCAGACCTTGTGAACGCGCACCCGACCGTTGTCTACCGAGACCTCGGCGACCTCGGCCACGATGGTCCCGAAGGTCTGATGGACCGCGATTCCTCGCGCGCGCCCTTCCGGAGGCGCGCTGGCCCAGCCAGCCCGGTCTGCGACATCCTGAAGGGCAGCCGCGTGCCGGGCCGCCGTCGGATCCGACGTTTGAGAGAGCAGCCGCAGGCGAAGCTCGAGCGGGTCCTTGTCGCCGAGCGCCGCCAGTTCGTCGATAAACGACTCCACCACGAAGGCGTTGTGCGACGCCCCCACGGAGCGCCAGGTAAACACAGGCACCTGCACCCCCGGATCGCGCCACGTGACGCGCCGGTTGGGCATGGCATAGTAGTAGTTCGTGGCCGAGCCCTCGGTGGCAAAGAGCGTCCCGATGTCGCCCGGCAGAACGGGCTGCACGGCGACGTTGTGAATCCACGCCGTGGGCCAGCCCTCGGCGTCGAGCGCGCCCCGTAGGCGGTTCGCGTTCTGCGGCCGATAGTACGCGGCCCGCATGTCGTCTTCGCGCGTGTGCACCAGCTTGACCGGCACGCCCGCCGCGAGCGAGGCCTGGACGGCGTCCTGCACGTAGTCGTCGGTCGCCCGGCGCCCGAAGCCCCCGCCGAGCAGCGGGACGTGCAGGGTGATGTTCTCGACGGGGACACCCGTGGCCAGCGCGGCGTTGTTCACGACCACGGTCTGCGTCTGGGTGCCGGCCCAGATCTCGACCCGATCGGCGCGCACGTCAGCCACCGCGTTGAGCGGCTCCATCGGCGCGTGCGCCAGGTAGGGCAGCTGGTACGCCACGTCGAGCTTCCGCTCGGCGGGCGCCTCAGCGATGACCTGCTCGGCGTCGCCGACGGCCATGCTCTCCAGCCCCTGATCCATCTGAGCCATCATGTCGACGACGAGTTGCGCGGAGTTCAGCTGATCGTTCGGGCCCGCGGCGAACGTGACCACCAAGGCGTCTCTGCCTTTGACCGCCGCCCAGAAGTGATCCGCGAGCACCGCCACGCCGGCTGGAATCTGCACGACTCGTCGCACGCCGGGCACGGCGAGCGCCGCGGTCGCGTCGAACGAAGCAACGCTGCCCCCGAGCGCGGGCGGCCGAGCCACGACGCCGACCAGCATGCCGTCGACCTTCACGTCGATGCTGTATTGCGCCGTCCCGGACGCCTTGGCGCGCGCGCTCAGCTGGGAGCGCGGCGTGCCGATGATGCGGAAGTCGCGCTCGCTCTTCAGCTGTACGTCCTGCGGAGGCGCGAGCGTGGCGGCGAGCTCTGCGAGCTCACCGTAGCTCGCCCTTCGCGTCGACCCATCGTGAAACACGACGCCGAGCTCGGTTCGCAGCTCCGTTGCCGGCACGCTCCAGCGCTGGGCCGCCGCCTGCATCAGCATCTGGCGCACCGCGGCCCCGGTCTGGCGCAAGGCCGTGTAGGAGCTGGATACGCTGGCGCTGGCGACCGTGAGCTGATTGCCGTACCTGGCCTCGCTCGCGATGGGGTGCTCGGAGCGCACCTTCGCCCAGTCGACGTCCAGCTCCTCGGCGATCAACATCGGCAGCGACGTCAGCACTCCCTGTCCCATGTCGGACAGCCCCACGAACATCGTCACGCTGTCATCCTCGCCGATGCGAACATAAGCGTTGATTTCGTGCTGTGGCGTCGCGGGCAGTTCGGGCCGCTCGTCGATGACGACGGGGGTAGGGTCCGCCTCCGGCTCGGACGGATCGCTCGAGCAAGCCCAGGCGAGCGCGAGCCCGCCGAGCCCCCCGAGCTTGAGGAACACGCGACGCTGAATCGGTTCGCGGCCGGCCGTGCTGCGCTGGGTCAGCCGCTCCGCGAGCGCAGCTGAGCGATGGCTCGATGGCAGGGTCATCAGCTGCCCTCCGCCGCGCGGTGGACGGCCCGGCGGATCCGATTGTAAGTGCCGCAGCGGCACAGGTTGGGGCTCATCGCGCTGTCGATATCCGCGTCTGTCGGGCGCGGCGTGCGAAGAAGCAGGGCCGCGGCAGACATGATCTGCCCGGGCTGGCAATATCCGCACTGGGGCACGTCTTCCGACTCCCACGCCGACACCAGCCGCTCTTTCTCGTCGGCGGCCAAGCCCTCGATGGTCACCACGCGAGCACTGCCGAGCGTCGAGACGCGGACCTGGCAGGCGAACGTCGGATCACCATCGATGTGCACGGTACAGGCTCGGCATTGACCGACGCCGCAGCCGTACTTGGTGCCCGTGAGATTCAAGAGATCGCGCAGGACCCAGAGCAGGGGCATGTCCTCGGGAGCGTCGACCTGGCGCCGCTCACCGTTGATATCGAGTTCGTATACGGGCATATTTCTCCGAACGCCGGCGCGCCCGCCTTTCGCGAGCTCGCGCCGAGAATCAACCCCCACGGCGCGCGCCAAGCCGGGTCGAACTCGGCGTTGACGAGACGTGTGCCGGCTGGACGTCCTTCCGTCATGAGCACGATGCGGGGGGCGCTCGAAGCCTAATGAGGGGATGGGTCAACCCCAACCCCACCTTTGTGGGGTACTCGCCGAGGCGACGTCGGCAACGCCTTGAGCAGGGCCGTCCGAACCGGGCGTCCCGGGCGCAGCTGTTGGAGGCTAAGCCCACTCCCCCCGTAACCATCGACGCTGAACGGACAGATTCCACGTCGGTGTTGGGAAGTCCGCTTCGCACCGCCCTCCATCACGCTGCTCGCGTGACCGCAGCGCTGGTCACGTCGTCAGGCGTGCGTAACTTCTGCTCGAGCTCGCCCTCCACCACTGCCCCCTGCTAATGCTGCTCTGGCTAATTCCGCAGCTTAGCCGATTGGCCGCTCGAGACGGGTCGACTGGAGGAGGCCGGCATCATGAATCGGGCCATATCTCGGACTGGGGGCAGCCCGAATAGTCGCGCATACTCCCGGCTGAACTGAGATGCGCTTTGGTAGCCGACGGCGAAGGCGACCGCCGTTGCATCGCGAGTTTCGAACAGTAGTAGGCTCCGTGCCTTCAGTAGGCTGTTGCCGCGCACGCTGAATGATGGGGTTCCGCGCACCCTCGATGATGGCCATTGCGCGCGGGTGCGTCGGGCGCCACGAGGACGATGGCCATCGCGTAGCCTGACCCCTTTCACGCCAGGCTGGCGATGGCCATCAGAGATGTGACGCGGGTCGGTCAGTCTTCGGTGAGCACCTCCTGGTCGCCGAAGACCTGGACCACGAGTTCGCGATCGACGATGCGGAGCTTGCGGCGTCCGCCGAGCTTCAGCGCATCGGTCGCGATGCGGTCGATGTCGCGGAGGCGGCCGTGGGTCTCCTCGTGGATGAGGGCGATGGCGTCCGACGAGAAGAGTTCGCGGTCGGCGCCGGCGTGTTTGAGGCGATACCCGAGATACTCGGTGGTATCGCCAGGCGCGGCCTCGCCGAGTGAGAGCCGGGTGTGGATGCGGGACCAGAGAGAGCGGTTCTTGGCCAGGGAGAGGCGCTGTCGGGTCTCGGGGAAGCCGATGAGGACGAGCGAAAGGAGGGCCTTCGAGTCCCACTCGTAGTTGGCGAGAATGTGCAGGTGGTCGAGCACGTCTTGGTGCAGCAGGTGGGCCTCGTCGACGAGCAGCACGGGATGCACCTTCTCGGCACCGAGTTGCTCGATATGGGTGCTGATGGCGAAGAAGACGGCCGCAGCCGTGGCGCTCGGCGAGAGCCCGAGGGCGAGGCAGACGTGCCGGTAGAAGTCGCGTCGACCGAGCGTGACGTTGTGGCAGTAGGTCAGGCGGAAGCCATCCTGCGGGAGGCGATGCCGCAGCGCGCGCAGCACACACGTTTTGCCGACGCCGGGCTCGCCGACGAGCACGGCGTGGCCGCGATCACGACACGTCTCGACCAGCGTCTCCACGGTGGCCTTTCGTGACGAGGGCACCCAGAGATCGCCATCGGCAATCTCCTTCGTGAAGGGGGCCTCGCGCAGGCCCCAGTGCGACAGCCAGCGGGTCATCGCGAAGCCTCTTCTGGTACTGAAGCGGCGTCATCGCGGTCACGGCTTTGAAGTGCCGGTAGAAGGCAGCGACACTCATCCCCGCCATCACTGCACGGGGACCGACTCGGAAGGGTTCGGCATAATGTGCGCGGATCCAGTCGATCGCACGTCGGATCCGCGACAGCTGGCTATCGGCGCGCGCGATCTGCCGAAGCACATCGCCGTGCGGGCCTTGCAGGACTCGGAAAAGTATCTCGCGCTCGATCATTGGCGCCAGCATGAGAACCTCGTCGGGGCGAACGACCAGGCGCATCATGCGAAGCCACGCATCCACCAGCTCGGGTGTGATGGTTGAAACCGAGAAGCCTGAACGGTGTCGTGTCGGGAAGGTATCGCCGAGCTCGGCGAGCATGGCTGCGACAACAGCCGGCTCCAACCTGAGGCTGAGCGCGAGATACGGGCTGCGGCCAGCTCACTCGGGGCGGATCTGACCGATCGCGGGCACGTCGACAGGGATCAGAAAATACTTCGCGGCTCTCAATCGCAGCATCTGGTCCCCGATCGAGAGGCTCTTGGTCCCCTGCAAAACCAGATGGAGCATCGGCTCATACACCTGATCCGAACACGCCTCGGCTCTGACCATCCGAACGCGGGGAATGCCCGTACCGGTCCACCTCTCTCCGGCGTGCATCACGATGGCACGCAGTTCGTCCATCGCGGCGTTCATCCCCGATATTTAGCATCAGCGTGTCGGGCAGCAATCGGTTGAGAAGAATAGGCAATGATGCGCGACGATCCGGCATGCCCGCAGCGCATCCCTGGCTAGATCATCGTCGTAGGCAAGGCCACGTGGGCTCCACGTGCAATTCGCCACGAGAGGACATCGTATGAAACTAAGCGGGAAAGTTGCGGTAGTTACCGGTGCTTCGAGGGGCATCGGCTCCGGCATCGCTAGGGCCCTTGGCGATGCCGGAGCCTCTGTCGTCGTGAACTATGCCAGCAACCAGAGCGCTGCCGACGCCGTCGTAGCGTCAATCGAGACAGCGGGTGGGAAGGCGATCGCGGTACAGGCTGACATGAGCAAGTCAGCGGACGTTGCCCGCCTCTTCGACTCGGTAAGGGACAAGTATGGCAAGCTCGACGTCCTCGTGAATAACGCTGGCATCGCGATATTCGAGATGGTCTCTGACCTGACCGAAGAAGCGGTTCACCGGCAGTTCGACGTCAACGTGCTGGGGTACTTCCTGGCCATCCGGGCGGCGGTCAAGCAATTTGGGGATACCGGAGGCAGCGTCATCAACATCAGCTCGATCCTGAGTACCGATCCCTATCTGGCCTCCAGCGTCTACGCGGCGACGAAGGGCGCCGTAGATACGATGACTTTCGCCTTGGCCCGCGAGCTTGGCCCACGCGGAATTCGGGTGAACGCGATCCTGCCGGGTCACACGAACACGCCTGCGACTGCTGGCAACTTCGCGGGTGAATTCGGCGAGAGGCTGATAGCCGGGACGCCGCTCGGCCGCTTCGGCGAGCCGGAGGACATTGCTCGCGCAGCGGTCTTCCTGGCGTCAGAGGATTCGCGGTGGATAACGGGGGAGGCGATCCGTGTCGCGGGCGGCGCGCGCGGAGTCGGGTACTGAGCAATTCAACGAATCGATACACGCCCGCTTCGAGGACGCGCAATCCGATGTATGCAGGGCATCCAGCTCATGCATAAAACTGCAAGAGTTCCTGCTCGCAACCTATCCAGATCAGGGTCGACTGGACGATGTCGAAGTGCTCCTCGGCGACGTTGATCCAGTCCTCGAGATCGATGCGAATGAGGTTCACATTCACTAGTGCGCGGCACGGGCGAGGCTCGTCGCGCTCGAAGAGGAACGTCTCCACGTCGCTCACGAGACCGCCCGGACCCGCGACGCGATCATGGCAGGTGGTCTCGCCCCGGCTGACGACCCACAGCGCGCCGTTGCCGGCATCGAACGAATCGCCAGCACCTACTGTGACAGCCCGCGCGTGCTCCGATAGTGAGACCAGGCTCTGCATGCGTGCGTTCGCAAAGCAATTCACCCGACGGAGCACCGCGAGCGCCCGTGTGACATCGGATCCTCCGCACACCGGATCGAAAATGGGCTTGCCCGATGTCTCCCCTCGATGGGGGCGGTGCCGGTTACGAATCTCGACGAGTCGCCGAGCAGCATCCGCAATCAGCGCCATCGAGAGCTCCAGACTATCCTCCGCGACGGCCCTCAGGTCCTCCACCGGCACCTCGAGCAACGTCACATTGCTTTCCGCGATGGCCGTGTGCGTCCGAGGGCGCCGAAGCGTTGCGTCTAGCCAACCGAGCGTCTCTCTCGGGCCGCACAGCGACCGCGATGCCGATCCCGTCTCGAGGCGCAGTCGCCCCTCGGCGAGCACGTAGAAGGACGCACCATGCTCGCCCTGTCGGTAGATGACCTCGCCGCTTCTCGGTCTGAGCTCTCGCATGTGCTGTGTGAGCCGCGGCGAGGCCCAGTCCAAGACCTCCGCGGAGGCTCCGCGAACCAGGCTACCAAGGAGTAGCTGAGTCAACACAGCACTCTGCTCGTTCTTGGACTTGGGCGCTTTGATCGGCATATCTGCTCTTCTGCATGGCTTCGCGTCTCAGGCTCGCGACGCCGAGGTCCTCGCCGTTGCGGAGAAGGGAAGTCGCGCCCACGTGTACGACAGCATGCGCGCGGACGAGAGTACTCTCAGTCAGAACTGAAGTTGCGTGGGACGTGTTGGGACGAACGCGGAGCCCGCCGTCCAGTTATAATGCGGCTCCTCCGTCAACCACCAGTTCCGAGCCGGTCACATAGTCCGCATCGTCGGAGGCCAGAAACAGTACAGCATTCGCGACATCGTTCGGTTGACCTGCCCTTCCTAACGGAATCGGCGCGACTATCGCGTTCTGCAGCTCCTGTGACAAACCCGTAAGAAGAGCCGTTTCAGTAGGCCCAGGGCTGACCACATTCACTCTTATTCCCCTTGCTCTTAGTTCCAAAGCCCAGACACGGGCAAGCGTTCTCAACGCCGCCTTGCTCGCGCAGTACACGCTCATTGTCTCGTACGACTTGGTAGCCGATATGCTTCCGGTCAGTATTATCGAGCCTCCATCCTTCAGCAGCGGCAATGCTCCCTGAACTGCGTAGATCGTTCCCCTCAGGTTCGTGTTCATCACCCAATCGAAATGATCATCTGTGATGCCTCCAATGGGAAACCCGAATGCACCGGTGCCAACATTCGAGAACAGAACATCGATGTGCCCTTTCTCTTTTCCCACAATGTTGAACACATTCTCCATATCCTCCCTTCGTGTCGAGTCGGCCCTGATAGGCATGGTGTTCTTTCCGATCTCTTCTTTGGCCTTGTCCAGAGCATCCTGTTTCCTTCCCGTGATGAATACGTAGGCTCCTTCCGCCACCAGCTTCTTCGCGGTAGCCAGTCCAATGCCCGAATTGCCTCCGGTGATAACCGCAACCTTGTTTTTGAATCTTTCCGCCATGGAATTTCGTCCTTCCGTGTTTCCTGTGTGGCTGAGCGTGCCTACTTGGGGCTGTTCAGCGAACGCGCCGCAGTGATCGCTTCGGGCTGTGGGTATTCTCGCTAGTCGTCGGTGCTAGAGCTCACGCATGTGCTGCGTGAGCCGCGTGGCGACCGAGCCCCAAGGCCTTCGCAGCGGCCCTGCGAACCAGGTCGCCGAGGAGTAGCCATCAATGCGGGACTCTGCATGTTCCCGGATATCCGTTCTCCTGCATGGCGTCGCGGGCCAGGCGCGCGACGCCAAGATCCTCGTCGTTGGCGAGGAGCGTCAGCGCGCCAGCGACCGAGACCTGGCTCGCTTTCGTTCCGCCGCTGTCGAGAACGAGGCGCAGCGGCTCGCGGAGGAGACGCTGCTCCCCCGCCACCAATAGCGCGTCGAGGTACTCGAGAACCACGGCACGGTCGCGCTCGACGCCGCGCTCCGCCAGTCGGTGCAGCCGGTGTAGATCGTGCTGCGGATGCAGTAGCTTCAGAGTCCGGAATGCGCGTTCGAGTGCCTGGTCGCATTTGTCTCGCAGGAGCTCTCGTAGCATTCCAGTGATCTGCCCTCTGTCGCTGGCCAGCGCGGCGACAAGTCGATCGAGGCGAACCCATTCCAGAAGAGAGCGCTGGCAGAACGCCGTGAGCCGAGCTCGGTCGAAGCGCGTTCCGCTCGCGACCATCAGCCCGAGACCGCGAAGAACCTTATATCGAACCGCACCGTCTTCCTCCTCGAGCAGACGGCGCGTGAGTTCGTCGTTAGCCTGTTGTGTGCCGAAGCGGCCGAGCACGCGTGGGATGTGGAGGCGAACGTTGCGCTGCTCAGCTGCGGACGAAGCGCTGCAGAGGGCACCGAAGGCGGCGTCTCCAAGATGAACCAGCGCCACCGTCGCGGCCGCTCGGCACTTGCTGGACCCGAGCTGGGCAACCAACAACGGTAGTAGGCGAGTGTCGCCGATGGCTCGTGCGGCTTCAGCAAACCTGATGGCAGTCTCAGGATGGCGCAGCACCTCCTCCTCTCGCCCGAGAGTGAGCAGGAGTGGCACCGTCGCCTCGTGTGGTGCGTCGGCGACCGCGCTGATGAGCGCCCGCTTCTCCTCGATCGCTCCCCCGCGACAGATATTCGACACCGTTGCATCCTCGAGCAACGGACGTTCGAGTCGTCGTGCCAAATGGACGGCCGCATGAGCGCGGACGAGAGAACTCTCGTCATGCGAGGACTCCTCCAAGGCTTCCTCCTGCCCAGCCCGAGCGAGCGCCGACAGCGCCGCAACGCGCACGCGCTCCGGTCCCCGTACTTGAAGACGGCGCGCAAGCGGAATCCAATCTCGGCGCGGCGTATCTCCGAAGAGGCGAAGAGCGCGGACGAGCACCTCATCGGATTCGTGACGCAGAAGAAGCGCCGGGACGAGGCGAGTCTGGCGGTGATGCTGCGTGAAGTTCAACACCGCGAGCACGTGGGCGTCGTCCTCGCTCGCGAGCCCTTCGACGAGGATCGCGGCGCTCTCGAGATCGAGCGGCCCCGCAGAAGAGAGGCTTCCGGGCGCGACTCGCAAGCTCGAGCGAAATGCATCGATGTAGTGACGGCGCGTCCAACACGTGGTGGCCACCCAAAGCCCCGCTGAGACTGCGAGGATTGCTCCTAGCACGCGAGGGCCGAGCGGCAGAGCGAGCCCGGCGGCCAGAAGCCCGAGAGCACCGAAAGCCTGCGCCACCCGCGGGGCGATCGTGTCCACATAGAGTCGGCCGGCGACGCGAAGCTTGGGGTCGAGCGGCGTCGAGAGCAACTCGCTCGTAATTCGATGAAGGGAGTGACGCAGCCCACCGTCAAGCACGCGGACCAGGACGACGAGCTCCCATCGACCAGTCAGCGCTAACACGCCACCAGAGGCGCCGAGCAAGATCGGGGTAAGGGCGGCGCTCTCGATGATGCCCATCCGAGGAAGCACACGTGGGGCAACGACGAGTTGTACGAACAGCGAACATACGTTCGTGACGACGTGCATCTTCGCAAAGAGATCCCCTAATTCGCGGGGCGGAACGGCGGTGAAGCTCGCCACCTTGAACGTGTAGTCTGCGACCAGCAGCGTGACGGTCGACAGCACCGCGAGCACGGCGAGCTGCCGGAGAAGCGGATATGCTCGAACATTGAGGTTCCTCTCCAGCGGTGCTTCGGTCGGACCCGCCTCATCGACCGCGCCCGCCGGGGCGCCGCGGCGAGAGAGCAGCAGCGTGCCGGCAAGAGCGAGCACGCTGAGCCACGGGAGGCCCTCTGCCGAAGTCACGTGGAGCATTGCCGCGGTGGAGGCAGCGCCCATGATCGCGCCCAGAACTCCTCCTGCCGCAAGCCAAGGCAGAAGACGTCGGCGCTGCGATGGGTCGAACGAGTGGCTGGCGAGAAGCCAGAACTGGGTAAGAATTGCAGAACCCACCAGCGGCGAACCGATCGCCAACGCGATCGCCCTGGCGGGAGACGCAGGCAGCGCAGCGAGCAACGCCACGCCGAGCAGCGCGCCGAGCACCGCAGTCGAGAGGGTACGCCGAATACCCCGACTGCGGCAGCTCCTAGCCAGCACGGTGGCCAGGGGGAACGAGGCCAGGGCAGTAAAGAGTGCGCTGATGTTCTGCCAGCGTGGCGTCAGATGCATGAGGAGAAGAGTGTCGCGGGCAATCTCGAGGACGGTATGTCCTGCGACCAGGCACACGCCCAAGAGGCCGATCTGCACGAGCGGTCCGAGCTCGCGCGGGCGAATATTGAAGTGGGAACCAGCCTTCATCGCGACTCTCGCGGTCCACGAGCGGCAAGCAGAGTGGGCTCTGTCGGCGAGACCGTCCCTCCAACTCCATCGACGCAACCGAGCGAGCTCGGCTGGACCCAGCTTTTCGCCGGACGCGAGCCACGATGGCGGAGCGCGGTGACCTCACGTTGGCGGTAGCATCCGCTGGAGTGGTCGTTGACGCTGCTCACCTCCAGCATCCGAGCGTACACGATGGTCGGCCCACGAACTTGAAGCCGCGCCTCTTCAGCTCCTTCGAGATGCGCGCCGAAAGCTCGGTCTCCGTCGGCAAGCCCCTGCCGTCTCCCCTGCTCTCTAATCGGCGAGATCGGCGTGCACGAACGAGATCTTCTCGCCCTTGAAGGTGAGATCGAAGATCCCTCCGGTCTTGCCGCCGGGGAAATCGCCAGTGAAGTGAACCTCGACGTGCAGGTGTCCGTCCTCCGGCTCGATGCTGACGAGACGGGTCTTGGTATTGTAGCCAATGAAGTAGGCGTCGAAGTACTTGCCGATTCCCGTCTTGCCTTTGAACTTGCGCCCCACCGACGGATCATCGAGCACTGCGTCGTCGGTGAAGAACGCAAGGTACTTCGCCTTGTCGTGGGTGTTGCTGATCGCGATCCATTTTCTGATGATGGGCTCGTGGGCGCCCTTCCCGATGCCTCGCGCTTCCGCTGCGATCTCGACCTTGCGTGTGCTGTTCATGTTCATCTCCGTTCCTGGTTGGTTACGCGACGCCTTCACGTCGCCAGGTGGCATCTGTTGAGTGGTGCGATGACCAACGACGGTCGTGTCGACCTCGCCGGGTCCCTCGCGGCTGGGTGGCGGTCGCGAATCGCTCCGTGGTGATGGCTTTGTGGCTCGTTATCGTCTCCGTGTTCATCGCCAGCCTCCTGAAACCATGACGCGCTCACCCGTCAGGAACGCGGCGTCGTCGGATGCGAGGAACACCGCGACCTTCGCGACGTCCTCTGGCGTGCCAGCGCGCCCCAGCGGCGTCACGGAGAGCACGTGCTTCTTCATGTCGCTCCCCTCGACGAAGCCCAAGCTCGCGAGGCCTTCGGTCTCTATGGCGCCGGGCGCGATCGAGTTGACCCGGATGTTCCTCGGGCCGAGCTCGCGCGACAGGCCGAGCGTGAGGGTATCGACCGCGCCCTTCGTCGCCGAGTACGTCACGTGCGTTGGCGAGGTGTTCTTGCTCCCGATGGAGCTCATGTTGATGATACTCCCGCCGTTTGTGCCGAACCGTCTAACCGCCTCTTGGCACACCAGGATGGTGCCAAGCACGTTGACCTCGAGTTGCCTTCGAATCTCCGCTTCCGCCTGCTGCTCGAACGGTCCAAATAGGGGGATGCCCGCGTTGTTCACGACGATGTCGACCCGCTCGAATACTCGGATCGTCTCCGCGAAGAGCCGATCTACGTCCCCACGTCTCGATACGTCGCCCTGCACGGCGAGCGCTCGAGCGCCGCTCGCCTCGATCTCGCTCACGACCTTCTCGGCGCCCGCCCGGTCGGTTGCGTAGTTGACGACGACATGGGCGCCTTCGGCCCCGAAGCGCTTGGCGATGCCGGCACCGATGCCCTTCGAGGCACCCGTGACGATCGCAATCTTGCCCGCCAGCGTCTTCACGAGGCAGTTCCTCCCTTTGCGAGCGTCGCTAGGTCGATGACGAAGCGGTAGCGAACGTCGCTCTTCGTTACGCGCTCGAATGCGGTGTTGATATCCTGGATCGCGACGGTCTCGATGTCAGCCGTGACGCCGTGGCGGGCGCAGAAGTCGAGCATCTCCTGCGTCTCCTTGATGGATCCCATGTAGGACCCGCCGACCTGCCGTCGTCCGACGATGAGCGGGAACGCACTGACCGGCACCGGCGCATCGGGGACACCGACGGTGACAAAGCTGCCGTCTAGCTTGAGGAGCCCCAGGTAGGCGTTCCAGTCCACGTCGCCACTCACCGTACACAGCACGAGGTCGAAGGCCCCTGCGAGTTGGATGAAGGTGTCGGGGTTCTTGGTCGCGAAAACGGCATTGGCGCCGAGCCTCAGAGCGTCATCGCGCTTCTCGAGCGTGCGGGAGAGGGCCGTCACCTCGGCGCCCATCGCTCGAGCGATCTTTACGGCAACGTGACCGAGACCGCCGAGGCCGACGATGGCGACCTTCGCGCCCCCACCTACCTTCCAGTGGCGTAGCGGCGAATAGACCGTGATGCCCGCACACAGCAGCGGCGCGGCGGCATCGAGCGGCAGTGCCTCCGGGATCGACAGCACGTAGCCCTCCTTGACAACGATCGCGTCCGAGTAACCGCCGAGAGTGGGGTCTTTCGAGCCGGGCTCGAAACCGTTGTAGGTGAACACCAGGCCGGGCAGGTAGTGCTCGTGGTCCACATCGCGGTGCCCCTGCGTCGTGCAAGAGTCGATGAAGCAGCCGACGCCGACGCGGTCACCCTTCTTGAACTTTGTGACCGCCGCGCCAACCTCACGGACGATGCCGGTGATCTCGTGCCCCGGGACCATCGGATAGTGGGACGTCCCCCAGGCGTTGTGGGCGGCATGGACGTCGGAGTGGCAGACGCCGCAGTACGCGATGTCGATGATCACGTCGTCGTCGTTCGGAGAACGGCGCGCAAAGGTGAAGGGGCGCAGCGGCTGGTCTGCCCCCGAGGTTGCGTAGCCGCGCGTGAGGCGCGTGCTCGGTGCGGGTGTTTCCATGGGGAGAGCATGCTGCAGAGTCCGGAGAGGCCGCTGTCCCGTTCCTCCGAGGTTCTTGCCTGATCCTGCAATAGTCGACGCTGCACTTGGAAGGGCCCGCCAGTTCTGGCCTTGACGGGCTGACGGACTCCGCACAAGATCATCATGTTCGACGACGGAGGCTCGCGACGCAGGATGCATGATTCTTCGATCCTCATCGGCGAGATCGCTGCAACGGTGGCTCGACACACCCCGACGGACGGGGAGTTCTCGACGGCCCTCGAGGGCCTCTACATCAGCCGCAAGTCGGTCCCGTCGGAGCCGTACTTCACCGTGCAGTGGCCGTGCTTTGCGCTCGTCTCACAGGGAGCGAAGAGCTTGATGCTCGGCTCGGAGGTCTACCGCTACGGCGTTGGGGACTACCTCCTCGTTTCTGCTGAGCTGCCTGTCAACTCATCGGTGACCATGGCGAGCACCCGGCAGCCGAACCTCGGGATCGGCGTCGCGCTCAACCCCAAGCGCCTCGGGGCTCTGCTCGATCGCGTCGATCCGCAGCGCGTGGTGCAAGCGACTGAGGGCGTTCGTGGTGTGTCCGTCAACCGAGCATCGCCCGAACTCCTGGACGCCACCCTCCGTTTGGTGCGCTTGCTCGATCGTCCATCCGACATCCCAGCCTTGGGCCCGTTGGTCGAGGAGGAGCTCGTGTATCGTCTGCTCCAGGGGCCGTGTGGCGAGCGCATGCTTCATCTCGTCGCCACCAAGAGCGGGGAGGGGAAGGCGCACGCGGCGGCGCGCTGGATCCGCGAGAATTTCAACCAGCCGTTGAGGATCGAGGAGCTTGCTCGCATGGGCGGAATGAGCGTTTCGGCGCTCCACCATCAATTCAAATCACTCACAGGGATGTCGCCGCTTCAGTACCAGAAGCAGCTCCGCCTGCAGGAGGCGCGACGCGGCCTGCTCGTCGAGGGGATCGATGTCACTACTGCGGCGCTGCGCGTCGGCTACTCGAGCCCCTCTCAGTTCAGTCGCGAGTACGCACGTCAGTTTGGTGCACCGCCGCGTGAGCATCTCCGAAAGGCGCCTCGCGACTCCTGAGTCGCCAGATCGCATAGCCGCCCGAACGCTGCCCGATAGCCGCGACGAGAGCCAGCTCGTCGCCGAAACCGCCGGTTGTCAGGCGCCTCGCTCCGCGGCGCTGCGCGCCAGGCACCCGTCGATGCAACGGAGCAGCTCATCGGGTCGAAAGGGCTTCGGCAAGAACGCATACACGCCGAGGTGCGAGGCTCGCCCGCGCGTCAGGTTGTCGGCGTGCGCTGTCAGCATGAGCACCCGACCGCCGAATCCTCTCTGGCAGAGGTGCTCGAGCAAGTAGAGACCGTTCATGCCAGACATGCGTAGGTCGAGCACGATGCAGTCGGTGCGTTCCAGCACTGCCGCATCGAGGAACTCCTCGGCAGAAGCGAACGTGAGCACGGGGGTGCCGACCGAACGCAGCAGGTTCGCGACAGACCGTCGCAGCGAAGCGTCGTCGTCGACGACGCTGACGAGCGCGCGGGTACGTTCGGTCACCACGGTTCAATCCGTCGCTCGTGGCGGTGTCATGGGTTCCATCGGGAGCGCGAGCATGATGCTCATCCGCACCAGCTCCGCCGCCGACGCTGCCGCCATCTTGCGCATGACACTGGCTCGCTGCTCCTTGACGGTGAGCTCCGAGGTGCCGAAGTTGGCGGCGATCTGCTTGTTGAGGAGACCGGCGACGACGCCCGTCATGACGTCTCGTTCGCGAGGGGTGAGGGACTCGTAGCGCTGGCGCAAGAGGGCGAGGTCTTGCCGCTGGCGCTGGAGGCTGCGTTCGCGCTCGATGGCACTCCTCACGCTGGCGATCAGTTCGCTGGGGAGGAACGGCTTGGTGAGGAACTCGACCGCGCCCGCCTTCATGGCCATCACCGACATCGGAATGTCGCCTCGGCCCGTGAGGAAGACGATCGACATCGCCGCTCCCGCGGCGACCAGCTGCCGCTGGAGCTCGAGGCCGCTCGAGCCAGGCAGAAACACGTCGAGGATGAGGCAGGTGGGAGTGTCGTCGGGAGGCGCGGCGTCG